>Ga0315281_10003270_pt1 | contig 23810 bp, 20 predicted proteins | sample YL17G07_0_MG_FD_204540 | JGI IMG/M metagenome (GOLD analysis project Ga0315281, IMG submission 204540) | Sediment microbial communities from Yellowstone Lake, YNP, Wyoming, USA - YL17G07_0 | ecosystem: Environmental > Aquatic > Freshwater > Lake > Sediment | place: USA: Wyoming | collected... | reverse complement strand
GAGTTCTGAGTTCTGAGTTCTGAGTTCTGAGTTCTGAGTGCCGAGTGCCGAGTTCTGGTCACCGCCGGAAACGGCCGAAGGCCGCCTTCGACCGCGGAGAGCGGCCCCATGCTCCCCGGTCGTACTCGGAACTGGGAACTCGGAACTCGGAACTCGGTACTAAACGGCCGCCTCGAGCGACGCGATGACCTCGTCCACCGTGGCGTCACGCCAGCCGGCCCAGGTCTCGCCCTTCTGCCATTCCAGGTACTTGTCCCGCGCCTTCAGGCGCGCCGCCTTGATCTCGTCCTCCGAGGGCTCGTGGCCCAGCGCCTTCGCGATGCCTTCGGGCGACGTGTCGCCGAGCACCGACGCCGTGACGTGGAGCTGCTCGTTTGCGAGCTTCGGCCGCTCGATGAAATGGCAGAGTTCACGATGATTCTTGTCGTAGAACACGAAGACCGGGATGGACTCGAACTCGCCGTCCTTCAGGTACTCGACGATCATGTCTTTGTTCTGGTCGCGCTCGAAATAGCGGTACTCGATGCCCATGGCCTCAGCGATTCGCGCCGCGACGCCCGCTCCCCGGTACACGTCCGGGCACCAGTCCTCGCCGATGACGGCCACGTGGTGGGGCCCGTTCGGCTTTGCGGCCAGCGCTTTCAGACGCCGGGCCTGCTCGTCCGTGATCGCCAGGTCGTGGTAGTTGCGCTCGAACAGGTCGCGATTGCGGATGCCGCTCTCGACGTACTGCTGGAAGCTCTTGCCCTTCCCGAACCGATCGATGGTGATAACGGACGCCGGCGCCTGGGTCATGGTGGTGTTCTCCCGAGGTGGTCCAGTCAGCGTACAGGGGAGGGGTATCCCTTACAACCTTCTGTCACGGGCCTTAGTCGGCGGGCGGCAGCTCCGCGTTGTCGAGCAGCCGCGTGGGGCCAAAACGGACGACCAGCGAGAGCACCGCGGGGCGGCCGGCACTGCCTTCGATCTCCTCCAGTGTCTCGTCGTCCGCGAGGCTCACGTACTCGAGCTGGCCCGCGTCTTGCGTGGCCACCACGGCGCTCACATGGCCTCGCAGTAGCCCGGCGTCCCGCTCCCCGGCCGCGTAGGCAGCCTGCGCTGCCTGGAGCCCACGCGAAAGAGCGGTCGCCGCCGAGCGCTGCCCGGGCGTGAGATAGACGTTCCGGCTGCTCATAGCCAGGCCGTCGCCCTCGCGCACAATGGCGCAGGGCACGATCTCCACGGCCAGGTCCAGGTCACGGGCCATGCGCTGGATCACCCTCAGCTGCTGCGCGTCTTTGCGCCCGAAATACGCCCGGTCCGGCCCCACGCTGTTCAGCAGCTTCAGCACGACGGTCGCGACCCCACGGAAATGGCCCGGTCGGGCGGCCCCCTCCAGGCGTTGAGAGACCTCCTCGACGGTCACGTACGTCTGGAACCCACCGGGGTAGACCGCCTCCACGGGCGGCAGGTACACGGCGTCCACGCCCGCTTCGCGTAGTGACGCGAGGTCGCGCTCTTCGTCGCGCGGGTAGCGCGCGAAATCCTCAGTCGGGCCGAACTGCGCCGGATTGACGAAGATGCTTACGACGGCCTGGTCGTTCTCCGCCTTCGCCCGCCGCACGAGCGCGAGGTGACCCTCGTGCAGGAACCCCATCGTCGGGACGAAACCGACAGTTCCCCGGCTCTGCCGTCGCCAGGCGCGCATTTCGCCGGGGCTCGTGATCAGGTCCAAGGCGTGCTCTCCCGCTCAGGCGTGAGCCAGCTCGGCCTGTGTGGCCGCGTCCATCTCGAACGAGTGCTCGGGCGTCGGAAACGCCCGCCCTCGTACCTCCTCGACGTAGGCGCCGACGGCGTTGCGGATCGTCTCCCCCAGGTCCGCGTATCGTTTGGCATGCTTCATCGGGCGGCAGTCGTCGTAGACCCCCAGCAGGTCGTGGAACACCTGCACCTGCCCGTCGCAGTCCGGACCCGCGCCGATGCCGATGGTCGGGATGACGAGCCGCTCGGTCACCATTCGCGCGAGTGGCGCCGGGATGGTCTCCAGCACAACGGCGAACGCACCCGCTTCTTCCAGCGCCCGCGCGTCGTTCAGAAGCTTCGCCGCCGCCGCCGGGGTCTTGCCCTGCACCCTGTGTCCGCCGAACTGGTTCACCGATTGCGGCGTGAGCCCCAGGTGGCCCATGACGGGGATGCCGCACTCGACCATTCGCCGGACGAGTGGCACCACATGGCTGCCGCCCTCCAGCTTCACCGCCGTCGCGCCACCCTCCTGCAGGAGGCGACCCGCGTTCCGTACAGCCTCGTCGGCGTTCGCCTGATAGCTCATGAAAGGCATGTCGGCGACCACCATCGCCCGGCTCGTCCCACGCACGACCGCACGCGTGTGGTGCAGCATGTCCTCCATCGTCACGGGGATGGTGGTCTCGTACCCCAGCACCACGCTCCCCAGCGAGTCGCCGACGAGGATGGCCGGCACGCCCGCCTGCTCCACGAGCCGCGCCGACGGGTAGTCGTAAGCGGTGATCATGGCGAAGCGCTCTCCCTTCGCCTTCCATTCCCTCAGCTTGTGCACCGAAATCCGCGACATCCCAGCCCCCTACGCCACGCCCACGGCTGTTCGTGCGCTCTCGGCCACGCCGTCGCCGAGCTCCCTGCGCACGACACGGTTCCGGCTGTCGACGAACACCTTGGCCGGCGCGAAGTGGCATGCCTCGGCGTCGTCCATCTGCCGGTAGGTGACGACGATCACCAGGTCGCCCGCGTTCACCAGCTTTGCGGCGGCGCCGTTGATGCACACCTCGCCGCTTCCGCGCCGGCCCGTGATCGCGTACGTCTCGAGCCGCGTCCCGTTGGTCACGTCCAGCACGTGCACCTGCTCGTACGGCAGGATGTCCGCCGCTTCCATGAGCAGCGGGTCCAGCGTGATCGAACCCTCGTAGTCCACGTTCGCCTCGGTCACCGTCGCGCGGTGGACCTTGCCCGCCATCATCGTCCGCATGCCGTTTCCCGTGCCCCGGGGACGCAAAACCCCGCCGGGAGGCGGGGCGAAGACGGTGGGTGCAAGGCTGGCAGCCAGGTGCCAACGCTTTCCCGTCCGTACCGGCCACGCGTGGTCCAGGCGGACTTCAGGTCGGGGCATCTTTCGAGGCTCGCCTCCCCCGGAGGGGTAGACGGCAAGCGGATCGTCCGCGACTACGATGGGCCTGTCAAGACTCCGTTGCGAGTTCGGCTTTGGCGCGGTCCCAGAGCGCGTCGAGCGACGGCAGGTCCATCGCGTGCAGGTCGAGCCCCTCGCCCGAAGCAATCACCTCCAGGCGCCCGAACCGCCTGCGAAACTTGTCGTTCGCGCCCCGCAGCGCCTGCTCGGCGTCGATCCCGAGGCGCTGCGCGATGTTCGCGATCACGAACAGCACGTCGCCGAATTCGTCCTCGCGCTCCCCGGCGTTCTGCGCCCGCGCAAACTCGCCCACTTCCTCGACGAGCTTTTCGAGCGGTCCTTCGATGTCTGGCCAGTCGAAGCCGATTCGCCGCGCCCGCCCCTGGATGGACTGGGACGCCGCCAGCGAAGGCAGCGACGCGGGGATGCCCTCCAGGATCGACGACTGCGGCTTCTCGGCCTGCTTGAGCGCCTCCCAGTTGCGGTACACCTCTTCCGAGGTGCGGGCCTCCGTTTCGCCGAAGACGTGCGGGTGCCGCCGCACCAACTTCCGGGCGATGTGCTCGGTCACGTCTGCCAGCGTGAAGGTCTGCTCGCGCTCCGCGACCGCTGCGTGCATCAGCACCTGCAGCAGGAGGTCGCCCAGCTCCTCGGTCAGCCGCGCCGGGTCGCCGGAGTCGATGGCCTCCAGCGTCTCGTAGCTCTCTTCGAGCAGGTGGGGCCGAAGCGAGGCGTGCGTCTGCTCGCGGTCCCATGGACAGCCCTCCGGACCGTGCAACCGCTCGATGATTGCGTGCAGCCCGTCGAACCGCCGCACGTCGGCTATCGAGTCGACTGGCGGGATGAACACAGCGTCGAGATAACCCGCGGCAGCGTGGTCCAGCTCCGCCAGCGGCACGTCGCGCATGCTCTCCGCGGGGCTGCCGAGCGCGTGCAGCACCGTCACCCGGTGCTCCGCCGGATACACGTCCAGCAACCGCAGCTTCAGCGCGCCCAACGTGTCCCGGTCGTACACCTGCCCGACCAGCGCCGCCCGTTGCGTGTCGAGGCGCAGGTCGAGCGCATCACAGAGCTGCACCGTGCCCAGGTCCATCCGCAGCGCCACTGCCGCCGCGTCGGCGAAGCTGACCCCGGCGTGGATGACGGTCTCGGCGCCCGTCTCGCGCGCAGCCGCCAGCAGCGCCTCGACGCTCCGTTCCGACATCAGCGGGTGACCCGGCACCGCGTACACGACGTCGCCCTCCCGCGCGGCCTCGAGCACGCGGGCGGCCGCAGCCGCATAGACGTCGTCAAAGGAGCCTGCCGCCCGGTAGAGGTCGTCGCAGTCGCGGAACCCTCCGGCGTTCGGCAGCGCCGCGACCGTCGGGTGGTGGCGAGTGCGCAGGATCACCGGCATGCCCGATTCGAGCAGCTCGCGCACCTCGACGGTGAGGAGGCCTGCGTCGCCCGGCCCGAGCCCGGCCACGTGGATCGTGCCCGGCGAGTTGGTGCGGCCGCCGTCTCGTTTCATTCCAGGGGTACGATACCGCGTGCTCGCAGGGCCGCGATGTATGTTTCGACATAATGCGTTGCGGACGCGCGCCACGAGTAGTCGCGACTCATGCCGTTCTGCTGGAGGTGTGCCCACGCCGCCGGCTGCCGGAAGGTCCGCACGGCCCGTTCGAAGGCGCCCTGGAAGGCGAAGCTGCTGAACTCGTCGAAGAGGAAGCCCGTGGCCGTCTCGGGGTGCTCGTCGAAATCAACGATTGTGTCGTTGAGCCCGCCAGTGCGCCGTCCCAGCGGCACGGACCCGTAGCGCATCGCGATTATCTGGCCCAGCCCGCACGGCTCGTAGCGCGACGGCATCAAGAACAGGTCGGAGCCAGCGTAGAACCGCCGCGCCAGCGGCTCGTCGAACCGCCGGGTGAGCCGTACGCCGTTGGGGTGTGCAACCTCCAACCGCCGCAGCTCCTCTTCCAGCCACGAATCGCCCTCGCCGAGGACGACCAATTGCGCGCCTGCGGCGAGCATCGCCGGGAGCGACTGCAGCACCAGGTCTACGCCTTTCTGTTCAGCCAGCCGCGTAACCATCGCGACGACAGGCCCGGCCGAATCCGGTAACTCAAGCTCGCGGCGCAGGGCGGTGCGGTTCGACTGCCGCTGCTCGAGGCTCGCGAGGTCGTACGTGCGATGGAGCGCCGGGTCGGTCCGCGGGTTGAAGACGTCGTAGTTGAGGCCGTTGAGGATGCCGCGCAGGCTGGGCCCGCGCAGGGCCAGGAGCTGCTCCAGCCCTTCGCCGAATTCAGGCGTCAGAATCTCGCGTGCGTACGTCGGGCTGACGGTCGTCACCATGTCGGCGTAGTAGATCGCCTGCGAGAGGTAGTCGTTGAAGTCGTCCGGCCCCCGGTACCGCAGGTTGTGGATGGTGAACACGGAGGCGACCCCGCGCAGGATGGGGTTGCCCCAGGCAAGGTTGCGCAGCGCGTAAGCCAGCGGCGCCGTGTGCCAGTCGTTGATGTGCAGGATGTCCGGCGCCCAGTCTCTCGCCGTTATCAACTCCACGATCGCCCGGCAGAAGAACTGGTAGCGCAGCAAGTCGTCCGCTTCACCGTAAACGTTCTCGCGGCCGAAGAAGTGGCGGTCGAGCACAAGGTCCACGGGCAGACCGCCGCTGCCCTCCACCGTCGCGACGTCGATCTCTTGTGGCCCACCCGGGAGTTGCACAGTGAGCTTGCGGTGCTTCGCCGAGGCCTTGAAGGCGGCAAGCGCACTCGCGTGGCAGGGAGCCACGACCCGCACGTCGTGGCCGATCTCATGCAGGCGCTGAGGGAGCGAAGCCGCCACGTCTGCCAGCCCGCCGACCTTGGCGAGCGGGTCCACTTCAGCCACCGCGAACAGGATCTTCACGCCCCGGCCTCGCCCGTCAGTTCGCGCTCCAGCCGGGTCCGCGTCTCATTCGCCGCTGCCAGGCGCCAGGAGACCTCGCGCTTCACCCGCTCGGAGGCCGGGCCAGCCATCACCGACTTCGCTGCATAGACCAACACGGAATTCAGCAGCAAAAAGCCGCGTTCGATCATCGTCACGTCCCACATCGGGCGCCGGCTGGCCCACCAGAACTGGCAGCTGTGCAGAGCCGGCTGCAGCGCGTCGCTGGCGAGGTGTGCGAACTTCTCCGCCTCTTCGTGCCCGGCCGCGTAACGCCGCGCCACCGCCAGCACGTCGAGGCAATGCTCCACGTAGTCCCATTGCAGCTCATGCACCCGGTTGCCGGGCGCCCGCCAGAGCGGGTACGGGTTCTTGGCCGCGATGTCGTCCCGCGTCGTGCTCCAGCTCGAGGGCAACGGCTCCACGAGGGACCCGGGCTCGAACTCCCGGACCACCTCGCCGGGCGTCACCATGCGGACGGCGCTCGTACTCCGGTCCGGGTGGCGTCCGCGGTGTGGTCTCTCGACGAGCGCGTAGGTCGCCGCAAGGAATTCCCGCTCCCAGCCCTTGATGTGGTGGCCGTACGTTTCGGCGTCCATTGCTGTGACCACGTAGGCGGGCTGGCCGTCCCCGATCCGCGCAAGGTCGTCCACGAAGTGTTGGGGGTCGGCGTCGCGAAACGAGACGCGGTTGCTGCGCACGTCGTCGCGAAACAGCAGCGCAAGCTGCCTCCCGTCAGCGGGCACACGGTGCACCACGTTCGTCGGCCACTCCGCCGGGCACGCCACGCCGCTCAGCAGCACCCAGTCGTACCCCGCTGAAGCGATGGCGGGGAGGATCTCCGCGCTGTAGCAAAGCTCGGGCGGGAAGAATCCTTTGGGTCCCTCCGCGCCCGGACCGAGCGCACGGTTCGCCAGCACGTTCTCCGCGATGGACCGCCGCCGTTCTGCATTCGGGATCAGCGGGAAGATCGGGTGGAATTTCCCGCTCCCGACGAACTCGACCTGGCCCCGCTCGCCCAACTCGCGCAGCCCCTCGACCACGTCGCCGAGCCCGTGCTCCTGGAGGAGTTCCGTGAGCACGCCGTTCATGTTGACGGCCAGGCGCGCCTGCCGGTGCTCCTTCAGCACGCGCAGCAGGGGCCGGTACGATTCTTCGGCAATACGACGCAACACGTCGTGCGTCTGCGTCGGCGGCTGGTAGAAGTGGAGCAGTTGGGCCCAGGCGGTCATTGCGCGACACTCCATCGAACATCCAGCCGTTCGCTGGCGCTGAAGATCACGCTCCAGCCCTGGGGCGCGAGTTCAACCCCGTCTTCCGTGTTGGACACCGAATACAGCCGATCGACCCAGGCGTCGGCCGCGTCGTGGCTGGCCGTGAGCCGGAACTCGCCCGTGGCGATGCGGACGCAGCCGGGGGAGAACGTAAACGCGGGCTCTCCCCCGCCTTCGCCAGCGGGCAGGCTCAGGTTCCATTCGCTGAACAACGTAGCCCCGACCGGCAGCTCATACCGCGTATGCAGGGCGGCCCCGGCGGCCACGCGCTTGCGATAGGACACTTCGCCGGCCCTGCAGTAGAGCTCGACCGAATGCCCGGCCGCTGACCAGCGCGTTGTCCGCGGCGGCGAGGCCTGGCGCTGCTCGCGGTAGGCGTCTCTCCCTGCGCCGTTCTGGAGCACCGTGTCCTGGGCCGCGAGACGCAGCCCCCGGTCGTACACGAGCGCCTGCGCCACGGCGGCCTCGTCCTTGACTCGCACGGCGTCGTGGATGCTGCGAACCTCGTCACCCTCGCCAGCGCCAAGTCCCGTGTGGTAGGCCTCGGGCCGCCGCGCAATTGCGTGCGTCAGATGCCAGCCTTCGGGGCGAAGGTCCCAGTGTTCGATCGCTCCGCCAGCCGCGGGTGCGACGATAACCGCGTGACGCGCCGAACGCAGGCATACCTCGTCCTGGCCGTCGAAGTCCCAGTCCCGCACGTCGGCTGATTCCGGCCCGGGGTGCAGGATCGCGTCCGCCTGCGCCATATGACTGAAGTTCGCATGCCGGATGTGCTCGAGGTACACACCGCCGAACACGCCGTGCCAGAACGGGCAATTGCACTGCGCCCGCCAGATGTGGTCGAGCGCCTCCGCGTCCCCGCGCTCATGCGCCTCCTGCGAGAGCACCAGCAGCCGCTTGTGCAGCAGATTCACCTCGGGATAGCGAACCAGGAAGTTGCGCCAGTGTCCGCCCCGCAGGAAGCGCACGAGGTCGCCCGCTCCGTGGTCGCGCAGTACCGACTTCGCGCGCTCCAACTCGCGCTGCTCACTCGCCGGGAGCGACCACTCGCCCATCTCCATGTACGACGTGCTCGGCAGATACGCGAGCGACTCGGGCGGGTGCTCCTCGCGCCACTGGCCGAGGTGCGCCGTCGAAATCCAGTGCGATTCCTGTTCGAGCCGCGAGAAGAACGCGTCGACCCAGCCGTTCTCCCAGCAGTGCAGGTGCGTTGTCGGCCAGCCGCCGAACTTCTCGCCGTCGTCGCCCATGGTCACGAGCGAGCCGCCCCGCTCGGCGCCCCGCTGCCGCAGGAAATCAATGCACGCGTCAACGGTGCCCCATGGCACCAGGTAGCGGAACTCGGTGCTTGAGCCAAATACCCCGAGCCGCGCGCCATCCGACTCGGTCAGGTACCAGCCGTGCAGGTCGCCCGCCCGGAACCCGGCGCCTTCGAAGTGCACGTCGTCCACGATTGTCCACCGGTACCCGGCCGCCGCGATCGACGACGGGAGTTCCGGTTCCCACACGCGCTCCGGGAGCCACATGCCCGTAGGCGTCCGGCCGAACGTCTCCGCGACGGACTCGCGCATCTTCGCCATCTGGCCGATGCGGTCCGCCTCGCTGATCGCGGGAAGGATAGGCTCGTAGTAGCCGCCGCCCAGAACGTCGACCTGGCCGCGGGCAACCAGCGACTGAACACGCTCCAGGTAGCCCGGCCGGTTCACTCTGAGCCAGTCCAGGAGCGGTCCGCTGTAGTGCAGCCCGGCCTTGACGCCCGGGTGCCGTTCGAGGCACGCGACCAGCGGCTCGTACGAGTTCTGGAACAGATCGTCAAAGACGAAGCCGTAGTTGCCAACAGGCTGGTGCTGGTGGAACACGAGCCCAAGGTTCACATGTGCTGTCACGCGGGCACGACCGGCCCTTCCGTGTACCGTGCGGGGTCCAGAGCCGGGAACGGGTTGTCGGCGTCCTCGAGTTCCGCGACCAGTCCTGCGAGCCCAGGTCCGCCGCGCTCCATCGCGTCGGCGAGGCGGTCGAACCGGCCGGCGTGGCTGCTGAAGCGTTCCACCGCGTAGTCATGCGCCTGCCCGGTGGTCATCAGGAACTGCCAGTCTGACGACTGGAGCAGCAGCAGCTCCCGTGCCAGTTGGCGCGAGGCCGGAGTCGGGGTGCCCGCGAGCAGGGCCGTCGCGCGCTTCTGCCTGCTGTGGATCTGCGGCCAGGTCCACGCCGTGTCCGGGTTCAGCCAGGTTCGGTGGTCGCCGCCCGCGCCCCATGAGCCCTCGGGGAGGTCGATGCTCTGCCGTGGCGGGTTGTTCTCCACGTAGTCGCCGGCCGTGACGAGTCGTACCTCGGGGTCCGCGGCCAGTTCACGGATGGTCTCTTCGAGCCAGTCGACTCCCTCCAGCCACCAGTGCCCGAACAGCTCTGTGTCGTATGACGCCAGGACCACGCCCGCCTCGCCGCTCGTGTCCCGGTAGGCGTCGAGCTCCGACCGGAGCACGCCGTGGAAGTGCGAGGCGTGCCCACGAAGGACGTCCCGGGCTGCCCCGCGGTCGTACTCCTGCTTCTCGCCCAGGCCCACGCCCTCACCCGTGACGCGCCAGTAGTGCAGCCCGCTTGTGTCGTCCTTCTTGTGGAACTCGCGATAGGCCGGGTCGCCGGGATACCCGTGCGACGCGGACCATACCTGCTTGCCGCTGCGCTCGTTCCGCGCCAGCACGCTCACGTCCGAATGCCCCACGTGATAGGCGCGGAAGGTCGAGCCGTCCATTGGGGGCAACTCCGCCGGGTCGACAACGCTCCCGGACAGTTCCGGGTACGGACCGAGAACGCCGCCCAGCGCTTTGCCCCGCGCCCGTCCACCCGTCACCAGGTGCGTCTCGACGAAGAACACCTCGATACCGGCCTCTGCGAGGTATCGCTCCAGCCCCGGCTCGTAGGCGCACTCCGGCAGCCAGAACGATCGCGGACGCCGTCGGAAGTTCCGCTCGTGCGAGGCCACGCCCGCCTGCACCTGGAAGCGGACCGCAGCAGGGCTGTCGAGCAGCGGCAGATACCCGTGAGTTGCCGCGCAGGTGGCGATCTCGAGGTGCCCGCTGGCCTCGAGCCCGCGCAGCGCCCCGATCACGTCGCCGCCCAGGTCGTCTTCGTAGAATCGCCGCGTCTCCTCGTAGCGCACGCGATGGAACCGGGCGGTCTCGCCCCGCAGGCCCGGCTGCCCTTCGAAGCGGACGGCGTCCGCTGCCGCGCGCTCGACTCGCCCGCCAAGGTACTCACGGAAGTGGTCGTTCATGAGTGGGTCGCCGAGCTGCTCGGCGAGCACGGGCGTGACATTAATCGTCACCCCCAGCGACCCCTGGATTTCCCTCGTCAGCCGCCGGAACGCCTGCACGAGCGGCAGGTAGCATTCCAGCATCGCTTCGTGGAACCACTCCTCGCCGTGTGGCCAACGTCCCGCCTTCCGGCAGTACGGCAGGTGCGTGTGCAACACGAAGGCTACGCTCCCTCGTTCCACGGCATTCCCTCCTTCTTCCGCACGCTCAGGCCCAGTGCACCAGCCCCAGGTCCGTAGCGTTGCGCAGGCCCGGGTGCCCGGGCAGTACGCGCACCGCGTACCCGACGCGTCCGCTCTCGACCGGCGAGTAGGTGCAGGCGTAACGGCAGACGCCGTCTTCTCCGGTGCCCTCGTAGGCCATCGGCGTTACGGCTTGCGCTTCGAGCTCCCAGTTCGGCCCGGCGCGGCCGTGTACCAGGTCCACGGTGACGTCGGCCGGCGCGAGTGGCCCCGGGTGCAGCTGCACGCGCACGCCAACGACAGCGCCCACCGGCGAGCCGTCCCGCAGATCGTCCTCCACCGCGCAAACCTTGACCTCCTGCCAGGCGTCGCGCACCCGTGCCAGCCAGGCCGCCAGCTCGCGTGCTCCGCGAACGTCGTCGCCGCGCAACTCCAGCCACCGCTCCGCCGCCGGGGTGTAGGCGCGGCGCGCGTAGTCGCTCACCATCCGGTGCGTGGAGAACTCGGGAGCGAACGCCGCGATGGACCGCTTCATGCGCCCCACCCAACCCGAGGGCACTCCGTCGGCGTCCCGGTCGTAGAACGCAGGCGCTACCTCGTCTTCGAGCAACGAATAGAGTGACTCAGCGTCGAAGACGTCCTGCACCTCCGGGTCGTCGTCCACGCGGTCCCGGCCGATCGCCCAGCCGAGGCCCGGCCGGTACGCCTCCGCCCACCACCCGTCCATCACGCTGAGGTGCAGAGCCCCGTTCGCGACTGCCTTCATCCCGCTCGTGCCGCTTGCCTCCAGGGGCCGCAGGGGCGTGTTCAACCAGACGTCGCATCCCTGGACGAGCGAGCGTGCGAGCTCCACGTCGTACCGCTCCAGCACCACGAGCCTGTCGCGAAACTCCGGCCGCCGGCTGTGGGTCACAACCTCGCGGATGAGCTGCTTGCCGGGCTCATCCCGCGGGTGCGCCTTCCCCGCGAAGATGAACTGCACGGGCCGCTGCGGGTTGTTCACGATGCGTGCGAGCCGCTCCGGGTCGCGAAAGAGCAGCGCGGCGCGTTTGTACCCCGCAAAACGCCTGGCAAACCCTACCGTCAGCACGCCCGGGGCGAGGACTTCGCCGGTCGACGCATGACCTCCGCCGTGGGCAGCAGTCTCGCTGTGCTGGCGCCGCGCACGGTGGACGAGCCGCTCCCGCTGGTGCCCGCGCGCTTCCCACAGCTCGCTGTCCGGGACTTCGTGGATGTGCTGCCATGCGTCCGGCCGGACCGGGTCGTCCCGCCAGCCCGGCCCCACGTAGGTGTCGTAGATCCCCGCGAGGTCGTGCGAAACCCAGGTGGGCAGGTGAACGCCGTTCGTCACCCCCTCGATTGGCACCTGTTCGAAGGGCAGGTCCGGCCAGGCTCCTTCCCACAGGTGGCGTGACACGCTCCGGTGGAGTTGCGACACGCCGTTGCGGAAGCCACTGAGACGCAGCCCGAGCAGGGCCATCGAGAACGGCTCCCGTTCGTCCGCGGGATTCAGCCGCCCAAGGCCGATGAACGTCCGGTCATCGAGGCCCAGGCGCGTGTAGTAATTCGCCAGGTACTTCCGCACCACATCCGGCGAGAACAGATCGATGCCCGCCGCCACCGCCGTATGGGTTGTGAACACTGTCGCCGCCGAGACGGGCAGGCGCGCCTCGTCGTATGACGTGCCCGTCTCTTCCATCAGCATGCGGATGCGCTCCACGCCGAGCAGCGCCGAATGGCCCTCGTTCATGTGGCAGACGGCCGGGTGCAGGTCCATGGCGTGGAGCGCGCGCACCCCGCCGATCCCCAGCACGATCTCCTGCTGAATCCGTGTTTCGATGTCGCCGCCGTACAGCCGCGACGAGATCTGTCGGTCCCCAGGCGCGTTTTCGTCCAGGTCCGTGTCGAGCAGGAAGAGCGACGCCTGGCCCACGTCCACCCGCCAGACCGCTGCCCGCACATCGTGAGAGTCTATCGGCACTCCCACGGTCAGCGGGTGGCCGGCGGCGTCGAGCACGCGATGCAGCGGCTGGGACGCCGTGTCCAGGTCCTGGTATTCCTCGTTCTGCCAGCCGTCGGGAGCGAGTACCTGTTGAAAGTAGCCCTGCCGGTAGAACAGGCCCACGCCCACGAGCGGCAGGCCGAGGTCGCTCGCCGACTTCAGATGGTCTCCAGCCAGCACGCCCAGGCCGCCAGAGTAGTTTGGCAGGCTCTCCGTGAGTGCGAACTCCAGCGAGAAATACGCGATCACGTGCCGGCGTGACGTGCCAGCCACCGTCAGTTGCGGGACCCGCGCCATGTACCGCTCGAAGGCCTGCTCAACGCGCTGCATGTGCTCGATGAACCCATGGTCCACGGCGAGCCGCTCGAGATCGGCCGGCTGCATGAGTTGCAAGACTCGCACCGGGTTGTGGTTGGTGCGCTCCCAGAGCCGCCGGTCCAGCCGTTCGAACAGGCTCGCGGCATCCGTGTTCCAGGTCCAGTAGACGTTCCGGCAGAGCGCGCGCAACGGCTCCAGCGCCGCCGGCAGGGCTGGTTCCACCGTGAACGTTCTCGAAGCACGCAGGCGCATGCCGCCATTGTAGCCCGCGAAGGTTTCTGGTTTTCGACGTTGCGTCTCACGCCCACCAGCGGGTCCTGCCGGCGTCCGTGCTCCTTCCGTTGTCCGCACCTTCCATGCGTGTGATCATGGAATCCCGGACCCGATCCTTGCCCCGGTCGCCGGCGAATCGGAGCCCGACAAGCCCATGCCGTTGCGCGCTATCCTCTTCGACATAGGTGACACCCTCTGGCATTCCCGTGCCGCGCCGCCGCCCGCCGAGTTTCGCCGGTTGGCGGCCGAACGGGCCGCAGAGGCGCTGCATGCTCTTGGCCGCCGCCACCCGGACCCGGCCGCCGTGGCCCGCACGGCCTGGGAAGCCATGGAGGAAGCCATGCGCACGGCTCGCCGCACCGACCTCATCGAGCCCGACTATGGCGAAGTCTCTCAGGCGGCGCTCGCCGGGCTCGGCCTGCACCTGGGCCGCGACGAAGCCGCCGCACTGCTCGAAGCGACCTACGTCTCCGGGATAGAAGGCGGCAAGGCGCCTTTCGCCGACGCGTCCGCTGTGCTGGCTGAACTCCGCCGTCGCGGCTTCCTGCTGGGCACCGTCACCAACCGCGCGTTCGGCGGCGAGCGTTTCCGGACCGACCTCCGCGACGCCGGCCTGGACATCGGCTGGGATGCCGAGGCCGTCTCCGTCGAGGTCGGGTTCCTGAAGCCGCACCCCGCGATCTTCGAATTCGCCCTCGAGCGCCTGGCCGTGCAGCCCGGCGAGGCGCTGATGGTTGGCAACTCCCTTGCCGAAGACGTCGCCGGCGCCCAGCAGGTGGGCATGCCCGCGGCCTGGCGTCGCTCCCCTCCCGACGCCGAGGGCGTCGCCCCCGATTACACATTCGGTGAGCTCACCGAGCTCCTGAGCATTCCGGCCCTCGCGGGTGGGGCGTGATGGCCGGCGAGCAGCGCACCTGGGGTGCCCGCTTCGAAGGCGACATGGACGCGCTCACCCGTGACTACACCGCCGGCAGCGACCGCGGCCTCTACGAATACGACGTCGCCGGCTCGGTCGCCCACGCGCGCATGCTGGGCAAGCAGGGGATCATCCCGGCCGCCGACGCGGACGCCATCATCGCGGGGCTCGCGCTCGTGCTGGAAGACTTCCGCGCCGGCCGGGTCACGTGGCGCCCGGAGCTCGAGGACGTCCATACGCACGTCGAGGCGCTCCTCCGGGATCGCGTCGGCGACGCCGCGGGCCGCCTCCATACCGCCCGTTCGCGCAACGACCAGGTCGCGCTCCTCAATCGCATGATCGTGCGCGAAGCCTGCGACCTCGCCGCCGGCGCAGCGTCAGCGTTCGTCGCGGTCCTCTGCGACCTCGGCGAATCGCACGCCGCCGATCCCATGCCCGGCTACACCCACATGCAGCATGCTCAGCCCGTGACGCTTGGGCACCACCTGCTCGCCTACGGCGAGATGCTCCTTCGCGACCGTGACCGCTTCCGCGACTGCCGCAGGCGCACGAACGTCCTGCCGCTTGGCTCTGGCGCTCTCTCGGGCTCGCCGTACCCGCTGGACCGCGACATGGTCGCCCGCGAGCTGGGCTTCGAGGCCGTCTCCCGCAACAGCCTGGACGCGACCGCAGACCGCGACTTCGCGGTCGAGTTCCTCGCCGCCTGCGCCATTACGCAGATGCACCTCTCCCGCCTGGCGGAGGAGGTCGTGCTCTGGGCGACCGCCGAGTTCGGCTTCGTGCGCCTGCCCGACGCCTTCGCCACCGGCTCGAGCATGATGCCGCAGAAGAAGAACGCCGACGTCGCCGAGTTGGCCCGCGGACGCACGGGCCGCGTCTACGGCGAGTTGTTGAACCTCCTCACGAACCTGAAAGGCCAGCCGCTCGCGTACAACCGCGACCTGCAGGAGGACAAGGCCGCCATCCTTGCGGCCCGCGACACCGTCCTCCCGACGCTCCGCATCTTCGCCGCGATGCTGCCCGCCCTCCAATTCGACCTGCCCCGGATGCGAGCCGCCGCCTCGGGCGGTTTCTCGCTCGCGACCGACGTGGCCGACTACCTGGTGAAGAAAGGCATGCCCTTCCGCGAAGCACACGCCGTCGTGGGCGGACTCGTGCGCGAGTGCGAGCAGCACCGCTGCGAGCTGCACCAACTCCCGATCGAGGTCTATCGCGCTGCCAGCCCGCTGTTCGAAGCTGACATCCTCTCGCTCGACGTGGACTCCGCCCTGGCTGCGCGCGACCTCCCCGGCGGCACCGCCCCCATCCGGGTTCGGGCGGCCGCGAAGGAACTGCGCAGGCTGTTGTAGGGTCAGGCGAACATGAGCCGGGCTCGGGGATCGGGCGGCCCAGTTCACGGGCGGTTTCGAGCTACTCCGCGATCACGCGCTTAGCGTTTCTAACTGCGGACTCGTAAGTTCGGCCGTGTGCCATGCAGCCTGCCAGTTCAGGGACCTCCACAAGGAGAAGCGAGTCCTCCTCGCTCCACCAGATGATCAGTTCATACTTAAGCGTCGCCCGCAACGGCTCCTGAAGCGACGTAGATCACCAGTCGCTTCCCCACGTGAACGAAGCTGCGAGGACGTACAGTTTCGTGGATGTCGGTGATCCGCGTCGCTAGCACAGTGTCCTCCAGGCGTTCTCCAACTGGGATAGAGAACTCGAGCGCCCCGCTCTCCGCCAACCGACGGATTTCGCGTCCGCTCTTGGACGGATCAGCTCTCGAAATGAGCTGGGCGACGGTCTCGCCTGGCACGAAGGCTACTCGTACACGTCCGGGCAGGGATCCGTCGAAGTCAGCGGGGGACGGCAATTCTCGCCGCTGCACGGTGCGCTCGAACCGCTCCTCCGCCTCCTGAGCCGCCTCCTCGCCCCAGAACTCCGTCACGATCGTCCGCGCGAGCAGCTTCTTGGCGCCCATCGGGTCGCGCTCGCACTGCTTCTCGATGGCGGGAAGCCCGGTGCGTGGGACGTTCGTCGCCAGGACGAAGAAGTCCATCAGCACGTCGTCCGGGATCGACATGGCTTTGCCGTACTGCTCGTCGGGCGGGTCGTTGACGCCGATGTGGTTGCCCTTCGACTTCGACATACGTTCCTTGCCGTCGAGCCCCACAAGGATCGGCATGGTCACGGGCACGTGCGGGCGCTGGCCCGCGTCCTCCTGGATCTTCCTGCCCGCCATCAGGTTGAACAGTTGCTCGGTGCCACCCACCTGCACGTCGCACTCCAGCGCCCACGCGTCGTATCCCTGCATGAGCGCGTAGAGGAACTCGTGCAGAAACACGGCGTCGCCGTCGTCGAACCGCTTGCGGAAGTTGTCGCGCCGCAGCATCTCGGCGACCGTGAACTTCGACATCAGCGCGATGATGTCCGGGAAGCTCAGCTTCCCCAGCCACTCCGAGTTGTGCCGCAGCTCGGTCTTCGAAGGGTCGAGGATGCGCCCGGCCTGCTCGAAATACGTCTGCTCGTTCCGCAGGATGTCTTCCTGCGTGAGCATCGGCCGCAGCTTGTTCTTGTCGCTCGGGTCGCCGATCAGCGCCGTGTAGTCGCCGATCAGGAAGATGGCGTGATGCCCGAACTGCTGGAACTGCCGCAGCTTCCGCAACGGCACCGTGTGCCCCAGCGTCAGCGACGTCGCGGTCGGGTCCACCCCGAAGTAGACGCGCAACGGCCGGTCTTGCTCGATCAGTGCCCGCAGCTCGCGCTCCATCTGGCGCCGCAGGATGTCGTCGCCGTATTCGACGCCGCTCGTGAGCACCGCCATCTGCTCGTCGACGGGCGCCATCGTCCGCGCAGGGTCAGTCACCGCAGTGCCTCGCGCACGCTCTCAACGTCCCGCCTGATCTGCGCGACGAGTTCGTCCGGGCCGCTGAAAGCGCGCTCAGCTCGGATGCGGTGGACAATCTCCAGCACCATGCGTTCGCCGTAGACGTCCCCTTCGAAATCGAGCAGGTGCGTCTCGATCGACACATGCCCTGCGTCGAAAGTTGGCCGCCGGCCGATGTTCGTTGCGCCCGCGAACGTCCGGCCGGCCACGTGCGCGCGTGTCGCATACACGCCCAGTCCGGGCAGCGCGCGGTCCGCGGCCACCGAGATGTTCGCCGTCGGGAACCCGATCGTCCGGCCGCGCTCGAATCCGCGGACCACCGGACCGGCGATGCTGTAGTTGCGCCCCAGCAGGCCCGACACGCGCTCCATGTCGCCCGCGGCGAGGGCGTTGCGCACCGCCGTCGAGCTGTACCGCTCGTGGTCGTGCATCAGCGGTTCGACCTGCACCACTTCGAACCCGGACTCGCGTCCCGCGGCGCGCATGCGTTCGACCGTGTCCTTGGGCGCACCGCGACCGAACGACGCGTCCGGGCCGAGCACCATCAGCCGCATGCGCAGCCGTTCGACAAACGCCTGTGCGAGCTCTTCCGCTGTCACCTCGGAAACCTCTGAGGTGAACGTCAGTGGGATGACCCAGTCCGCGCCCGCCGCGCGCAGCAACTCCATGCGGTCTTCGAGCGACGTCAGATAGCTCGGCGGGGTCTCTGGCCGGAGCACCGTCACCGGGTGCGGGTGCAGGGTCACCACGCCGGGCGAGAGCGCACGTTTGCGTGCCTCGTCGCGCATGCGGGCTACCAGCGCCTGGTGGCCGCGATGCACGCCGTCGAGCACGCCGATGGTGAGGGCCGTGTCCGGTCCCGGCGCGCCGGCGGTGAGTTGGGTGAGCGTGAATGAAGGGAGGGGCATGGATGTCGGTCCCGCGCCGCGAAGCACGGCTGTGCTGTCAGCCTACCAGCGGGCTGTTGAGGGTCAATTGGGCTGGGCCGGCAACAGAGAGGCTACCCGATTTTCCGCGTCACCCATGCCACCAGGCCGGCGAGTGCTCCAACGGGCCCGCCCAGCAGGAAGGTCGGGAAAAGGGTGGTCTGCAGCCCTGGCCGCTCGGTGAGTTGAAGGTCGAGGTAGCCGCCCGGGTGAATCGTGCAGGTGAGCTGCTCGCCCTGGCTGGAGGCCGGCGCTGAGAGTTCCGCCGTGGCCCCTGGGGGCACCGTCACGTTGCCCACCGTGTGCTCCACCGAGTCCTGGTTGAGGATGCGCAGCCGGCCCCCGGCACGCACCGAGAACTGCTTCGGCAGGAAGACCGCGTCGCCCCGGTCGATCGCTGCCTGCGTCCCGGCCGGGATGTCGAACTCCTCGACGTCGCTCTTGCGCGCGGAGGGCGAGAGGAGTGACCACCAGATCACGTTGAGCGCGAAGGCCAGCAGCAACCCCCCCGCGACCCACGGCACCCACGGGCGCAGCACGCGCCAGCGCGCGCCCAACCTTGACACGTGTTGCGCCGCGGGAGGGGTTGGCGTCCCGCCAGGGGAGTCGGGGAGCTTCCCCGAGTCGAGGGTCAAGGCGTCACTCCGTCAGACTTTGTCCACCAGATACAATGCAGGGTAGAAGAACACCCAGACCACGTCCACGAAGTGCCAGTACATAACGGTGCTCGAGATGCCCCAGTGGCTCTTCGACGAGAACCCGCCCCGCAGCAGCATCGACCATGACAGGGTCAGCATGCCGATCCCGCTGATGACGTGGGCGGCGTGGATGCCCGTCATGGTGAAGAACACCGTGCCGAAGGCCGAACGCTTCTCGAACTCGGCCTCGTGCCACTCGAAGCCCACGCCCGCCGCGAAAACCAACCCTAGCACGATCGTGGCGAAGAGCATCCATTTTGCCAGCGTGCGCCGGTCGTGCTCGATGGCCGTCTCGGCCGTAAACGCCGTTACGCTGCTCAGGAGCAAGATGATGGTGATGATCAGGCCCAGCTGCTGGCTCACCAGCTGGTGCAGCGATCCGTCCTCCTTGACCTCGAATGGGATGTCGAGCCGCAGGAGGTAGAAGCGCGCCGAGAGCAGCAGCCCGAACAGGATGCTCTCCGAGAAGAAGAAGAACCAGAGACCTATCCGGTTGAGGAAGAGCCGATCGACGTGTTGCCCGTGGTGGACTGGTGCTGCGACTGCCATCAGTGGGCCTCATTCCGCTGCCAGGCGCGAGCGATGTGCATGAAGTACGTCGCGATCAGTGCCGCCTTGGCGATGCCCGCGATGGCCAGGCCCGCGAAACGGACATGGTCGTCGTTGATCGATATCGCGAAGATGTATTCGACGATGGTGAGCACGGCGAGAATCGCCGCCACCACGTAGCCTTTTTGGAATGTGCTCATTCGTTCAGTCACCTCGCGCAGTCAGGAGTGAGTTGGAAGGAAGCGGCAGGCGCTCTAACCGCCGCCGCCGCCGCCTCCGGCGCCACCACCCCCGCCTGCAGGCGCCGCGCCCAGCCCGCCGAAGGTGCTGTGTTGAGACCCCGGCACGCCGTAGTCATAGGGATGTCCGACCACCGTCGGGGGCGAGTCGAAGTTCTCGAGAGGCGGCGGAGATGACGTCTGCCATTCCAGCGTCCGCGCCCCCCAGGGGTTCGCCTCGGCCACCGGCCCGCGGATCCAGCTGTTGAGCATGTTGTACACGAACACCAGGAAACTCGCGCCCAGGAAGAACGCCGAGATGCTCACGAACAGGTTGACCGCGTTCAGCGAGGCAGGAAAGTCGGCCACGCGCCGGTTCATGCCCTGGATGCCCGGCCAGTGCATCGTGAAGAACGTCACGTTGAAGCCGATGAACATCCACCAGAAGTGCAGCTTCGCCAGCTTCTCGTTGTACATCCGGCCCGTCATCTTGGGGAACCAATAGTAGATCCCCGCGAAGAGCGCAAAGATCTCGCCCCCCACGATCGTGTAGTGGAAGTGGGCCACGACGAAGTACGTGTCCTGCAGGTGGATGTCGGTCGGCACGTCGGCCAGGAAGATGCCGGTCACGCCACCGCAGGCGAAGTTGAAGATCACGGCCAGCGCGAACAGCATGGGCGTGCGCAACCAGAGCTTGCCCTGCCAGATGGTGCCCAGCGCCGCGAGGAAGATGAGCCCCGTCGGGATGGAAATCATCTCGGTCATGACGAGGAAGGGCGCATGGAAGTAGTTCGGGATGCCTGAGGTGAACATGTGGTGCGCCCACACCACGCCGCTCAGGCCCAGGATGCCCACGAACGCACCCACCGCGTACCTGTAAGCGAACATCGGCCGTCGTGAGAAGTGGCCGATGACCTCCAACGCGATGCCCAACCCGGGCAACACCATGATGTAGACGGCCGGGTGCGAGTAAAACCAGAAGACGTGCTGGTAGAGCAGCGGGTCGCCGCCCTCGGCCGCGTTGAAGAAGCTCAAGCCGGCAAGGCGGTCCAGCGTCACCATCAGCAGCGCCACGAAGAAGCCCTGCGTGTAGAGCATCGCCAGCCACGCCGTCACGAACATGGCCCAGACGAACATCGGCAGCCGGCCCCAGGTCATGCCCGGCGCCCGCATGAACATAATAGTCACGACGAAGTTCAGGCCGCCGAGGATGGAGACGAGGCCGAAGGTGATAATCGCCAGGTTGAAGAATGTCTGGGCCGTCTCCGTTAACACGGAAAGCGGCGGATACGACGTCCAGCCCGCCTCCAGCCCGCCCATGAACGGCGTGGCCAGCAGCATGAAGGCAGTTGGCGGCACGAGCCAGTAGGTGAGCGCGTTCAGCCGCGGGAACGCCATGTCGTCCGCGCCGATAAGCAGCGGAATGCAGTAGTTCCCCAGGCCGCCAACCACCATGGCCACTGCGACGGAAATCATCAAGATGCCGTGCAAGCTCATGACGGAGTTGTACTGAGACCGCGTGAAGAACTGCAAGCCGCTCGTCGCCAGCTCGGCGCGTATCAGCATCGCCAGCAAGCCCGCCAGCAGGAACACGATCGCGAACGTCACCATGTATTGGATGCCGATGACCTTGTGGTCGGTGTTGAATGAAAAGTACCGTTGCCACCCCTTGGCTCCCTGGCCGTACGTCTTGAGGCCGAACCACTCGCGCCCCCACGCGCCCCACATGCCGATACCCATCAGCCAGCCGATGACTCCGAAGACGTAGCCAATCGTGACGCTCAGGTCCCGCTCGAAGTAGTCGTATCCGAAGACCTGGCGCATGACTGCTGTCAGCCCCACGCCGATATAGAACCCAATCAGCGCGGTCCCGAGTGCGCCTCCAACCGTCGTTGCAGCACGCATTGGTTACTTCCCCCCGCTTTGCTTGGGTTGGCTCGCTTCCCACTTCGCATAATCAGCCTTTGAGACGACCTTCACGGGGAAGCGCATCAGCGAGTGGTCGAGCCCGCAGAGCTCGGCGCATTGCACGCGGTAGGCGTCATCCTGCAGGTAGTCGCCGATCTCCGTCGGCTGCACGATCATGGAGGTCGTGCGGCCCGGGATGGCGTCGATCTTCATGCGGAACGCCGAAATCCAGAACGAGTGCACGACGTCATCCGAGTTGATCTCGAACTTGATCACCGTGTCGACCGGCAGCACGAGCTCGGCCTGCTTGTCGGTGGCGAGCGCGAGCTGGATGCCGTCGGGGTACACGAACGCCCAGTACCAGCGAGCGCCCCTGACCTGGATCGTGAGTTCGGGAGTCGCGGTTCCCCAGGCGTAGCCGTTCCTGTCACCCTGCAGGTTCGCGAGACCCGTGAGGCCGGGGTAGATCATCGTGAGCACGGCCAGCCCGCTCGTGACCGCCAGCCAGATCTTGGGCGCCATGCCCGTGCCGCGGATGTTCGGACCCGTTTCGTCGCCCGTCCGGCTGCGAAAGGCCAGCATCGCGTAGGCGAGCACCGCGATGACGAACGTGAACACCGGGATTCCCATGAAGAGCAGGGTCCGGAAGATCTGGTCGAAGTCTTCGGCTTCCTTCGAACCGACCGTTGGGAACATGTTGAGGAAGGCCAACGCCTCGCCCCCAGCCGTAAGCGCGGCCCAGAGCAATGCGACGGTGACGAAGTGACGCGTCATAGCGATTTACCCGGCCTGTCGCTGGATATGGTGCTCCCCACGAATCCCACCTCCACGTGGCATTGGGAGGTCACGCTCTGCTGACGAGACCCCCCGTCGACCGGGCGTTGGGCCCGATGTCGATGGCCAAGCGATGTTGGCCGAGGCGCGGCTTCTGATGCTCCGTGCACGGTTTCGCATTGTACGGCCTCTCCTCCACCGCGCGAATCGACCTCGTCGAACCGCAGAAACGACGCCAATCGCAGCCCGGCGCCCGGCTCAGAACCGCCTCGAGCGGGCAGAGCGTGGCCCCGTCTGCCGCCAATCCCGCCGCCAGCCTACCTGCCCGCCGCGACTCCAGCCACCGCCAGCACCACCTCGATGTCTCCCCACGTGGCCGTTTGGCGTGCCTCGCAGTCTCCCGACTTCAACAGCTCGAGCACGGCGAGGAAGGAGATCACGACTTCGACCCGCGTCCGGCACTCCATGACCGCGGCGCGGAACGAGAACCGCCCGCGCTTCTGGAGCCGCTCGCGGAAGTCTGCCAAACGGCCGCTCAGCGTCAGGTTGTCGCGTGGGATCACGATACGGGGAGCCGTCAGCGTTCGCGACAGTACGTCCAGCATGATCTTCCGCATGGCGTCGACAGTCACGCCGTCAAGCCCCGCTCCAGGCTCGCGGGGCGGCGGAGGCGCCATGCGCGGGTAGACGCGCACCCCTGCCTCCTGGCGTTCGACCAGCAGGTCAGTCGCCTCCGTGAACCGCTTGTATTCCATCAGGAGCTCGACGAGCTCCGAGCCAACGTCGTCTTCTTCGACCTCTGCCGCCAACTCTGCCGGCGCCCGGGGCAGCAACGCGCTGGACTTCAGGTAGATCAGCTTCGCGCCGATCGCCACGAATTCGGCCAGGGCCTGGGGGTTGAACCCTTCCCCGTTGTGGATCGCCTTGAGGTACTGGTCCGCCACGGCAACGAGCGACACGGCCGTGATGTCGAGGTCGTCCCGCTCGATGAGATGCAGCAGGAGGTCGAGCGGGCCACGGAACACAGGCAGCTGAATTTCGGGCATGGGCTCCTGCAGGTCCACGCCCCCCCACTTGGGCGCACCTGCGCGGGTCCTGCGACCACGACCGCTATCGCGCCCCTGCAGACGCCTTCACTCCCGAAAGCGTCCGCTCGACCGTGGCGGCGACACCGGAGACCGACCGCATCATCCCGGCGAAACGCTCGTGTGTCAACGATTGCGCGCCGTCGCTCAATGCGTGATCGGGGTTGGGGTGCACCTCGATCATGAGCCCGTCGGCCCCGGCTGCAATGGCCGCCATGGCCACCGGTGCCACGAGCTGATACTTGCCGGTGCCGTGGCTGGGGTCGGCGATCACCGGCAGGTGGCTCAACTCTTTCACGAGTGGGATGGCGTTGATGTCGAACGTGTTCCGGTAGGCCGTCTCGAACGTCCGGATGCCGCGCTCGCACAGCATCACGTTCGGATTGCCCTGGGCCAGGATGTACTCCGCCGCGAGCAGCCATTCCTCGATCTGGCCGCTCATCGCGCGCTTCAGCATCACG
>Ga0315281_10003269_pt1 | contig 23811 bp, 20 predicted proteins | sample YL17G07_0_MG_FD_204540 | JGI IMG/M metagenome (GOLD analysis project Ga0315281, IMG submission 204540) | Sediment microbial communities from Yellowstone Lake, YNP, Wyoming, USA - YL17G07_0 | ecosystem: Environmental > Aquatic > Freshwater > Lake > Sediment | place: USA: Wyoming | collected... | reverse complement strand
TTAGATGCTTTCAGCAGCATGGGGCGGTAGGCAAAAGAAAATGGAACCGAGTAGGCGTTGCCGTCAAAATTTACGAGTGCCTGTGAAGAAGCGGTCAGTGGGCGGACAATGGAAGCATCGTAGGGCTGAGCAGGCGCCTGACGGAGCAGGTGTTTTTCGCGTTCGAAACGGTCAATGGGGCGTTCGCGGCGGGAATTCCGGGGACATAATACTTAATTCCCGGGTTTGTTCTGTTCTCGTTCCAGTTCCTCTAATTCGTCCTTGGGCACTACCCTGTTTTCCTTATTTATCTCAGCCTTATAACAAATTACACCTGTCACATTTTTCTACAAAGAGAAAACACATTATGGAGTAACAGCAAGATCGGGCATGGAGTTCCACGGCAGGACCGTGATGCTATGCCGTTTGTGAGGTGTCTGGCCCGCATAGATGAGATATGAATTAATATCTTTGCCGGTTACCTTTTTCCATTTGTTCAGTGTCTTAAAATAATCATCGGTCAGTGTCTGCCCGGACTTTATTTCAACAGGGATCAATGTAGCGCCATGGTCTATCAGGACATCAATTTCGTCGCCCAGATTATCGCGCCAGAAGTAGAGATTTGACGCCAGGCCGCGATTGAACCGCTGTTTGAGGAGCTCAGCTATCACCAGATTTTCAAAAAGGGCGCCTCTGCTGGGATGGATGGAAAGATGCGCCGGGTCCTGAATATTAAGAAGCCAGGCCGCGAGACCAGCGTCGTGGAAATAAAGCTTAGGCGATTTGACGAGACGCTTACCGAAATTGGCAAAATGCGGCTGAAGCAGGAAAATGATGTAGCTGGCCTCGAGTACCGATATCCAGTTCCGTGCCGTGGGTGTGGAAATACCGCAATCATTAGCGAGGGCTGAAATGTTGAGCAGTTGTCCGGCCCTTGCCGCACACATCCGCAGAAACCGTTGAAATGTACTTAGCTCGCGTATGTGTATCATCGCCCGGACATCTCGTTCAAGATAGGTGGTGACATACGCCGCATGCCAGTGCCTCGCGGTCATTGCGCGATCATATAGAGGCGGGTACATCCCTTGAAAGAGAAGTTTATCCAGGGGCGGTAGTTTTTTTGCCGCGCTCAATTCCTTAAGAGAAAAGGGAAGCAACTGAATAAAACCCGCGCGCCCAGCCAGGGATTCTGAAACATGGGACATCAACCCAAACTGCTGGGAACCGGTAAGGATAAACTCGCCCGGCGTGCGAGAACGGTCAACCCGGGCCTTCAAGTAGGAGAACAATTCCGGCAGTTTCTGGGCTTCATCAACGATCGCACCCTTTGGGAACCGGCCAAGGAAGCCTCGGGGATCAGTACGGGCAGATTCGAGAATATCGATCTCATCAAAAGTAATATAGGGTTTGCCCGGAAACGTGGACTGTACCAGGGTTGATTTCCCGGACTGACGCGGCCCGGTGACCACTGCAACAGGGAATTCTTTCGCCAGCAAGCGTAATGTGTGTTCTGCAGTTCTTTTTATCATAGGACTATGATACAAACGTTTATACAGATTGTCAATACGTGTTGCCGTTTTGTATATTTATTATTGTCTTTGGGGCCGTTGGTTCCTGCTATGCGTTACTATGAAATAGGGTGCCGGGCTTGATCAAGAAAGAAGAATTTCGACGAATGCCGGGAATTGCAGTATAAGCATTTTTCATCAATTCCTGTCCAAATTCCTGTATTGGATGGCTTCTGCGACATGCGCCTTCTTGATTTCCGCGCTCCCTTCAAGGTCTGCTATCGTACGGCTGACCTTTAATATTCTGTCGTATGTCCTGCCGGAAAATCCGAGCCGCTCTATGGCGGCGCGCATCAGTTCTTTGTTCTCCTGCGTAAGGCCGCAAAATTTCTTGATATGGCGGGAATTCATCTGGGCGTTGCAGTGAATTTTTGTGCCGGAAAATCTCTCTCTCTGTTTTGCCCGTGCTTTAACAACGCGCTCCCGTATCTTCTCTGAAGATTCGCCAACAACAGGTGACTCGTTAAGCAGTTCGGTTACTTTGAGGGCCGGTATTTCCAGATGAATATCTATCCGGTCTAACAAAGGTCCGGATATTCTCGACTGGTACTTTTTGATTTGATACGGGTTACATAAACATTCTTTTTCCGCGTGGCCCAGATTCCCGCATTTACAGGCATTCATCGAACCGACCAGCATGACGTAGGCGGGAAACGAGAGCGAGTGCCTGGCCCTTGAGATCGTCACAACATGATCCTCCAACGGCTGGCGTAAAACGTCGAGCACGTCGCTATGGAATTCTGTCATCTCGTCCAGGAAGAGAACACCGTTATGCGCAAGGCTCACCTCGCCCGGTTTCGGATACGAACCGCCGCCAATGAGCGCGATATCTGATATCGTATGATGCGGAGAGCGAAAGGGCCGCTGCGTGACCATGCTCTTTCCGGGTGGAAGAAGACCGGCCACGGAATGAATTTTTGTTGTCTCAAGCGCTTCATCGAACGTCAGAGGCGGAAGGATGGTCGGCAATCTTTTGGCAAGCATGGTTTTACCGGAACCCGGCGGCCCGACCATGATAACGTTGTGCCCGCCCGCGGCCGCTACTTCCATGGCACGTTTTGCAAACGTGTGCCCTTTGACTTCCGAAAAATCGACATCGCTCTGGTCAAAATCCGGGCGCACAGTATCAGGAGAATGTTCATGAGGCGCAATCCCGATTTCCCCGTTAATGAATTTTACTACTTCCTGCAAGGTCGAAGCGGGAAAAACTTCAATGCCTTTGACGATGCTCGCTTCATTTGCGTTGAATGGAGGCACTATTATTTTCTTGATACCGTGGCGCTTCAAACCAAGAGCTATCGGCAAGACGCCTTTAACCGGGCGCAACGTTCCATCCAGGGCGAGTTCGCCTATAAAACAAAATTCTTTCAGCCTCTCTTTGTCGGTTATTTTTGGTTCTTTTTCTATTGCGGCAAGTATTCCGATTGCTATGGGCAGATCAAAACAGGCCCCTTCTTTTTTGATATCGGCGGGGGCGAGATTAACAGTTATACGTTTTGTGGGAAAATCGAACCCTGAATTCCTGACCGCCGCCACCACCCTGTCCTTTGATTCCTTGACAGCGGCATCAGGCAGGCCGACAGTAGAGAAAGTCGGCAGGCCCGGGGCAATATCTACTTCAACGTCTATCAAATAAGAATCTATACCCTGAACCGCCGCGGAAATTATACGGGAAAGCATAGTCGTAACCCCCTAAACAGGTAGCGAGTAGGCAGGACCCCATTTTTTTCTCCCAATTCGCGCATCCTGCAAGGATGAGTATATATCTTTGCAAAAAGCATGTCAAGAAACCTGCTTAACGCGATCACGGCGTTTTCTTTCCATCGACCGCAATTCGCGCCGCATGCGCTTCGACATAATCCGGACGCAACGCAAGCGCGGCGTCAAAATCTCTAACGGCTTTTTCATCGTCGGCCAAAAACACATATACCGTTCCCCGGTTGTAGTAGGCTTCGGGCGACCGGGGGTTCATTGCGAGCGCCGCCGTAAAACACGACAACGCCCGGTTGAAGTCTTTCTGAATCCGGTAAATTTTTCCACACTCATTATATGCATCGGCATCGGACGGATCATCGCGCAAACAGTCCTGGAATTCGCGCAGGGCCTGGCCGTACTTTCCCTGGATAGAAAGTATCTCCCCCAGATGGTAATGCGACAGGCTGAGGTGTGGATTAATGGCCAGCGCCCGGCCGTAGTAGCTCATAGCCGTTTCATATTCTTTCTTTCGCAGGAACACGTTGCCGCAATTACTGTAAGCCTCGGCGTACAACGGGTTAAGACGCAGCGTCCGGGCATAATCGCGGAGCGCCTGATCATACGCACCTTGCAGCAGACGGATAGTTCCCCGGTTCAAAAATGCTTCCTGATCTCGGGGATCGAGACGCAGAGCCCGGTCCAGATCCGCACATGCCTTGTCGTATTCACCGCCCACGACATAGGCTTGGCCCCGGTTCGTATAAGCGACGGAGACGGACGGATATTTCTTGACCACATCGCTCCAAAGAGCGATGCTGTCATGCCAGACCTGGCAACGGTTCCACGTCGCCACCGACAGCACTCCCACTATTGTAGCAAGAGCCGCTATGGCGAATGCCCGGCGAGCGAAGGTTTTGTTCATCGTGCGGGAATAAATCCGGACAAACGCATCGCTCGCGATGAAAAAAGGACCCAGAAGCGGTAAGTAGGTATAGCGGTCGGCGGGTACCCCCAGACCGAATGGTATGATATTGAGCACCGGGGAGATCGTCACAATAAAGAAAATGAGGCCAAAACCGATCGTTCGCCTGCCATCCGCCCGCTGCATCGCCGGAACGATCAGTGCCGTCAACAACAGGCCTGTAGCTATGCCGCCGGGCGCCAAGAATATATCCCGCCCGTGCAGCGGAGGATAAAGGCAGGAGAGATTTACCGGCACAAGCGTTTTGCCGGCATAAAAATAGAGTTGCGTCATTGCCTGCGGGATTGCACGCAGGATATGCGACAACCAGAAAACATGTTCGCGCCGCACGGGATTCTGCAGGTGGACCGCCACCAATGCGAAGACTGCCGCCAACACAAGGAACGGTATTTTGTCTACGATAGCGCTGCGTTTCTCCCGCTCTCCTGCATACCAGTCAAGCAGAAAAAGAATCGCAGGCAACGTGATGGCCATGGGTTTCGCAAGAAGCGAGAGGACAAAGAGCGAAAGTGTCGCCAGGTAATGCCTTTTTTGCCGATCCTTAAGGTAGTACAGATAAGAAACGCATGCCCCGAGAAAAAAGAAGGCATAGAGCATGTCTTTGCGCTCGCTGATCCAGGCAACCGATTCGACGTGCAGCGGATGAATACTGAACAAAATGGCCACGATCCATGCCGTCAATGCGCGGCGGGTAAGAAAGAAGAACAGCCAGAAAACAAGCAGGCCATTGAGCAGATGGAGACAAAGGTTGGTCGCATGGTAAATACCGGGGAAGAGACCAAACCAATGGAACTCGACAGCATAGGAAACCAGGACGAGGGGATGATAGAGGCCGTAATGGGCATGCGTAAAGAAGGCTGCAAGATTATCTACTGACAGGCGGGTAATGGCGGCATTGCGTACCACGAGCACATTATCGTCAAAATTGGCGAACAGGCAGTTCAGTGACGGATAAAAGGCGAGAGTAGTGATGAACATGAGACCGCAGAGCAGTAACAGCGTCACCCTGTTTCTGATTATGGGGCCGCTATTTTGCAGATCCATGATTACTCATCCTGTACCGCGATCCTTAATGGATAACGGCAATCTTCCCTGTCTTCTTCTCGCCGGACGGGTTGGTTATATTATACAGATAGACGCCGCTGGCAACACGGCGGCCGTCACTATTGACGGCGCGCCACTCGCAATATCCGGTTCCCCCGGTTTCTTCCATCTCGTACACCAATTCGCCGGCCATACTGTAGATACGGATTTTCGAACCGGCGGAAAGATTGGCGAACACGACGCCGGCCGACCGGTCGTAGGCGGATCCCGATCCCGGCCGGTAGGGGTTCGGGTAGACCGTCACGCCGCACAGGTTTTGCGACGCGTTGAACTCAACGACCGCAAACCGCGACAGGTGGCCCGTCTGGGCGACGATTTTGTTCTGTCCGGCGGAGACGGTGGAATCGAGCAAAACCCATCCCTGGCGGCTCTCTTCGTAACGGGCTACGGAAAGCCGGGCAGAATTCAACCCGTTGATGTCGTTCGCCGAATAAGTGACGGTGATGGTAAGGTCTTTCGACGGCTGTAACCCGTTGTCGCTATTGACCTGGAAACCCATACTGCTTGCATGGATTGAGGAGCTGCCCGCTGACGGCACGGCGGCGGACGAAAGGGTGAGGGTGGTAGCGCTGGAAAACGCGCCGGGCGGTACGTCCAACCGCACGCTCCAGGTATCGGCAGAATAGAGAAGCGTTGTGCCGGTCGTCGCATCGACGGTCGATGACGACGGTATTAGAGCGTCGAGCGAGACGGACAGAAAATCGTATGTTGAGGCCATGGCGTGGGCCGGTATCGCCATGCTGCCGAGCGCGCTATTCCCGGAAACCGCGTAAAACGTCACCGTCTTCTTCGTATCGGACGGGTTGAATCCCACGTACAGCTTCGTGCCGCTTTTCGTAAAAACGCCGTAGGCCGGGCTGTCGGCATATACCGACGTATCGACGGCGCCTATAACGCTCAGGTTATGCAGCCAGTGACAGGTGAAGGCAGCGCTGTTGGCGCTGTCGAAGGTAATCGACTCGCTGTACTTTGCCAGAGCGCTTGACGGGTCGTAAAGCGCCTGAAATTTCCAGAAAGTGTCCTGCCATGTGTTTTCCGTGCCGCCGTTTTCCGTGACCATCTGATCATAATTTGCCTTGGCGTAGGTGGTATCGTAGCCAAGGTAGAGGAGCGATGCGGTGAGCGGCAGTATCTGTATGCCGTGAATGTCTTCAGGTTGCGAGCCGAACCACGTGCCGTACTCGGCTTTCCCGCCCCAGAGAAGGCCCACCACATTATGGGTGTACCCGGACGGATACTGGGTTTTATCAATATCGAAATAGTATTCGCGGATCGCCGAGTATTCGGTGACATAGCCCCAGATCCCCAGGTCGCGGTACGTTGCATTGCCCGTCGCCAGGCCCCAGAGGTAGATGCCCGCCCAGGCGTTCATAGATTCAGACGACGATTCCTGGTTGTTCCCGCTGTCGGTCAACGCCCGGCCGTCGGCCCACGAATGCCCTTCGTAGGGATCGAAACTCCGCAGGAACGGGAACAGCGTATCGCTGCGTGACGGCGCGGCAAATGAACGTATGAGCAACTCGACCATGCCGCCGTAATCGGACGCAAACGACGTATCATAGAGCGCCAGCATCGCGCTCGCGTAGACGAAGTAGCCGAAATGGAAATGCTGGTCGGTAAAATTCTCCAGGCCGTACTCCGGCGTATAGCCGATGAGACTCCCCCACTTCTTGTCGTAATAGAAAAAGTGACTGCTTTCGCCGCTTGTGCAGGTGTACCAATCGGTAAGATCGTTTTTAAGTCTGGTAAGGAGCGTGCTCCGGGTGGCCGTCTCCCCGAGCTGATTTGCGACCGGGATCAGGTTGGCCAGCCGGCACAGTTCCTTGCCGTGCCAGTAGGTGCCGTTTTCCGCCAGCACTTTTGTTTTATCCGTATCCAACAGGCTTTTGAGGTGCGCGCGGTCGTAATCGCCCCGGTCCGGCAAACAAGGCAGGATACCGCGAAAACTATTGGTGACGGTGAAATTGTTAGCCGCCAGTACCGTCATTGTGCCGCGGATCGTGGCGAACTTCGTTGAAAGATAATCCGAGCCGCCGCGGTTCTTGTGCTGGTGCGGGAGCAGCGCCAGCATCGTCGTGGCCTGCCCACCCTGTTTCGATTGCGCAGTCGCCGTATACGTTGTCTGTACCGAACTTTTAGCCGCGTCCACGCTCCAGGCAACTTTTGTATCGGTGACAAAGGCGTAGGCGTAATTTTTCCACGCCGCCAGATCACTTTTGCCGGTCATGAGACCGATCGACATGAATGTCTTTCCCGGCGCGAGCGTAATGTCAATTATATGTCCGCTATTAGTTATGTTTGATCCCGTCGGCAGGAACAGCCCGTAGTAGAATTTCTGTGTGGAACCGGCCGTCCAGTTAAACTCGATGGTCACATAGTCATTGTTCAATGTCGTACTCAAGCCGAGTTCGCTGCTATTCTCGTCATAAAGCTTGAAACTGCCTTGCGCCCAATCCCAGGGAAACGATATCCGCGGAGAAACGCCTGTTGAGAATTCAAAATATGTGAACAAGAGGCCGTGGCCGAAGGTGGCTTTGAAATATTTCGTCGGATCGGCCTGGTCCTTCCACAGCGGCGTCACCGTCCAGTCCGAGTAGCCGTCTACCAGCACTGACGCCGCAGTCACGGTACTGATCCTGTTGTTGTACGTCCCCTGGACCAGCAGCTGCTGAATGTTGGCGGTATCCGCCACCATCGTATTGGCGCTTGTCGTCGTGGGAGGATATCCGATCAACAGTCCGGGGTTGGCGCTGTTTGAAGCGTTGTCGCAGCGGAAACAAAGCGGAAAAGCGAACATGCGGTAGGAAGTTGTGGACATGAGCAGCGACGTCCACCAATCGTTGGTTGGGATGGGAGCGGCGACGTTCGACGAGACGTAGATCGCGGCTTGCGGCCCGGACAGCCCCGCGGGCAAGCTGTCGGTATAGCTGCCCGAACCGACCGACACCGTCGCGGCCCGCAACGGCACACACAAAACAATGGCAGCCAGAAAATATACGATACGGCGCATCTTCATACGATAACCAGGTAATCTAAGGAAGTCGTACCGGCGAGAGCCGGTACTCCAATGATAATCTAAGGAAGCCGTAGGGGCAGCTTTAGCTGCCCGTTGTGCCTGCAAGAGTAGTACTCCGATTATAATAGTTCAAGGAAGTCATACACCTTACAACGAATGCGGACAGGTAAACCTGTCCCTACGACTTCCTTAGATTGTTATAAATTGGAGTACTGTTCTTACAAGTACGGTGGCCCCTGTTCCCTGAGATGCACCCCTGCCCCGCTTATATATTACGGTCTATCCATTCGTGGAGCTCGTCTTTGGACGGCAGGCCGTTCAGGTACGCCAGGTACAAACCCCGGCTGGTCCCACGCCGCCAGGAAACGTAAACGACACAGTCGCCCCGTGGCGAGATGACGGGCATGCGGCTGCCGTAATACTTGTCGGAAACGATCTGTTCAATGTTCTTGCCGAAAATATCAACGACATATATGCCCTTGTTCTCGAAGAAATCCTGCGATTCCTCATCGCCGCTTCGCGAGCGCCGCCAGTTGCTGACGAAAACGATGCGCTTTCCGTCCGGCGTAAAACCGGCGAACTTGTTAAAAAACGTGTCCGCCACCACGCAGGTCTCTTTATTCTTGACGATATCGACAACATAGACGCCGGGGTTATCCAGGGCGTCGATCTTCCCGTCGTTGTTGGTGTCGCGCCGTACCGACAGGTATACGATCTGCCGGCCGTCCGGCGAAAAGGAAGGGAAGGAATTATTAAACTGGTCGCTCGCCACGATCGTTTCGACGCCGCCTGGGATCGGGCGGAACAGGATCGTTGAGTTGTCGTGAAAATTGATGACGCCGTCCCCGTTGGTATCCCGTTGCCAGGATGAGTATACCAGCTTGTCACCCTGTGGCGACAATGACGGGAACGTATTCTCATAGTGGCCGGGGACAATCGTCTCCATCGTGCCGGTCTCAATATCCAGCGAGTAAACGCCGCTGTTCGCGTCGCCCGGACGCCAGCAGGAAAATATTATTTTCTTGCCGTCGGGAGAAAAACTATGGTATTTGGTGCGATAACTGTCGTCGAGGAGCAGCGTTTCTCGGAATGAGGTCAGGTCCAGCAGATAAAGGCCGGCGTTCGCCCGGTGGTTAATGATGCCGGAGACGGGATGGCGGGTGCGGATTGACAGGAAAGCGATTTTTTTGCCGTCGGGAGAAAATACGGGGCGGGTATTATAGGAATCATCCGAAACCACGATCCGTTCGCCGCCGCTGTCAATATCTACGAGATAAATGGCGCCGCAATCGTCGGCATTGATTTTTCCGTCCCTGTTGGTATCCTTTCGCGTCGAGACGTAGGCCAGCATCTTCCCGTCCTGGGAAAACGCCGGCCAACTATTGTGATACGCGTAGGAAGAGATCATCTTCCAGTTGGTGATCTCAAGGATGTCCGCGATCATCTCGGGCGTGGGTTTCAGATCAAGCGCGCGGTGGAGCACCCCCCGCGCTTCCTCGTACAACTCCATCTTGAAATCGCATTTCCCCAGGTTGAAATAGGATTCGGCGAGACTGGTGCCCTTCTCGATCAGGCGGGTGAAATACTCGCGCGCCTCGGCGTACTGCTGGTGACGCATGAACTGGATACCTTTGGCTAAAGGAGAAGAAAAAAAATCGAACATGGCATACCCTTTCAAAACGTGTATTTCGGCTGAGCCGTGAACGCCGAGCGGATAAGCGCGACCTCGTCCGGACCGGGGCCGAGCGCCAAAACATCGAAACGTATATCAGCCGAGCGCAGGCTGCGGGACTTCAAATAATACAGAGAGGACTTAACGATACGCTCCTGTTTGCGGCGGTTTACCGCTTCCTCCGGCCTCCCGAACGCTGTGGAACGGCGCAACTTGACCTCGACGAACACGATCTGTCCGCCCTCGCGAGCGACGAGATCAATCTCTCCGAAGGGGGTGCGCACATTCCGATCCAGTATCCGGTAACCCTGCCGCTCAAGAAACGCGCCGCCTGTCCGTTCACCCTCCTGCCCGACCGATCTTTTGTTTGGCATGACGGCTATCCCCTAGTGTTGTGTCCCGCCAATCCCTTGACATTTGAAGGCTCAGATTCGAGCTGATTTTTGGTGAACGATGGCGAAGGCATACCCTCCTGCGGTATGTCTAGACATCGTTCGCCGAAAAGCAGCCGAAGATGAGCCTTCCCTTCGGGCAGAGCCGCTTTCGCCCGGCTTCTGCGTTGCTCCTCGGTTATGTGCCGCAGTGGGGTGCTGTGCGCCAGTGGCGCACGTCAAGCACGGGCCGAACAGGCCCCGGCCCCGAAGGGGACCGCCCTCGTTGCGCCTTGAATCCGGGCCAAAATCGGCTCTGCAAATGTCAAGGGATTGGCGGGACACAACACTAGACAGACCGCTGAACTGCCGGTTATACTTTATAGCTGTTTTTGTATTTGTTTTCAAGGCATTCGCGAACCGGCGCAAAACTCTTGCGGTGGATGGGGCACGGGCCGTATTTGAGCAACGCTTTCCGGTGCTCCGCCGTTCCGTAGCCTTTGTGCTTGTGGAATTGATACTCCGGATAGCTTATCGCCAATTCGGTCATAATGCGGTCGCGCGTGACCTTTGCGACGACCGATGCGGCGGCGATCGAAGCGCTCAGCCCATCGCCGCCGGTCAACCCCGCTTGCCGGTGCCGCAGCCCGGGGATTGCCCAGCCGTCAACGAGAACCAGATCGAACGGCAGGGATATTTTTCCCAGCGCCGCGCGCATGGCGGTATATGTGGATTGCAGTATGTTGAAGGAATCTATAACGTCGTGGTTCACCGATTCCACGGCAACGGCAAGCGCCTTCAGGGCAATTTCTGCGAAAATTTTATCGCGCTGGAGGGACGTTAACCGTTTGGAATCGTTGAGTCCTGGGATGCGCAGATCGGCGGGAAGAATAACGGCAGCAGCCACCACCGGCCCGGCCCACGGGCCGCGACCGGCTTCATCGATACCGGCTATCGTGCGGTATCCCTGCTGACGGTAATTGCTGTCGAACGAGAAAAGATCCATCCCGTCTTTGGTGGCGCGCTTGGTCATCGGTGCACCGTCAACCGTTTCGGATAGAATCGCTGAACTTAGGGTTCACTAAGAAATAACTGTCTCAATTTTGCCGGAGGCTTTTGACCCATGGCGGCGTTGCTCACCGCTTACATACCCGTCGGAGTATGCTCGCTCTTCGCGCCTTGCCCCGGGCCAAAATCCTCTCGGCAAAATAGGACACTTATTTCTTAACGAACCCTTACTGCTGCTGTTTGGCTTCTTCGATGCGGGCGGCCTTGCCCGAGAGGTTACGCAGGTAGTACAGTTTCGCCCGACGAACCCGGCCCCGCCGCACGATTTCTACTTTTTCGATACGCGGCGAGTTGTCAGGGAAGGCCCTCTCGATCCCGATGCCAAAAGAAACTTTGCGAACCGTAAAGCTTTGACAAATGCCGGCGCCATGGCGACGGATGACCACTCCTTCAAACGGCTGGATTCTCTCGTTGCCACCCTCGACAACCTTGAAATACACTTTTATCTGGTCGCCTGCGCGAAACGGGGGAAGAGTGTTTTTCTTCTGTTGTGATTCCACGTCTTTCATCAAAGTCATCAGAGACATCGTCGAACTCCTTCGATAATTAATTAGGTGTGGCTACTGCTATTTTCGAACTTTCCCCCGCGTAACAAATTTTTTTTCTTCCGCCGTCAGCCGTGCTTTTGAAATCAGTTCAGGCCGCCGCGTCAGCGTCCGGGTCAGCGACTGTTCCCTCCGCCATTGTTCAACCCGGGCATGATGGCCGGAAAGCAATACATCCGGAACGGGCCGCCCTTGAAACACCGGCGGCCGGGTATAATGCGGATAATCCAGCAGGCCGTTATAGAACGAATCGCGCTCAACCGATGCCGTTTCCTTAACGACACCGGGCAAAAGCCGCGCCACGCTGTCTATCAGCACCATCGCCGGCAGCTCGCCGCCGGTCAAAACGTAGTCACCGATCGATATTTCCTGATCGACCCATTCCATCACCCGCTCGTCGACACCTTCATAATGCCCGCAAAGCAGGACGATGTGGCGGTAGCCGGCAACCTCGCACACCAGCTTCTGGTTGAGCGTTTTGCCCTGGGGGGAAAGATAGACGACGTGCGGACGGTTTTTCGCGGATCGCCCGGCCCGCAGCTTCTTCAGCGCGGCGTAAATGGGTTCCGCTTTCATCACCATGCCCGGCCCGCCGCCGAAAGGGCGGTCGTCTACCGACCGGTGCTTGTCCGTGGTAAAGTTTCGCAAATCGTGGATATCAATCCGGAGCAGCTTCTTTTCCCGGGCCTTCTGAATCAAGCTCTCGGTCAACGGCCCAGTGAACATATCCGGAAAAATAGTAAGAACGTCAATTCTTATCCGCTGTGCAGGCATGGTGTACCGCGATACAAAAACGTGAAGATATACGTTCACTACCAGCCGTTCTAGGCATCGTATATCTCTTTTAAACCGGGCGGCAGGGCAACAACAATCCTCCGGCGAACCATGTCCACCTCGGTAACCACCGAGGCAAGCGCCGGTATAAGGATTTCTTTCTGTTCAGGCGGGCCGGACCGCACGACCCAGATGTCATTCGATCCGCTCGGGATGACGTCAGAAAGGACGCCAAGACGTTCTCCTTCTAAACTGAAAACCTCGCAACCGTCCAAATCTGATACGTTCCAAACGCGCTTTTCCAATTATTCAATTATCTCAACCGTAGCCCGTTTATCGAGCTTGGCGGAAGCCGAATTGACGATGATACGGATAGATTTTATGATGCGGCCCTCTTTACCGATGATCTTGCCGCGGTCTTCCTTGTCAACCTTCACCTCGACGACCGTCGCCTTTTCTCCGGATATCTCCGTAACTTCAACTTTATCCGGATTATCCACCAGCGCTTTCGCGATATAGAGAACTAATTCTTTCATACACACCCTCCCTTTAGCGTCGCCCATATGCTACGATGTCCAGGCCCCAGGGTCGCAGAAACGTTCTATTTAAGCAGGCTTATTCTCGGTGGCAGATTTTGATGCCTTGAGTATCGAGGATACTGTCTTCGAAACCTGAGCCCCCTGTTTGAGCCAGTAGTCTACTCTCTCGGTATTCACTTTAATGATTTTCTGCTTCGGCAAAGGATCATACTGGCCCAGGATCTCTATCGGTTTCCCGTCCCGCTTTGCACGCTGATCAATAGCCACCACGCGATAATACGGCCGGTGTGGTTTCCCAAGCCTCTGCAGACGCAAACGAACTGTCATATAATTATCTCACCTCCGTTTAACTGTCCATCCTGATTATCATGCATTATTTAAAGAACGTCGCCCCCGGACCAGCGATAAACAAAGAAAGCCCCTCTGTTAGTTTTACATTATAGCTGTTACGTTTTAAATTGTCAAACTTCCCGCATCCGATTTCCGAACACCCCCAAAAATCAATATGAATTCATTTTTCAAAAAGGATGTCCTCTCATTGCCCCGGCCGGGCGACTGCTTTTTTGAGGTTCATGAGCGCGCGAGCCGGATTGCGGTCACCAAACACCGTCTGCCCCGCTACCAGCACGTCGGCGCCGGCCAGGACGGCCTGTACCGCGGTCCGGGCATTGATGCCTCCGTCAACCTGCAGATGGCAGTTCAACCCCTTGGCGTCTATCAATGTCCTCAATCGCCGCACTTTGGGCAGCATGGTATCCATGAATGCCTGGCCGCCAAAACCCGGTTCAACGGTCATGACCAGTATCAGGTCAAGGTGCGGCAACAACCGTTCGATAACGGCCGCGGATGATCCCGGTTTTACTGATACCCCCGCCCGCAATCCTGCCCGTTTTATTTTCCGGATCAGAGCCAGGCTCCGCACCCCGGCCTCGGCATGGAAGGTTATAAGGTCGGCTCCGGCGGCGGCAAATTTTTCCCAGTAATTATCCGGCCTCTCAATCATCAGATGGACATCAAAACAAAGCCGCGAATACGGCCGGAGGCATTTCACCACTGCCGGCCCGATGGTCAGATTAGGCACGAAATGGCCGTCCATAACATCTATGTGCAGCCAGTCCGCCCCTGCCTTTTCAACCGCGCGAACATCCGCGGCCAGGTGCGCAAAATTCGCCGACAGTATCGAAGGGGCAATAAGTACTTTTTTCTGCATATGTTACTTGACTTCCCGTTCTTCTACCAGGATACCGTTGACGAAAACCCGGATGAGGGCGCGGCCTTTCGGGGCGAATGGAATTTCCAGCTTGCTGCCCGGAGCCTTGGCGCCTGAGAATAGTTCACGTTCACCGTTCTCATCCAAAAGCATCAGGCGCACCTGGCGGTCCGAGCCGCCCTGCGGTATCTCGTAATAGAACGTTTTGCCGGGCAGTTCTGCCGTGCTCTCGGCGCTGGCAACTACAAACCCGATACGGCGAACCGATGAAATATCCGTATCCGGCGACACATCCTGGCTCGCGACGGTTCCGGGGGCCATGCCGACAATCTTCTCTTCGACCGTTTCCACATTCAGATGGTTCTGCTCGGACCAGCGGCGGGCCTCGTCTATGGTCTTGCCCGAAAAATTCGGCAAAAGCTTGATGTTGTCAGGCGGAGTACCGGCGGATATGACCAGATTGATCAGGGCATCTTTTTCTACCGTACTGCCGGCCGGGGGATCCTGCGATATGACGCGGTCTTTATCGGCCATGACCGAATAGCGTGAGGATTCCTCGCCGAGCGTCAGGCCGTAGGAGCGTATCGTTATCTCGGCCGCGCGCACCGTCTGTCCCGTCACGCTGGGCACATACACGGTCTGCCCGCCCTGGCTGATCACGACCTTGATGATCTTGCCTTCTCGTACCATCATGCCTGCCACCGGATTCTGGCGCACGATCGTTCCCGGCGGCAACGCCTGGTCGAAATCCTCGCCGTCTTTCTTAATACCCAGGTCGAGCAACGACAACAACGACATGGCGTCGTCGAGTGATTTTCCGTGCAAGTCCGGAACCATGACCTCCTTGCGCGAATGGACGAGCACCGACATCGTCCAGTCAAATAGCACATAAAAGAAAGCCATGCCTGCCACGGCCGCAACAACCAGCAAGACGGCTTTCCCTTTACTTATCGTGGGTATATGCACTGCAAACCTCTACTTTTTTTTCAGCCACGGCATCATGGAGCGCAGGCGGGCCCCCACTTTCTCTATCAGGAGATCGGCGTTTTCCCGGCGTGCCTGCTTAAACACCGGACGGCCGACCCTGTTTTCCAGGAGCCATTCGCGGGCGAACTCGCCCGAACGTATCTCGGCCAGCACTTTTTTCATTTCCTGGCGGGTCTGCTCGTTGACGAGCCTCTTGCCTATCCGGTACTCGCCGTATTCGGCGGTATCGGAAATGGAATAATTCATCCAGGAAATACCACCCTCCCAGATGAGGTCGATGATCAGCTTCATCTCGTGAACACATTCGAAGTAGGCGATCTCCGGCTGATAACCAGCCTGCACCAGCGTATCGAAGCCAGCCTTGAAGAGTTCGGTGAGGCCGCCGCAAAGCACCGCCTGCTCGCCGAACAGGTCCGTCTCGGTTTCCTCGGCGAAGGTCGTCTCGAGAACGCCCGCGCGGGTACCGCCGACACCTTTGGCAAAAGCGAGCGCCAGTTCCTTGGCGTTGCCGCTGGCGTTCTGCTCAACGGCGATAAGGCACGGTACACCCTTGCCCTCGGCATACTGCCGGCGCACCAGGTGCCCCGGCCCTTTAGGCGCGATCATAACGACGTTGATATCTTTCGGCGGTTCGATCTGGTTAAAACGGATATTGAATCCGTGCGAGAAACTCAGAGTAACCCCTTTCTTGAGGTTAGGCTTTATATCGTTAATCCATACGGCGGACTGCGCTTCGTCCGGCAGCAGGATGTGCATCCAGTCGGCGACTTTCGCCGCTTCCGCGGCCGTTACCGGCTTCCAGCCGTCGGCAATACACTTTTTGTGGTTTTCTGAACCCTCCCGCTGCGCGACTATAACATCCAGGCCCGAATCCCGCAGGTTCTGCGCCTGCGCGTGGCCCTGGCTGCCATAGCCGATCACCGCGATCTTCCTGCCCTTTAACAATCCGAGGTCCGCATCTTTGTCGTAATACATCTTTGCGCCGGTGTCACTCATGTCAATCCTCCACAGTTTATTGTTTGTGTACACTTTTTACGCCGATGGTATCAATTTCACGAATAAAAAGCAAGATTTGAGCGGGAATTGGACGATTTTGCCGGCGCGGCGTAGCGGAGTTACGTAGGCCGGAAAAATCGTTCAATTTTATTTCCCGCGGCCCATCGCGATAATGCCCGTACGGCAGGTTTCGCGGATGCCGAAAGGCGTCAGCATGCTGATGAGCGCCTGGATCTTATCTTCGTTGCCGGTGATCTCGATGACAACCGAATCCGCCGCCACATCGATAATCTTCGCCCGGAAAATATCGGCAATCTGCATGATCTCCGAACGGTTGGACTTGTCGGCCTTCACCTTGATGAGCGCAAGGTCGCGCTCGACGTGCCGGCTCTCCCTGAAATCTATCACCTTGATCACGTCGATCAGTTTGTTGAGCTGCTTTTCCACCTGTTCCAGTATCTTGTCGTCGCCCTTTACAACGATGGTCATCCGCGATATGTCCGTATCTTCCGTCTCGCCGACGGCGAGCGAATCTATGTTGAATCCCCGGGCCGCAAACAGCGTGGCAATGCGCGCCAGGACGCCGAATTTATTTTCCACCAGCACCGAAATGGTATGACGCATATGTCCTCCGTAAGACGTTCGCCCCCTGTTCGGGGGTGCCCGGCAGCTCCAATGGTTAGATTCGCTGCCGGCTCTCTTACCCTTCTAAGCGGTTAACTGCCCACTACTATGCGAGCCGCGTAATCATCTCGTCAAGCGAAGAACCCGCCGGCACCATAGGAAGAACATTTTCTTCCTGCGCGACGATGAACTCCATGACCACGGTTCTATCCGTCGCCAACGCCTTCTTGAGCGCCGGCACGACCTCTTTATTCTCCGTGATGCGCATTCCAAGCGCCCCGTAAGCCTCGGCCACCTTCACGAAGTCCGGCACGTAGGCGGGGCAGTTCTTGCCTGGCTTTGAACATTTCGGCGGGCAACTGTCGGTGCGGTGCAGGCACGTCGCCGAATAGTGTTTATTCCAGAACATCTCCTGCCACTGGCGCACCATGCCGAGATACATGTTGTTAAGGATGATCACCTTCACGTTCACCTTATTGAGCACAGCCGTCGCCAGTTCCTGGATGTTCATCTGGAACGAGCCGTCGCCGGCGATGAGGACGACCTCCTTGCCGGGATTGGCAATTTTGGCGCCGATAGCCGCCGGGAAGCCGAAACCCATGGTGCCGAGCCCGCCCGAACTCAAGAATGTCCGGGGCGCTTTGGCCTGGTAGAGTTGGGCCGCCCACATCTGATGCTGGCCCACTTCCGTCACAACGATGGCATTGCCTTTGGTTATATTCGATACGCTTTCAATAACGTACTGGGGGCGGAGATTGTTGTCGTGAACATAGCCCAGCGGATTTTCTTTTTTCCATTTGTGGATCGTTTTGATCCAGTCGGCATGGGTCGTCTTCTTCACCTCTTTGAGAAGCTCGGTGAGGATCATCCTGGCATCTCCCACTACGGGAATGTGGGCCGTGATGCTCTTTGATATGGAAGTCGGATCAATATCGACATGAACGATCTTTGCCTTTGGCGCGAACGTTTTAACATTACCCGTACAGCGATCGTCGAACCGCGCGCCGACCGCAATGATGAGATCGGCGTTCTGTATCGCGTGGTTCGCCCAGTACGTGCCGTGCATGCCGAGCATGCCGAGATTTAGCGGCGAGTCCGGCGGGAACGCGCCCAGCGCCAGGAGCGTCGTCGTAACAGGTATGCCCGCCTTTTCCGCAAGCAACGCAACCTCGCGCGAGGCATCCGAAGAAATGACACCGCCGCCGACGTAGAGCACCGGCTGCCTGCTTTCGTTGATCGCCTCGGCCGCCCGCTTGATCTGCATAGGATGGCCCTGGTAGGTGGGCCGGTACGAGCGGATGTCGATTTTTTCGGGCCACGTGAATTCCGTTGTCGCCCGCTGTATGTCCGACGGTATATCCACGAGCACGGGGCCGGGACGGCCGGTCGAAGCGATATGGAAGGCCTCGCGGATCGTCATTGCCAGGTCCTTGACATCTTTGACAAGATAATTATGTTTCGTTACCGGCCGCGTGATGCCGGTGATATCGGCCTCCTGGAAGGCGTCGTTACCGATCAGGTGAGTCGGTACCTGCCCCGTGAAGGCGACCATGGGAATCGAGTCCATGAAGGCGGTGGCGAGACCTGTCACGAGGTTTGTCGCGCCGGGGCCCGATGTCGCCAGGCACACGCCGACCTTGCCGGTGGAACGGGCGTAGCCGTCGGCCATGTGGGCCGCTCCCTGTTCATGGCGGGGCAGAATAAACCGCAGAGGCGCCCCGTAAAGAGCATCGAAAATGGGTATGACCTGCCCGCCGGGATACCCGAAGAGCACCTCCACTTTCTCGCGCAACAACGATTCCACAAATATTTCAGCACCTGTCTTAATCATCAAAACCTCCACATCTACTGCTCCGTCTCCGGTAATTTTCCTGCTGCCTTCCTATTTTAATACGGCGCCCGTATCGGCCGAACCGACAAGCCTCGCATAACGGTTCAAGTACCCGGACTTGAATTTCGGCGACGGCGCCGTCCACTTTGCCATGCGCATGTTGATGTCAGTATCGGTCAAACGCACGTTGAGCGTCCGTTTCGGGATATCGATCATGATCGTGTCGCCGTCCTTGATCGCGGCGATCGGCCCGCCTTCCGCGGCCTCGGGTGAAATATGGCCGATGCACGGCCCGCGCGTCCCGCCGGAAAAACGTCCGTCGGTAAGCAGCGCCACGGAATCGGCAAGGCCCATACCCTGCAGTGCACTCGTGGGGCTTAGCATCTCCCGCATGCCGGGGCCGCCTTTCGGCCCTTCGTAACGGATGACGATAACCTCGCCCTTCTTTATCTTCTTATGCATGATGGCGTCCATGGCCGCCTCTTCGGAATCGAAAACCCGCGCCGGGCCGGTAAATACTTTCATATTTTCTTTCACCGCGGCCTGTTTGACGACGCAACCGTTGGGGGCAAGGTTCCCTTTCAGAATGGCGATGCCGCCTTCCTTGTGATAGGGGTTGCTCGCCCGGATAACATCCTTGTCAAGGATATTGCTTTCCCTGGCGACATCCAGAATATTCCTGCCGCCGACCGCCATGTTCGACACTATCTTGTTTTTGAGCGCCGCGAGCACGGCGGGGACGCCGCCGGCATACTCGAGGTCTTCCATATAATGGTCGCCCGCCGGTTCAAGGCTGGCGATGTGCGGCGTAGTCCTGGATATCTCATCGAACAGCTCGAGCGGCAGTTTGACGCCGGCTTCGCTGGCGATCGCCGGGAGATGGAGAATGGTATTCGTCGAACCGCCCAGCGCCATATCGACTACGATCGCGTTATGGAAAGCGTTCGGCGTCAGTATCCGCCGCGCAACGATGTTCTGTTTCACCAGCTCGACTACCCGTATGCCGGACTCGTAGGCGATGCGCCGTTTCTTTGCCGAGACGGCAAGCGCCGTCCCGCAGCCTTCCAGCGACATGCCCATGGCTTCCGTAAGGCACGCCATGGTGTTGGCCGTGTACATGCCCTGGCAGGAACCGGCGCCCGGACAGGCGGCCAGTTCAAGCTCGCCGAGTTCCGCTTCCGCTATCTTACCCGCCTGAAACTGTCCGACGGCTTCAAAAGTATCGCGCACGAGCGAGCGGCGCTTGTGGTTGTAGCGGCCGGTCATCATGGGCCCGGCCGTCACGACAACGGCGGCGATATTGAGACGGGCGGCCGCCATAAGCATGCCGGGCGTGATCTTGTCGCAGTTAGTCAAAAGTATAAGTCCGTCGAGACAATGGGCACGCGCCACCGATTCTACCGTATCGGCCACGAGTTCGCGCGATGGGAGCGAATAGTGCATGCCCGAATGCCCCATCGCTATGCCGTCGCAGATCGCCGGGACGCCGAAAATAAACGGAACACCGCCGCCGGCGGCGATCCCACGCTCGATGTAGCGCTCGAGTTCACGCATACCGACGTGGCCGGGCACCAGGTCAGTGAATGAAGATGCGATGCCGATGAAGGGTTTGCCCATATCCTTAGGGCTGATGCCAGTCGCGTAAACGAGACAGCGGTTTGGGGCTCGCACGGCACCTTTCTTGATCTCATTACTGCGCATTGTTTCCTCCGTTACCGGAAATTTAAGCTTTCTTTTCCTTCAGCAGCTTGTACTCCACCGCGTCGGCCAGCGCCTGCCAGGATGCCTCGATGATATTTTCGGAAACGCCGATCGTCCCCCACGTTGCGGTGCTGTCCCTGGACTCGACGAGCACCCGCACTTTCGCCGCGGTGCTTGCCCCCCCGTTTATGACCCGCACCTTAAAGTCCCGCAGCGATACTTCCTTGATCGACGGAAAGAACCGCTCGAGCGCCTTCCGCAGCGAATTGTCCAGCGCGTTTACCGGGCCGTCGCCTTCCGCCACCACATGCACCTCGGCGCCGTTGACATCGAGCTTGACCGTCGCCTCGGATATCATCTGTCCGTGGCTGTTCTTCTCCACGCTGACACGGAAACTCTTGAGCGTAAAGGACGGCCGGTAGGTGCCCACCGCTTTGCGGGCCAGGAGCGCGAACGACCCGTCGGCATCTTCGAACTGGTACCCCTTGTGCTCGTATTGCTTGACAACATCGATTATCTTCTTCGCGGCTGAGGGGTCCTTGTCGAAATCGAGCGAAAGTTCGCCTGCCTTGAAGGCCACATTGCTTTTTCCAGACAGCTCGCTGACCAGTATCCGCCGCTCGTTGCCGACGGCCTCCGGGTCCAGGTGCTCATAGGTTTTTGAATGCCTCGCGATGGCCGCCACGTGCACCCCGGCCTTATGGGCGAAGGCGTTGCGTCCCACATATGGCAGCTTTTCGTTCGGCAAGACGTTCGCGATCTCATCAATATAGCGGGATAGCTCGGTCAGCTGGACAAGTTTTTTATCCGGCAGGCAGCGGTAGCCGAGTTTCAATTGCAGCGCCGGGATGACGGAGCAGAGGTTCGCATTGCCGCACCGCTCGCCGAAGCCGTTTATCGTCCCCTGTACCAGCGTGCACCCTTCCTGCACCGCGATGACGGAATTGGCAACCGCGCATTCAGAGTCGTTATGAGCGTGCAGCCCAAGCCGCACCCCGGGCAGTTCGCGGCGCACCGCGCCTACGATGTCCTTGATATCCGAGGGCATCATGCCGCCGTTCGTCTCGCAGAGCGTGACGATGTCCGCGCCCGCGTCACGTGCCGCACGGATCGTCGCCAGGGCGTACTCGCGGTTGCTCTTGAAACCGTCAAAAAAATGTTCCGCGTCGTAAATGACCTCCAGGCGATGCGATTTCAAATAGGCAACGCTTTCGGCTATCATCTTCAGGTTCTCTTCATTGGTGGTCCGCAACGCGTGTACCACGTGCAGATCCCAGCTTTTTCCGAAAATGCAGGCCACCCTGGCCTTCGATGCAATGAGAGCGCGAAGATTGGGGTCCCGGTGCGCGCGGTTGCCCTTGTAGCGCGTCGCGCTGAAGGCGACGAGCCTGGCGTTCTTCAACTTGATTTTCCGCACTTCCTTGAAAAATAGTTCGTCTTTGGGATTTGAACCGGGCCAGCCGCCCTCTATGTAATGCATCCCGAAATCGTCGAGCACCCGCACGATTTTCAGTTTATCTTCTACTGAGAACGATATCTCGGCGCTCTGCGCGCCGTCCCGGAGTGTCGTATCAAAAAGCAGTATGTTCTTCATGCTGTTTCCTTAACCCCCTTTACCAGTGCTATTTTGTTCCCAGCTTAAACGCCTTGTGAAGTTCCGCCACCGCTCCGGCAACCTCGCTCTCCCGGATAATGCAGGATATCTTGATCTCGCTGGTCGAGATCATCTCGATATTGATACCGGCCTTGGCGAGCCGGCCGAACATCGTGGCCGCCACGCCGGTATGGCTCTTCATCCCCACGCCAACGATGGATATCTTGGCGACCTTATCGTCACAAATGATCCGGGCCGCCTTGAGGGAACTCTTCATCTTATCTAAAATCCCAATGGCTTTTTTAAGGTCCGGGCGGCTGATGGTAAACGATATATCGTTCTTTTTGTCCTGGGCCGCCGACTGGATGATCATGTCGACGTTAATGCCGCCTTTCGCAAGCTGGCCGAAAATCCTGGCCGCGACGCCCGGACGGTCGGGCAGGTCGATGACCGAAAACTTCACCTGGTTTTTATCAAAGGTAACGGCGGAGATAACAACGTCTTCCATCGCGGGCCTCCCGGATTTCATGTTTTGTTCACTCGTTATAATGGTGCCCGCCTCTTCGGAGAACGTCGAGCGCACGTGAATCTTAACGTCAAATTTTTTGGCCACTTCGATACTGCGCGCCTGCATTACCTGGGCTCCCGAACCGGCCATTTCCAGCATGTCGTCATACGATATGTAATCGAGTTTGCGGGCATCGGCAACGATCCGCGGGTCGGTGGTATAAACACCGGGCACATCGGTATATATCTCGCAACTGTCGGCCGGCAGCGCCGCGGCCAGCGCCACAGCCGTCAGGTCCGATCCGCCGCGGCCGAGCGTAGTAATATCCCGGTTCGGGTTAAGCCCCTGGAATCCCGCGACGATGACGATCTTTCCCCTGTCAAGTTCCTTGCGTATCTTCGTGGGGATGATCTTCGTGATGCGGGCCCTGGTGTAAGTCGTATCGGCGTAAATACCCGCCTGCGGGCCGGTGAGCGAGATGGAATCTTCGCCCCGGCTCTTAATCGCCATCGACAACAGCGCGATTGAGACCTGTTCGCCGGTCGCCAGCAGCATGTCCATTTCGCGGTCGTCCGGGCAATCGGTAACCCCTTCGCACAGGGCAATAAGGTCGTCCGTCATATCGCCGGGGGCCGAAACGACAACAACGACGCGGTTGCCCTGCTTCTTTTTGGCGATAACTCTTCCCGCAACCCGCTTGATTTTATCCGCATCGGCTACCGATGACCCGCCGAACTTCATCACCACAAGCGCCATATCTACTCCCTGCTCTTTCGTTAAACACAAGAAATGACCTACATTTGACGCGTTCCAGCGTACTTGTAAGAACAGTACTCCGGTTTATAACAATCCAATGGAAGTCGTACCCGCAAGAGCGGGTACTCCAATGATAAAAATCTAAGGAAGTCGTAGGGGCGGACTTGAGACTGTGTCGCAATTCATTTTTTGTGTCATTGCGAAGGAACAAAGTGACGGAAGCAATCTCGCCTTTCGACGGAAAATTGAGATTGCCGCGCTCCCTTCGGTCACTCGCAATGACAGCTTTTA
>Ga0315281_10003268_pt1 | contig 23816 bp, 23 predicted proteins | sample YL17G07_0_MG_FD_204540 | JGI IMG/M metagenome (GOLD analysis project Ga0315281, IMG submission 204540) | Sediment microbial communities from Yellowstone Lake, YNP, Wyoming, USA - YL17G07_0 | ecosystem: Environmental > Aquatic > Freshwater > Lake > Sediment | place: USA: Wyoming | collected... | reverse complement strand
AGCAGAACAATTAACCATTCAGGTGATAATCTTAGGGCAGGAAATACAAACGTACTCGCTGGCTCGTTAATCTTCAGATAAGATGTAGCTGAACTGCTTGTCTTGCCTGAAGCTGTAACTGTAAAATCATACTCTCCTTTGGCACCGCACGGGACAGAAGCATAAGCTGTCACAGACCTCTTCTCGTTTTTCTCCAGAGTTATTGGAGATTCTAATCTTATCCAATCAGCAGCTGAGCCGCTGGCGCTGATGCTAAAAGTAGCTGAGCTTGGCCCGACATTCATCACATCAAAACTGAAACTGTTTATCTCACATTTGTTGACAGAATAATCTTGCCTGACCGAAATCAAAGGGCTTCCCTCGCCTGCTGGTATGGTTGTAGTTGTTGAACCTGAAACACATTCACCATTTGAACATCCGTTTTCACAAACTTCTATGGCTTTCCATGTGGTTGAACAGTATGAATCCTGGTATTGCTGCCTTCTAGTATTTCCAAGGCACTCGTAATTGTCTAGATACTGGGCAGTACAAGGATGCCTGCTTGAAACCGAGAAATATCCAGAATAGATTGTTGGGTTGTAGTTGTTGCAGCCGTAATATTCGACCTTGATCCTGTGGTTGCACGATTGTGTCGGAGTTAATGTGCAGGTCATTGAACGGCTCTCGTGACCATCCACATAAACTCTTCCATCATTGCTGTAAACTCTGTTATAACTGTCTTCGCAAATCATTGACTGGCAGTTGTTGTAACTGTCGCACATGAAAACATTGAAACTGACGTAACCACCAGAATCGCCGTTGTTGTTGAAAGTGACAATCGTTGAAGCCACATGGTCGACGTAGCTGTCGCCTGGGTTGGTCACAGATGCTGAGATTGAGCAGGCTGAATAGTAATGACCGCATCCGTACTGATTGCAGTTGTAATTGTCATACCCATTGTAGTTGCAATTGTTGTAATTGTCACAGTAAGGATAATTTCCGCATGAAAAATAGTTGCAGTAAGGTTGACACATCCCGCCCGAGCAGCCGTAATTGCAGTATTCGACATTTCCCCATGACACAGAGCAGTCGTCACTCATGTACTGCTGCTGCTTCCAGTTTCCTGAACATTGGTAGTTGTTGAAATACTGAGGAGTGCAAGTTTGGGTTATGCAATCTCCATTCGAGCAACCGTTGTTGCAATATTCATAGTTCTGCCAGACAGAAGTGCAGTCGGAATATTGATATTGCCTCTGTCTCCAGTTGTTCAAGCATTGCCATTGATCAAGATATTGCGCTGTACAGGCCTGACTTGCACACTGACTGTTTGAGCATCCATTGTTGCAATATTGGTAGTTTTGCCAAGTCAAGCTACAGTCTGAATTCTGATATTGCCTCTGTTGCCAATTGCCCGAACACTGATAGTTGTTCAAATATTGAGCTGTGCACCCAGTTGAAATACATTGACCGTTCGAGCAGCCGCTGTTACAATATTGGTAGTTCTGCCAAGTTGTTGAGCAATCTGAATTTTGATATTGCCTCTGTTGCCAGCTGCCTGAGCATTGATAATTATTCAGATATTGAGCAGAACATGTAGGAGTGGATAAACATTGACCATTAGAGCAGCCATAAATGCAAATCTGCACATTTGTCCAGGAAGTTGTACAATCTGCATATCTGTATTCGCCCTCTAAAAAATTACCTATACACTTATAATTACCTGTATAACCAATCGAACATTGAGATGGAGGTTGAGACACACATTGACCGTTCGAGCAACCGTTCGAGCAGTATTGGCTGTTTTGCCAAGTCAAGCTGCAGTCTGAATTTTGATATTGCTGTTGTATCCAGTTGCCTGAACATTGGTAGTTGCCGAGGTACTGGGGAGTGCAGGAATAAATTGTAGTGGTCGTAACTGGAGCTGATTGGCAATGTCCACCACTGCATCCGTATTGGCAATACATGGAATTTGAATTGGTGCTGCAATCACTGTTTATGAAATAATGAACTGAGTAACTACCTTCGCATGCATACCACTCATCAGTTGTGCAAGATGCTTTTACATTAGAAAAAACCAAAAACAGACTAAATAAAACCAACAAACTCAAATACAGCATTTTTATATTTTTTTCTTTCATGAAACCACTGGCATTAATTCAATAGCATATAACATTCCTTTAAGATCATCTTTATTATAAAAGAAAAAACCACTTGATTTTTCATCGTTATCAGTTACAACCCCCATAGGATTAATACCTTCTCCTTCCCACGTATAAGATGCAATTGCTCTTTCAGTGTTAGTCCAAAAGTCATCTCTTTGTTTTGCTCTTTGGATTGTCTGAAGCATATCTTGCTGATTTGTAGCGATTCTGTAAGCCTTATGGTTTAGTCTGTCTAAATGATTTACAAACTCAGAAAAAGGACGTCCTTTGTTTGGATCGTCTCCCTGAGCAAATTTTCTAGTGTCTAAATAACTTTCATTTAAATAATTTTTGGAAACAAGAGAAGTTGTGGAAGTTACGCTTGCAGGAAGTTGATATACGGTTGTTGTTGCAACTGGATTTACGACAATTACTTCAGGCTGATGTGTAGGCTCTTTAGGTTGATGTGTAGGCTCTTCAGATTTTTCTCTTTCACGTGGTCTAAAAATACTATAAATTCCAATGCCAGCAAGTGCAGCTGTTACGCCAGTACCAAGGATTGCTGCCATGAATTCTCTTCTGCTGCATTGTCTAGTTGTCATACTACCACTTTTTTTACTATTTAATAGTAATTACTGAGCTATTTAAACTTTTCGCTTCCAGTCATTCTTCTAAAGCTAAGCATAAGAGCTAAAGCATCAATAGTTAAAAAACCTATAATTTTAATTGGTTGATATAACTATGATAATTGCTGCCACAGGAGACGCCCACTCGCCCCAGTATTTCGAGGGTTTTGTTAGGGCTGTGGATGGACTGAAGGTTAAACCAGACCTGTTCCTGATGGTAGGGGACATGGTAAACCGGGGGGACTTGAAAGAATATGACAAGATTTACAACACCTTATTCGGTAAAGTCAATTGTCCTATTTTTTCCTGTTTTGGAAACAACGAGTTCCAAGAGATCAGGGAAGAGATAAGGAAAAGGTATTCTGACATAAAGTTTTTGGATGATCAGAGCATCATATTGACTGTTGGGGAACAGGCTGTTGGGATTGTTGGAACAACTGGAAGTTTGGACACGCCCACACCATGGCAGAAGGCAAACGTGCCAAACATAGAAAAAATCTATCAGCAGAGAGTCAGCTTCGTTGACAGTCACTTGCAAAGGATGGTACTTGACCTGCCTTTGACGATTGTCTTGATGCACTATGCACCTTCTTTCAAGACCTTGGAAGGAGAAAATCCAAGATTCTACACATCCATGGGCAGCCAGATGTATGAGAATGTTTTTGTTCAGAGGAAGCCGTCTTTAGTTATTCACGGACATTCGCACAGAGGAACAAAACAGGCATGGGTCGATACTGTACCAATCTTTAATGTTTCACTGCCGCTGAACAAGCAGATTGTTGTGATTGATACTGAGAAAGATTTGAAACCAGGGATTGCCAAGTTTGTTTAGAGGATTGAATATTTCAAACTTCTGCTTATTTGCATTATTTTGGCATTGTACAAGTTTTTGGATATTCCTTTCATCTTTTTTATAGAATGATTGCCGACAATGAAAACAAAGGTTGATTTTTTAATTGCTTCAACAACTGGCTTCTCAAGAGATGATTTTTTAGTTCTGTTTTCTATATTTACAAAAACTGATTTCTTGCTTATTTTCCTTGTTGCCTCGTACAAGGTCTTTCCAAAAACAGAATTTCTCTTGTCTGATACAATTAAAACTTTGCTGAACGTCTTTATCCTGAAATTTTTCTTCAAAAATCTAATCACTTTTGCTCTTTGCGGCTTTATTGGCTTTTTCTTTTTCTTTGCCAGCATCTTCTGGATTTTCAGAAATGTATCATTTGCAACATTTCTAGAAACCTTTTCCTGACTGATCAATAACTCTGTTTTTATTTGCTCTTGATTTTCAGATAATTCCAACAAAGATGATTTCATTTGATTTTGGATTTCTGATAATTTCTCGATTGAATCTGTAGTACACTTTTGATTGTTCAATAAATCTGATTTCATTTGTTTTTGGTCTTCAGACAACTGACAAATTGAATTGACAGTCTGCGTTTTTAATGAACTAATTTCTTCATCTATTCTAGGAATCTCATTCACTTTTTGCTCAATCTCACCGATCTTTGAAAAAGAGTTTCCCTGGTTCAATGAAACAGCATCTATCTTTTCATTTATCTCATCCTTAAAACTAGAAAGCTCGTCCATTTTTTGATTAACATGAGAAGCAATGCTGTCAATGTAGCTGTTTGTTGAGGAAATCTCCTCTATTGATTTGTTTATCTGGCATTCAATGTCACTCAGTCTCTTGTTTGTCTCGAAGCCTGCCAGTTTGGAAGTTTTTATTTCTTCGAGAAGAGTTTTTAAGACTCTACTAGTTTCAATCTCGTGAAGTTTGGTATTGGCAATTTCCTTTGCAAAAGTAGAAAAACGCAAATCCATTGAGTTCAATTGATCGAAAAGGGCTTTTTCAGAAATTACTCTTGTTTCTATTCTTTTTGCCAATTCTTTAATCCCAACTTGAACAGACTGGAAATTTTCCAGCATCAATCTGTTTTGGTTTCTCAGACCCCCTATCTCATTGTTGATAAAAGCAAACTTCTCTAGTATCTCGGCTGATGGCTTGAGGCTGGCCTTTTCCAAAAGATTGGAAACAACTGTCTGCAGTTCGTTAAATTTTCTTTGATTGAAAACTACCACAAGTCTTAGCTCGTCCCTCAAAACTTTTACATGGTCATTCAAGGTGGCAATCCATCTTACCATTGCTTCCTGCTCAGGAGATTTTACAATCACTGGTTTCTGAACAGTTACTTGAGGAGTTGATTGTTCTTTCTTTTGAACCGAATCTATGTCATTGACTGGAGTGACTTCTATAGCATGGCCTCTCTCATCGTAAGCCACTTTTATGAATTCTGGAGAAGGTGACATCAATTCTGGGCCTTTTCTATTTCCTAGCATATTATCACTACTATAAAGTGACAGTATATAAAGATTTTGGTTCCCTGGTACATGCTTCAGATTGAAAAGAATATAGCTTTGCTACGTGTCATAGCAGAGTTTCATGATGCCTTGTGATTACAATGTAGCAAGGTGTGTTTAAATAATTAATTGCTAATACAGAATTTATGGGAATTGATAATTTGCGAAAAATGGGGCAGGAAGTTTTAGAACTGGAAAATAAATCCAGAGAGCCCCAGATAAAGAAAGAAGAATATATTCAGGCCCTTGCAAAGACCATCGCTCCGTGTTTTGCGGGAGAATTTAAATCTGCTTATGAAAGAAATTCTAGAAAAGATGTTTTTTATTCGCTTTCTACTAGTGACTTACGCAAACATCCTGTATTAAAGAAAAAGCTTCCTCTGATAGATCAACCGTATGAAATGGGCGTGTTGTTGAGAGCAGTTGCAGGTGAACTTCCCTCCTTGGCAAAAGTTTATGATGTTTGCTCGCTGTGCACCGAGTCAAGATTTGGAATCTCACCTGTAGGGTTTTCTAGGATGGAAGCTGGAACTGCCGAGCCTTAGTTTTGTCAATAGAAAAGATTTCACTCAGTTATAAAAAATATAGCCTTGCCCCGTGCTTCTAATCTCATAATTTGAAAAAATTCTCATCATTCCTTAGAGGCTTTTGAAGCAAGGCAATTATAGATTTATATTCTAAGGATAAATGTGTATAGTGGGAAGATGAAAGGTGAATGCCGGGTCAGATTCTGATTTTTATTTACTTCTATTTCTAAAATTACATTTAAGCGCAAGTGGTCTTGATGAAGTTTGAACCAAAGATAAAAGAGAACAGGTGGGAGATTGTAGTAGAGAAAAGGCTGTTCAAGAAATGGCTGAAAGAAGGAGTTCACTCGTTCGATTTTAAATCAAAGAAAAAGATTTTTTCAATCGACACTCCCCCGCCTTACCCTTCAGGCAAGCCTTGGCACATAGGAGCAGCAGCTCACTATTCTCAGATTGACATGATCGCAAGGACAGCAAGGATGCAGGGTTTTGAAACTTATTTTCCGATAGGAATTGACAGGAACGGAGTTCCAGTTGAAAAATATACAGAAAAGAAATATGGGATAAAACTGCAGGAAACCCCCAGGGAGAGGTTTATCGAATTGTGCAAGATTGCGCTGGATGATGTGGAAACTGAGATGATTGAAATCATGAAAGCAATGGGGATGAGTTGTGATTTTGAAAATTATTACAGAACTGATGAAGAAGAATACAGGAAGCTAACCCAAGCCACATTCATCACTTTGTGGGGCAAAGGGTTGGTATACGAGGCGACAAGGCCGAACAATTACTGCATTGAATGCGGGACTACAATTGCGGATGCGGATATTGAATATGAGGAATTGCCAACTTGGCTTACATACATAAGATTTAAGTTGAAAGGGACTGACAGGTTCTTGACAATCGCAACCACTCGACCTGAGTTTCTTTGCTCCTGCCAAGCGGTGATTATCCACCCTGACGACACTAGATACACTGAACTCCAGGGGATGAAAGCTGTGATTCCGATATACAAAAGAGAAGTGCCAATCATTACCAACCGGGCTGCTAAGCCAGAGTTTGGAACCGGGATTGCGATGATTTGCAGCTACGGGGATTACTCTGATGTGAGACTGTTTAGAGAGCTTGGACTGAAAGAAATAATTGCGATTGATGAGAAGGGGAGAATGAAAGAAACTGCTGGAAAGTATGCTGGACTTTCTGTATCAGAAGCAAGAAAAAAAATTGTTGAAGATCTGGAGAAGGAAGGATTGATTGAGAAAAAAGAGCAGATCATGCACAGGACTCCTATATGCGACAGGAGCAAAACTCCAATTGAAATAATTTCTATGAAAGAATTTTACTTGAAGCAGATTGATTTTCTGCCGCAAATAAGAAAGATAGCCGAAAAGATAATTTTCCACCCTGAAGAGCACAGGCAACTGCTGATGAATTGGATTGATTCGATTGTGATTGACTGGCCTGTAACCAGGAGAAGGTTCTACGGGACTGACGTTCCTATCTGGTACTGTAAAAAATGCGGAAAGCCAAATCTGCCCAAGCCAGGAAAATACTATCAGCCATGGAAAGAAAAATCTCTATTCAAGAAATGTCAGTTTTGTGACGGAAAAGAATTTGTGGGAGAGACAAGAACATTCGATACATGGTTTGACTCAAGCATCTCTCCCTTGTTCATTTCAAAATATTCAAGGGATGAAAAGGTTTTCAAGAAAATTTTTCCAACAGCCATGAGGCCTCAGGGAAAAGACATCATCCGAACCTGGCTCTACTACACACTCTTGAGATGCTACCAGTTGACAGGCAAATTGTCATGGCAACATGCATGGGTAATGGGATCTGGGATGGATGAGAAGGGCGAGAGGATGAGCAAGAGCAAAGGAAATGTCATTGATCCTATTCCTTTGCTGGAAAAATATGGGGCGGATAATTTCAGATTTTGGAATGCGGCAGAAGTCTCTCTGGGTTATGACTTCAGATGCTCGGAGCAAAGGATACAGGGGGCTTCAAAATTTCTGACAAAGTTGTGGAACATCTCAAGATTCATCTCATCGTTCCCAGAGCCGAAGAAGGCGAAGCTGACGAAAACAGATGAGTGGATGCTTGGAGAACTGAGCAGTTTTGTGAAAGATTGTTTGAAAGGATATGAGAATTTTAACTTTTTTGTACCAGCAAGCAAGATCAGGGAGTTTACCTGGAATTTTTTCGCAGCCCACTATCTTGAACTGGTGAAGGCTAGAGCTTACGGCGAAGGGTTTTCCAAATCAGAGCAGCAGTCTGCCTGGTTCACTCTTCACACCTGCCTGAAAACAATTCTCTTGCTGGCTGCGCCAATCACTCCGTTCATAGCAGATGACATATGGAGAAAGATGTATGGAAAGAAGAGCATTCACTCAGAACAGTTTCCAGAGCCAAGATGGAAGACTGAACTGGCGAAGCTGACTCCAAAATTGACAGAATTCAACTCAAAAATTTGGGATGAAAAGAAGAAGAAGGGATTGTCGTTGAAGGATGAGATTGCAGCAGAAATACCAAAAGAATTGAAGATTTTTGAGAAAGATCTGGCTGCAATGCACAAAATAAAACAATTAATTCAATAAACTAAATTCTAATTAATGAGATTGAAAAGGGAATTGAGCCTTTTTGATTTGACAAACATAGTAATCGGATCAATTGTCGGGGCAGATATTTACGTTGCGTCAACCCTGACTGCCGGGTTGATAGGGCCATTCTCGATAATCGTCTGGTTGATTGCAGGATTATTCGCAACAGTCATTGCTCTAGTCTTCGCTTACTGCAGCTACTACGTTCCAAAAGTTGGCGGGCCGTTTGCATTTGTTTCAGAAGCGTTCGATCATTTCTATGGCTTCCTGACTGGTTGGAGCATGTGGATCGCAGAAGTTTTGGCCCTTTCTGTTTTTTCCTTGGCTTTTGTAAATTACCTCCAATATTTCATTCCGTTAAACTTTTTCCAGCAGATTGCAGTGAAAGGCTTGTTTCTGTTCGTTCTGACTTTCATAAACATCATTGGAGTGAAAGTTGCTGGAAAGCTCAATGACATCTTGACAATTGTCAAATTATCTCCACTCTTGTTATTGATAATAGCCGGATTGCTGTTCTTTGCTTTTAATCCTAAGACAATTGCTGCAAATTACAGCCCCCTTGCACCTCTCGGGATTGGAAAAATTGGAACTGCTCTGGTCCTGATATTCTGGGCGTATGCTGGATTTGAGCTGGGAACATTGCCAGCAAGTGAAGTAAAAAATCCAAAAGCAACCATACCCAAGGCGATCATAATTGGAATGGTGATTGTGACTTTGTTCTACCTCTCAACAAATTTTGTTGTTTATGGAATAATCAACTGGAGAGACCTGGCAAAGACTTCAGTCCCCTTGGTGTTGGTCGGCTCGACTTTACTAGGAGCTGTAGGAGCAGTGATCATGACAATCGGCGCGATGATTTCTGTTTCAGGCTCGGACGAGTCCGGAATCCTCGGGACAGCACGACTGTCTTATGCAATGTCCCTTGATGGAATGTTCCCTAAAATCTTTTCGAAAATCCATTCAAAATACGGAACTCCGTACATGTCACTGATAATTCAAGGGGCGATTGCTTTCACATTTGCAATCTTTTCTGGAATCTCTAGACTGATTTCTTTCTCGGTTTTCAATCTTGCATTTTCCTTCCTTCTGACGTGTCTGGCTTTGATCGTACTTACCAAAAACAATGTGAAGAAGCTGCACGGGCAGAATATTCTTCCGCTGATTGGAATTGCCATATGCATTTACCTGATTTACTCCACCTCAATGTTTGACAAGATTGTTGGCCTGATTTTGATTTTGTTTGGCATACCACTGTACGTGCTCTTCTCGCCAAAGGTGGAGATGTCAAACCTGAAAAAGATGTTCGTCTCAGAAGAGGCGATATTCTCAAGAAGGCTGGAAAGAAAGGAAAAATTCCTTGCAAACTTCCTCAGCTTTTTGCACAGAATTTACAGGAAACTGACTAAGATGGATTAGAAAGTTGGCTGGTTCCATTCGTCCCATTTGGCAAAACTTTTTTTGAGCAAAAAGAAAGACGGAAAGGCGAGAAGCGGGCTGACGAAAAGGTATAGCGGGTTGAACAGTGATAGGAATATCAATACAAGAAGTATCGGGGATATCAAGAAGAAATACAAAAGGAATATTTTTGCATTGTACAGGAGCGTGCCGGGATAGAGGCCAGTGAGATAGACTGTGACTGATAAGGTGTATGATGAGACGGCTAGGAATGAAAGAACTGCCGGCAGGAAATAATAAATGCTTCCTCCCGTGAGGGTCACAAGAATCAGGATGATTAAAGATATAGAGTTTATCAAAATGTAACTGCCGAGCTTGCTTTTTATAACAGTGGAGACTTTTACCGGAAGGAAGGAATAAGAAGTGAACAAATCGAACTCAGTCAGCCAGTTGTACATGGAGGATGAAATCACTCCCAAAAAAACTGCGAACACAACTGTGAAATCGGAAAATGGAATAATTTTCAAAAAAACGGAGAGAAGCAACCAAATGACTGCCAAAGGAAACAGGAATGAAAATATTATTTTCCCAACACCCCCCTCGCTCCTCTTCAGGTCCAAGAAATCCTTTACGATGAAAAAAGAATATCTGCCAAATTTAAGTTTGCCTGCCATAGAGTCAAGGGAATTCTTGAACCTTCTCTTTTTTTCAGGATAGTCGACCTTCAGGAAAATTATAGAGAAAGAGGACAAAACGATTATGATTCCAAGGGAGAGTATGATTTTTTCAACTGAATGGGAGAAAAAAAATGAGAGCGATGGCAACGATTCCAAGAGATTGACGTAGAGAAAGTTGCTTGCCAAGATTTCTAAAAAGACAGCGAAAAATAAAATGCCGACGAGCAGCTTGAGAGAGTGAACGTAGATTGTTGAGAAGAAAAAGGAAATTGAAAGGCCGATGAGGAAGGAGAGGGTTAGTGTTATCGCCAGTATCCAAGAGTAGCTTAGACTTATTGAGATGAACGGCGATGCTGATGCAAAACCTGCTACAAACGGAAGAATCCAAAGGAAGAAATAGTATATCACATCCTTTATGAAAAAATTCAGGAATATTTCCCTTTCAGACACGGGCAATGTTCGAGAAGAGTAGGCTATCATGCTTGCCTGGCCAAACCTCCTGTTCATCACCTCTCGCCCGAAGAGGCCAAATGCTCCGACGCTCAAGCCGAACAAAACAAACACGTAATGAACAAGTAAAGCGATTTGGCTGGTCGGCAAAATATTTTTAAGAATTGGGAGAAATAAAGTGCCGATGAACGCGAATATGGAAATTACAACCGGAAACAAGAAGAACATCAAGCTTCCGAACATGGTTGAATGCGAACGCCATTCTTCTTTCATCATGCTTTTTAGAATTTCAAACATCTCAAGCCTCTTTTACAATCTTTAAGAAGAAATCTTCAAGATGCTGCCTTCTCCTTTTCAGGTCTTTCATGGTACCTTCGTAGATGATTCTGCCCCTGTAGATTATTCCTATGCTCGTGCATATTTCCTCGGCGATCCCAAGGACATGGGTGCAGAAAAATATCGTGCCACCATTTTTAGAAAAATCAATGAGATAGTCTTTAACTTTCCTTTGGATGATGGGATCGAGGTTTATCAGGGGTTCGTCGATAAAAACAAGCTTAGGCTCGTGCAAGAAAGTCTGTGCAAACATCAGCTTCTGCCGCGTACCTCTTGACAGATCCTTGCAGAGCACTTCTTTTTGATCCTCGAACTCCAGAAGCTCGAACCAATTGCTACATTTTTCTTCAACATCATTCAGCTTCCTTATCTTTGCCACGAAATGAAGATATTCCTCGGCTGTCAAAAAACTTGGAGGGTTTTCCTGCTCAGGCATCACACCAACAAGCTCTCTAACTCCTATAGGATTTTTTAAGACATTCACTCCCAGGACTGTAGCGGTTCCTCTTGTTGGTTTTATCTGGCCTGTAAGCAATTTCACCATTGTTGTTTTTCCAGAACCGTTAGGACCGAGCAAACCGAACAGCTCGCCTTCTTTCACTGATAAAGAAACATTGTCTACTGCTTTGAGGTTGCCAAAATTTTTTGTCAGGTTCTTTGTTTCAAACACATTTTTCATTTTCATCGTTAATTAATTTTTGATTTATTAGAGATAAAGTTTTAGTTCTAGATTTAGAATTTCATGCGGTAGGTGGGATTTGAACCCACGCATATGCTAAACTATTACTGAATGAACCAGTAGTTCCGAAAGTAAAATCCTACCAATCAGGTGAATAAAATCAAGTTTCAAGCCGAACAGACGCGATTTTTGAAAGAAACACGTTTCAAGAAATGCTCTCAGTCGAAAGCTGTTTTCACCAATGATGAAAAGTGGTTTATCAGGATCTTCCTAATATCTTCTTATGAAAAAATACCCCGAGGAACTCAGACAAAAGATAGTAGGATCGATAAAGGACGGGATGCCCAAGATAGAGGCGTCGAGAAAATTCGGAATCCCTTACCGCACTGTCCTGGACTGGTCTCGTAACATCAGAATAAGCAGAGCTTATCCGAAGCATCTCAAACGGCTAGTCAGAAGGCTGGTCGAGAAAAGCACACGAAAAGCAGAAGTTTCAAGGATGCTGGGAATACCGTATTCCCGCGTGCAGATCTGGACAATCGACATGAAGTCAAAAGGCAGTAACACGGAAAAGATTACTGGACACACCCTGAAGCTTCTGAGAGAGCTAGTCGCAAAGGGCTACGCATTCAGTGACAAAAGCCCCATGAGCCGAAGTAGCTACAAAGTTCTGAAGAAATATTTCCCAGTGAAGGAAGTCAAATTCGGAAGAGATGCGATATGCTTCATAGAGGGGAGAGAAAGGGAGGCCATGCAGGCCTTGCTGGAAAGGAGAGGAAAAAAATCCATCGGTTACCAAGAGCTTGGTATCATGAGGAAGGCGTTCGGAATTAAGAATATGAAAGGGAGTAATAAAATAAGAGAGATGTCTAGATTATGAAGTCCAAGCCAAAATCCAAAGCATATTATCCTACTGTGGAGGATGTGATAGAGACAAACCAAGGAATAATCTCTTCCGACATTGACAAGATTAAAAAGGAGCTTGAAAATTCCGAGCTTACTCGGGAAGAAAAAGATTACTTGGAAAGATTGTTGAAGTGGAAGCAGCATGCATCAAAGCACCCATTTCGAGACCCAAAAAATGACAGCATCAGAAACAAACTCATGGAAGAGGGAGAGAAGTGGTACAGGAGAAAGGACAAGCACTTCAACTTGGATTACGATATTTTGACGGATTGATTGCCATGAACAAGATATCTATTTTCAACGGACGCAAAAAGCCTTTCAAGTTCGAGGTTGTCGTGCAGGGAAAAGGCAAGAAAGGTGCTGGAGTTCCAAACTTGACAATCAAAAAAGTCGCCCTGAAAAAGGATTGCGTCTTCAGCCTGGAGACCAAGAACAGTAACATCCAAGTCTCTTTGGAGAAGAGAAAGCTGGTGTTTTATTTATACAGGAAGTGAATGCCATGACAGTCACGCTTTCTCCTTCGTCATTGGGTCTGTTGAAAGATTGTCCGAGATGTTTTTGGATACATATCAACAAGGGAATCAAAAGGCCCAACGGCATATTCCCTTCTCTTCCAAGCGGGATGGACAAGATTCTCAAAATACATTTTGATTCGTTCCGCGACAGGGGAATGTTGCCTCCCGAACTGCAGAAATTGAAAAATATTAAATTGTTTGACAATGCGGAACTGCTGGAAGTATGGAGAAATAACAGAAAAGGAATCCAATGGGTTGACGAGGAAGGAAACATTCTCAGAGGAGCAGTCGACAACATTCTTCAGAAAGGCAGGAAGTTCATTGTCCTTGATTTCAAGACAAGGGGATTCCCGCTGAAGGAGGACACGCACGAGCATTACCAGGATCAGATGGACATCTATAATTTCTTATTGAGAAAGAACGGCTTCGAGACGGAAGACTATGCATATCTTCTGTTCTACCATCCCAAGGAAGTCGAGGAGGACGGAGATGTCGCCTTCCACACGGATTTGGTGAAAGTTGATATTTCAGTTGAAAATGCCGAAAAGATATTTACAGAAGCGATTGAAATATTGAAAGGTGAGATGCCTGAATGCGGAGAGGAGTGCGAATTCTGCAGATGGAGGGAGAAGGAATGAAAAGTAAAAATATAAAATTCATAGACTTGTTTGCAGGAATAGGGGGATTCAGAATTGGTTTTGAAAAAGCTGAGGGCTTCAAGTGCGTGTTCAGCTCTGAGATAGAGGAAAACTGCAGAGAAACATACAAAGAAAACTTTGGAGAATATCCTGCTGGAGACATTAGAAAACTTTCTGCAAAAGACATTCCTGATCACGATGTGCTTTTGGCTGGGTTTCCCTGCCAGCCATTCAGCATATCTGGCAAACTTCAGGGATTTGAAGATACTAGAGGAACGCTGTTCTATGATATCCTAAGAATTGCAGAGGCAAAATCCCCAAAAGTAATTGTTCTAGAAAATGTGAAGCATCTCATGTATCATGACAAAGGCAAGACACTCAGAACGATATTAAAGCATCTTGGAGAATTGGGATATAAAATATCATGGAAGGTTTTGAATGCTAGTGATTTCGAGGTTCCGCAAAACAGGGAACGAATTTTCATTGTTGCTGCCAAGGGGAAGTCGTTTGATTTTACATTGCTAAAAAAGAGAAAGGGAAGAACAATAAAAGATATTTTGGATTCAAAGGGAAATTTTGAATTTCTTAAAAGGAAGGATTATACAATAATTGCACCCCAAGTAAGGCAGAAGTCTGGTCTGATATTTGCTGGATACAGGAATAAAAAAATCAGAATAGCAGGAGTCAGGCCAAATACTGAGCATTTGTCAAGGGTTCATAAGCAGCCGAACAGGATATATTCTTCTGACGGGATACACCCAACACTCCCGTCCCAAGAGAGTGCTGGGAGATTTTTCATTCTACATAATGGCAGAGTAAGAAAATTAACATTCAATGAGGCTAGGAAACTCATGGGATTTCATGACAGTTTTAAATGGGTGTCTTCAAATGGAGAAAAATACAAGCAAATAGGAAATGCGATCTGCGTACCGTTGGTTGAAGAGTTGGCACACCAAATCAAAAAGCAATTGTTTGAGAAGTGATGACTGTTATCGCACAATTTTTTCCTTTTTCAAAATTTTCATCAAATCATCTTTTCTTAGATTATTCAAGAGGTATGCGAGAATTTCGGTTTTGGTCCTAGTGTTGGCTTTCTTTACCACATTTAGAGGAAAGTAAATCTTTTTGCCGTCGGGTGCGTAGTCGTAGAAATCGAACTGCTCCTTATTGCACTGCGTGCATAATGGCACGAAGTTCTTCTTTTCCCCAGTTCCGCCGCGTGTAAAGCTTTTCGCATGTCCTTCCTCTATTCTTGTTCTCTTTCCGAATTTGTTGATCTCCCCCTCAAAATACCCGCATTCAAAGCATCTCACTGGCATGACCTTGCTCGAAAGCAATTTTATGATTTCATTCGCCTTGATTTCCGTCACACCCGAGAACTCTAGCAGAGGAGACCTTCTTTCTGATCTGGTTAATACTGGGAATGGATACTTGCATACATACCTACCGTTCGGTATTTCTGGATCTATGTAGTTTGACCGAAAATCATATCCCATCATATATCTGAACTCTCTTGGTCTTTCTCCTCCTATCCCCCTTTGATCTGTTTTTATCTTTGAGTTCAATTCCGTGTTAGTGAAAAGTTTGTTGCAGTTTTCAGGGATGCTAAAAAACTTAATTAAATTTGCATGAGCTGAATTAAAATTCCCCAAATCAGTGACTTTTATTTCGAAACCTGTATTTTCATAAAAATCGGATATTTTGCAGTTTTCTGATTCCTCAACCAAATCTGCTATGCGATCCCAGGCAACACAAATGTGCTTTGGTGATTTGCAATAAACAACGGAGCTTACAGACTTGATGCCATTTTTTAGTGGCTTCCTGAATATGACGCTTATTTTCCACCCACTATCTTTCCCAGCAACATAAGTTTCAAGCATTTCGTACATTTCAAAACTTATCGCATCGCCCGAAATGGATTTCTTTATCATAAATGTTTTGATTATGAATGATTCAAACGGGCCACAATCAATATCTGCATAAAGTTCCAGTATTTTGTTGTCGATTTCTGATGGCGATACATTGTTCAAAGTTGTCTTGAAATTGCCATCTTGGTATACTATGACATCTATTTTTCCAAGCAGAGTAACAACCTCCTAAAATTATTTTCATTGTTTTTTCTGATAATATCGTGTTCCCAGATTTTTACTACTTTCCACTCATTTTTCTTCAGTGTTCTTATATTTCTCTTATCTCTCTCCACATTCTTATCTATTTTTGGTATCCAGTATTTCCTGTTGCTTTTAGGCTCTTTGTAATGTTTAGGGCATTTGTGCCAGAAGCATCCATGAAGGAATATTGCAATTTTTCTTTCTGGAATAATTATGTCAGGGCTTCCTGCGATTTTCGGGTGCATCTTATGCCTGATTTTTCTGGACTTGAGATAATTATGAATCTTCTTTTCCTGAATTGTCCACTTGCTCCTTATCCTGCTCATCACCCAGCTTCTCTTTTCCTTGGAGAAGACGTCTGCCATAATTAATTATACTATCAGACCGCTTTTATAAAAACCAATCGATAATTTAGTTGATTTTGATTGATTCAAGTTCATTTTCATATTCAACAAAACGAGAAATTCCATTTAATTGCTCTTCATTCAATTTTGACAAATCTATGAAATAATCACATTCTTTTAAAATTGCTGATGCCGTATTTTCAGGGTGAGAAATTACGATAACTTTTTTACCCAAATTTTTTACAAGTTTGATTGATTCTATAAGGTCAACATCGCCAGAGCAAACGACAGCTACATCATAGCTGTTTAAATAAGCATGAGACACTAGGTCGACAGCCAATTGAACATCTATGCCTTTTTGGAAAATTCGACCTCTGGAATATTGCAAAGGTTTAGCTCTAATCTCCAAGAAAGAAGAATTATTTCTAATTGCTTCAAATGCTTTTTTTTGACCTTCTTGCCTTCTTAAAGAATTTTTTAATGTTTCTTCTATTGCCCCAACAAATTTAGGCTTTTCTGTTTTGGCTATTTCTAAATCTTTTTTTATTTTGCCAATAGTTGTGTCTGCATATTCGCCTGTATATATGTAATTTCTTATAAGCCTTGGGTTATATTTAGCCCAATTCAATTGTGCATTTAGATGTTCCATAACAAAATTAGAAAGTCCGCTTATTTTTTCTTGTCTATGCCTGTCTATTCTCCATAAACTTTGGCAGAAATTCTGATGATCAACAAAAATCATTACTTTCATAAATATAATGACACATTAGGAAGGTTACTATGCCTTTCTTCTTCAGAAAGGCTCCTTCCTTTACTATAAATACAATAATTATTAGGTTTTGATAAATATTTAAATTTAAGTATTTTTGCCAAAATACCACCACCTATTACTGTTTCGTTTCAGATTCGTCTTTAACTTCTGTGGTTTTCGCAAAATTCGGATATTTGGCCGAGACGATTTTCATTATGTTGTCGACTTGGACGGCAAGTATTTCCTTGTTTTCTTTGTATTGTCTTATGTTCGACGAGATTGCCTTGAATGATATGTCTGATGAATTATCGAGCGAATTCGCAACCTGTTCAGCCAAATTTTCAATCTCGGATTTTGTCGGCGGCTCCAGTGCATATTTCAATTGGATTATTTTCAACCAATCACTGATAGTGAAAGGTTGGAATTTTTCCTCCTCAGACAATTTTCCTAGGCCACCGCTCTCAGTCTGCAGTCTTTTTATAAATTCCATGGCCTCCAAAAATCTTTCCGTTATCCGAAATACGTTTTCCCCCTTCCTATATTTGCTTTTGAGATATCCGTTAATTATTCCAGGAGTGACTAGCCTATTCCAATAACGACGTGACAAATCTCTGAATATCTCGTTTTTTTCCAACGCCTCTTTGTATGCTGCTGGATCCCCCTTGGAAACTATTTTTCCCAAGTCACTTATTTTCCAGCCCAGCGATGATTTTTCTACCAGTCCGAATTCCACGAGTGCACCTGCTGTTGGGATAGCTGCACCCCTAGGCAATTTCATAAACTCTGACATTTCCTTGAAAGACATCGTATTGTCGCCAGCCTCGTTCAACGCCATTTTTACAAGATCCGCAGATTCCATAATGGTCTTAAAAGGAATTCCAATACTTTTACTTCCTGGAGGTCTTCCTTTTCGTTTTTCCGATGCCATAATAATGGATTTATCATCCAGATATATAAGCTTATATGATGTAAAATACATGAGAAGTTTGGAGAAACCTGATGCAAAAGTCATGTGAATTAATAGCCATAACGAACTCCATGTAAAATTCAAGCATTAATACTTACGACACGTAATAGAATAGGGAAGAGGATTGTAGCGGAGGCAAAACCTTGCGTCGCTGCAGGAACTGGAGGCCCTAGCAGAAAGCAAGTCAATTTCCGCTACTTGATTCCCTTTTACACTTATAACAGACCAGGGAAAAGATTTGAGGTCATTTCCCTGGGTGGAGCTGATGTCCCGTGAAGAACACAAACACCACAGATAATAATAGCATTTCAAAAATAAATAAGCCTGTCAGAAAGGCTCTCTTAGAGAGGCAAATCTACAAGTCTTTCTCCGATGGAAAGGGGCAATGTATATCTGGAATCTTAAGCAACATTGACTTCAATTTCCCCTTCAACCCCAAGTTCGAGTTCTCTTCAGCATCCATGGTAAAATCCCTGATATTCGCGAGGCTGAAGGGAATAATATCCCAAGCGAAGCTTGCCAATTATCTCAAGGCCCATGAAGAGGACTCGCTGAATCTTGGATTCTTCAAGGATAGAAACAACAAGATTAAAACCCCAGACCAGAGGACTTTCAGCTATTTCATCAAGAACCACTTGGATGAAGAAAAGAAGCAGATTGTAGAATTTGTAGCTAGCAAGATAGAAAAAATAGCTGACAAGTTCAACATAATTCTGGACATAGAAGCATTTGAGAAAAAGCATGCTATCAAAAAAGATGAAAGCAAAAAGACTTTCTACAACCACAAGAGCGAGAAACTGAAAGAGTTGTGCAGGCTGATAAGGAAGAAAGTCTATCCAAAAATAAACCTTGACATAAGAAGCAATTCCATATTTAAGAAGAACGACTTTCTGGACTTTCTTGTCCACATAGCTTTGACTGAGGACTTCGCGGAGAACGGATCAAGGACAATGCAAGAGATTCTTCATAAAAGAATGCCGACATCGGACACACTTCTCTATCATATCAAGAAATTTGAGGACAGGGATGTTCTGCAGAAAATGTTCATTGAAATATTCGATCTGATTTATAAAATGTCCAAGAGAAGCAACTTCTTCGGTGGAAGAAAGGTTGATGTTGCCATAGATTTTACCGATTGGTTTTATTACGGCAAGGACAGAAGCATGATGGTTCTTGGAAAGAAGCCAGAAAAGGGAACTACAAAATGCTTCAGGTTTGCGACAATAAATGTAGTCGAACATGGAGAAAGATTCACATTATTGGCTCTTCCAGTATCCACATTTGACACAAAAGAAAAAATATTGGAAAGGCTTCTGTCATTCGCAAAAGAAAGAATATCGATAAGGAAACTGTATGTCGACAGGGGATTCTTTTCCTCGAATGTGATAAATCTTCTGAAGAAGATGGGAATAACATTCATAATGCCTGCGATAATGAACGACAGAGTGATAGATTATGCGAACTCCGTAAGTCCGCCTTCAGTGATAAAAGGCTATCCCATGAAGGACTGTAAATTCAATCTGGTAGTCATTGAGAAAGAGGAGAGAAGATATGCCTTTGCTACAAACATTAATTTCAACAACAATGATGTTTTGCTCTCTGAAAGATTGTTTTATCCTTACTCAAAGAGATGGGGAATCGAGACAAGCTATAGGGTGAAGAAAGGTTTCAGGGGCAAGACAACCTCAAGGAACTACATCATCAGGCAGTTCTACTTTATGATGTCTGTTGTTTTGTATGATTTGTGGATTCTGATAAATCTGTTGTTGTCAATGTTTCTTTTTGGAAAGATTTCTAAGAAATTAGCTGTTACAGCCAAGCTGTTCGGAACTATTCTTTGTACTTTGATTGATCCTGGTGGAGGTTAATCTCCTGGTGTTGGTAAATTATGAACCAGCCATCTGGCTGGTGTCAGATTAAGACTGTAAAAGAGCAAGTGGCTTGGATTGATTTATTTGAGTTCTTTAAATCCAACCAATATAATGTAAAACAACATCTACTAACGCACTTAATAATGTGCCGATTATTATACCCCAAAACAAATCGTGCTTGTAAGTTTTTTCTAATTCCTTTTTTTCAGCTATGTCATCTTCAATTCTTTGTAAAGCTTTACCGCAACCTTCAAGTGCTTTGTAATCAGTAAATTCATCATTTACAACATTTAGTAAATCTTCCAAATCATGTTTATCTCCAGAAAATTGATGTAAATACGGTTTTTTTGCTTTCAATAAATTAATTTGTTCTTTAATCCTTTCATTCAAAACTTTTTTAAAATAATCTACAAAAAAAGCTTGCCAAATGTTAAAATTAGATTCCTTAGTTCCTTTTAATCTAAGAAATCGTTGATAGAAAAGTTCTTGTGTCTCTTTACTATGCGGTATATTTATTATGGGTTCAAGAAATTTGTCAGCACTTAAATAAAAATATTTATTTTGATTTTTCACCATCTAAACCCTCTTCTAAAAGAACTTCGAACATTATACCATCTTCTTGTAAAGGGGTCAAAAACAGTAATTTCATCTGCTCTTCTATTTCTTGCGGCTACCCATGCAGAAGGATAACCTCTTCCAGTTCCTGCTGGCATATTTTTATCTTCATTTTCCTCAGTTTTATCCTTTTCCTCAAGCTCGGATTTTTCATTTTTTTTCGTTTAATCACCTCCACCAACACTTAGTATAACCTCAATCTACTTTCGGAACTACTGTGAACAAGATAATCTTTAAATAAAAGCTAAAACAATAACTGTTGTTGAGATGAGTTGGATGAATCCAGAAAAGCAAATTAAGGGAGAAAACCGTCTTTAATTTAGAGGGATTTCTATTTAACGAAGAGCAAACATACAAACTGAAAAAACTGATAAAAGAACTGGAAGCAATCCGAGGTAGGCACACCGAATTGGTTTCTGTTTATGTTCCTGCAGGCTACAGCATCTCGGATATATCTAACCAAATCTTCCAGGAGAAAGGGACTGCTTCGAACATCAAGAGCAAGAACACCCGGAAGAATGTGCTGACTGCCCTGGAAAAAATAATCCAGCAATTGAAACTGTTCAAGCAAACTCCGCCGAATGGATTGGTTATTTTCTGTGGGAATGTCTCTCCTGTCGAGGGAAAGGATGACATAAAATTATGGAGTTTCGAGCCGCCATTCAAGATGAACCAGAAGATTTATTGGTGTGACCAGACCTTTATCCTTGATCCACTGAAAGAGCTGGTGAGGGAAAAAGAGGTCTATGGTTTGATTGTTCTTGATGCAAAGGAAGCAAACATAGGGATACTGAAAGGAAAATCTATACAGCAGCTCAAACACATGGACTCTACTGTCCCTTCAAAGACTGTAAAAGGAGGGATGAGCCAGAAAAGATATGACAGAATCAGAGATGATGCTTTAAATGAGTTTTTCACTAAAGTTGCTGATTCTATTACTGAAGTTTTATTGAATCAACCAGACTTGAAAGGAATAATCATAGGCGGCCCTGGACCGACAAAAGAAACTTTTGCCAAGGGAGAGTATATTCACTATGAACTCCAGAAAAAACTTTTGGGGATCAAAGACACTGGCTATACTGGAGAATATGGGCTGGAAGAACTGGTGAAGAGGTCAGCTGATTTGCTGGAAAAAGCTTCTGTGGTAAAGGAAAGAGAGTTGATGGAGAGTTTCTTCTCCAAGCTGAACACGGAAGGAAATGTCATTTATGGGTTTGACGAGACTGTCAAAGCTTTGGAGTCAGGGGCAGTTGAGACGCTGCTGCTGTCGGAAGGTTTTGATTGGGTTCATGCGAAGTTGAGATGCGAATGTGGATTTGAAATCGAGAAAGACTTGTCAAAAAAAATTGCTGAGAGCCAAGTTTGCAGGAAATGTGGGAAAAAAATGAAAATAGATGAAGATAAAGAGTTGATAGATGTGATTGTGGAAAAAGCGAAATCTCTTGGGACAAATGTGGAGTTTGTATCAACAGAGACATCAGAAGGAGCCCAGTTCAAAGAACTTGGTGGAATAGGGGCTTTCTTGAGATATAAAATAAGTTAGACGGATTAATGAAATTTTTCTATTACAACTTACAACAGATCATATAACAGTCCATTTTGCCAAGGTTTTTTTCACTTGAGCAACTGCTTGCACATACTCCACCTGCATATCTGCACGAAGACCCCCCTGATGACTTAGTGGTAGTTGTTAAAAGTGTAGTAGTTGTTGATTTACAATCTTGTGGGCAGCTTACTGATGTTTCAGGGCAAGGGCAACCAATTGCTTGGCAAACTATTGTTTGGCAAATACCGTCTCCATACAGGCTCTTACATTTTGGCTGAGTTGTTGTAGAAGTTGTTATAGTTGAAGTGGTTGGCGGAAGTATGGTTGTTGATGGACGTGGTATAGGACATCCTGGAACTCCAAATGGACAAGTTGTAGGTTTTACTGGTAGTTTGTATCCAAACCCACTTCCAGCAATTACCTGTGAATTAGTTCCAATATCAGATGAGAGTGGTGCAATTAAACCAACTAGGATAAAAATTCCGATGAAAGCATCAATAAAAATTTCGAACTTGGATACCATATAATTAAATTATTTGCTTTGAAGATTAAAAACTTTTATTTTTAAATTGAAGAATTTCACAGCATTTTCTCCACATTTATTCCAAACTTCATCAAAACTAATATTTTTTATCTCAGCAATCTTTTCTGCAACAAATTTTATAGCAGTAGGATTGTTTCTTCTGCTTCCAAACCCCTCAGGCGTCAGCCAGGGAGCATCTGTTTCTAGCATTAAATTTTCTAAAGGAGTGTCTCTAACAACTTTCTTGTGCTTTTTGCTCTTCATCACAATCGTATTCATGGAAATTAACCAGCCGTTTTCAATTATTCTCTTTGTCAATTGGTTTGCTCCGAACATGTGCATCGAAACTCTTTTGGCATCCTCCTGTTCAAGAATTTTCACACAATCTTCGTAGGCATCCCTTGAGTGAATGACTACTGGCAGCTTCAGCTCTTTGGCAAAATTAATCAGCTCAGCAAACAATTCCTTCTGCTTTTTCCTCCACTCATCTTCTTTTATCCAGAAAAAATCCAATCCAGTCTCTCCAATTCCAACTATCTTGCTTTTATTCTGTTTAATTAGTTCAAGAAATTCATCTTTCTCCTTTTCACTAACTTCCTTAACGTATTCAGGATGTATACCGGCAGTTGCAAAAACAAATCCTTTGTTATTTTCTACCATTTCTAGAGTCAGGCCAAAATCTTTCGGATGGGCGCAGCAGGTGATCACAGCTTTTAGCTGTTGCCTGCACTTTTCTATAATCTGATCTCTGTCCTTGTCATAATCCTTTTGCTCTAGATGACAGTGGCAGTCTATCATTAGTAAAAATTTATCAGTTTTAGATTTAAGCTTTAGTAGGATTTGATAAAGCTGCACTCAGGAGTTACCTCCACGAAATGGGAAGCTCTACCTTCCCTAAAAACCGAACACTGATTTTCTGGTGAATTATCGACAACCTGCCTTGGCTCATGAGCAACATCACACACCCAGTTCGGATATTCTTGAATAGGATTCAGCAGGCAAGGCCCATTAGATAAATCTCTCCCAGTTTTCACTGTATCCTCGCATGCCTTAATGCAAATTTGTTTTGTATTCTCTGCCTCAGAATTATTTTGAACGATACATCCGCTCAGCAGTATAACCGGTATCAAACCCAAAGGCAATAGATATGAAAGCTTCATAATTAATTGGTAAATTCCTAAACTATTTAAACTAGGAATGACATCAGCTAAAGTATGAAAAATAGGATCGTGGGAATTTTAATAATCGCAATCGCTGC
>Ga0315281_10003267_pt1 | contig 23816 bp, 18 predicted proteins | sample YL17G07_0_MG_FD_204540 | JGI IMG/M metagenome (GOLD analysis project Ga0315281, IMG submission 204540) | Sediment microbial communities from Yellowstone Lake, YNP, Wyoming, USA - YL17G07_0 | ecosystem: Environmental > Aquatic > Freshwater > Lake > Sediment | place: USA: Wyoming | collected... | reverse complement strand
CGTCTGCCAGCGCTGCCGTGTGTGAGAGTGCGACGCGATGGCTCGCCTCACCTCGATTGACCTTGTGGACGATAATGGGTTTCTTGGAAGAGCGCGCCAGATCCATCAGTCTCCGGCCGTCACCAATCGACTCGAGATACAAACAGACGATCCTCGTGCCAGGATCCTGCAGCAAATACTCCAAGTAGTCGTTCTCGTTCAGGTCAGTCTTGTTGCCGATACTGACTGCCTTGTCCACTCCCACACCGGCTACGCAGAGCCGATCCACATACGTCAACGAGACTCCGCCACTCTGAGACACCACCGACGCTGGACCTAGCCGTGCGTTACCAGCAGACATATCTCCGAAAGGAAGGCACACCCCATTCTCAAGATTTACAACGCTGATACAGTTGGGACCGACGAAGCGCATGTCCCATCGATGAGCAATCTCCACAAGCCGCTGCTCCAATCGACGCCCTTCCTGAGAGAACTCACTGAAGCCGCCTGACTCGATGACCACGCGACGGATGCCCTTCCGACCACACGCTTCCATAAGATCTGGCACCGTGGCCGCGGGCGTGAGGATCACTGCCAAGTCGAGCCCATCAGGAACCTGATCCACCGAAGTGGCGATAGTAATTCCTTGGACGATTCCTTCCCTCCGGCCAACCGCGAACAGTCTACCCTTGTAACCAAAAGAGCAAAGGTTCGCGACGATAGTGCGAGCCAAGTTATCTGGTCGTTCCGAGACCCCGATGACGACAATGCTGTCGGGATAGAAGATACGCCGCATCGATTCAATGAGCTCCCTGTGCATTCTTCTGGCGTTAATGAGCGGTCATGCAAAAGCCCGACAGTCGTTACATAAGCCTATCCAGAATAGTAATAGGAGCCACTAATCGGAGAACTTCGATTTTGGACTCACGGAAACAATGAGCCTTTCCAAGTAAGGATGATTCTCATCGAATTCGTGCATGGTGTCATACAGCCAAGAAAGGGTGTCATACACCTCCCAGCCGCGTCAAGACTCCCGTGGAAACTCCGGAGACCCAAACGCGCGCATTGCCTTCGCTGGTGAGAATAAGGATTTCCTACGCGAGAGCATAGCCCCCGAGGCTAAGTCCTTACAGCAACCATGCTTGATGGCGAGCAGTTCTCTAGGCTCGCCGTGTACAAGACCGTGGAACCGTTCCAATCGTACGTACGGTTCATTTGAATTGTCACACAGCTCATTTCTAGTGTCAGACAGTTGACGCACGTGTTCCTCAAGAATCCCGTGAGCCTGCTCGGAGTGACTTGTGCCGCGAGTCTGTGTCAGGCAAAGGTAGCGCGTGCCTGGTAGAGGTCAGACCTGTGGAAGTTGACGAGGGAGCGTCCCAGCTTGCCTGACTTGATTCTACATATTGAGGTGGGGTCCCCCCTGGGGGAGGGGGGGGTTGACGCTGGTAGCTCAAGTAGAGAGACTCGACTTCAGCCGTTTCGCCAACTGCCAAAGGCAGATGTCAACGTACTTCGATAAATGGAACTTCTTGGAATCTGTGGATGCCACTAGTTACGTGAGACGAGTAATTCGCAATGCGGCCAACAGACTATTCCTTGAAATGAACGTGTGGGGAGTCAAGAGTGTGAGAGGCGTCTCAATAGTTCTTGGCGTTCCCGGTGTAGGATACAGCATGCATTTTGATCATAGAAAGACTGGAATGCCATTCTGGCCGGCGAATACGAGGGAAGAATTGCGGGACTTCAAGATACTTCATTTTCTTGACGACGAGCTTGCGGACCAATATGTTCAGGCAGCGGAAGACGAACTGAAGTATAGGGAGGAGCTGGTCCGCAAATGCCTATCGGAGTAGTCTCCGGCCGTCAGGGTCGTACCTGTGAACCCGAGCCTTCGCATCGACCCTAATCAGCTTCATACCTCTCCGCTGAAAGACCCGTTTCCTCAGTTTCTTGGCGACTCTCAACGTGGTGACGAGGACAGCTCGACTATACCCATTAGCCAATGCTTCACAACACTGCCCAATGCCACGAACGACATCGTCACGTGGCGATTTGACTTCAATCGCAATCCGCTGGCCTTCCAGACCAATTGCAACACCGTCCACCATGGCATTTCCAACCCGCACTGGCTTCATGGAGACCTTGTAGTTCAACGAACGATAGTAGCGAGCTATCGCCCACTTAAGCCACCGTTCATTCGTCATCGTCGTCTCACTTCCGTTTCCTGAACAGTCTCATACCATCTACGTCTGTCACATAGTCGAATCCGCTTTCCACTAATGCCTTTGCCTCGTCTACGCTCTTTGCGACCTTTACAGACGAACTCGTCTCCTCCGAAATCCACGAGGTGCGTGTAGACGAGCGTATTCTTGATACTCTTGTGACCCAATAGTTGCATTACGTGTAGGATGTCTTCGGTTCGATGATACTCCATCGTAGCTTTGAAGTGCCGTAGTGTCCTGAAACTAATAGCATTCAAGCGTGGGTTTCCGAGACGTCTTGCTGCGTCTTTTCGTCTAATCTCGAAGTTTCTCAGGAAATGTTGGTAGGTGCGTAGCGTGCCGTCTCCGAAGATCCAAGCATGATCCCTGTTGAGTTGGCTGAGCTGATTCACAGTTCGAGACGACAGCTTCAGCCGTCTAGGCTTCGAGTGTTTCAGCGGTGAAATCGTTACCGTCGAGCTGGCGAAGTCTATGTCTTTCCATTTCAGGTTCCATGCCTCTAGTGGCCTTGCCGCGGTGTCTTTGAGTAAGCTGAGAAAGACCGAGTACCTCAATCCCATGGAGCCTATGAGCTGCTCCACTTCCGAGTCTAGCGGTATGAAGGGCAGCTTCTCGATTCGTCGATAGCGTGGCGGCACAAACGTGAATCCGTGCTGTTTCGCATAGATCGCATATGCTCCACACGCCATCTCCTTCGTGCCGTCAGCCCAACCCGTCCGAGCCAACGCAACCTTGACCGACTCGGAATCCCGCAAATCCCCGCGTTTCGCCAGCTCCTTCAGCAGCCGCACATATCGTTCAATCGTGGTCTCACTGTAGCCTTCCTTTCGCATCCAAAACCCATACTCGATGATTCCAGAGGAAACAATGCGGGAGGTTGCGCTGTGGTGCGGGAGGGGCGTTTCCAATCCCAGATTGGGTGCGCACTGTTCCTTCGCCCTTGCATTCTGAGACGACCAACAAACGCGCTTCAACGCATTTCGGCATTCTCCAAGCCCGCAACTCTCGTGCTGGATTCCGTTTCAAGACGCCTCGGCGTTCAAATGCCATCCGTCTCACCGACAATTACGACGAGAGTACTCCCGTCTGTCTGACGGTTCGAATCTGACCGCGCGGAAAGTCACGCCAGCAATTACACGGATTACCGTCAAGGTCACCTTCGGAGCCTGCCTGCAATCGCTTTGGCTGTCTCGGCGAATATGAAACCGGAAATCCCAGCCGCTATCACTGTCGACCAGTTTCCGAAAGCTATCGGTGAAACCTCGAAAAGAGAGGCAATGCTCGGCGTGTACAGGATCAAGAGCAATAGCATCAATTGCGATAGCACAGCAGCAACAAGATACTTGTTGCTTGTGAGGCCGAGACTGAGGATTGTCTGGCTTTGCGATCTACAGCTAAACACAAAGGTCAACTCAAATAGGATAATCGACGCGAAGACGAGAGACCTGGCCTCCTCTTCCCTTAGCGCGCTCAGGTCTGAACCGAGTTTAGAGATCACGTTTCGGATTGCAAGCGAATGCCAAGACCTCGATTCTCTGATCTCAGAAGCTATGTGAGCTCTTTCCCGATCCATTGAGTTGACTTACCTCTGACGCGCTCTGGCTGAGACGACGACTCTTCGGATACCGGTGAACCTCTCCTTCACCGCGTTCTCGATGGAGGATTTGATTTCATCCAGCTGGCCCACCGTCATATCGCTCTCTGCTTCTATGTGTATCTCGGAGTGCACATATGGTCCGGAGGCCCTTAGGAGTACGTCCTTCACCTCCACTCCTCCGTTGCTTTCAACGATTCCTCTTATCTCTTCGACAAGCTGAGGGTTGTGGTAAGCGTCCAATAGCACCAGAGTCGTTTCTCTCAAGACAACATAGGAGACGACGACGATGAAGACTCCCACGGCCATCCCTCCGACCCCGTCCATCTGGTGGAAACCAAGCGAGGAGGCAAGAACCGTGAAGAAGACCAGAAAAGATGCTGAGCCGTCTTTGATGGCGTTGTTGGCGTCCAGTCTGAGGGAAGATAGGTTGTACCTCTTCGCAATTCTCCTCATCTGAAGGGCCCTGTAGAGGGAGATAGTCCCGGCGATCAGCAAGACTGCCAATGCCAAGACCGGCAATGTAAGCGGTTTCGGCTTGACAAAAGCAAGATAGGACCGATACATGACGACACCGGCCAATCCCATGAGCCCAATCGATGTGACGAAGGCAACTAGTGTTTCGACTTTGTGGTAACCAAAGTGGAATTTTTCATCTGGAGCCTTTTGGGACATTTTGAGGCCGAGCCAGACCAGGAATGAGACAAAACCGTCGGATATGGAGTCTATTCCATCGGCCGACAGACCAATGCTGCCCGTGAATTGCCCGGCTGCGACCTCGATTACCCCTAGAGCGACAAGAGTCCAAACTGAGACCTTCGCTAGCCTTCCGCCCTCAAGATAACCAGCGGACATCTCAGTCGAGTCGCTCATGGCTTGAACACTGGAGCGAGCATGATTTGAATGCGTTCTTTCTTGGGGGAAGTCTCCATTGTCTTCTTGAAGGGTAGCTTTCTACAGGCTATCCAAGGCATGAACTTGCTGCAAGAGTCTAGGTCTTACCAACAGCTTCAAGACGAACAACTGAGACCGGGGTCAATAAACTGGCATTCTCCCTGATCTCAATGCCTGAAAGAGACCTGCTACTCGTGGTACCCGAGAAACAAGAGTCGCAGTCACGACGCTGAACCTTTCCACCCAACAGGTTGGCGAGACGGCAGGCGTACCTGATGGTGCGCTCCATCGTTTCGGAACCATCCACGGAAACCAGAATCTTCTCAGCCATGGCTGGTGCATCACTTAGTTGGCTCGGCCGGCAGCTCTAATAAGAATTACCGACTCTTCCAGGAACTTTAGCGGTGATTTGTGTCTCGTGATGACCTCGGCCCGGTGCTCACCTATCATGACGAGAGCAACTATTGCTTTTCGCTCTTAGTGACACGCTCAATGCCTCGCCTATTTCCTAGCAGTTCATGAGACAATCTGGTTTTCAGGCTCTCTGAGATCAAGATGGATAGCGCTCCTGCTCCTAGTCCAAGAATTAGGTCGATGGTATGGAGTGGAGCAAACCGGAACAGGCCTTGAAGAGAGGGTACCGTCAAGGCAAAGAACAGAAACAGCGCAGTACCGCCTGACACCCACCACAACGCCACGTTGCGCGTCCGCAAAGTCTTGAAGAAAGATTCGGTCCAGTTTCTATTGCTAAAGATAAGACCGAGGTTGGCGATGACTAGAGTGGCGAAACTGGCCGCGCGAGCTTCTAACTCGTTCTGGCTGATCCAAATGACTGTCACGTACACGGCTAACACGATAGCAAGCACACTCAGGCCTTGAAGGAAGCTGCGCATCACCATAGATCTGCCGAAGAGGGGGTCACTCAGTCTGCGCGGCGGTCGTCGCATGACATTGGTTTCTTCCGGCTGCGCTTCGAAGACGACCGAGCATGCGGGATCGATGATTAGCTCAAGAAAGACGACGTGTACTGGCAGCAGGATTAGCGGCCAGTTCAACAGGACCGGTATCAGCGACATCCCAGCGATTGGGATATGCACAGATACGATGAATGACATGGCCTTCCTGAGATTGTCGAAGATGCGCCTGCCCATACGCACCGCTTGTACGATGGAGGCGAAATTGTCGTCGAGAAGCACCAGGGCAGCCGATTCACGCGCCACGTCGGTCCCACGGCCTCCCATGGCCACCCCGATGTTAGCGGATTTCAGTGCAGGGGCATCGTTTACCCCGTCTCCTGTCATAGCTACTACTTCGCCGTCCGCCTTCAATGCGTTAACGATCCGCAGCTTCTGCTCTGGTACGACGCGAGCAAACACGCTGACATTCTCGATGCGCTCTCGCAGAGTGTTGTCGCCCATTTCGTCTAGCTGACGACCGGTCATGAGGTGTTCCGGCGATCGCAGGCCGATTTGCCGCGCGATGCTTCTTGCGGTGCCTGGGTAGTCCCCCGTGATCATGATGACACGGATACCGGCATCGTAACATTCCTGGATCGCTTTTGCCACTTCGGGACGCACTGGATCGGACAAGCCTAGTAGCCCCAGAAACTGGAATTGAAAATCATGTTGTCCCGCTGGCAATTCTGCAGATGTGAAGTAGGCTTTCGCCACAGCGATAACGCGTAGGCCGTCATTTGCCAGTTTTTCGGTTTGGGCGTTCATCGTCTCCAGTTGCGTCTTGCTGAGATGACAAAGGTCGGCAATTGCTTCTGGCGCGCCTTTGGCTGCGATGACGTATTGGTCGGAACGATGCGAGCGCCACACTCGCGACATTGCCAACATTCTCTCTGAGAGAGGGTACTCGCGAATCAATTTCCAATCTTGGTGGATATGCTCCGTGTTCGATAGCGAACGTGTGCCAAGTTCTTTCATGGCCTTCTCCATTGGGTCGAATGGGTCCGATGGGCTGGCCAGAATGCTGCACTCCACCAATTCGTGGAACTGCTCAGGCAGGTGTGTTGGCTCATTAGCGAGCGTGTGGACCTCGTTGCCGACGGCTAGTTCGCTGACCTGCATGCGATTGAGTGTGAGAGTGCCGGTCTTGTCTACGCAAAGGACCGTCGCTGCACCTAACGTCTCAACCGCTGGCATACGCCGCGTAAGCACATGACGATGCGAAATCCGCCATGCTCCTAAAGCTAGGAAGATGGTCATAACCACAGGAAACTCCTCGGGCAAGGTGGCCATCGCGAGAGTGATACCAGCGAGAAGGCCGTTTAGCCAATCGTCGCGTGTTAGACCGAAGACCACCACGACCACAATGCAGAGCACGAGGCCTAAGAGAGCGAAGTAGCGCACGATGTGCTTCGTTTGTCTCTGCAGCGAAGTTTCCTCTGGCTCAAGCGTCTGCAATGCCTTCCCGATTCTGCCAACCTCAGTTCTCAGACCGGTCGCGGTGACTCTGGTAATTCCTTGCCCCTTGACAACCAGAGTTGCAGAATACACGAAAGGCAGGTTGTCGCCGCCCGGCCGCTCAATTTTCTCTGTGCCAGGCCAAATCGATTTGCGGACGGGCACTGACTCGCCAGTGAGCAAGGACTCGTCCACTGTCAAGTTTGTTGAGTCCACGACTATGGCATCCGCTGGAACGCGATCTCCCTCTGAGAGGAGGACGAGGTCGCCATAGACCAGTTCTCTTGCGGGAATGCGTTTCTGCTCGCCGTCTCGAATGACCAAAGCACGAGGGCTGGACAGATCACGAAGCGCTTCCAGTGCACGTTCTGTCCGCCGTTCCTGATACAGTGTGATTCCCATTACCACTACAACGAAGCCTAAGAGCATCAGGGCTTCCTCCAAGTCGCCCAGAACCAAATAGAGAGTCCCACAGGCGATTAGCAGCATGAACATGGGCTCTTGCACGACGCCAAGCGTGATTCTTAGGAAGCTACGTGGTTTGGCGAAGGGCAGCTCGTTGTAACCGTCCTTCACGCGTCGCTGTGTGGCTTCATCTTCCGTAAGACCAAGAAGACTTGGGTCGGTTCCGCTTTCTGCTGCCATGATATGCACGCGCGGAATCACGGCAAGCCGCACCTGTTGCCTAAAGGAATTGCTGTGATGAGAATCGAGCAGTTCCACTAGAGACGACTGAGTTCAGACGAGGTATCCAATGGTCTCCTATCATGCGAGCGGAGTCTGAATCGCAACAAAACTCCGTTCGAGTGTGCCAATGATGACCCTAAGAGTTGCTACTGATGAGTGGTGAGTACGGGAGCGGGGATTCGAACCCCCGACCTGAAGCTGACTTCGCCTTCGGCTCGTCAGGGCTTACGCCATAGGCTCCTGAACTGTCATCATTCGACATGCCAAAATTCCCTCTGCATCCAAACATAGTATGTTCAAACCTATAGGGCATGAGGGTTCCGACAAACATCAGGACAGACGGTGATTGAGGCGGACGGAATAATCCCGGTGCCGCACATTCTGTGGCGCCGTTAGTCTTCAAACAGAATGGAGCCGGAATGGCTCCTTCGGGTGGGGTTTCTGTGGGTCGCTATTCTTCGGAGAAACAGTCGTTATGGGGATGGGGATATTCAATGTTGTAGAATATCTTAGGGATTATGGAGGTTTTTCCTCGATTTCGGTATTCCTATCCATCTTGGGATACTATTCATGTATTCTCGGTATGCATTTCCATATTTTTGGAGGCAAAAACGTTCTTCGGAAACTACAGCAATATGCAATAGAATTATGAAAACTGCGGTAAGTAGCAGAAAAACCCAGGAAACACATGCGATTCCTGTGCCGCCAAAAATCAAGAACATGCCAAAGTACATAGGGTTTCTCGAAAAACAGTAGACCCCCTTGGTGACAGGCTTGTCCACTGCAGTAGCAAGGAAATCTAGCACTGCTATAGTCATGATAATCGCTCCCAGCAAATAGATGAGGAATCCAGCAAAGAACCAGACTGTGCCCAGTTTAAGCGGCAAGAAGATACTATAAGCAATTAGAGCAAAGAATAGAAAGGATATGATATTCGAGATTCTTTTCTCAGTCTCGTTGAGCGGCATGTCAGTAGCAGCACATCTCTTCCATACCTCTTTGTCAATTAGCCATCCTGATAATACATAGGGCAATACGTTGGAAAATATCACATAAAGCATGAAAATCCAAGCATTCCATAAGCCTAACTCAAAAGCTGGAATAAGCGACATAATTCTGGTCACTTTGTCTTGTGGCGTTTTCTCCCGAAGTGCAGACCCCATCTATGATCAGACAGCCATGGATGCGCTCGATGTCGGCCAACATGATCTTTCTTCTTGATGCCGCATAGACACTTCTTGTGGCATACTACACACGTGAATGTATGACCAACATATCCGGAGTGCTTCTTTCTCATGTTTTTCTCACGATTCTCTGTTCTAAGCATCCGATTCGGTTGTCGAATATCCTTTGTTGACCGCTTGGTAGACGCTCCTCCATCTCGGTCTGGGTCACACCGAACTTGCTGGACAAATGCTCGACCGCATCGCCTTTCGTATGCTCTTGACCATCCTCTGTAAGGTAAAGCAGGGGAAGCATGATCGTCTGATAATCAGGAATGGCCACAGAACTGCCCCGACATGTTCGTCAGGCTTTGTGATAATAACATCTCCGTCTCCGGAGAGCAACAGGCGCTATGATTGACACCTCTCTCTGAATGGTGCTGAGCCGTGAGCATCAGGGAAGCGGCCAGAGAGGCTCATGAAGCGAAGCGGAATGAGGGTGGGCCGCGCCAGTTCAAGCGCAACGGCGATGCAACACGGGCAATTGCCACGGAAATACCTAGTTGTGGAAGATTCCAGCTGTATTATGCCCGAGGACTCTATCTCACTCTACCTGTTTCTTCTCTCTCCCGTAATTGTGGGCCGTGTCATGGGAGTCGGAGTGTCTGCTATCGCAATACAGCGTCTTCTTGGCGAATTTGCAGTGAGCACTCTCAGCTCTTTCGTTGCTTCGGTCTCTTCTGGTTTCCACGAAGCCTGTGGAAATCTGGGTCTGAGCGGTAGTCAGCGAAGTCGGGGTCCACCTGCGCACGTAGTCTGTTGTAACTATCTAGCCTTATGGCGTTTCTGAGTTCCCTGAACACTTCTTTCTTCTTGTCAAGAATTGCATAGGCAGCTGCACGGAGATAATAGTCGGAGGCCCCTCTTCCCTTCATACGCAACAATATTCCTTGGGTAGTTTCGTGAGCTTCATTTGCCCTACCTAGTTTCTTCAACGCTAAGCAGCGGTTGAGCACAAGTGACCAATCACGTGCAGCGACTGCTTGCTCATGGCCCCCCATTGATCGGATTGCCTCTTCCGCATCGCGAAGTGCATTTGGCGCATCGCCCATCATGAGAAACGCATTTGATCTACCGTTCAGGTAACCTGCCCAGTCAGACGAGCCTGGTTGAGTACGTTCTAGTGCGTTGCTCCAGTGCTTGACTGCGTCGTCGGGCTTGCCGAGAGCCTCCGACGCCATTGCTGCTACTTCGTAAGCTCGATAATCTTCGGGGTTCTCTTCTATGAGGCTTCTTGCCATCTTCAGGCTTCGCTTGGCGTCAAGGGACAGGTATGCGAGGGCTAGAGACCCCCTAGTCTCTATGTCTCGATTCTGTTGCAGAGCTCTGACATAGTGGTGTACAGCCTTCCTGTAATTGTAACGTTCGAGCTCTCGATGGCCTAAGAGCACTGGGACCAGAGGTCGTCGCGTACGGCGCCGGACCGTGAGTGTACGTTGGAGGCTCCTGATCTTCTTCTCAAGCTGCAAAATGTCTCTCTGGATGATGTGATGCTGATTCTCTCTCCGGATTATGTGATGCTGGGTTGAGCCGCGAGGAATTATGAATCTGATCAGGTCGGCTGTAGTGGCCGCGTACGGATCGCGGAGCCGCTCCGGTAGTTGGAGTCCCAAACCTTCGTGAAGCTCCGCCATGAGTTCGTCGAAACCCTCTATGGGAACCCAGTATGCGTTCTCGCGTTGCATGATCCGCCGGAAGCCTTCTCCTATGTTGTCGTTCTGGCGTATGCACCAGTATAGGCCGTTTGGGAGGTATCCTTGCTCTCTCAACATTGTTTCAAGACAGTCCACTATTGATCTGTCGTGCCCTCCGTACCCGACTATGAGAAGCCCATATTCCTTTCCGAACTGCATGAGTTTGTCGTGCATGTTCTTTTCGAGAGTATCGGTTTCCTTCTTTGTGCACTTGATGCTATCATACAGGAAGTCTCCGTGTAGCTTGATAATCTTGGGGCGAGTGGAACTGATTCTAACGTTGGCTACGTTTGAGTCGTGTGCGCATACAACCGGTTTGCATCCAGCGTAGGTAGTGCAAGCTTCGTTTAGAAGATCGTCGAAGTTGGGGGTGAAGACGACATTGAAGTACCCACGTGCGATCATGTTGGCTAGGTATACATATCCCCAAGAAGGCTTTGCGTCTTTTACGCAGTCCTCAACATAGATGCGCCTTTGGGCGGGTTGATCGCATACCCGCTCAAATAGGACTGAATATTCGTCGTCTCGGTTGAACCAGTCCTGTTTCTTCAACCAGTCATCAAACGTCTCTTGGACGCAGGACTCGTCGTAGAGTTGGCTGCGCCATTGGGCTACCATCTGAAATGCTGTTCTTACACCTGAGGAGGCCGATGCACCTGCCCCGATGAGGATGGCGAAATTCGGAGTACTATCGCTCCGCCTACTGATCAAATCAATGATGTGCTTCTTTTGTCTACGCTTGTATTCTTCCAGCACGAGTAGACCGCCTAATTTAGACCCATCAACTCTGGTGGGCTCTGGGATGGGTTACAGTAATGCACGTCTCTGTTCTTAGCTCTTCTTGGTGGTCGCTGATTCGCGGAACGGGCCTCGGAGACGGGCGCGCTTTCTCTGGCATCATGGCTTCGGCTATTGGATACCGTGATAACTGTTTAGGAAACCTGTCAAACTGCGTCGCAGATGTAGAACTCTGTGCGTGACCTGTAGAAAAACGGGGTAGAAGAGAGCCTTAACGTTCCTATGATTCCAAAGCGTAGGTACTATCCCCTTTTTGAATGAGGGTTAGTCCGGTACGCCTGCTTTGTGATATGAGTTGGTGTGACCCGGTTATCACGAATCAAGTTGTTCAAGAACGATTCAAGAACTTCCGAATGTGCCCGATGAGTTCTATCCAAACGAGCAGCGATGCCGCAATTGCGTTCACAAACAGGAAAAGCGGAACGACGATGGCGATTGCGTATGCAGCGTATGTAGAAGGCGAATGTATTATGCCTTGAGTTATGGCCAATGCGACACTTGCCGCGCCTATCTTGTCGCCGAATGTTGCGTACAGTAGAGCCGATACAACAAGAGTGAACAGGAAAATCACAATCACAATAGCACTTAGAACCTTATCTCTTAGACCGTGGGCTTTCTCTATCTCTATTTGTCCATCTCTTTGCTTGCGTTTTGGATTATTGTGAGCCAATTGTCTTCGCCTTGGTTGTTCCTTGACGTGAACAACCGAAGGTATAACGCTTGTGAGGATGGGCTTGATCGCTGACGGACTTGCGAGGGAGGTGTCAGGCAAGAGGTCGTTCGCTAAGCTCGAAGTCGACTATCTTCTCTGAATCATTTCTAAGGAAGTATCTTTTCTCCTTGGACGTGCCATTAATGAACTCCATTGTCACGTCTACCCAACACCTCTTGTGATCTATCCTGGTCTCGACCGGTCTCCAGTTCAAGGGGTAGTTTTTGAGGGTGTTGATGTAGAATTCATGGTCGCCCTCGTGCTTGACGGCTATGTCGAGGTCTTCCCATCGTTCGCCTATGTTCTTGAAACCTGCCGTCATCATGATGACATGATCTATCATGACAACAAATGAACGGTCCTCCTTGGGTTCGACCTTCAAGGGTTCGGGATTCGATGCCCACTTCAAACCAGAGAATTCTTTGATCAACTGGCCGTTTGATGCATCCTTCACTCGTACAACGCCATAACAGTTCGTAGCAAGGTCGCGATTCAACCATCGACTCAGGAGTCGGACAGGTTTGTTCCTCACGTGTATGTGAGCGATTTTCATTCTGTTCTGATCGTGGTAAGAGTAGTCGCTGATCTGCGTCTCAAGTCGAGGCTTCTTTGCCCACTGAACGTATAGCACAAGCAGCACCGAGAAGGTCAGCGATACGAGAAGTGGGATGATCTGAACCCAACCCGTGGCCTCTGTGCCAGAGATATCCAATGGAGGTGCCCGTTGGTCGATTATACCCTCAGGGTAGAAAAAACTAGCGTAGTTGGAGGATACAGATGCTCTCCATCTCTATCTCCCAAGGGGAAGGCGGAAACTGAATTGTGGAAGGGTTCAGTCTTGGGTACGGCGTGGAGCTTGGATGCAGAGTGGTGTGCAAAGCGATATAGACTGACAAGAACTGAGGTCAGTCTGGCGGGTGAGCAGTCTCTTGAGCGAATCGATAGCCGAGAAGATCAGGAGAGATATCGCACGTTCCGGCTTCCCTTTGGAACTCTTCGTCCTGAACGTTTGCTCGAGGAAGAGTACTGGGCGACTGCCCAACATAAGATACAAGTGTGATGGGGAACTGAGAGAAGTCGACCTAGTAACGTCGTTTGAGACAATGATATCACGTCCGAAGCACGGAGAGAACATCCAACATACGATTACTTGCATGGTGATCGCATGCAAGAAGTCTGCCGAAAAGCCCTGGGTGTTCTTCTCAACTCCTGGGTATCCGCCTCGAGGGCTGTCCTGCTTCACGAAATACTGCAGCGACTTCGACCTGCACTTCTCCAAGACGGACGAGCCGTCGCTGCTCTACCAGATACGGAAGCATCTTCCAAGGATTCACTATTCATTGGCGTCTATCCCGGTGTGCATTAACTATTGCGAGGCATTCAGGAGGGCGTCAAAGCCTTCTGATATCTATGGCGCAGTTGACTCAATCCTCTCGTACCTCAATTATGCGCTACGTCGAGAGTTAAAGCGACGTGACGTGATGGGTTGCGTTACAGTATTCTACTTTCCGATAATAGTTCTTGAAGGCCTCCTGTTTGAGGCGCAAGTCGAGGGCGACCAGATCGAGGTTCAAGCACGAGACCACATCCAGCTGCGGACTCTGGAAGAGAACGGTATCTTCGTGGTTGATGTCGTGAGGAAGGAACACTTCGGGAAGTTCTTCGAGCTCATTGAACAGGACCACAATACTCTTGTGGAGTCGATAAATGGCGTTCGTTTTCCCAGAGCGCACAAGTCTCTGATAAGGGCGAAGGTCAGAAAGCCCGTTGAGCGTCGGAAACTGTTGGAGATGAGCTTAGAATTCACAGAACCAAGAGTCACCTCTGCACAACTGGGTCGTAAAGCCAACGAGACAAATCCCGGAAGAGTGGGGAAAGACTCCTGACGTCCCAAACTCCCCGTTAACCTGAGCGGGCTATGCTAACCTGGTCCTATGCGCCTCGCTGAAGCTGGCTGAGGCAAGGAACCCCCTGGCAGTTGGCGGTCCCGCGATACGCCGTGGACGAAGCGTCTTGCGACTGGACTGTAGAAAAACGGGGTGAAGGAGGCCCCTAACGTCCCTATGGTTCCAAAGCATAGGTACTATCCCCTTTTTGAATGAGGCTTAGTCCGGTACTCGCGTCTATGATAGTAGGAGTCAGAGTGAGTGGACGGGTCCTCTAGAACCAAAATAACATAGGAAAGGGTTCTGCAACTTCGACGTAGGAGAACCCTTGGCGAGGCGGCGAAGGAGGTTTGTGCGTCGTGGCTCACTCAAATATCCGGACAATAGCTGGATTTGTGCTCGTCCTTCTCTGCGTTTGTCAAATCGGGCTCCTCCCCCACCCGGTTGAGGCATGGTCGATTGATACACACCCGGTAATTGCCAGAGCCGCAGCAGAGTTACTGCCAAGCCCGTGGAAGTCCTTCTTTGAATACTACAATTGGTTGGTGAACGAAACCACAAGCTATCCTGACACGTACTACCGTGACGCCGATCCAAACGAAGCGTCGAGGCACTACGTTGACCTAGAAGTCTGGACCCCGGAGGACCCTTCGACGGGTACTCTTCCCCAGGCAGTCAGTGAGTTCGTCATTCAAATGGAGTCAGCGATACGAGCGAACGATTGGAACAATGTGTTCCTTGATGCTGGAAGGATTGCACATTACATGGCGGATGCCACACAGCCCTATCACACTACGGTCAACTACGATCCTCTGACCAAAGACGGTGTTGGTGTGCATCAGCTGTTTGAGTCTGAAGCAGCTGCCCATCTGTCAGAGTTCAGGTTGGCGAGTCCTGCTGATGTGGGACTGGTCGAACCAATCAGCAACGTGACCGCGTTTGTTCTGGAGACGGCAATTGAGAGCCACTCATTCTTGTCAGACATCAATAGGACTCTCATTGAGGAAGGTTTGCGGTGGAGCCCTGAACTCACTCAGGTCGCCGAGAACAGGGTCAACACCGCGATAATCGCGGCCGCTAGGGTCTGGTACACCGCGATAGTGAGGTCCGGCTCTCTGCCACCAGAACTGTCGAAGGTTAACGAGCTTTCAATCGTTGTTGACAGCGTCGCTCTGAATAGCACGAGCTATGGCATCGTTAGGCTTCATGTGATTGATACGCTTGGAGTGAAGACACCTGCCGATGTGTCGTTGAGCGTTGACGGGTCCACTTTCCGAGGACAAGTGGCAAACGTTGTGCCTCCTGTCGGCGAGTACGTAATCGTTGTACCGTCAGGAGCGTACAACGCCAATTTCGTGTTCACGGCACAGAAGGAAGGATACCGACCTGCAGTGGTCACCCTTCCTATCGGTACTCCTACGACGAGTACCCCAATCGCTGTGGTGAATGTTCCGTTTCCAACGATTGTGGCCTTGGCGGTGATGGTGGCTGCCCTCGTCGCGCTCATCTGGTACCGAAGGAGGCCCAATTATAGTGTCCCTGATGACCTCACGGATAGTTGAAACCTATACAAGCAACTTCAATCTGTGAAGGGGAATGAACGATGATCTCGGGGGCCCCCTGATAGAGTTCGATCGCTCCCGTGACTCTAACTTCCTTGTTGAGGTAGAATGACACAGGCGAGAATGGAAAGTTCTTGACATCGCTTGCGAAAATCGTCACTTCAAAGTATCCTTGGTAAGGGTCGTGAAAGTCTAAGAACACTGTCCCCTTGCTTGAGGCATAGGTGCGTACGATAGTGCCTTCAACGGTCTTGGATTGGCCGACGTAGCTAGCTGCCTGCAGATAGGAAACTGCATTCGTGTTGGCTAGCCACTTGGGATGTCCGTTTGAGCAGGACGGCGTTGCGGGTGGCGGTTGGGTAGTGCACGTGGTGGTTGTGATCGTGACGGTAATCGTGACTGGGGGTTCATGAAGGATGCTCGTGACTGCCGTCGTGACCGGCTGTTTGGGTGCCATGTATCCAATCGCTAGACCTGCGGACAAGGCGATTATCGTGATGAGGATCGTCCCGACGAGTTGGGGGCGCAGGCGAAATCTGTGTCTACGAACTTGGGGGCCGGGCTTCCTTGCCTCCCTGTGTTGCGAGGGCGCTTCCTGCCACGATCCCTCGTCCCACAGCTCTGAGGCTTCTTGAGGAGTAGCCTTGACTTTCATGCTGGACCCACAGCTCGGGCAGACTTGAGCGTGAAGCGGTGTCTCAGTCCCGCAGCTTGGACAACGTGGCAGGACAAAGAAACGCTCCGAGGGCGATTGACCATCGTCGGTCGTTCGCATCACCGGGTTTGTTTGTCTGTCATCGCAAAGATAAGGCGCTTGCGATCACAGAACGCCTTGCGGGCCCGAGTTTAGAAAAACGGGCAGTTCGTTTTAGCTTCCCTATGATTATGAATAGTGGAGTGGGTCTCTCCGATACGCAGCTCGGTTGTGGATACCTCGTTGCGGGTGTCACCTGATGTTAGTCTTCCTACTAGGTTAGGGGTCTACTGAGTAAACGTTAGTGGGATGGGCCCTCTTCTCCGTAATGGGTCCATTTCGTACCTTCACTCAGTTTCATTTGGCTCTGGTCTGCTAAACGCCCCTAGCTTTCCGCTAGAATATCTTCCTAGTAGGATGCTAGTTGGGGGTTTGCTGAAGGAGGTTGGAGGGGCCTCCACAACGCGTCTGTGCTCTACTGGTGGTGTGGGGTTCGTATCCTAGTCTTCACGGCAAAGAGAGTATTCCGTTGATGGTTATGTGCGTGGTTGCTGTAAGGGATGCTACGATTTGTTCTCCTGCGGGAGGCCCTTTCTTCTTGCCCTAAGTGCTAGCATGATCGCAGCAAAGGCAATCGTGAGAATGGCTGCCGAGAGTGCTATTGTAATTGCGTAGTCGTCTCTCCAAACTGCTGTCGCTGACTTCGGGCTGTCCATGATAACTACGCACTTGGGTTCAAGGTCCGTGCAGCTCAGAGTCCAGTGATCGAAGATGTGGCGGACGCCAAGCACGCCTGCTACACCTTCTGCGGGAACCGTATCTGGATTCACTGACAAGGATGCGTTTGTGCCTTCAAAATACCATCCCGAACCACTTGTTGAGGCATATGGAGAACTTACACTCAGATCATACTGCATACGATAGGTAGCGTGTAATCTTGTGTTCTGGATTATGGTGATCGTCCTGCTTGCTTCACGCACATCGTCATTCCAACCGACAAATACCGCCCTCGTGACATTACTCATAGGGATAACTTCAGGAACCGAAATCGCGTAGGTGCCCCAAGGCACTATTGCCTTGAAAGTGCCATTGGCGTCCGTTCCGTACGTCTGCCTTTCTACAGTGGGTAAGTAGGAGGCTAAGATGGTCTGCTGTTCGATGGTCACCGGGAGATTGGCGTACGCTGAGTCGATTGTGAGGATAGGCAATGCGAAATCCAGGTCCAGCTCAGGCCTTGTCGACATGTTCGAGTGCTGCGGTTCATCCTTGGCATCGAACCAAGCGATGTTCTTCCAGTGTGTCTCGCTGGCCTTGAGCATGTAGGATACCTCGGCGCGCTGGCTCACGCCAGAACTGAAGCCCTCAGTAACGTTCCACCTGACCCACGTGCCATTCGCAGTAACTCTCTGAAGATCATACGCAGTCTTCTCGAAGGCGGGTTTGTCGTTCCATGTTAGACTGCTTTCATTCCAGTTGTTGGTCAAGGCACGATGGACCTCAATGGAGCTATTATAGAATAATGAAACATATCGGGTATATGCCCAGAGAGTCACATTCGATGGCACGGCTTCCAAGAGCGTTTCTGGAAGAAGACTCGGGAGCGAACTCAGGTCAAACTTCAGGTAGGCGTAGTTCTCCGATTTGGGGACGGTCGGCGTGTCCTGCACTATCAAGACATACGGCATGACTTCTCCAAACCTTTTTGTCGGTATGAGATTGTCTACGAACGCATCCTCACTCGCATAGAAACCGCAACGGACGATACCTGGCTTTCTTTGATCGGACGAAACGATACTCGTGCAGGCCCCCAAACTAGCTGGTGTGGAGCGTGTCATCAAGTTGAATGCAGATACAGGGCCGATGAAAGGCACCAGCATGATCACGATCAAGAGAACAGCGATACTCGGACATGTCATCCTATGCAAAGACCGATCATGACAGACTGGACAGCTGAACCCCATAAGACTTTTCTTCACTCGGTCGGAGGCATCGGGACTCGCACTCTACCCGACGTGTTCTCGGGGGCTTGAGGGCACGCGGAGTCTTGTCGTGTTGGGGGTAGGGTTAGGCAGACAGAAATCGTGCGAAAGCGCTGGTTGTAAGGGAGTGCCAAATATGCTCAGATCATTGCGGGAGGTTCGGCTGTGGTGCGGGAGGGGGGATTCGAACCCCCGAAGGCCTACGCCATAGGCTCCTGAAGCTGAGGCAGCGGCTGGACGCTTCTACCCCTTAGACCTGGTTCCCGCCAGCATCAAGGCTGGCCTCGGGTACCCCCGCTCGGTCTCTGCTACTTCGACTACCTCTAGTTAACGATTTTGCGGAAACATCCGCTGATCAAAACGTCTATGAGACGCCCCGAGAATGGCCCGGCCAACACGGAGACTGCAACGGTGCAAGTTTCTCTGAAATACGGAAAGGGTTCCATGAGACTTGAGATCCCAAAGGACCACTTACTTGAGCTCGTGAAACCCAGACCATCAGTCCATCGAGGCCAGAGCATACCGGAAGCACTCGCCGCGCCTGTGGGCGCTGAACCTCTTCGGAGACTCATCGACCGAAACGACAGGGTTGCTGTGGTTGTGAGTGACATCACGAGACCTTGCCCGACACGGGCGATACTCCCATTCGTCATGCGATCACTCAAGGCGTCCGGTGTTCCTCGCGACGACGTACGAATCCTCATCGGAACTGGAACCCATAGAGGACACACGCCTGCCGAGAAACGCACACTCCTAGGATCCTACGCAAGTTCGATCCCGCAAGTCATTGACCACAGCATGGAATCCGTGCAATACGTCGGGACAACGAAGCGTGGCACCAAAGTGTCCGTTAACCTGCTTCTTCTCGACGCAGATTTCGCTCTAGCCATCGGCAATGTGGACGTACACTACTTTGCCGGCTATACGGGCGGCTACAAGGCCGTGGTACCAGGCCTAGCCGGAAAGGAGACGATCGAAAGAAACCACAGCCTCATGACACTTCCAAACGCGGAACCAGCCGTCGTCGAAGCGAATCCCGTCCGCGAGGACCTTGAAGAAGCAGGCCGAATGACGGGACTACGATACGTCGTCAACGTCGTTCAAGATGAGAGAAAACGGATCGTGAGCAGTTACGCGGGCGATCCCATCGCCGCACAGCGAGCTGCCATCAAGACCGTTGACGATCTAGTGAAGGTACCGGTCAGGAAGTCGGCGGATATTGTGGTGGCGAGCGCGGGCGGTTATCCACGGGATATCAACCTGTATCAGGCTCACAAGGCGATCGAGAATGCCTCCCACGCCGTCAAACCCGGCGGCACCATAATACTGATCGCGGAATGCCGCGAAGGTTTCGGAAACACCACATTCGAGACTTGGATGACGAGCGCGTCCAGTCTGGATGAAGTCGGAGAGAAACTGAGCAAACACTTCATTCTAGGCGCCCACAAGGCTTTCGCACTCAGCAAGATCGCGAAACGAGCCGAGATCATCGTCGCATCCAACAAGCTGCTGGCAAAGTCCGTCATTCTCAGGACCTGCAAGAAGCCGCAGGATGCGTTGGATGATGCGTGGCGCTCGCATGGAAAAGACGCATCGATCTTGCTGATGCCTTATGCGATGAATACTCTACCTGCAACGCCTTCTGACTTGTAGCAAGCCTTAATTCGGATGCTGTCAGCCCAAGTGCGACGCCGTAAGAGAAGAGGTTGAGCGAATAGAACTCGAAAGGGAGCAGACTGTCGCTTGGATGGCTGTGGAGAATAATGAGACTCATACCTCGACTCTACTACTTCTACCGGCGCACCCGAAAACGACTTGCAATACTCCTCGCCATCATGGGCCCAGGCATCATAGTAATGGTTGCCGACAATGATGCCGGCGGCATCACAACCTACGCGATCTCCGGTGCCCGCTACGAGTACAACCTTGTCCTACTCGTTCTAGGATTCGCAATACTCGCTTACTTCGTTCAGGAGATGACAGTACGGCTCGGAGCGGTTACCAAGAGAGGACATGCAGAAGCAATCTTCGACGGCTTCGGACCGTTCTGGGGCTGGTTCTCGTTGATAGACCTGACAGTGGTCAACTTCCTGACGATCGTGACCGAGTTCATCGGCATGGTCTCAGCCACGAATATTTTCGGGATACCTCCTATCTATACGGTCGTCGCGGCTATTGCGTTCTTAACGATACTCGTCTTGACGGGCAGATACTGGACCTTTGAGAGAATCGCGCTCGTTCTCTGTCTCGTGAACATGATATACGTGCCAGCAGCCTTCCTTGCAAGACCTGAGTGGAACACTGTCCTTCAAGGCGTATTTCATCCGAGCTTTCCGAAGGGCGTGACCGTCGGTCTATTGACATTGATCATGGCGAATATTGGAACCACAATCGCGCCCTGGATGCTGTTCTTCCAGCAAAGCGCAGTTGTTGACAAAGAGCTTGACGAGAAGGACATCCCCTATTCGAAGATCGACACAGCACTTGGATCGATCTTGACAGGGGCCGGTGCAGCGTTTATTATGATCGCGACCGGAGCAGCACTTCACCATTCGACCCCGAACATTACCGACGCATCTCAGGCAGCAGCCTCCTTGGCGCCCGTTGCAGGCCAGTACGCCGGGGCCCTCTTCGCAGTAGGTCTCTTCGATGCGGGCCTACTGGGGGCGATCTGTATCTCCCTTGCGTCCTCATGGGCTTTTGGAGAAGTCTTCGGTTGGGCGCACACTCTAAACGTGAACGTGAGGAACGCTCCTTGGTTTTACCTCTTCTACTTTGTCAACTTGGCTTTGGCTGGAGTGATAGTGCTCATTCCTGGCGCACCCTTCGTGTTGATCACACTCTTTGTCCAAGTCATCGCTGTGACTCTTCTCCCTGCTGCGCTCGTCTTCTTGATTCTGCTCCTGAATGATAAACCGCTCATGGGGTCGTATGCAAACACCAAGCTTCAGAATGTGATAGACTGGACGATCGTTGCGGCGGTGATCGGGATCTCCACCTTATATGGCATCTCAACGATCTTTCCGAACTTGTTTGGAGGATGAGGCGATCTCGAGGCGACCATGAATGACAGTGAACTCAAATGAGATCCGAGAGCACATTCGCAAGGCCTCGCTCGGAGGTAACAGTAACACAAAGTATCTCATGCTGAGTGAGATCGTGAACAAGAAAGTCCAAACCAAGTCCGGCCTCACGATCGGTAAACTGAAGGACTTGGTCATCAAGGACGATCCGCGCTATGCTGAGGTGACTGGCGTTATCGTCGAACGCTCACTTGGTCGCCCTCCCTTGAACGTGCCCTGGAGTAGTGTTGTCGACGTGACCACGGCGAAGACGATCGTGCAGGACCCGCCCGAAGGCAAGTATCCCGAGATCAAGCATGGCGAGGAACAACCCCTGCTTCGAGACAGAGTCCTCGACAAGAGAATCCTCGACATAGAAGGATTCGACGTTGAAGTCGTCTACGACATACAGCTCCTTCTAGTGAAGGACAAGCTCTTCGTGGTAGCAGCCGATGTTGACCGACATGCAATGTTGCGCAGACTCGGTTTCAGGCGACTCGCCAAGTCCCTCCATGAGATTAGCTCGGACAAGGACATCATACCTTGGCGATACGTTCAGGCCCTACCGACAGACCTCACAGGTACAAAGGGGGACGTGAAACTCACTATCACGAGAGAGGGGCTCAAAGACATACATCCCGAAGACCTAGCTGACATACTTGAAGAACTCAGCCACGACGAGAGAATCAACGTCTTCAACGCACTTGACAGCGAGACTGCAGCCGACGCCCTTGAAGCCACCGAACCTAGGGTTCAGAGGGAAATCCTAGCTTCGACGAGTACTGAGCGAGCAGTACAGATCTTCACACACCTTACCCCCGTCGAGATCGCTGAAATAATCTCCATTCTTCCACATGAAGACTCGAAGGAATTTCTGAGCATACTGAAAGGAGAAGTGGCTAAGAAAGTTCACCGACTCCTTACAGAACATGATGTACCCGCGTCGACACTTGCGATGCGTTGCTTTCTAGGATTCCCGGGAGACCTCAAAGTCGAAGACGCGTTCACGAAATTCCGTCTAGAGGCGCCCAACTGCAACGCCACCATGTACATCTATGTTGTCGACACCGAGCAGCACCTTAGAGGTGTCATAGACATCAACGAACTCTTGCAGGCTGATCCCGAGAGCAAACTTGAGGAGATCATGACCCGGAATGTGGTAACCGTCGCGCCCACCACCATGCGTGGAGAAATCGAAACATTGTTTCACAAGTATCACTTCAGAGCGCTCCCAATAACCGACGAGTCGAACAAGATCGTGGGCGTCATCAGGGAGAAGGACGCATTCCTGAAGGAGGAATAGCACCGCATCACTCGGAGGAAGCGGGGAAGAATGCCGAGAGTACAAACAACCAGAACAGTAAGGGCCGTACTCCTATTCCTCAGACTGTATCTGATTTTTCTCGTCGGCTTGATAATCTACAAGTTCCTGACTCAGATACACTAGTCCGATTCCGCGACAACTCGGGCCGCCTTAACCATATTCTGAAGCTTCTTCAAGGCAAGCTCGTATGCTCCAGGAATGCCGAACATGCCTCCAAAACCGCAGTCAGGTTTCACGATTATCCGACGCCCGAACGCGTTCAGTGCGCTCCGTATCGAGGCCGAGATCTCCTCCACAGACTCAACCTGAGGCTTCACTGAGGAAACACAGCCGTATGCCAGAAACTTCCCTGCACGTTCGAAGTCATCCTTTGTGTACGCATGAATGTTTGCTGGGGATCCGGCGAATTCATGATCGATAATGTCGACTTTGCTTCTCAGTAGAACTTCCTTGACGAGCGGCGTCACCGTGCCACAGACGTGGATCGCGGTAAGACTAGACGCCTCAGAGATTATCGTATTTAGCGTGTCGATGACGAACTTCGCGTCGTAGTTGAAGAGAACTCTCCGTCCGAGCATGATGGAGAAGAAGGGCTCGTCTATGTTGATCAAGTCGAATCCTAGTTCACTGAGCCGTCTGCATGACTGGGAAAGAACCTGAGCGAGCGCCCTGACGACGACAGGCTTTGAAGCGCCACACGTCATCAGGTTCCTTCTGTTCAGATAGCTCGCGACGGTAAAAGGACCTGTGATGCAGGCCTTGGTCCCCTTGACCTTCGAGGTCAGCCCATGCTGACGCAGATAGGTCAGGAAGTACTCTGCTCGTTCGACACCGATCAGTCCTGACGGGAGCTTGATCTCATCTGAGAGAAGCTCAGCTTCTTGGCCTCGGATCTGGATCTGCGGCTCAACCTTGGAGAGCGGGATCAGAAACTGGAGTCCCATGTTCATGGGGTTGGAGGGCGCGCCTGGAAGCTGAGGGTAACACGGATAATCTAATCCCGCTGAAAGCTTGTCGAGTATTGCCCGATCTGTGTTCCTCCTGTCCCCGTCAAAATCGTCCTCAACGGGCAGACTACCCACATCCACAGTC
>Ga0315281_10003266_pt1 | contig 23817 bp, 13 predicted proteins | sample YL17G07_0_MG_FD_204540 | JGI IMG/M metagenome (GOLD analysis project Ga0315281, IMG submission 204540) | Sediment microbial communities from Yellowstone Lake, YNP, Wyoming, USA - YL17G07_0 | ecosystem: Environmental > Aquatic > Freshwater > Lake > Sediment | place: USA: Wyoming | collected... | reverse complement strand
CCAGTCCGCGGACGTCCTTCTCGGAGCAGCGCTCCATCAGGAAGAGGTGGAGGGGAACCTCGAGGCGGCGATCGAAACGTACAAAAAGCTCCTCGCGGAGTTTCCGGGCAACCGTCCGCTGGCGGCCCAGGCCCAGCTCCACCTCGGCCTCTGCTACGAAAAATTGGGCCTGAAGCAGGCCCAGGAGGCGTTTCAGAAAGTCGTGGAGAATTATCCGGAGCAAAGCGAGGCCGTGAAAGCGGCCCAGGCCAAGCTGGCCTTGTTTTTGAAGGCTCAAACGCCGGCGGCAAAAGGCGACATGGAATTTCACCTCCGCCAGGTCTGGTCCGGGTCGGGAGTGGATACCACGGGAGCCGTCTCTCCCGATGGCCGGTATCTCTCTTTTGTGGATTGGGAGACGGGTGACTTAGCGATCAGAGAGCTCGCCACAGGGACGAACCGGCGCCTGACGAACAAAGGCTCGTGGACGCAGTCCCCGGAATTTGCATTGTTTTCGAAATGGTCCCCTGACAGCCGGCGGATCGTCTATCAATGGTACAACAAGGACGAAATCTATGAATTGCGAATCATGGATATCAAGGATTCAACTCAGCGTGTCCTCTATCCAAATCGAAAAAAAGAGGACTATGTCCAGGCTTTTGACTGGTCGCCCGATGGAAAATATGTTTTGGCGGGCTTCTTCAGAGGACCTGCCCCAATTGAGGGAAAGGAAATTCAGCTCGGCTTGGTTTCCGCCGAAGATGGTTCGGTCAAGTTCATAAAAACTCATTTCGAGCCTCGTTCCGGCAGTCCCGAACCTTGGGGATTTGCCTTTTCGCCGGACGGGAAATATATCGCTTATGATGCATCTCCGGCTGGTCAGACGACGGGGGAACGGAATATTTTCTTGATAACGTCGGACGGAAATCAGGAAATACCCTTGGTCGAACATCCGGCCATCGAGACGGTTATCGGTTGGACACCGGATGGCCAGGGGCTCTTGTTTACCAGCAGCAGGACAGGGTCACTGGACGCATGGTTCATTCGGATTGTCGACGGAAAACCTCAAGGGACCCCGCAGTCGGTCAAACCTGATCTTGGCCCCATCGAGCCGATGGGATTCACTTCCCAAGGGGCCCTTTTCTACGGGCTGGGAGGCGGAGCTACGGATGTCTATGTGGCCGGGATTGATTCGCAAACAGGAAAAATCTTAGGTCCGGCCAAAAAGACGGTTTTGCCTTACGAAGGGCATAACGCGTACCCTGCCTATTCGCCTGACGGCAAGCAGTTAGCCTATATTTCCAGCCGGAGAAGTTTGTTGGTTCGTTCCCAGGAGATCCGTCTTGGCATTCTCACTCTCAAAACGGGTCAGATCCAAGACCTGGGCCCCGATCTGGGAAAGTTTGGTTACCCTCGCTGGGCGCCCGACGGCCGCTCCGTTTCTGTTGAGGGAGCCTCTAAGGATGGCCGCCTGGGCATCTACCGGGTCGATGTCCAAACGGGCGATGTCGTCCCGATCGTACAGATCGACAAGGGACGGGAGATATTCTCACACCGGTGGTCCAAGGACGGGAAGGCTCTTTACTATACGATCGGCGATCGGGCCGGAAAAACGTGTTCGATTTTCGTCCACAATTTTGAAACCGGACGGGAAGACAGACTCTCTGGTTCTCCCGACAATGCGCGTGACATCGATATTTCCCCGGACGGGAAATGGCTGGTCCTTCTAAACAGGGAACGAAAAAGGTTGATAAGAATCATGCCGACATCAGGTGGAGAACATCGAGAAATATACAGCTTCGAACAAGAAGGAAACCATATCATAACGCCTGCCTGGAGCGCTGATGGGCGCTATATCTATTTCTCCAAACTGCAGAAGTTCCTAGGAATTATGTGGGATCTCTATCGCGTCTCCGTAGATGGAGGAGAAGCACAAAAAATCGACCTGGCCATGGCTCAACCCCGCCATTTGAGTGTCCACCCCGACGGACAGCACATCGCCTTTTCCTCCATGGGCGCGAATCCGGAACAATCCCAAGTCTGGGTGATGGAGAACTTTTTGCCGAAGGAGAAATCTGCGGGATTGTCCAAGTCCCGCTAAAAGGCCATCCCGCCTCCACCCCGGAGGCCGTCCAGCGGCGTCATCGTTGCGAACGACCGCAAAACCGCCCGAAAGACGCAGGGCTTCTCTTTTCCGCGCGAATTCCTGAATTGACTTGATGCGTCGCCCGCGCTATTTTATGGAGCAAGAAACACAGAGGGACCACGAACCTACAATCCTTCGCCAAGGAGAGTCGCTCATGAATTCCGCCGTTGTCCGTTTTCGCCGGTTGTCGATTTCGGTATTCTTTTCCATTTTGGCGGGCGCCCTAGCCCTCGCTCCGGGCCAAGGCGCGGACGTCGAATTCGGCATGCCGAACCGACCAGGGTGCACGAGCATCATGGTCGGCCGCCTGGCGACCGTAGACGGCTCCGTGATCACGTCCCAGACCGTCGACGGGGAGTTTCGGAACTGGATGGAAATTTCCCCCCATCGAAAAAACGAGGCCGGGGCTAAAAATAAAATCTACAAAGGCCGCATGGCCACGAGGATTCCGGACGACGAGCGCGGATTGAAGCTGACCGGCGAAATTCCGGAAGTCCCGGAAAGCTATTCCTTCTTCAATACGGCTTATCCGGCTGCCAACGAACACCAGCTCGGGATGGGCGAAACCACGGTCATGGGCCGGAGGGAACTCCGCAATCCGCAGGGGGTTTTTCGGATCGAGGAAATCCAGCGCCTGATGCTCGAACGGTGCACGACGGCGCGCGAGGCCATCCGGCTCGCGGATGAGCTGACAAAAGCGTACGGCTACACCGATTACGGGGAGTGCCTGACCATCGCCGATCCCAAGGAAGTCTGGCATTTCGAGATCCTGGGGGCCACCAAGAAATATGTCGGAGCGGTGTGGGCCGCGGTGAGGATCCCCGACGATCACGTCGGCGTCTCGGCCAACGCCCTGCGGATCGGAGAGCTCGACCTGAAAAATTCCGATTATTTCATGGCTTCGAAAAATGTCTTCGCCCTGGCCGAGGAAATGAAATGGTGGGACCCCAAGGGCAATGAACCGTTCAAGTTCTATAAGGTCTACGGAGGCCAGAAAGGCAATCATTGGCTTTACCGGGAGTGGCGGGTGCTCAGCCTCGCCGCCCCTTCCCTGAACCTCGATCCCAAGGCCGAGGAACTCCCCTTTTCGGTGAAAGCCGAAAAGAAAATTTCCGTCCGGGACGTCATCGCCTGGTTTCGCGACACCTACGAAAACACGCCTTTCGATACCATGCCCAAACTTCTCGTCAAAGACCTCAAAGGCAACCTAGTTCAGAGTCCCGTCGTCAGCCCGTGGATGCTGAGGGATTTGAAAAGCCTCCTGAACTCGCTCAAGCCCGATTCGGCTCCCACACACTACACGATCGCCAACAACATCACATCCTATTCGACCGTCATCCAGGCGCGGGCCTGGCTGCCGGATCCCGTCGGCGGACTCATCTGGCTGGCTTTCGATAATCCCGCTCAAACAGCCCGCATGCCGCTCTTCTGCGGAATCACGGAGCTTCCGCCGAGCTTCAAGATCGGCAACCAGAATGGCTTTACGACCGGGTCCGCGGCCTGGGCCTTCCGGCGGGCGGCCCGGCTCGCCCAGCTCGGCTGGGGCAAATGCCGGAACATCGTCGAAACCCTGATCCAGGACGTGGAAAACCGGGCCTTCGCCGAAATCCCCCTGATCGAAAAGAGCAGCTTGGACCTTTACGCCCAGAATCCGGAGAAAGCCAGGGCGTTTCTGACCGCCTATTGCCGCGACTTCGCCCTGGCCACGACCCAGCGGTATTGGGATCTGGGCGACGAGTTGTGGGATGCCTTCGCTTGGGAATTCTACTTATCCCCTGAGGAACGGAGGAAATGGAGATAGGTCAAAAACAAGACTTTTCGTCCCCTTTTCTCCGGCGACCCGGACCTCGATCGCTCTCTTGGCCGGAGGCGGAAATTTCGATCCGGCGCAAGACCTCTCCCCTCTCATGAAATCGCTGACCTCAATAATACTCCGTCTCTAGACGAATATCTTATTTTCGGGGATAGGATATTCTTCCAAATGACAATTGTGGCGCCCGCGGCTATAATCGAACCACGACAATCCCGGGAGGTGGGGATGCACCATTCTAAATTGCGGCCGCCGCGCCATGTTCTGGTGCTGTTTATGGCGGTCTCGGCCGTTTCGGTGTCGGCCTTGGTTTGGCTGAGTTGGCGTCTGCTGGAGCAGGACCGGGCCTTGGAGAACCAGCGTATCCAGGAACGGCTCGAACGCGCGGCCGATCTGATCGTCACGTCCTTTGATCTGGGTCTTTCGGGAATCGAAAATCGTCTTTCGGTCCTCTCCGATCCCGGCGATCATGCTCTGTCCGTTGCTTTCGGCCCACATGGGGTCGAAACCCATCCCGGCGGACGGTTGCTCTATTATCCCTTTATTCCACCGGTCCGGGAATCCCCTGTGACCGTGTTCGAAGCTGGGGAGACTCTCGAGTTCCGGCAGCAGGACTACGTCGGGGCGATGGCCGCGTTCCGTGCGCTGGCGCTCTCGAAGGACCCTCTTATTCGGGCCGGTGCGCTGCTGCGTCTGGGGCGAAATCTGCGCAAGAACAACCAGATCCATGAAGCGCTTGCGGTCTACGAAGAACTTGCCCGGCTCGGATCGACTCCCGTGGGCGGAGATCCGGCCGAACTTCTCGCCCGACAGGCCCGTTGCGCGCTTCTGAAGGAGCTGAATCAACTTTCAGAATTGAAGCGGGCTGCCGGATCTTTGGACGCCGACCTTCAGCAGGGCCGCTGGCAACTGGATCGCGTTTCCTATCAATTCCATTCGCAAGAAGTCCAACGCTGGTTGACCTTCGAGCCCGATACCCTGGCCGAACGCCAGGCCGCTCTCGCCCTTGCCGCCGCCGTGGAATCCCTCTGGGAGCAATGGCAAGAACTCAGGCGAGGGGAAGGGAGCGCGCGCGGCCGTCGCAGTCTTTGGGTGCATGGCCAGTCGATCCTCTTGCTCTGGGACAGCTCTCCGGAAAAACTCGTGGCCTTGGCGGCTGGTCCGCGCTATCTGGAATCCCAATGGGGCCACACCTGGCGGAATCTCGGCGTCACCGTGTCGTTGCTGGATTCCGATTCCCACAATGTGCTTCAATCCTTCCCTCCGACCGGTCCGCAGCAGGCCCTGCGCACGTCATCCGACACGCGATTGCCGTGGACTCTGCGGATTACCAGCGCCCATCCTGCCGCCGATCTGGCCCAGCTCGCTGGGCGTCGGCGCCTCCTGCTGGCGGGTTTGGCGATGATGGGCGTCATGGTGCTTGTAGGCGGGTACTTCACCACGCGCGCCGTGTCACGCGAGTTGGCCGTCTCCCGACTGCAGTCCGATTTTGTCTCGGCGGTCTCGCATGAGTTTCGGACACCTCTGACCTCGATGCTCCATCTGACCGATTCGCTCGACCGAGGCATCGTGTCGGACGAGGACCGCCGCCGGCAATACTATGCCGCCTTGGCGCATGAGACCACGCGGCTTCACCGCCTGGTCGAGAGCCTCTTGAATTTCGGGAGCATGGAAGCCGGCGCGTTTGAGTACCGATTCGAGCCGGTCGACCTCGCCGTCCTGGTCGGGGATGTCGTGGCCGAGTTTCGGAAAGAGTTCGCCTCCAGCGGCCATCGCTTTGAACTCCGGATGGATCGCAACCTGCCTCCGCTTCGAGTCGATCGAGAGGCCTTCAGCCGAGCGCTGTGGAACCTTTTGGACAATGCGGTGAAATATTCGCCCGGCCGGCCGGCGATCTGGGTCGATCTGGCGCGCGAAGGAAAGCGTGTCGCCATCCGCGTTCGCGATCAAGGCCCGGGCATTCCCGTCGAGGAACAAAAGGAAATCTTTAATAAATTCGTGCGCGGCTCCGCGGCCCGGGCCTCGAGTGTCAAAGGAACCGGGGTTGGCCTGGCCATGGTCCGGCACACGGTTCGCGCCCATGGCGGCGAAGTCCGGGTCGAAAGCCGTCCTGGGGAAGGCAGCACCTTCACAATCTTGTTGCCGGGGGAGGGATGAAAACGATGGCGCGTATCCTGGTCGTGGAAGACGAAGCCAACATCGCCCTGGCCCTTGAGGACGACCTCAAGAAGGAAGGCTATGACGTAGAAATCGTGAATGACGGCGACCGCGTCTGCGACCGCGCCCTTGAGGCGGCTTTTGACCTGATCCTGTTGGACGTCATGCTGCCCCATAAGGACGGATTTGATGTCTGCCGCGACCTCAGGCGCGCCCGTGTTCGGACGCCGATCCTGATGCTCACGGCCAAGACGCAGGAAGCGGAAAAAATCCTGGGCCTCGAGCTGGGGGCCGACGACTACGTCACCAAACCGTATAGCCCGCGGGAGCTGCGCGCACGCATCAAGGCTCTCTTGCGCCGGGCCGCGGACGAACTTCCCGAAGTCTTCCGCTTCGGCGATGTCGAAGTGGATTTCGCCCGTTACGAAGTCCGGCGCGGCGGCCGGCTTCTCGAGGTCACACCGACGGAGTTCAAACTGCTCGCCGCCTTTATCCGCCAGCGGGGACGGGTGTTAACGCGAGACCAGCTCCTCGACCTCGCCTGGGGTCAGGGGGTCTTCGTCACCGACCGCGTGGTGGATAACCAGATCGCCAACCTGCGCAAGAAGATCGAACCCAAGCCATCGAAGCCGCGCTATCTGCTCAACGTACGCGGCGTCGGGTATCGATTTGATGGCTAAGGTCTGACACAACCGTGACGGTTTCGTGATGGGCAGAGGACAGGGAGGCCGTACTCTGTTGGCAGGAGGAAAAAATCATGAAAACCCGTCACATCGGTTTGATTGGAGCGGCGCTGCTCGCGGTCTTCCTCGCGGCTTTGCTTGCCGCGGGCCAGAAGAACGACCAGGCTGAGTTGGCCCTCAAGGCCGCTATTAAAACAGAAACCGTAGATGGAAACCTGAAGGGCGCGATCGAGCTATACAAGAAGATCGCCGCGCAGCCCGGCGCCGGCCGGGCCACAGTCGCGACCGCCCTGCTGCGGATGGGCCAGTGCTACGAAAAGTTGGGCAATACAGAGGCCCGCACGGCCTATGAGCGCCTGGTGCGTGACTACGCCGACCAGGCCGGAGTTGCCGCGGAGGCTCGCGCGCGCTTGGCCGTGTTGAACAACACGGCGCGCGGCTCAGCGATGGCCGTGCGGCGGGTGTGGGAAGGGCCCGAGGTCGATATCCAGGGTGGCGTGTCGTGGGACGGGCGATATCTCTCGTTCAACAACTGGAACCCCGGCAACATCGCTCTTCGAAACCTGGCCACGGGTGACACGCGTGATCTGACGAAGAACGCTGACCGAAACCAGTATCCTCTCTATCCGTCCCTCATCTCCCCTGACGGCAAACTGGTCGCGTACACGTGGGTCGACGCGGCCAGCGCCTATAGCGTTCGCCTGATCGGCACGGACGGACGCGGCCAGCGCGTGCTCTACAGCAACACGGATCTGTATTACATCGAACTCGGGGCATGGTCCCCCGACGGTACCAGCCTTGCGGCCATCCTCACCAAGAAGGACAAGACCAATCAGATCGCCCTGATCTCGGCCGGCGACGGCTCTTCGCGGGTGCTCAAGCTGTTCGACACTCGCTTTCCACAGCCGCGCGGGTTCTCCCCGGACGGCCGTTTCCTTGCCTACGACTGTCCCGAGCAGGAGAACCCGAAGCACCGCGGCATCTTCGTGCTGGCGACCGATGGGAGTGGTGAGACTCCCCTGATGCTGCCTCCGGCGTGGGATCAACTGCTGGGTTGGACGCTCGATGGGAGGGGCATCCTCTTTGAGAGCGACCGCACCGGAAGCGCCGCGTTCTGGTTCATTCGCGTCGTGGACGGCAAGCCGGAAGGGTCGCCCGAGATCATTCGAACCGACGCTGGTGACCTCGATACCCCCCTGGGCTTCACCAGGAGCGGGTCGTTCTATTATGCCACTCGGCACCGTTTCACGGACGCGTACATCGCCACGATCGATCCCGCGGTGTCACGCGTGGTGACCGTGCCCTCCCGGATCAGCGAGCGCTTCATCGGCACAAACTCGCTGCCGGTGTTTTCTCCTGACGGGCAGTCCGTCGGCTACTTCTCGAAGAGGACCGCTCCCTCTTCCGGGAACGTCCTGTGCATCCGCTCGTTCAAGACCGGCGGAGAGCTCGAACTAAAGCTCGAGCCGGACTTGCTGAACTTCGGTGGACCGAGGTGGTCCCCGGATGGACAGGCGATCCTCGTGATTGGGATCGATCTCCAGTCACGACAGGGGCTCTACCGGGTCGATACGCGAACCGGACGTGTGACTTCCCTCCTGCACAGCGAACCCGAGACGTTCACGTGGGGACAGTGGGCACCGGACGGCACGTCACTCGTTCTCTGGCGGAATGTCTTCTCCGACAAGACGTCCCGGCTTCTGTCTCGAGACCTCGCGACGGGACAGGAGCGGGAGATCTACCGCGCTCCTCTGGGGACGTACTTGTTCAACGTGGTGATCTCACCGGACGGCAGTGAATTCGGGCTCACGTTGCTCCAGACTGAAGGCAAGGGATACGTCAAATCGCTCGCAGTGCTGCCAGTGCGGGGCGGAGACGCTCAAGACATCCTGCGCCTGAAGGGTGACGAGGACCTTCCCCGGAACGGTCTGACGTGGACGCCCGACGGAAAGTACCTGGTGTACGCCAAGTCGGTTGAGTCTGCCGGGCGAACCAGGCTGGAGCTTTGGCGGGTCTCCCCGCGGGACAAGGAGCCTCAGAACGTCGGACTGCTGGCAACGAATGCCACTGTGAACATGCCGGGCTTTGTCCTGCACGTGCACCCCGACGGAAGGAGCATCGCGTTCAGCACCGCACAGACGAAACAGGAAGTCTGGGTCATGGAGAACTTCCTGCCGCCGCTGAAAGTCGCCAAATAGCCGGCAGAAGTCATTCTGACTGAATCCTGACTGAAGCCAGATAGCCTTCAGACCGGGGCGGGGCTATAATAAATCGAGATGTCGCTAATAGCTCGAAAAGCCCGGCTCCGGCCCGGCTCTCATCTGCTGGTGATGTTTTTTGCCACTACGTTTGTGCTGGTGACGGCCCTGGCCTGGATGGGTTGGCAGTTGGTGCGGCAGGACCGCGCGCTGGCGGGCCAGCGCCTCGAGGAGAGGCGAGAGAATGCCGCCGACCTGGCGGTCGCCGCCCTTCAAAAGCATTTCTCCCAGCTCGAAGGGGACTTGACGCAGCTGAGCACGGCGGCCGCCCCCCAGTTGCACGAACAGGCTACCGGATATGCCGCGGGACTGCCCGAAGACAGCCTGCTCTTGATTTTCCGCTCCAACGACCTGGAGGGTTTCCCGGAGCACCGGCTGTTGTTTTATCCGAACATCTCCGCGGCGCCGGCCGCGGGGCCCCGTATTTTTGCCGCCGCGGAAGCGTTGGAATTCCAGGCGCAGGACTATTCCAAGGCGGTCGGCGCCTTGCGTCCGCTGGCCCGCCACGCTGATCCCGCCGTCCGTGCCGAAGCACAAGCCCGCCTCGGGCGGAATTTGTGGAAGAGCGGGCAGGTGGCCGAGGCCTTGGCCGCCTACGACGAATTGGCCCGGGCCGGATCGACGCCCGTGGCGGGATTGCCGGCGGAACTCGTTGCCCGGGAAGCCCGCCTGCTCGTGTTCGAAAAGCAGAAGGACGGGGAGGCGGCTCGGCGAGAGGCGGCGGGGCTATCGTCAGCGCTTTGGGGCGGCAAGTGGCGCATCAATCGGGCCGGTTACGACTTCTACCTGAGCGAGGCCTGTCGAGGGATGGGCCTGACCTCGCCGGAACCGGCCGAGGCTTTGGCTGCGTCGGCGGCCGCCGAACCGATGTGGGAAGAATGGCAGGCCCTGCGCCGCGATGAAGGCAATATCGCCGGCCGCCGCATTTTCTGGCATGCAGACCGGCCGGTGCTTCTGGTGTGGAGGGGCACGCCCGAACGTCTGGCGGTCTTAGCCTTGGGTCGGCGCTACCTGGAATCGCAATGGCTGGAGCCGCTTCTGCCGACGCTCGGCCGCTTCGATACGCGTATCGCCCTCACCGACTCCGACGGCCGGGCCGTGTCAGGCCATTTGCCGAACGGAAGCGAAACCCAGTCGGTGCGTCTGGCTTCCTCTGCGCAGCTTCCCTGGACCCTGCACGCCGTTTCGGTGGGCGGCGCGGCCACGGCTGGGTTGGCCGCGCGGCGACTTGTTGTGACCGGGCTCGCCACCCTGCTCCTGCTGGTGCTTGCCGGAACTTATTTTATCGGTCGCGCGGCGGCCCGCGAGGTGGCGGTGGCGCGGCTGGAATCAGATTTTGTCGCTTCGGTTTCCCACGAATTCCGCACCCCCATCACCGCGCTGCGGCAGTTGAGCGAATTGCTGGCGAGCGGGCGGGTGGCAAGCGACGAGGACCGCCAGGAGTATTACCGCGCCCTGGCCCAGGAAAGCGAGCGCCTGCACCGGCTGGTCGAGGGCCTGCTGACCTTCGGCCGCCTGGAAGCCGGCGCGATGCCCTTCCGTTTCGAGCCGCTGGATGCGGCCGAGTGGCTGCGCTCGGTCGTCGAGGAATTCCAGCGCGACGCCGGGGCGCGCGGATACCGGATCGAGATGCTCGCCGACGGTTCCCCGCCGCGCCTGCGTGCCGACCGGGCGGCGCTCGGCTGCGTGATATGGAACCTCCTCGATAATGCGGTCAAGTATTCTCCCGATTGCTTCACCGTTTGGGTGGAGCTGGGCCGGGAAGACCGGCGCGTGGCGATCCGGGTGCGCGACCGGGGCATCGGGATTCCGGAGAGCGAGCAGAAACTGATCTTCAGAAAATTCGTGCGGGGCGCCGCCGCGAAGACCGGCGGCATCTGCGGAGCGGGCGTGGGGCTGGCCATGGCGCGCCAGATCGCGTACGCCCACCAGGGAGAAATCGTGGTGAACAGCCGGCCCGGCGAAGGGAGCACCTTCACCGTCCTACTGCCCGAACTGGAGTGAACCATGGCGAAGATTTTGGTTGTGGAAGACGAACCCGCCATCGCCTTGGGACTCAAGAACGACCTCAAACTCGAGGGATATTCCGTGGACGTGGTTGGCGACGGAGAAACCGCTTTACGACGCGCCAGCCGGGAAGCGTTCGATCTGATCTTGCTCGATCTGATGCTCCCGCGCAAAGACGGGCTGGCGGTTTGCCGGGAACTGCGGCACGCGGGTGTTCGTACCCCGATCATCATGCTCACCGCGAAAGCCCAGGAGGCCGAGAAGGTCCTCGGGCTGGAGTTGGGCGCGGACGACTACGTGACCAAGCCGTTCAGCCCGCTCGAGCTGCGGGCGCGCGTCAAAGCGATCCTTCGCCGCGCCTCCGGGGAGGCACCGGAGGTCTATCGGTTCGGCGACATGGAAGTGGACTTCACGCGCGCCGAAGTACGCCGCGCGGGCGCGGCCGTGGATATGACCCCACTGGAGTTCAAGTTGCTCTCGACGTTCATCCGCCGGCGTGGCCGCCTTCTCACGCGCGAACGGTTGCTGGACGAGGTCTGGAGGCCCGACAGCAGCCCCACGGATCGGGTGATCGACAATCACATCATGAACCTGAGGCGGAAGATCGAGCCGGCTCCGAATGAGTCCCGCTACATCGTGAGCGTGCGCGGCCTGGGATACCGCTTCGACGGGTGACCGCACGGCATCAGCGCACCGCCAAGGAAAGGATCTGGCTCGGAAAATCAGACCGAATTCAGATCGTTCTCCGATTCGCCCCAGATATGCGCCGTGTATTATGTTCGCGGAGGTGGAAGATGAACAAACTTTTGTTAGCGATGATGATGGGCGCGGCGCTGTTGCTGGGCGGTCCTCAAAGCGACCGGCCCGATCAGCAGCTCCAATCCGCGATCAACAAAGAGGTCGTGGAGGGCGATCTGAAGGGCGCGATCGAGCTGTACAAGAAGGTCGCCGCGCTGCCCGGCGCCGGCCGCGCCACGGTCGCGACCGCCCTGCTGCGGATGGGCCAGTGCTACGAAAAGTTGGGCAATGCAGAGGCCCGCACGGCCTATGAGCGCCTGGTGCGCGACTACGCCGACCAGGCCGAGATTGTGGCGCAGGCGCGGGCGAGGCTGGCGGCGCTGGCGGGGACGGCAGCCGCGACGAGCGGCTCGGCGCTGGCCGTGCGGAGGGTGTTGGCAGGGGCGGATGTGACTGGCCAGGTGTCGCCCGACGGCCGTTTCCTGTCGTTCACCGACTGGAATGCGAATGGCAATCTTGCCATCCGTGACCTCGCCACGGGCCAGAACCGGCTGTTGACCAACACGGGTAATTTTACTGGGTCGGGGGGGTTCGCCGAGCCCTCCGTGCCCTCGCCCGACAGCAAGAGTGTCGCCTACGCCTGGGTCAACTCGTCGAATGGCTCGGCCGACCTTTGCGTCGTCGGGCTCGATGGCTCGAAGCCCCGGGTCCTGCGGGCCGCCGGAGACGGTGTCCGCGGCCACGTTCCGTTGGCATGGTCGCCTGACAGCAGGCACCTGCTCGCCGAATTCGTGAAGACCGACGGAACCCGCGACATGATGCTGGTAGCCGTCGCTGACGGCTCGACGAAGCTGCTGAAAGCGATGGGAAAGGATCGGTCGCCGGGCGGGGTGTTCTCGCCTGACGGACGGTACATCGCCTGGGCGACCAAGGAGGGGCTCTCGCTCGTCGAGCTTCAGACGGGAACTGAGTCGCCGCTCATCCAGGATCGGTCGAAACATAGCGTTCTGGGCTGGGCTCCTGACGGGAAGCACATTCTGTTCTCCAGTGAGCGTTCGGGATCGGCCGACGCGTGGCTGATCACGGTGGCCGGCGGGAAAGCGCAGGGCGAACCGGTGTTCGTTAAGAAGGACTGGGGCTCCTTGCCGATGGGGGTCACGCGATCGGGTGCCTTCTACTACGGGGTCAACAACAACGTTTGGGAAGTCCAGATTGCAGAACTCGACCCGTCCAGCGGGAATGTGGCCTCGCCGCCGCTGCCGGCATCGCGACGCGGCAACACACAGGCTCCAGACTGGTCTCCCGACGGACGCTTTCTCGCGTTCATTCTTGTCCGCGAGCTGAACCGGACTGTGGTTGTCCATTCCATGGATACGGGTGAGGAGCGAGAGCTTCAGGTCGGCGAGAGGACGATACGGGGTCCCCTCCGCTGGACGCCGGACGGAAAGGCCATCGTGGTTGCAGCATCCGAAGCCGGGAAGGGCGACAACCTGATCCGAATTGACGTCCAAACGGGACAGCTGACTTCCCTGATGCCGCTTCCGGCCGGCTTTACGCGCTTCGAGTTTTCTCCAGATGGCAACGCGATCTTCTATCTCAAGGCGGCTGCCCCCGCGGACGTGAACGGGTCTCGCATAGTGGCCCGCGATCTGCGATCCGGCCAGGAGACGGTAGTCATCGAGAAACGAGGGCTATACGCGGGCGTGATGTCTCCCGATGGCCAGCGACTGTTGATCGCCACCTATGACGGCAAGGCTCAGGTGCTGCTCGTCATGCCGGCTGCCGGGGGAGAGGCTCGGGAGGTGGTCAGACTCGACGGCGGCTTTCCGGGCTCGCCGTCGTGGACGCCGGACGGCCGGTCGGTCGCTTTTCTGAAGGCCGTCAAGGGAAAAGACGGTCAATGGGAGCTGTGGCGTGCCGCAGCCGAGGGAGGAGAGCAGCAGCGGATCGGGCTGATCCCCGCCCGTCAGTTGCAAGGGGTGCGGCTGCACCCCGACGGTCGCCGGGTAGCGATCACCGATGTCAAAGTGAATCTGGAGCTGTGGGTCCTGGAGAACTTCCTGCCGCCGACGAAAGCAGCTAAATAGACTCTAAAAGGTGGGGGCTGAAAGCGGGGCAGGCGTCGCGCCGCGGCGCCTGCCTTAAGCCTTGTTGTGGTAATAATTCCGGGGACACCAACCATGATTTTTTGACGAGGAGCGCGCTTCCCGCTAATACTTTTAAAATGATGCTTTGACCTTTCCCTCGGCGTATTGGTGAAGGATGGAACCGATGAGAGTCTGATAGGGCATGCCCAATTCAAGGGCTTTGGTGCGAAGCCACATGAGATCTCGCTCCGAGAGGCGGATGCTGATGTGCCGGTTTTTAGCGATCGTCGTGCGGGCGGCCCTGATAAGCTTTTCTTTGAGTTCTTCCTCATCGGAAACCGACGCGAGCTTGCCCTTCTCGATAGCGTCCCGGATGTCGCGTTCCTGATCATCCAGCGGTTCGAAAAAATCCTTAGAGCGGGATTTGATCATCATTTTTTCCTCTCGATCGCCTGTATTCCTTGGTCGCCTTGCGGCTGGGGTAGATCGTTTTGAGGATGATCTTTTCATCTGTTTCCTCGAAGGGAACAATAAAGACATAACCTGCGACCAAAACGCCCATAAGGCGCTGGCCCGGGTATTTCTCCGGCCGAGGATGTTCCCTTACCCATAGAAGCCCCTGTTCGTCGAGGGCTTCGAGAATATCCTCAAAGGAAATGCCCCGGGCCAATTTGAGGTCCACATTCTTGTGTTCGTCCCAGGTTAGGATTTTATTACATAATATATACAATGTCAACATTCCTTAGGAAGGCTCCGATCGCCGGTTCCCGATTGTGCCCTTAGGATTTTCATAATTCTTTATGCGATGCGAATTCCTGCTCTTCGAAAAATTGTCCCGTCTCAGAAGACGCTTTTCGAGGCTGAAAATGCTCAGTTGCCGGCTTGTAAAAAAATGTAAAATACAAGGCTTCCATTTGACCGGTTTTTCCCGGCTGTGCTATATGTGAATAGAAGAGCGGCGGGTGCGAAGAAACACAAGAGCTTTTCGGGGGGAGCCGAAAGATCATGATCCGGCGCTTTAAACACGTTTCGGCCAGGACCAAAATCCTCCTGTTCGCCTTCCTTTTCATCATCCTGCCGAGCGGAATCCTCGGCTATCTCGGGTTGAGGTCCATCGGGAACCGGGGCCTGAGCCTCAAGGAAAACTACCGCAGTATGGCCCGGCTGATGCGGGACGAGCTCGAGGGTGAGCTCTCAGGCCTTGAAGGCCGCTTCGTTCGGGAGATTCTCGACCAGGAATGGACGCAAGACATTCAGGCGGCCCGGCTCCTCCTCGGCCGGGTCCAGAAGCGGCACCCGTCCATCGGCGAAACCTTCATCATCAATTCCGACGGTTCGCTCATTCACCCCCAATTCTATCTCGAGATGGGAATCTCGCGTCGGGCGGAACCGGAAAGCACGCGTGCCCTTCGAAACAGCATCATCGAGCGGGGCGAACACTACGAATTCGCCGATTTCGATTACCCGATGGCCGCGCGCTCCTACGAGGAGGCCGTGAGACGAGCCGCTTCCCCCGAACACCGGTTGTATGCCCGCCTGCTGCTGGGCCGCTGTTATTTCAAGTTGAAGAATTACTCCAAAGCCGGAGAACAATACCGGATCCTGTCCGAGCAAAACCAAGAGGCCCGAAGTTCCGACGGCACTCCGCTCAAAATCATCGGGCTCTTCCGCCTGGCCGAAACGTACGCCTCTCTTGGAGAGGGAGACAACGAAGTCAAAACACTCCTGGCCCTATTTGAAGAATTGACCCTCGGCCCCGGCGGATTCGATAGCCTGGAATTCTATCTCGAGTCCGTCAGAGCCGGCCTCGGCCGCGTCTCACAGGGTCATGTTCTCGGAAAAAGCGAACAGGACCGCTGGGACAGGCTCAGGCTGGAAGACAATGCCCGGACGGAGAAAATTCGCCGCTTGGAGGGGGCCCGACAAGCTCTCCACTCCCAATTGGACTTGGACGCTTCCCCGAACGGTAAGAACAACGGAAGTCCGGGACTGGATTCGGCGCCGGCCTCGCACTTGACGACCCGCGACGAGGATGGAACGCCGCACCGGTTCGGCTATCTGTTCCTGCCTTCTAAGACGGCGCTCCCCGGAAGGCGCGTCCTCGTCTTTGAGATCGATAAGACTTATGTCCTGACCGAGCTCTTTCCACGTCTGCTCGGCAGGGGGGAGGCCGGGGAAAGCGTCCGGGCCGGCCTTTACAGTGAAGCGGGGCCGCTGACGTCCCTTCCGAACGCCCCGCCGCCCGCGCAGGCCCTGGCCGTCGAGAACCTGTCCGAATATTTCCCCTGGTGGAGTCTGGCCCTTTTCGACACCCGGGGAAAAACGATCGATCAGCTCGTTCGGAGAGAAATGAGATTGTACGGCGCCGTCCTCCTCGGGATAGCTGTCCTGATCCTCTCAGGGATCGTCCTGACCCTCCGGGCGGCGACCCATGAGGCGGAGACCGTGCGACTCAGATCCGACTTTGTATCCAATGTTTCTCATGAGCTGAAAACGCCCCTATCCCTGATCCGGTTGTTCGGGGAAACCATGGAATCGGATCAATGGACGGACGACGGAAAGCGGAGGGAGTTCTCGCGCATCATCGCCCGGGAAAGCCGCCGCCTCACCTATCTCATCGACAATGTCCTCGACTTCTCCAAGATCGATTCGGGCCGGAGGGAATATGTTTTCGAAAGGGGGGATCTTGTCAAAGTGATATCCGATACGCTCGAGGCATATCGATTCTATCTCAGGGACCAGGGCTTTGAGTTCGACATTTCTCTTCCCCCGGGTCCGATCTTCATAACCATGGATAAGGACGCGATGGCGCAGGCCCTGTTGAATCTCTTGAACAATGCCGAGAAGTATTCCGGAGAGCAGAAGTCTATCGGAGTGAAGATGGCCCTCCATGGAGACCAGGTCTTGATCACCGTGGAAGACAGGGGCCCCGGGATTCCGCCGTCCGACCTGAAGCACATCTTCGAGAAGTTCTATCGCGGGGGGCACGGGCCCGCCCGGGAGGTTCAGGGCTGCGGCTTGGGCCTGACGATCGTGAAAAGCACCGTCGAAAGCCACGGCGGACACATCAGCGTGGAGAGTGAACTCGGCCGGGGCAGCCGGTTCATCATCACCCTCCCAATGGGGGGAAAAGAAGATTCGCTCCACGGCTCAGCCGAGGTTTAGAATGGCCAAGATCCTGATCGTTGAAGACCAAAAGGATATGGTCACGGGGCTTGTCTTCAACCTCGAAGCCCAAGGCTACGAGGTCAGTGCGGCCTATGACGGCCAGGAAGGCCTGGCCTCCGCCGAGCGGGATAAACCGGATCTCATTGTTCTCGACATCATGCTTCCGAAGAAAGACGGGTTCGAGGTCTGCCGCGAGCTCAGAAGAAAGCGCCATGACGTCCCCATCCTCATGCTGACCGCCCGCAGGGAGGAGGCCGATAAGGTCCTGGGCCTCGAAATCGGCGCCGACGATTATCTCACCAAGCCCTTCGGCCTCTCGGAATTCCTGGCCCGCGTCAAGGCGCTCCTGCGGAGAGGCCCCGGCAAAGGCGTTCAACTGGAAGACTGCCGTTTCGGGACGGTCGAAGTCGATTTCAAGAATTACCGGGCGACCAAGGACGGCGTCCCCGTCAGCCTGACCCAGCGGGAGTTCGAGATGATGAAGCTGTTTGTCAAGAATCGGGACAAGGTTATCTCCCGGAACCGGTTCCTGAATGAGATTTGGGGCTACGACCGGTTTCCGACGACCCGCACGGTGGACGCCCATATCGCCAGCCTCCGGCAGAAACTCGAGACGGATCCCGAGCATCCCCGGTTCATCGTCACCGCCCACGGCCTCGGTTACAAATTTATCGGCTGACGGCTTCTTCCGGAAGGGAAGCGGTTTTACGTTTTTTTACATATTGTTGACATCTTTTCACGTCCGGCGCGCTATCGTTAAGGTGACCGAGAGTCAGTGAGATGAGCAAAAATTCAACGAAGGAGGTCATCCCATGAAACGCTTTTTCATCCTTTTGGCGGTCATCACCTTGGCCGCCTTGTCCATCACGGCCTTCGCCCAGCGCGCCAAAGACGCCGAAGTCCTTTACCACCGGGGAGTTCAGCTCGAAGAAGTCAAAGGCGAGCTGAAAGAGGCGATCGCCGTTTATGAGAAATTGCTCAAAGAGTTCGTGGATGTCCGGACGATCGCCGCCAAAGCGCTTTTGCGCATGGGAATCTGCTATGAAAAGCTGGGGCAAAAGGAGTCTCAGGCGGCCTACCAGCGTATTCTCCGCGACTTCGCCGACCAGGCCGGGATTGTGGCCCAGGCGCGGGTGAGGCTGGCGGCACTGGCGGGGACGGCAGCCTCGACGAGCGGTCCGACGATGGCTGTGAGGCGCGTCTGGGCCGGTCCTAAGATCGATTCCGTTTCCATGGGGCAAGTGTCCCCGGACGGCCGTTTCGTGTCGTTCACCGACTGGGGCACTGGTGATCTCGCCATCCACGACCTCGCGACCGGCCAGGACCGGCGCATCACGGGCAACGGCCCATATGGTACGTCGGAGGAGTTCGCCGAGTTCTCGGTGCCGTCGCCCGACAGCAGGCAGATTGCCTGCAACTGGTACAACGCGAACGGTTCGTACGACCTCCGTATCATCGGACTTGACGGTTCGAAGCCGCGGGTTGTGCGGGCCGCCGGAGATGGTGTCGTCGACCTCTATCCGCTCGCGTGGTCGCCCGACGGCCGGCACCTGTTTACCGAGTTCGTGAAGACCGACGGAACCCGCGACATGATGCTGGTGGCTGTCGCTGACGGCTCGACGAAGCTGCTGAAAGCAATGGGAACGGACCCGTCGCCGGGCGGAGTGTTCTCGCCGGATGGACGGTACATCGCCTGGGCCGCCAAGGAGGGCCTCTCGCTGCTCGAGCTCCAGACCGGAAAGGAGTATCCGCTCGTCCCGGATCTCGCACAACACGATGTCCTGGGCTGGGCTCCGGACGGAAGGTACATCCTTTTCTCCAGTGAACGTTCGGGGTCGGAAGACATGTGGCTCGTCGCGGTGGCTGACGGAAAGGCGGGCGAGCCGGAGCTGGTGAAGAAGGGCTACAGTGGATACGCGCTGGGGTTCACGCGCGCGGGGGCCTTCTACTACGGCGTTTCCAACGTCGCCCGGGATGTCCACATCGCAGAGTGGGATCCGACAAGCGGAAGCCTTGTCACCCCGCTCCAGCCCGTGTCACGGCGCTGGTTCGGCATCTCGCGGAACCCGGACTGGTCTCCCGACGGCAAGTATCTGGCCTACGTCCGCAGTCCGACCATGTACGATTCCTTCATCGTTGTCCGCTCCACCAGCACGGGCGAGGAACGCGAGCTGCAAGTCGGGAAGACAAGGATTGGGCTGGGTCTTCGATGGGCGCCGGACGGAAACGCGATCGTGGTCCCAGCGTTCGAGGCCGGAAAGGGCTGGAACCTGATGCGTGTAGACGTGCAATCCGGGCAGGCGACGTCTCTGATGCCGCTGGGCCGCAGCGGCAATCTGCCGCGTTTCGATCTGTCTCCGGACGGAAGGACGCTCTTCTACGTCAAGTACCCTCCCGCTCCGAGCACGAACCAGCCCCAGCTTTTGGCGCGCGACCTGCAATCCGCCCGCGAAACCGAGATCATCCAGAAGGCAGGGCTCAATTGGGTATCGGTGTCTCCCGATGGGAAACGTCTGGTCATCGGCGTGCAGGAAGACCGGTCGCTGGTCTTGCGTGTCCTGCCAGCCACAGGAGGAGAGGCGCGCGAAGTGGTCAGGATAGGCGCCGAGGAGGCCAACTATCGCGTGTGGACGTCGTGGACGCCGGATGGACGCCACCTGGTCTTCGCGAAAGGCCAGAGAGGCCGAGCGACGAGGAACGTGCAAGTGTGGCGTGTCGCGGCCGACGGCGGCGAACCGCAGCGGCTCGGATTGACCGTGGACGAGTTGTGGTGGCTCCGCCTGCACCCCGACGGCCGCCGCGTGGCAATCGGCACCTGGAAGACCAACCCGGAGGTCTGGGTGATGGAGAACTTCCTGCCGCCGACGAAAGTCGTCAAGTAGCCGGCCAAGGGACGAGCCTTCGGCTCGCCACTCGCCCGTGGCTTATATCAACGGGCGAGTGCGGCGGAAGTGGACCCCCGGGCAAAGCCCGGGGCCCCGGCCGCCGTAGAAGCGGTGACAGAAAGCGAGGCAGGCGCCGCGAGTCGACGCCTGCCTCGCGCCTTGCTGCGCCTCCGTTGCCGCTGACGATTGGGGACACTGTTTTACAGTCTTGGAAGCGCCGCGGTGGTCGATGATCCAGTCCACGTCCCGAACTTCGTGATGAAAGCGACGATCCTCATCCTCCCCCCACATTTGGGGCAGATCATCGGACACCCCGGTCTCAGAAGCCGAACCGCCGGCCCGTGATTTCGACGCTCGCAGAGCACCGCTACAGTGCATTCGTGTGAATTCGCGTTGATTCGCGGTTACTACGGGGAGCAGTAAATATGTTACATAATCCTTACTGCTCCCCGAGTACTAGCCGGGCGGCAAAGACATCCGGGGTCAACTATATTCCGCCCGGCTTAGTAAAAGCCGCTCGCTCTTACAAAATGCCGCTACACGTTCAAGTTCTTCCGGCCTCGACTCAGTGTAAACACGTTGAGGCGACTCAGCCATAACATGCGTGCGACGCAGTTTCGCAACCGTTTTCTCGCTGACAGCTTTTAGTTTTCGCGCCCTCGACAGAGTGTCAACCCGCTTGCGAGCAAACAACATTTTCACGAACCGATGCGTCGCGCTTTCGATAGCGGCAATCTGCTCCTCATGCTTGTGCAGTAATGCGGCTGAGACCATCAGGAAGGGCTTTTGCTCCACCTCAGCCAGGAGACTGTCGAAATGATGGAAAATCACCCGGCTAGCTGTCAAGCCGGCGCTAACGGGAGGAAACGGTGAGGGCCAAGGATAGCGAGCCGTGGACGACACCGGCCGTGGGGAGGATGTGGTAGCGGCGGCGGTGGTTGAGAACAACCATCCGGCCGATGACGTAGCCGAAGACGCTGCCCACCAGACAATCCGAAAGCCAGTGCTTGCCTTCGGTCAGGCGCGACAGCGCTACGCCCGTGGCCGTCGTATAGGCCAGGATGGGCACCCAAACGCTCTCCTGATATTGCATGGCCACGACCGTGGCCAGGCTGAAGGCCGTGATCGAGTGTCCCCCGGGGAAGGAATCATATTTTCCATAGATCCCCGTTTTGAACCACGCGGAGAATCCGACCGGCCCGGACCAGCGGTCAACCCCATGATCCCAGGACGGGCGCTGCCGCCCGAACAGCGCCTTGAGAAACGTGACCAGGATCCCGCTCTGCACCATGGCGCTCGTAGCCAGGGCCGCCGTCTCAACCGCCTTGGCGTCCTTGCCGATCAGGCCGACGCAGAGGAATACGCCGGCTGTAGCCCAAGCTCCGTAGGATCCCATTTCGGTAATGGCCGGGCTGACGGCCTTGACCCAGGCATGGCCCATCCGATAATCCAGAAACGACCGCTGGATCGTCTCGTCGTTATTGATCAGGACGCCGGTCAGAACCGCGAGGCCCGCGATCGGCAGGATGTCCCGGGTCCGGATGTGGAGGGGATAGCTCCAGATCTCGCCGGCGTCCTTCAGGAAATCGCGGGGCAGGGATCTGAACGTGAATTTCTCCGGCGCCGGCGGAGTTGATGGAGTGGGCGCCTGGAAAAACGCCCGGGCGGGAATCGTCTGAGCGGCCGGAGTATCGCCAATCGAGAGCGAGAAATATCGCGCCGAGCTGTTCTTCGGCTCCCCGGACATCGGCCCCTGGGCAAACAAGGAAAGCGGCAGGAGGATGAGCAGGAGAAAGGCCGCGGCTCTAGTTTTTTGCTTCTTCATCCTTATACCCTTTTTTTAATTTTAACATAACACTGTCAGCAGAAATAAAAAAGTAGAAGGATGGTTCGGGCTCACATCAGAGTTCCAGAAAAGAAGGATATACCGGCGCTACTTTCTTGTTATCAACGTTCCGTTGACCTGTCCATAGTGCTGGTAAGCACCCCACGTTGATCCCTGGCCCATGATCTTTTTGCGCGCGGCCGCGAGCGACTCGCCAAATGTCTCTCCGGCAAGGGCGTTCTGATAGAATATTGAGGCGAATTCCACGGCCGGGTCATCGTCTACCGGCCAACCCGCACCGATGTAGTTCTGGATGCCGCGCTCGAAGAAGGCTTCCGCCAGCCCTGCCAGGCGGCGGTTCATCTCGTCTGCAGTCATCGCCTGACGTTCCTTGATCACGGCTGAGAAGCAAGCATTGGCAAAGACCAGCCGGGGCACGCGGCGGGCCTGAAAGATCTCCCGGGCCGAGAGAATGCAGTCCCTGCCGAAGACCCATCCGCTGTGCGAGGGGTCCTTTTCATCGAAGACGCCGTGTCCCGCGTAATGCACGATGTCGAACTCCTCGTTCAGCAACAAAGCCAGGATCTCCAGCGGGTCACACGCTGACGCCCCGATGTGCTCGTAAACCGTTATGTCCAGGTCTTTCTCCTTCCTGAACCCGTCCAGGACATTGACGACGGCGCGGCCCTCCTGTCGAGCGCCAAGCAGCTGTAACTCAGGTTCGGGAGCAGGGTCCGCGATCACCAGGACTTTCAGAGAACGATTGAGCGGTGGCGTCATGCTCGGCGAGGCGAGCATCGTCCGGAACTGGCGAGTGAGCATGCGGTCGGGACCGAAGAAGAGTGTTCCCCTGGCGCTCTTGAAGCAGGCCATCTCCCAGGGGAAAGACGCGGTGCTGCGGTCGAGGATGAGGGTGAGCGCTTCCTCTTCCTCAATAAGCCGCCGGAATTCCTCGGGAATGAGAAGGGTGGTGAGGAGCTGCCCGAACTGAATCTGCTCTTGGGGGGTCGTTGAAGACATCAGCCGCTCCGGCGTTCCAGCGGTAAAGAACGACTGCACTTCCACTTCCCGCACCGGGACAACGGCGGTCTTGCTTAATGCCGAAAACCGGAAGATGTTCCGGTCGCGTTCGATGGTAATTCTTGTTCCAGGCAACGGGTCCGAAGGAATGTCCGCCGGCGGCTTCTTTTTCCCTCGATTGGGCAACGGTAGTTTTCTGCGCCTGAGCGAGAGCGCCAGGTCCGGGAACACCTTATCGTCCCGCATGGGCTTCAACGCTTTCATGATCCTCTCATACGCATCATCGTCGTATTCCACCAGGATGAGCTTTTTTATCCTTTCTCCCTCCGGAAGGCGGCGCAAGGCGTCGGCGACGCCCTCGATCATGCCTCGGACCGCCCGTTCTTTGGTCAGGTTCCCTGCTCCCGACCCGATGAGCACGGTGGCAAAAGTGTCCAGCTTCAACGCGGATACGGCCAAGGTGACATTTGTCATCAGGTAGCGTAGGTCGTCCTTCGAGAACCTTCCCTCTGCTCCCATACCGGCGAGCAGCACTGCCTTTGCGGCGATCGCCCTCCCCACAACGGGAATGAAGAAGAGCTCTCCCAGGTCGGCTCCGATGATCCCTCGCTGGTTGGCGCGGGTGATCCAAAAATCCAAGGCCTTGTCGATCGCTCCCTCGGCGCTCACCGGCGCCACGCCCTGGTAGTGTCCGATCATGATGATCGGCGCCTTGATCTGGGTCACGTCGCCCCGGACGACCTCTATGGCCAGTTTCATTGTTTTTTTCGAGCCCCTCGGCACTTTCGTCTCTTGGGCAGACGGCAGGGTGCCAACGTCCTGGTTCAGGCCCATGATCGACCGCATGATCGCCTCCTCGACAAAACGCACTTCCTTGGGCGTGCTCGTTTTCTTAGCCGTCCGATGGGCTATGGCCCGCACTTCATTGCCGATGTTCTGGTCAAGGATCAGGTTCCGGCGCCGATATCCGGTTGACACTACAGCCCGTGAGACGATCGGCTTGTCCGACAGGACCGACGTGCGGCCGGTAACCAGCAGCTCGTTCACCGCGGAA
>Ga0315281_10003265_pt1 | contig 23818 bp, 22 predicted proteins | sample YL17G07_0_MG_FD_204540 | JGI IMG/M metagenome (GOLD analysis project Ga0315281, IMG submission 204540) | Sediment microbial communities from Yellowstone Lake, YNP, Wyoming, USA - YL17G07_0 | ecosystem: Environmental > Aquatic > Freshwater > Lake > Sediment | place: USA: Wyoming | collected... | reverse complement strand
CGCGTGTCGGTTTGGCAAGAGTCGAGTTGCGTGAGCGAGATTATGCTTCAGCCCAGACTCTTGCGCAGAAGGTGGCAACGTCTCGTGTCGACGAGGTTGGCGCGGAAGCTCAGTATCTCAGCGGTGTGGCCTATGTGGAGAAAAAGGAATGGCAAAACGCCATCACGGCGTTCCTGCGCGTTCGATACGTGTTTCCTGGGCAAGAGGAGTGGCTCGCGAAGGCTTACCTCGGTCTCGGTCAAGCTTACGAGGAACTGAAGGATCCTCAGAAGGCGAAGGAAGCTTATCAGAACGCCCTGAAGCTTCAAAAGGAAGGGGATGTGGCAATTGAAGCTTCTCGTCGGTTGAAGGTTCTTGAGGAGATGTGACACTGAAGAGGCGCGTCCGATATATTGCGATTGTTGTTGTCGCGTTGGTATGCTGCTCTCTCGCACAGGTGAAAGAGAAGGTACCGGCAAAACCGCAGCCGCAGGAGCAACGACTTGAGATCCCTATTTCTCCTGCGGATTCGAAGCCTCCAGGTCAACGGACAGAGACCCAACGATCATCCGGATTGCCGAAAATCGATCTGCCAGAGTTCGTCATTACGGGAATAGCGTCGATTGATTTGCCCGGGGTGGAGAAGGAACCTCCTGACGAAAACGATGTCTGGCTTCCCAGAATCCCTCATGATACCGCGGGTGCTGCGCGGGATCGGAACACGATTGAGGTCGCTGTTCAAGAAAAACGGAGCGCGCTTCAGGTGCATTCGCCTGTTTCGAACGGCAAGATCGAAGCAAGCCTCGGTACGCACTTCACGCCAAGAGTCGGGTTTTGGCTCGGGCAGCTTCAGCAGGACTATTGGTATAGGGCTGATTTGCAGTATCGATCAACAAAAGGCTTTGCGCTGAACACGAATAGGTCGGGAGGACGATTCGCCGCGGAAGGCGGTATGCCCTTGCAGTCGACCTCTTCTTGGCTGGATAGGGCAACCGTCGGTGGACATCTCGATTATGGTAGCGAGACTTACCGCTTCTTCGGATCGAGCGATCCTTCTCTTACTCGCACTGTTGCACAGTTTTCTCTCGGCGGAAGTCTCACCTCGTCTTCGGGGAGTCCGCTCGACTACACTGCGGCGCTCGCATTCAAGAGTCTTTCAGTCTCCGATTCGTCAGCAAAAACGACCGAGAATCGGTTTGACCTCGCTTTGGAATCGCGGTTTTCGATAGCTTCAGCAGCATTGGTGGGGCGGGTTCAAATCGCCACAGCATCTCTCTCCGGATCCTCGAGCGGCTCGTTGCCGTTCGTCGAAGTGAGCGTGAGTTCGCAGAGAATATGGTGGCATGATTTTTTCGCGGACCTCTCGGCCCATTTCTACCACGCAAAAAGCAATCTCGATCAGAGACTCTCGAAGGTCTACCCACATATCGGTCTCGGTTATGTCTTGCTCGGGAACTCCACCCTGAGCCTCACGTATCGTGGCGAGGTCGAGTTTGGGACGCTCTCCTCGTTTTTGAAATCGTGTCAGTATCTTTCAGTATCGTCTCTTCTTCGAAACGCAGACGTCCGGGCCGATATCGCTGGTGCGCTCGAGACAGATTGGAATGAGGTTTGGCGGACGAGGTTTTCCGCCCGATATCGTTCGGTTCGGGACTATGCACTGTTGTCAGAGCTCGTGCCGCCCGGAATTTGGTCGATGGTGTATTCCGGCTCAACGACGCTGACCACCTATGCGGTGGACGTATTTGCGAAGTTCAATTCAAATGATTATTTTGGAGTCACTGCTGCCCTGAATTCTACGGAATGCTCCGTGACGGAGGATAAGATCCCGTACGTGCCGGATCTTGAAATTACGGGGGTGCTTGCGCAGAGCATTGTGCCGGGCTGGAGTGTTTCGCCCTGGATGAGATTTGTCGATCGGCGGCGGGTCGATGTTTTCGGAGGAAAGAGCATCCCGGCTTACCTGCTCCTGGGGTTGCGGACGGAGTACGGTGTGCTTCAGAGGATCAACATCTTCGTTGATGTCCAGAACCTCACCGACCGAAGGTTTGAGGTCTGGCGTGGATATCGGGCAGACCCATTCATGATTTCTGCCGGTGCGAGCTATCGATGGTGAGTGAATATACTGAAGTCAACACGTTATTGCATAATCTCCAACATACAAGGAGGACCTAGCAATGCCAGATCTCAACCTGCAAGATGAAGAGGGCTCACTGGATAACCTTGAGAGTTCGGCGGGCGAAGAGGCAGCGCCAACGGAGGAAGAAGGGGAAGCGAAACCGAAAAGCTCGGCGCTCATGGTGATCATTGTGGTGCTCGCAGTCGTGATCGTCGGAGCAGGAGGAGTCTATCTCTTAAACAGGCTTGGCGTGATCAAGCTGTGGGGCAAGAAGGCGGCCCCGGATGTCGTGCAGATGCAGCAAGAGCCAACGCCGGCAGAACAGCAGGCAGGAGCAGCGCAGGATACCACGGGAGTGTCGATGATTGAGACACCGCCACTGGGAGACACCAAGAAGCCAGGCGGCAAGACGACGAAAGCCGCAGTAAAACCGTCGCAGCCAGCAAAAGAAATGCCCGTGTCAACGGGGGCCCCGAAGCTTGGTGAAATGAAGGGGGAATACACTGTCCAGGTTTCTGCGTGGCGTGATAAGGAGACAGCGGACGAGATGGTCAAGAGGCTTGAAGAGGCAGGATATCCGGCGTTCGTGGAGGACCGACCATATAAGGACGGAACTTGGTTCACCGTTCGCGTGGGGCGCTATGGATCCCGGAAAGATGCCCGGCTTGCTGTCGAGAGCTTCGCGCTCGAGCTCAAGTCCAGTTACTGGATCGACAGAGTCAAGAGCAGATAACGAATTCGGACCATCATTCGCGAAGGAGCGCTTGGAAGCTCCCGACGAAGCATGCTCGGTCGATTGTTGATGGGGTGGTTCATTGCGCTTGTTCGCTGGAGCGGTTGGCGTGACGCTCGGCGCGGATGGACGATTTTGTTGAATTGATTCTTACTACGGCTGAGAGGAGATGAGAGAGAAAATGATGGAGCAATTGCTCATTCGAAGGACGTGGCCGGCATACGGTGCCATCGAGCTCATGAGGAGCTATAGGCCCAATTTGCGGCGCGGTCTCGTTTTTTCGGTTGTTCTTCATCTGCTTCTCGTCGCTACCTTTTGGGTGACCGTCACTCGTGAACTTAACGAGCCATCGACACGCACGGTGCAAATCTCCCTTTACGAGGAACTACCGTCGACACTGGGACCCGCGCAACCTGAATTTGGATTGAAAGCTCATCCTATCGTGATTCGTTCAGATGCGGCTACAGGAAGTGGGTCGACTCCCGTTCGTCGTCCATCATCAGGTTGGGTCACGAAGAAGGCCAACTCACAACCGCGGGCCCTCGGTCAAGGTCTCGGTGATCTACCGTCTGCGATGCCGAACGAGAAGATCAACGCAAACAGTCTCGCGCCTCTGGAGCCTGATGCTGCATACGATCGCAATGATGCTGTCGGCGGCGGAAACAGGAATGATGTGAACACTGTGCGTGGTGGGATTCCGGTCATGGGACGCACCGGTGAATCTCCAAGTGGTCCTGCGTCTTCAGGCATCGGCTCAGCTGCGAAGCCTGTACCCGGTCTCTATGGTCAGGGTGGGAGGGGGGGCTCTGACTTTTTTGGAGACGGCAGCGGCGCAGGAGTCGGATACTCGATGAAGTGGCTGCAGGGAGGAACGAGAAAAAAGGTTGCAGGGGACTTGCCGAAGTATCCAGATGGGGTCAAGGTAGAAGCAGAGATCAAGTTGCTGGCAGTTGTCGGTCCGAAGGGTTCTATTGAAACCCTCCAGCCTGCGCAAAAGGGAAACCCTCGCCTCGAAGAAGCAGCGATGAAGGAGGTCCGCTACTGGCGGTTCGAGCCACTGAGACCTTCTCAACCTCAGATCGATCAGAGGTGTGAAATAGTCTTCCTCTTTACGTTGAAATAGAGGCTCCAATCCCCTCGCGTTGAAGCATTTAGATCAATTCCCCTAGCATTTTACTTCGCATTTTTCTCTTCATCCTCTTTTGCATTTCCTTCACCCTTTTCGGATCTCAGGTACAAGTAGTAGAAGGCAACTTCCCCAAAAGTTAGGATGAGGAGCGAAATCGTGTCCCTGCTGATCTGCTTTCTCAGCGTTTGGAGAAAGTGCGACTCCGTCTGACCGTAGTACCAGCTTATGAAGAAATCGGGGGTAAACAGAAGGTTGGTGAGCATCGTCGCTATCGTCCATCCAACGGCGAAGATAATCGCCATGAAAGCAATGGCGAGCAATCCTTCGCTCCACCCACCCTGCCTGCTCCATTTCACGTAGGCATACCCGGCAGCAATGGCGTGAAGTCCGAAAATAAATGCAGAGACCATGGTGTGATTATTGAAGCAAGAGGGGAAGTCGGCTTGGCTTCAACTCGGCTGTTCGGCACTCGCGGGCTGGCGTCATCCTGGCCGGCGACCTCGTCTGCCTAGTACGCACCCTTTCCGAAGATGACGGCACGGATGGTCTTGAGGATGATCTTCAGGTCGAACACAATCGACCAATTCTCCACATAGTAAACGTCGAACTTTGTCCGTTCCTTTATGGGAGCATTGCCCCGCAGTCCGTTGACTTGTGCCCATCCTGTCATTCCTGTCTTCACTCGATGTCGGTCGAGATATCGCGGTACTTCTCTCTTGAATTGCTCAACAAAGTGTCGCCGCTCTGGCCGAGGTCCAACGATACTCATCTCACCCTTCAAGACGTTGATGAGCTGAGGAAGCTCATCGAGGCTGAAGCGGCGCAAAATGCTGCCCACCCGCGTTCTTCGCGGATCACCTTTGCTCGCCCAAACAGGCCCAGTCTCCTTTTCGGCATCGACCCTCATTGTCCTGAATTTCATCAGTTGGAACGGCTTGCCGTCGAGGCCAACGCGTTCCTGGCGGAAGAACACGGGATCCCTTGAATCCAATTTGACCAGAAGGGCGATGATGGCAAAGATTGGACTGCAGATCACGAGGATGAGAGCCGAGAGGACGATGTCGAAGCTTCGCTTCAGGATGATGTTCCAGGTGGTCAGCGGTATGCCCTTGATTTTAATGAAGGGAATCCCCTCAAGCTCCTTGATACGTACGCCAGTCGTCATAAGCTCGAGCATATCAGGCACCATCATAATCTCTGTATTGAGCCCCTCGCAGTCACGCACGAGCTCATACAGCTGAGGGTGATTCTTGTAGCTCAGGGAAATCAGGACGATATCCACGACGCGTTCTCGGACGAAGTGGGGCACTTTCTCAATGGGACCAAGATAGTGCGCATAGGTCAGTTCCATTTCACCTATTCCGTTCGCAGAGAAGTACCCAAGGACTCTGTAGCCGAGCGAGGGATTCGCGACAATGTTGGAGTAGACGCGTCGTGCGGTGACGTTGGTGCCCACAATGATGACGTCCTTGAGGTCCTTGCCCCGCGCGTACCAATACTGTTCAAACTTGATAACAGCAAAACGGCCCATCGAGATGAAGAGCACAGCGGAGAAGCCGAGAAGGGCGAACACGAGTCGAGAATAGGAGAACGCTCGATAGAAGAACGCCGCGGCCATCACGATGAGCATACCGACGGTGACAAGGCGAACGATTGCAAAGAACTCATCGGAGAAATAGACATTCCGCCTCGCAGAGTACATCCTTCGTGAATTGAAAAGAAACAGCCAGACGGGTATGACGACAAGGGATCCCGCGACATATGCATCCAAGGGCGGGAACCCGAGCGTGACGGGAACAACAGAGGTCAGTGGTGAATAGAACCTGAGCCAGTAGGAGAACAGAAACGCGGCCTCAACCGCAACGATGTCGGAAAGAACCGTGAGGAGCGGAATAAGAAAATCTTTCCGGGTCTGTGAAGACATAAAGAGAAGCATGAGTGACGAAGTTCGAAGGATGAGCCGACGGTTTTGGGGGAACGGCCGTTATCTGGAACTGAGAACTCGAAACTTGGAACTCTGGACTGTCAATCCTATCCGAACATCTCCTGTTCCACTTCCTGGAAAATAATGTGGCCGACGGCAATCTGCCCTTCTTGTATGCGCTGGGTGTCGTCCGACGGAACGATGATGGCCAGGTCAACCAGGTCCTTTGACTTTCCTCCGTCCTTTCCCAGGAGACCGATCGTGACTATTTTCATCCCCTTTGCCTTCTGAAATGCTCGATTGACGCTCTCGGAATTCCCGCTGGTGCTGATGCCGATGAGGATGTCGCCTTCGTTCCCTAAAGCCTCGACGGTGCGTGCAAAAACGTTTTCATAACCGAGGTCGTTGGCACCGGCGGTCAGGGTCGAAGTGTCGGTCGTGAGGGCGAGAGCGGGCAGGCCCGGGCGTTGTATCTTGGGGCTGAGACGGATGACGAATTCGGTAGCCAGGTGCTGAGCGTCTGCAGCGCTGCCCCCGTTTCCACAGAGAAGAATCTTCTTCTTGTTGTTCAATGCGTTGATCATCAGGTCGATCGCCTTCAAGATCTGTGGGACGCATTGATCCGCTATCCGCTGCTTGAGTTCAGCGCTTTCCTTCAGCGAGTCGAGGATGAACTTTTGCCGATACACGAGCGTCAGGGGAAAATGAGCCATAGGGAATTTCCGATTGTCGATTGACGATTGTCGCTTCTATCGCTTGCGATGTGCAGTCGACAGAGAATGCACAGCTTCTGCAAATTCTCTGATGAACGTTCGGTGATTATTCTGCTCGGTGACAGTCCCTGTCACGACAAACGATGCTCCGGCTTCGGCTTTCTTTCGCGCCTCCTCGGGTGTGCGAATGCCCCCGCCGACGATCATTGGAAGAGGACAGCGCTGGGAAAGAGTGCGAATCATCTCATCAGGGACAGAGATGTCGGCACCGCTTCCGGCATCCAAATACAACATTTTCATTCCGATCAACTCTGCTGCAAGGGCATGCGCAAGAGCAATGTCCGGTTTGTCGCGAGGAATCGGCTTGGTGTTGCTCATAAACTCCGCTGAGGTTGTCTTGCCGGCTTCGATGAGCATATACCCGGTTGAGATTGCCTCGAGTCCGGTCTTTTTAATAATCGGTGCTGCGATGACCTGGTTTCCGATGAGATGTTCGGGATTGCGCCCGCTGATCAGGACGAGGAAAAGAATCGCGTCGGCAATCGACGATACCTGCAGAAGGCTCCCCGGGAAAATCAGGACCGGCACGGTCGTATTGCGCTTGACGGTCTGCAGGTGCGCTTCGAACTCGTTCGTCAGCATGAGGCTGCCACCGAGGAGAAATCCATCGACGCCCGCTTCGGTGGCCTCCCGGACGAAGGAGGGAAGCTTGTCGATGTCGTTCTTGTCGGGATCGATCAGAACAAGGTATCCTGTGCCACGCTCTTCCCGGATTTTCAGCAGTCTCTGAAAGGTTGTCATCGCCTGTGAGGACTTAGTTTCTGAGAAATGATTTCACAACAGTCTCTGTTGCGCGCAGTGCTTCCGCGAGCTTTGATACATCTTTCCCTCCGGCCGTTGCGAGATGCGCCTTGCCGCCGCCTCCGCCACCAACGATTCTCGCTACTGCTGCCACGACTTTTCCAGCTTCGAGTCTCTTGCTTGTCACGAGGTCGTCGGTGACGACGCAAACGAGCGAGACCTTGTCGTCGAGGACGGAGGCGAGAAGGCCGACGCCACTGCCGAGCCTCGCACGGAGCGTGTCGCCGAGCATCTTCAGCTCGTCCGACGTGCTCGCTTCGACCCGTGACGACACCACCTTGAGACCGTTGATGAGCGTGGCGTGCTGTACCAGATTCTCGATAAGTCCAGACTGGGACTGCAGCCTCTGTTTGGATGCCACTTTCTCCAGGGTCTTTTTGATTTCGGCGATCTCGAGCACGAGGCCCTCAATGTCGAAGCCCCGCTGTGCACGTTGCGCGAAATGTCCTTGCAGATCGAGCGTGACTCGTTCCGGTGCCTTTGGAGATGATTTCAAGGCATCAAGTTTCTTCCGCACTAACGTGAGTGCGTCCCCCGCCAGAGCGGCTTCATCGGGCTGGTCCGCGGCTTGCTCGCCAAGTTGGCGCTGGACCGCCGTTGTTTCTTGAAGCTGTCCCTCGGCGTATTCAATTCGATCCGTCGCATTTCGATCTTGGAGTCGAAGAAGTTCAAGTGCATGTTCGGCGGTCACCGCCTCGATGCGCCGGATGCCGCTGGCGACACTTCCCTCGGATCGGAGCTTGAAATACCCGATCTCTGCGGTCGATTCGACGTGGGTTCCACCGCAAAACTCTCTGCTAAACTCACTGAATTCAACAACGTTCACCCGGTCCCCATACTTGTCGCCAAAGAACATCAACGCTCCCATTTTCTTGGCTTGTTCGAAAGGAATGTTGCGGTAGTGGCTGAGCTTGATGTCTTCTTTGATCTTTTCGTTGACAAGTGATTCAATGTCCGACAACTCGGCATCACCGACCTTTGCAAAGTGTGCATAGTCAAATCGGAGGTAGTCAGGCGCAACGAGAGAGCCTGCTTGATGAACATGTGTTCCGAGGATTTGTCTCATCGCCGCGTGTACCAAATGCGTTGCCGTATGATTTCGCATAATGGCGTGGCGTCGCCCGGCGTCGACCTTCGCATTGACCGCGAGTCCGGCTTCAAGCTCAAGAGGCGTCTCAAGAATGTGGACATTGACGTTTCCGCTTTTCTGCGTGTCCAACACCCTCATCCTCTTATTGTCAATTCTGAGCTCCCCTTGATCTCCGACCTGTCCACCGGCCTCTCCATAGAAAGGGGTGAGGTCGAGTACAACAAGATTGCCTTTCGCAGAAAGCACGATGCCTTGTGACTCAAGCTTATCGTATCCAACAAACTGGAACTTCTTTTCCAATTCTGTTGTATCGAGCGCGCGGGCGGAATTCTTTCCCCTCACCACTTCCGGTTCGACTCCGAATGAGGGGTGTGCCCCGACTTGAACAGAAACATCGGCGGATCGGGATCGTTGCCTTTGTTCCTCCATCAATTCGGTAAACATACCGACATCGACTTTGAGACCGCGTTCCGCCGCCATCAGCTCCGTGAGATCGAGCGGAAAGCCGTACGTGTCGTACAGTCTGAAAGCATCCTCGCCGGGGAAGGTTTTCGAATGACCGATCTGCTGCACGACCTGCTCGAACCGTTCGAGTCCGCGGTCCAGCGTCGCGTTGAAGCTCTCTTCCTCGCCTTTGATGATTCTCTGGATGAGTTCCTGTTTTTCTCGAATTTCTGGAAACACACTCCCCATAGTTTCCACAAGCGTTGGGACAAGTGTGTAGACAAATGGCTCGTGCACGTCGAGGTTACGCCCAAAGCGCGATGCACGTCGTAGGAGCCGTCGCAGGACGTAACCGCGTCCCTCGTTGGAGGGGATCGCACCATCACCGATCGCAAACGTGAGAGCGCGGATGTGGTCCGCGATCACCCGCATCGCCGTATCGATGTCCAGCTGGCCTTTCTCAATCCCCGTCATTCGGCCGTCGTACGATTTTCCCGTGCCGGCGCCGATGCGCTCGATGAGGGGGGTGAAGACATCCGTGTCGTAGTTGGATTCTTTGTTCTGAAGCACAGCGCACATGCGCTCAAATCCCATCCCGGTGTCGACGTGTTTGGCGGGTAACGGCGTGAGCGTGCCGCCGGAATCACGATTGTATTGGATGAAGACGAGGTTCCAGATCTCCATCACATCGGGTAAACCAGCGTTCACCATCGAGGGTGGTGCGTTACCCCCCGGGGTGCGATCGATATGGATTTCGGAGCAAGGACCGCACGGACCAGTCTCTCCCATCTCCCAGAAATTGTCCTTCTCGCCGAATCGCAGAACGTGAGAGTGATCGATGTCTGTCACTGTTTTCCACAGCTGCTCGGCCTCGTCATCGTCCTTGTACACTGTAGCCCATAATCTATTCTTCGGAAGACCCCACACGCCCGTAAGAAGTTGCCACGCCCATTCGATCGCTTCCTTCTTGTAATAGTCGCCGAAGGACCAGTTGCCGAGCATCTCAAAAAAGGTATGGTGGTACGTATCCCGGCCAACCTCCTCAAGGTCATTGTGTTTCCCGCTGACGCGTATGCATTTCTGTGTGTCCGCCACGCGGGTGTAGGACCGTTTTCCTGATCCGAGGAACACGTCCTTGAATTGATTCATGCCTGCGTTGGCAAAGAGGAGGGTGGGGTCATCGTACGGGACCACGGGAGAGCTGGGAACGATCGCGTGTCCGCGCCGCTCGAAGAACTCCAGGAAGCTAGATCGCACTTCGCTCGACGTCATCGGTGAGCTTCCTTTCGATGCACCACTCTAAAAATGACAACATTCCTGTTGATGTCATCAATCTCGTATAAGATTCTATAATCTCCTATCCTGATTCTCCAGCGGTTGTCAGTGCCAATCAGCTTCTTACAACCACTTGGTCGAGGGTTAAGCTCAAGATTGTCAATGGCCTCAATAGTCTTGCTCTGAATCTTGAATGGCAGTGCCTTCAGTTCGCGAAGAGCTGTCGACTTTGCTCTTACTGAGTACACGCTAAGCTTTCTTTCGAAGCTTGCTTTTTGCAGCCTTCCAGGAAATGCCTTTTTCGTGCTCAACTTGCCTCATGGCCTTTACATCGTCAGCATCTTCAAGGCGTCTCAGAATCTCTTCATACTTCCTGAATGGGAGAACGACGTGGGTTTTCCTTCCGCGTGCGTCGTATAGGATTTGTCCTTCTTTGACTCGCATCGCCATGATTTTCCTCCATCAAACCTCGATCTGCGTATGGAGCGCAATCTCTTCCAGAACTCCAGACACCTGGATGCAGTCATCCATTGGTCCCTCAAACACCGCTGCTTTCCCAGTGTTATGCACTTCCCACGTTAGCTCTTCGGCCTTCGCAGTGCCACACCGAAGCGCCTTGATGAGTTGGCCGATGACATCCTCAAAAGTGTGAACTTCATCGTTGAAGAGAATCACCTTGGCCGGCTCTTTGGTGAGAACTTCTACTCCGACTTCACGTTCCTCAACGGGTTTGGCGTTCATACTCCCCTCCCACGCAGAAGCTTGATTCCTCCAGAGACTTTTATCAATAATACTGAAAAATGGGCTCTCTTTCAAGGAAGGGGTCCGACCGTGAGGACGGATCCGCGGCAAATCGTCCCAGGACCGACTCATGACACGCCAACAAGAAGGGCATCCCACATTTGTGAGATGCCCCGGTTTCCAGTTTATCTGAGCTCTCTGCCAGATGAGCTCACGTCGCCTCTCAGAATGCTCTACATGTTCTTGATGATCGCATCAGCAAACTCAGAGCACTTCACCTCCCTTGCTCCTCCAGTCAAACGAGCGAAGTCGTACGTCACGACCTTCGATTGGATCGTTTTATCAAGGCCTTTGATGATGAGGTCCGCAGCCTCTTTCCATTTCATGTAGCGGAGCATCATTTCACCGGAAAGGATGAGCGAACCCGGATTGACCTTATCCTGATTCGCATACTTGGGCGCCGTCCCGTGAGTTGCTTCGAACACCGCGAAACCGTTCTCGAAGTTGATGTTCCCGCCCGGTGCGATGCCGATTCCACCGACTTGCGCAGCAAGGGCGTCGGATATGTAGTCACCATTCAAATTCAGTGTTGCAATGACATCGTACTCCGCCGGCCGGGTGAGGATCTGTTGAAGGAATGCATCGGCAATGAAGTCTTTGATGATGATACCGTTAGGGAGTTTCAACCACGGTCCGCCGTCGAGCGGCTGACCTCCAAACTCTTCTTGGGCCAGCTCGTAACCCCATTCGCGGAAGCCTCCTTCCGTGAACTTCATAATGTTCCCTTTGTGAACGAGCACAACGGACTTCCGGCCGTTTTCGATCGCATAACGGATCGCAGCTCGTATGAGCCGCTTCGAGCCTTCCTCGGAGACTGGCTTGATCCCGATGCTCGAGGTCTGCGGAAATCGTATTTTCTTGACGCCCATTTCCGTCTGGAGCCATTCCACGACTTTCTTGGCTTCAGATGTCCCTGCTCTCCACTCGATGCCGGCATAGATGTCTTCCGTGTTCTCCCGGAACACGACCATGTCCACAAGCTCAGGTTGTTTGACGGGTGACGGAACGCCCTGAAAATACCGGACGGGGCGTAAACAAACGTAGAGATCGAGCATCTGCCGAAGGCTGACATTAATGGAGCGAAGTCCTCCGCCGACCGGTGTGGTGAGGGGTCCCTTAATGGCGACCACGTGATCTCTGATCGCAGCAAGCGTATCATCAGGCAGCCACGTGTTGGGGCCATAGACCGTGTTTGCCTTTTCACTTGCGTACACTTCAAACCAGATAATTTTCCTTGTGCCGCCGTATGCCTTTTGCACAGCGGCATCAAAGACTCGCTGGGACGCTCGCCAGATATCCGGACCGGTTCCATCTCCCTCGATGAATGGGATGATCGGATGATTTGGAACTGTGAGAGTACCGTTTATGAAGGCGATCTTTTCTCCATCCGTGGGAGGTGTAAGTCTGTCATATTGACCCATTGTCGAAACACTCCTTTCTTTTGTTCTTACTCTTGGTCTGAACTATTGGAGATGATAATCGCCTTGATCCAAGCGAACGATCCCTGTGCAACCCGCCAAACTCAAACCTTTGCGTTCCGTATCCAATCGCGTTCGAGATGGGTGAGTTTCTCGAAGACGAATCCAACGTATCAAAAAAAGCCTCGAAAGTCAAAGAACGCAGCAGGCTCCTATTCTCACATTCGAGTATGCATGTCGAACGATTCCATTCCGATTTCAGCCGTGTTCACATTGTCGAACGATAGTCTCTTCATCGAAAAAGTTCGATCCCCAAGTCTTGCTTCTCAGCGCGAGTTTTGGTACATTTTTCAGCCAATTTTCTTGATCCATTCCTACCAACCATCTGCGCAGAAAGGCAGCTCAATGAAACAGCATTTCATAACAACACTCCTGAGCCTTGCTCTCGCTTCGTTCCTGTTTCAGGGATTTCAGTGTGGCTCACCAGAATTCACCGGCGCGAAGGTACACATTCAACAGAAGAACTACAAAGAGGCCATTCGCCTGCTTGAGATCGAAGTGCAAAAGAACCCAGCCAACGAAGAGGCATGGTTCTTCTTGGGCGGACTCAAGGCTGACGAAGGGGACTATGACGGGATGAATACGGCTTTCAAAGCGGCCTTGAAACTTTCCGATAAACACGCCTCTGAGATGCGGGCTATCCGTTATAATCACTGGGGGCAGAACTTGAACGCGGGCGTCAACTATTTGGAACGTGCCAGCAGCGATTCTGCACAATATTACGAGAGGTCGATCACCTCGTTCCACAAAGCAGCGACGGCTTGGCCAGACACGTCGCTGACTTATCGATATATGGGCTACGCCTACAATAATAAGGGCGATTATGACAACGCGATGAGCGCTTTCAGAAAGGCGTGGGACTTTGGGAAGGACAACGAGTCGATAAAGCGCGTTGGCAGGATTTATAACATGAGGGGTGACGACCATAAAAGCAAGTTCGAAACAGCCAACGCCGAGAACCTCAAGATTCTGAAAAACCTGGAAGAGGTGAAGAGAAACTCGAACAGGAACGAGGTCATGCGAATACTGGGTGCTCCTGACAATATCACGAAGGGGCCGAAGGGGACGAAGAAGGAAGAGTGGACATACAATACATACAAGCTGACTTTTTCCATGGATGGTGATAAGGTAATGGAAAGGAAGGCGGGCCAGCCGCCCTTTAGGCCATCAATTGATTCTACCGAGTATCAATTGGCCCAAGGAGAATATGCGAAAGCCGTCGAAGCGCTGGAAATTGCACGCGCAGCGGACCCAAAGGACAACGAAACCCTCCAGGCGCTTCTGAAAGCGTATGTCGAATCGAATCGCATCGAGCCAGCGATAAAGGAATTCGAGAAGGCAATTGCCGCTGAGCCGGGGAGCAAGGTCAACCACTATGTCCTGGGGGTTCTGTATCGAACGGTGAGCAAGTATGATCAAGCGATCGCGCAATTCAAGGAGGCGCTTCGTATCGATCCGAACGATTGTGAAGCGCTGCTCGAACTTGCTGCGACGTACTACAACTGGGGAGTCGAACTCATAAACGTTGCGAGGGAGAAAGAGCTGGACACAGAGGAGTACAAACCGAAATTCGAGGCTGCACTCCCGTACATGGAGAAAGTCACTGAGTGCAAGAAAGACGATCCGACTGTCTGGGAATCGCTTGGCCAAATCTACGCACGCCTTGGCCAACAGGATAAGGCAATGAAGGCCTTCGAACAGGCAGACAAGATCCGCAAAGGCAACTAACGAATTGCGCTGAAGATTCCGTCGTGATGCCCATCGGCGAGAGACCGCGTTTCGCTGACGGGCATTTGTTTCAGCCCGCTCTCGGGAAGGAGACTTATGAACGATCAGGTACCGCCACAGCAGATCAACATTGAACTAGGGGAGAAGGAAGGGGAGGGGATTTACTCGAACCTCGCGATCATCACGCATTCGCCGGCGGAGTTCGTGATCGATTTCACGCGCGTGCTGCCGGGAGTGCCAAAGGCCAAGGTTCACGCGCGCATTGTGATGACTCCTCAGCACACAAAAATGCTGTTGAACGCGCTGAAAGATAACATCGACAAGTTCGAAAAGAAATTTGGCGAGATTAAGATCGCAGGCGATCAACCGGATAGTCAGATATTCGGATTCCACCCGCCGCCAAAAGGCGAAAAGTTCCATTGACCAAGACGTCTGAGGTTCACACGACCTCGGACGATTATGAATCAAACCTGCGGCCACGGTCGGCGGCGAGGTCCGAAGAGCTCGAATTCCTTCGGCTTCGAGTTCGTCATTCTCCCTTCCCAGCACCTAGAGAATATACCTGCTGAGATCTCTGTTCTTCACAATTGAGGTGAGCTTTTGTGTCACAAGCTCCTTCGTCACTCGAACCGCGCTCGTCGGCACAGCATCGGGGGCTTCGTAGAGCAGCTCTTCGAGGAGCGTGGTGAGGATGGTGTGCAGTCGTCTCGCCCCGATGTTTTCCACCTGCTGATTGACTTCGAAAGCGACCCGGGCAATTTCCCGCACGGCTTCATCATCGAAGTCGAGCGTGATGCCTTCGGTTTGTAACAAAGCCGCATACTGCTTGAGCAAGGCGTTCTTCGGGAGAGTCAGAATCTTCACGAAGTCATCTTCGGTCAGGCTCTGGAGCTCGACCCGGATCGGGAAGCGTCCCTGCATCTCAGGGATGAGGTCTGAGGGTTTCGCGATGTGAAATGCTCCAGAAGCGATGAAGAGGATGTGATCCGTCTTCACCATCCCATACTTGGTGAGGACGCTCGAACCCTCGACGATGGGCAACAAGTCTCGCTGGACCCCTTCACGAGAGACATCCGGCCCGACCGTCTGCCCGCGGCTGCTGGCGATTTTGTCGATCTCATCGATGAAGACGATGCCAGAGTTCTCCAGGCGCTGCAGTGCTTCCTTCGTAACTTTCTCCATATCGATCAGTTTCTGGGCCTCCTCCTGGCTCAGGAGAACCTTTGCCTCGGCTACCGACAATTTGCGCTGCTTGTTTTTCTTCGGGAACAGGTTCCCGAGCATATCCTGCACGTTGATGCCCATCTCTTCGAGGCTGACGGGGCCCATCACCTGCATCAGCGGCATCTGGGGAGTGGTAACGTCGACCTCTATTGTCCGCTCATCCAGTTGACCTGCTCTCAGCTTTTCCCTGAAGCGTTCTCGGGTTCTCTCGTTTTCCTCTTCCTGTTGGGCGAGGGCCTCAGGCGTATCCGGTGAGCGGTGGCGTCGAAGAGGTGGGACGAGCACGTCGAGGATTCGTTCCTCAGCAAGCTCTCCGGCCTTCTGCTGAACCTCGGCAGTCTTCTCAGCCTTCACCATATTGACGGCGATCTCGGTGAGGTCACGGATCATGGATTCCACGTCCCGCCCAACATACCCGACTTCGGTAAACTTCGATGCTTCGATCTTGAGGAATGGCGCGTTCGCGAGCTTTGCCAGCCGCCGGGCGATTTCAGTTTTCCCTACGCCCGTTGGCCCAATGAGGATGATGTTATTGGGCATGATCTCTTCGCGCAAGTTCTCCGGCACTTGTAGACGCCGCCACCGATTGCGGAGGGCGATGGCAACCGACTTCTTGGCATTCTGCTGGCCGATGATGTACTTGTCCAGCTCCCTCACGATTTGCCGCGGCGTGAGTTCCCGAGTCGAGTCGTTCTTTTGTCTCTTTGAGATCGCCAACATCCTAGAGCTCTTCGATCGTGATATTGCTGTTGGTGTAGATGCAGATGTTTGATGCCGTTTGCAGCGATTCGTAAACAATTTCCTTCGAACTGAGCTGTGTGTGCTTCACGAGCATTCTGGCAGCAGCCAAAGCGTACATTCCGCCTGATCCGATTGCGACGATCCCGTCATCCGGTTCAACCACCTCGCCGGTTCCCGAGATGACCAGCGAGTGTTCCCGATCGAGCGCGGCGAGGAGGGCTTCCAACTGGCGCAGGTATTTATCGGTTCTCCAGAGCTTGGCGAGCTCCACGGCTGCGCGGGCAAGCTGACCCTGATATTGCTCCAGTTTCTCCTCAAACCGGTCGAGCAGGCTGAAGGCGTCTGCAGCAGCGCCGGCGAAACCCACAAGCACAGTGTTGTTATGGAGTTTTCGGATCTTGTTCGCCTGCTGCTTCACCACGGTGGTGCCGATGGTCACCTGCCCATCGCCTCCCAGTGCGACTTTGCCATTGCGGCGAACACCGATAATTGTCGTGGCATGAACTTTTTCGAGGCTCATAAGAGTATCCGCAGCTCGTGGTGGTTGACTAGATTTTCTTGCGAAGTCGGGCGATCGGGACGCCGAGTTGCTCGCGGTATTTCGCGACGGTTCGACGCGCGATTCTTACCCCCTCGGCACCGATCATCGCCGCGATCTTGTCATCATTGAGGGGCTTCTTTGAATCTTCGGTCGCGATGATTTCTTTGATCCGCTGTTTGATCATCCGGTTGGAGACATCTTCACCTGAGTCCGTTTCGAGGCCGGAGGTGAAGAAGTTCTTGAGGGAAAAAACGCCAAACTCGGTCTGGACGTACTTGCTGTTCACAACGCGGCTGATGGTGGAGATGTCAACACCAACGACTCCCGCAATGTCCTTGTAGATCATCGGTTTGAGCACTTCTCCTTCTTCAAACCACTGGCGCTGGCGGTCAACGATCGCGCGCATCACTTTCAGAAGTGTTTCGCGACGCTGGTGGATGGACGCGATGAACCACTTGGCGGCTTCGAACTTCTGCTTGATGAAATCCTTGGCTTCCTTCGATGCTTTCTTTGCCTTCGGCGCGACCATATCGCGATAGGCTTTATTGAGCCGGAGAGTGGGAAGGTTGCGGTCGTTCAGCGTAATAATGAAGTCGCCGTTGTCGTTTCCGACGATGAAGTCGGGCGTGACGTAGTTTTCCTGCGCTGAGAACTCCCCTTCACCCGGTTTCGGGTTGAGACGCTGAATGAGCTCGATGACCTCTTTCAGAGTCTCCATTCCAATATGGAGACTGCGCGCGAGGCTGTCGAATCGCTTCAGCTTGAGGTCGTCGAAGTGAATTTCCAGAATCTTGAGGGCAAGTTCCTTCAAAAGGGGCTCGTATTTTCCCGCTTTGAGCTGAGCGATCAAGCATTCCTGCAGGTTCCGTGCCGCTATACCTGGCGGTTCAAGCTGCTGAATCCTCTTCAAAACCTGTTCAGCCCGGGCGAGAGGGATACCAAGACTGAAACTGAGATTCAGATCTTGAACTATGAGTGAGAGCTCGCGCCGGAGATATCCATCCTCGTCAACATTTCCGATGATCTCCTCGGCAATGAGGAAGTCCGTATCATCTTCGCTTTGCAGGCGGAACTGGCTCAGGAGGCGCTCCGACATCGGGGTCATCGACGCAAGGGGTCGCTCATACTCCGCATCCTCATCCTGGATGCGGTACGATTCAGGGCTCTTGTATCCAGCAAGGTCGTCGTTGAGATAATCCTCGAGGGAGTACGAATCGTCCGACTGCCCGTTATCCTTTCCTTCTTCTGCGGTCTTCTCTTCCGCTTCTTCGGGTGCTTCCTGTTCGAGGCTTGGCTCCATCTCGTCAGTGACCTCGAGCAGAGGGTTCAGTTCAAGCTCTGTCTTGATCCGCTGTTCCAGAGAAAGAGTCGGAAGCTGCAGCAGCTTAAGATATTGGACTTGTTGCGGCGTGAGCCGAAGCCCCAACCGCATCTGTTGCGATAGGTTAATCATACCTCAGAACGGCAAAAACATCTAGTCTGATGTGCCCTCTTGTTTCCGTCGGCAGTGCGCCAGTAACTCAGCGTACCACTCCTTACCGAACGCACCAACAAGGGATGGTTCCAAGAACTGCACGAGTGGGAGCTTTTCTCGTTCGCCTCGTTCAACCGCTGGCCGACATTCTGCAATCTGCTCATAGCGCAACCTCGTTGGTGTGCCACGGTCAATCCGAATCGGAAACAAATGGCACGAAATGGGTTTCCTCCATGTAATCTCGTTATTTAAGTACGCTTTTTCAAACGCGCACTTGGCGATGCCATGTTCAACGACCACGAACACGCACGCTCGCCGGTCGATCACCTGCGTCGTGTGTTCCCCCGGCCTACCTTGAAACATCCCCCGCTCCTCAATCGTATCCCTGTGCCGGTAGCTCAAGTATTTCCGAACTACCGGGAAAGCCTTCTCGATCTCCTCAAGTTCTTCGTCCAGCAAGGGAGCGCCGAGGTAACCTGGCCTGGTGCAGCAGCCACCCTTGCACCGGCTGAGATCGCAGGCAAACTTGGCGGCCGGAATCGCACTATCAATGAGGGTTTCTTCCACGACAGTTGCCGTGTGTGAAGTCACGGAATCGTCGCCAGAATCGAGAAATTTCAAGGACAGTATAATCATTTTTCAGCAAAAATCACAGATCTGATCGACGTCCCGGTTGACAGTCGACTTGCAATTGCCCCAGAAATCTTTCAAGTTTTGTTACAACCATTTTACTAGCTGCGAGGTCTAATACAATGTCCGAAAAAGAGTTTCCAAACAACTCCGAGGCAATGCAAGAATCGGATCTGATCCAAAGAGCCAAGCGAGGGGACATGGGGGCCTTCGAGCAGCTCGTCTATCGATATGACAAGCAAGTCTTGTCGATCGCGGCGAGGTATGTCCAGAGTTCGGAGGACGCAAAAGATATCTATCAAGAGGTCTTCATGCGCGTCCATCGCTCGTTGTCAAGGTTTCAGCTGAGGAGCCAATTCTCGACATGGCTTTTCCGCATCACGACGAACGTTTGCCTCTCCCATCGCTCCCGGCGCAAACGACACATGCATACATCGCTGGATCAGGAAGCGGACGACGAGCATGGATATTCACTGGCGGAGAAACTGAAAGGTGGAGGTGCGGCGGATCAGCACGCAGAGAGTTCGGATGTCACGTTGCACGTGCAGCGAGCCTTGGAAAACCTCTCGCCAAAGCAGAAACTGGTTTTCACAATGAAGTACTACGAAGGATATAAGATTCGAGAAATTGCCGAGATGCTGGGTCTGAACAACGGAACTGTGAAGAGGTATCTGTTTAGTGCAACAAAGAAAATGCGATCGGAACTGAAAGAGATTTTTGGATCGTAAGGATTCCTTGACTGGGTCATCCCTCCTTGCCATGAGGTGATACGATGAAACACCAACACATTAAAGAACTGATTCATTTGTCCTTTCTTGATGAGCTGACTGATGATGAACGTCAGGTGCTCGAGAAACATCTCCAGAGCTGTCAGGATTGCCAGGGGGAGCACGCCGAGCTGGATCGCATGCACAGGCTCGTCGCCGGGCAGAAGAATGTGGAAGTGACGGACGAGCTTCTGTGGGAAGCACGTCGAGAGCTTCGCGTGGCATTACGCTTGGAGCAAATGAAGCGGTCGAAGTGGGCTGAGCTTCTGGAGCGGATCAACATCCTGAGTCATCCGACTGTGCGTTACGCCTTTGCCGCCGCAGCGGTACTGGTGATAGGTATTGGCCTTGGATACCTCATGTTCGTGCCATCGCTGCCCGTGAGTCATTTTGTCGACACGGCCTCAACGGAAGGGGTTGCCTCCCAGCGAGGAGATACGCGGGTGTCCAACTTTCGCTTTGTGAGGCAGGGGCCGGAGAAAGGCGAAGTCGAGTTTTCTTTTGAAATGGTCACGCCTATCCGGATGAAGGGGAATGTGAACGACAATGCTGTCCAGCGAGTGTTGGCCCAGGCATTGCTGAATGACCAAAACCCGGGAGCGCGGTTGCTGATGGTGAGCACCTTGGCAAATCAAGTTGAATCCACACGACTTCCGGACGTGGAGATCAAGGCTGCCCTTATTCGTGCTGTCAGGTCTGACGCGAACGTGGGCGTTCGCCAGGAAGCCCTGAAGGCGTTGCAGAAATTCCCCCTGGATGGGGAAATCAAGCAAGCAATCATCTACGTGCTAAGATACGAAACGAATCCCTCGATGAGGATTGATGCGATCAACTACCTGGAGAAACCAGTCCTTGCCGCGAAGACGGCTGATCAAGATATCCTTGATGCTTTGAAAGAAAAAATGCAGTCAGATGAAAACAACTACATTCGCATCCGTGCGAGAAACGTCTACGAGGAGGTTAAACAACAATGAAAGACCAGATTCGTTTATTCGCAGCGGCGGTCCTGGTGGCCGCACCCACATTCCTGCTTTCGCCCTCCATTGGTGAACAGGATTCCCGCACAAAGTCGTTTACCGTCAGCAAGGGTGGGAACCTCGAGGTGACTGTCGAAGGGGGAGACATCAGGATTAATGTGTGGGAGAAAAACGAGGTCCTTGTACAGGCTGAAGGCATCGATGAGGAGGATCTCGATCGTCTGAAGATGGACCAGAGGGGGAATACGGTCCGCGTCGAATTTCGACGGCCCCGCGGCTGGTGGTCTGACGGGCACATGCGGTTCGAAATTACCCTTCCCTCTGATTTCAACGCCGAGCTGAGGACTTCGGGCGGCGATATAGAGATTCGCGGGAGCCTCAGCGGCACAATCAAAGGTGCAACCTCAGGCGGAAACGTGACTTTGGGGAACCTCAAGGGCGGTAAGGTTGACCTCTCGACTTCCGGCGGCGATATGCGCACGGGAGACATTCAAGGCGATGTCACCCTCAGGACATCAGGAGGTGACATTGAGCTCGGAAAAGTGGGGGGCGAGGTGTACGTCTCAACTTCGGGCGGTGACATTCGGGTTGAAAGCGTCGGAAAGAAGCTGAAAGCTACGACATCCGGCGGAAATATTGATGTAGGTGACGTTGGTGGTGAAGCCCGGGTTTCGACGTCTGGCGGAGATGTCAAGGTGCGTAGAGTCTCGGGGAGCGCGTCACTCAGTACCTCAGGCGGAAACATCCAGCTGGAAAGCGCCAGTGGTGAAGTCAAGGCTAATACATCAGGTGGCGATATCCGGCTCGAAGACATCAGCGGTTCCGTTGATGCATCAACCTCGGGAGGAGATGTTGTTGCAGAATTGAAACCGACCGGCAAGGGGAGGAGCAAACTCGCTTCGTCAGGTGGCGAGATAACACTCTACATTCCGGAGAGTGCAAAAGCGACCATCGACGCTACTATCAGGATCCAGGGCCGATGGAGGAGTCGAAAGGACGAATACAAGGTTCGATCGGACTTTAAGGCGGAGTTGTACGAAAAGGACGAGGATGGAGAGGAGATCCGTGCTCGGTACGTGCTCAACGGCGGCGGTGAGGACATCCGATTGGAGACCGTCAACTCGGACATCAAGATTCTCAAACTGAAGAAATAGGGCGTCGACTGAAACGATTCTGCATCGCAGCGAGAGCCCCTGATCTGAACTGATCAGGGGTTTTTTATTTGTCCGTTGTCAACCGACCCTGCTTGGCGGCAGTCTAAATCAACAAGAATCGCCGGATTTCCCAACAGTCAGAGAAAGGGAAAACAATGCAACCTTTGCATCGACTCTTTGTATCGCCGATGAGCGTTGCACTCTCATTCAGCTGCGCAACACTCTTTGCCCAACCGGTGATTCATCATCCTTCGAGCTTGCAGTCGCTTGAATCGAAGTGGAGATGGGCCTTAAAGGAAGTTTCTGACCAGAAACTCCAAAAGAGTGTCTGGATTGGCTACGCCATACAGCGATGGAAGCGCGGGTCACGAACAGACTTTGGGATTGGGAACAGCTACTTTGTGAGAGAAATCAATCCAAAGCTGCGTAGGTTCATTTTGTAATCTTTTCCCTTGACAATAAAGCAAGAAATCATAAATATAGCTGTGGCTCTTTTTGAGCCACCTTAATTTAACTTGAATCGTTGGGGCTCCTGTTGGAGCCCCTTTGCATTTTGGGCGGATATTATGACAATTCTAAAAACCGTGATATTCATAGACGGTCAGAATTTTAAGAAAAATCTCCAAGAATTTCGTTTTTGTCCGCCTGCAACACCGACAATTCCTAACCCGCAAGGTTATCGTCTCGATGAAAAGCATTTCCTCTGGGGTAATTTCTTTCACGATGTGATAAAGAAATTTGATGATTTAACTGGATACCAACATCGCCTAATTCGTTCCTACTGGTACAACGCAGAAAGCGTAAGTCCCTTTAATGTAAATAACTATAAAAAAGTACAGTCTATCGTGTCTAAATATCGTTCGGATATTCCAGAAGTTAATGACGCATTGGTAAAAAAATTGGCGCAAGATTGGTATGATCGAGAAAGGCGAAATTTCTATGAGGGGCGTGACAGAGTCTACGATGTAATCCAAAAAGCAGTTGACTTCATAGAGTTCAAGTACGTTGGGCAATACAAGATAAGTCCATATCGAGTTTTCCGGTTTGACAAGGACGTGAAAACAGGTCGTTGCACTTATTTCGGAACAAGGGAGGGTGAAAAGGGAGTAGACGTGGGAATAGCGATTGATATGGCCTCAAAAATGAATGGGTTCGATGTGGCTATATTAGTTAGTGGAGATGCAGACTTTTATCCTGCCGTCAGATATTTGAAAGATGGACTAAAACAAGTGTACCAGTTTTCTCTTGCAAAGGGAATCCCGCCCAACATTACCTATCTTTCACAGTGGCTTAGAAGCATTGTAGATATCTTTGCATTTTTTGATGAAGAAGAACTTTTGACGAAATATCTTAATAGAAACGCGAGCATACCATATATGATAATGAAAGTAATAAATCAGAGAATTCAAGAGTTAGCCAATCAAAAAAATCCAACACCTGTAGTAGTTTCTCCTCCCGCCTGATCTCATTTCAAATTCGGCTTATCAAACTGACCCACTCGCTGGCTAGTGAACCCCAAACTGAGCCAGCACCCAAGATTGTGCTTTCTTGCTTTTCCCCTGGAATGTTCATACTCTTTGCTGAGTGGATCACCGCACTCACCGCTTTGCTCGCTGTCAACCGATTGTCCGATCTGGTCGTCTAATCATCGAAAACCTCCAAAAGGGAACGTCCTGAATGTCCGCTGACCGGGAGCGGCACCTGATACTCCAGACCAAGGAGGGAAACAATGATGCGTTTCGGGATCTGGTGGAGTTGCATATGCGGTAGGTGTACGACCTCGCCTATGGGTTCGTGAACGATCACGACGATGCCGAAGATATTACACAGGAGGTATTCGTCAAAGTCCACAACTCAATCGGGTCATTTCGGCAGGAGGCGGAATTCAGCACCTGGCTCTATCGGATCACGACCAACACCTCGCTCGATCGCTTGAAACAACGAAGGCGAAAAACGAAACGACAAGTGCCTTTGGAGGAATCGGAGACAATGCAACTGGCAACAAATCCTGGTCCCATCGAAAACCTCGATCTGAG
>Ga0315281_10003264_pt1 | contig 23823 bp, 23 predicted proteins | sample YL17G07_0_MG_FD_204540 | JGI IMG/M metagenome (GOLD analysis project Ga0315281, IMG submission 204540) | Sediment microbial communities from Yellowstone Lake, YNP, Wyoming, USA - YL17G07_0 | ecosystem: Environmental > Aquatic > Freshwater > Lake > Sediment | place: USA: Wyoming | collected... | reverse complement strand
TGCCAAAAAGGTGAGCCTGAAGCCGAAGCGGAGTTTTCAGTTCTTCAACAGCGGCATCGAGTGCCGGCTGCTTGAGTATGATTTGTATGAGGGTACGAGAAAGTTCAAAAAACCGAAGCCGCTGCAGGCCCTCTCGTAAGGTTCATGCTCTATGCCGACGGCTGTTTCACTTCTGTTGTCCGATACAGGTTTCTCAGTTCTTTCTTCATGATCTTTCCCGTCGCGGTCCTCGGAAGCTCTTCGGTAAAAATGAACCTGCGCGGGATCTTGTAGTGCGCGACATGGGCGCTCAAATAGTCCCTGAGCTCCTTGGGCGTGGCCGGTAAACCTTCCTTCAGCACCACATACATCATCCCCAGTTCCTTGCCCTCTTCGTGCTCGTGAGGAACGCCGATCATGGAACAGTCCTTGATCGCGGCGTGCCGGTAGAGCACCTCCTCCACTTCATAGGGATACACATTCAGCCCGTCGATGATGATCATGTCCTTCTTGCGGTCGATGATCCTGATGTGGCCCGACAAATCGAGGGACGCGACATCGCCGGTATACAGCCATCCGTCCTTAATCGTTTTTGCCGTGTCCTCGGGTTTGTTCAGGTACCCCTGCATCACGTTCGGGCCTTTTACGAGCAGTTCGCCGGGAACGCCGGGAGGAAGCTGTTCTCCGCTGTCATCGACGACCTTGACCTCGATCCCGGGGAGCGGCAGGCCGACGGTGCCGGGTTTTCGCTTTGCCTTGTCCAGCGGGTTGAACGAAACAACGGGCGCCGCCTCGGTCAGGCCGTAGCCTTCGAGCAGCGGGACCCTGAACGCGCTTTCGAACTCATGGATCACCTTGACCGGCAGCGGGGCCGCGCCTGATACGCAAAGCCGCAGGTTCAAGAGCAGCTTCACGAAAAAGGGCATGTTCCGTTCGGCCAGGATCTTGTAGACCGTGGGGATGGCCACGAAGAGCGTGATCCGGTCCACGATGAGGCTTTTCACGACCTTCGAGAACGGCCGCACGCCCGGCAGCAGCGAGATCATCGCGCCGGTAATGAGCGGCAAAATGACGCAGACCGTGAACGTGAACGAATGGAACAGCGGCAGGAACACGACGAACCTGTCCTTGTGCGTGATGTGAATGACCTCTGTCGCGGCCTGGGCATTCGCGAGAAAGTTCCGGTGGGTCAGGAGCGCGCCCTTGGGCCTGCCCGTGGTGCCCGAGGTGTAGAGGATGGTCGAGATGTCCTCCGCGGTATGCAGGGGAGATTCGAAGCTGTCCCTCTCCTGTTTTGCATGCGCGAGCTCGGAGAGCGTGAAAAACGATCGTCCGGTGGGCCGGGTGAGCTTTTGCGCCGTACCCGCGCAGTCCGCGTCGTACAGGCAGATCGGCACGTCGGCGTCGTTCAGGATGAAGTCGATCTCTTCCGCGGCCAGAAGGTTGTTGAGCGGCAGCACGACGCCGCCGCCCCGGATGATGCCGAAGTAGGCCGCGATGTAATGCGGACAATTGTGGCAGAGAAGCGCCACCCGGTCGCCGCGCTTCATGCCGCGCTTGATCAGCTCCGCCGCGAACACGGTCGCCAGGCGGTCCATTTCCTTGTAGGAAAACTTTTTCCCTTCGAACTTCACGAAGGTTGCACGCGGGCTCATGGCCGCGCGTTTGCGCAGCGCCTGGTCAAGGGGCATGATTTCTTTTATCATGGCAGGGAGTATAGCATAGTTGCTAAAGCGGGAAAAGCGGAAAAATATTGGTTCATTCGTAATGTGGATTTTTTGGGCAAAGATTTAGATCGACGTTTCTTGCATGGTTCCCATGCGAAAACTTAGCCAGGCGACCGAGTCCGAAGGGTGAGTTTCCGAAATGTACCGAGGACGACCGAGCATGGCGTAAAGAATTTTCGCCGGGTGCCCTTCTTTGGGTCACCTTTCTTGGGCACGCAAGAAAGGTGACAAAGAGCTCATATGCCATAGGGGGAGATAACAGATTGTTGTACCCTCTGCGCCTCCGCGTCTCCGCGCGAAAAAAGATTATTCCCTTCCTGTCCGCTTTAGAGCGGTGGTTTGAATCCGGCGCTCTGCCTCTTTGCATCAACGGTCAAAATATGCTATGGTAATAATATGCTCCACGACCTTCACGGCTTCTTCTACCCCCGGACCGTTGCCCTGATCGGCGCAACGGACAAACGCGACAAACCCGGCACGGCCATCCTCGAAAACCTCGCTCATTTCAGGGGAGCGGTGTATCCCGTGAACCCGAAACACGAGACGCTGCTCGGCCACCGCTGCTATCGCTCCCTCATGGCAATACCGGACGAGATCGACCTTGCCATTGTCGCGCTGCCGGCCGCGCTCGTGGAGCGGGCGCTGGACGAGGTTTATGCAAAGGGCATCAAGCGGGCCATCCTCATCAGCTCCGGATTTGCCGAAGCGGGCGAAGAAGGCAGGCTCATGCAGCAGCGGATCGCCGGGAAAACAAAAGAATACGGCATCCGGGTGATCGGGCCGAACGCCCTCGGCATCTACAATACGGAGAACGGCCTCGACAGCTTCTTCGTTTCACGGGAGCGGGTATCGCGGCCCGTGTCAGGACGCCTCTCGATCATCTCGCAGAGCGGCGCCATCGCCGTCATTCTCATGGAAGCCCTTGCCCGCGACGGCATGGGCATTGCCAAGGCCGTGAATTACGGCAACCGCCTGGACGTGGATGACGCCGACGCGCTCGACTATCTGGCAGACGATCCGCAGACCGGGGCCGTGGCCATGTACATCGAGTCCGTTGCCGACGGCAAAAAGTTCCTCCAGGCGGCCAGGACCTTTGCCGCGAAAAAACCGCTCGTCATCTGGAAGGCGGGCAAGCACGAACTGGGCGCTGCTGCCGTGTCTTCCCACACCGCGACGCTCGCAGGAAAGTACGGGCTCTATCAGGCCGCGATCAGGCAGGCCGGAGCGGTCGAAGCCTTCGGGTTCGACCACATGATCGACGCGTCAAAAGCCGTTGCGCTCATGGACTATCCCTGCGTGGGCAAGCGGCTCCTGATCGTCACGAACGGCGGCGGCATGGCCGTGGCCGCATCGGACCAGGCCCAGCAGGAAGGCTTTACGATGCCCCGGGTCCCTGATGAAGTCCGGAAAAAACTCGACCAGGCCTTCCCCCCCTTCTTTGTGAAGAACAATCCCATCGACCTCACGGGAAGCGGAAAGAACGAGGACTACTATGTTGCGCTGAAGGAAGCGCTGCCGCACTACGACGCTGCGGTCGTGATCGTGCTGATGGGCGCGACGACGGTGACCGAGGAAGCGACAGCCGTCATCGCACGCGCCTGCCACGAAGCGAAGAAGCCCGTCACCTGCTGCATTCTCCAGGGGCTGGGCTACACCCAGGAGGCGATGCATGCCCTCCTGAAACTCGGCATTCCCGTGTACCCGTCGCCCGAGCGGGCCGTGCGCGCGCTGTCAGCGCTACGCAAGGCGAATCAAGGGAAAAACTGCGAGTGAACATGATGAAAGATGTAAATTATAGCCACGAAGACACTAAGACACAGAATATCTTGAAAATTATAACTGCTCAGGTTGGCCAGATCGCAAAGAACTCAAAGGAAAGGCTTGAAATCGTGAATTTCGGTTATAAATTCTCTCTGCGTTCCTTGCGTGTTTCTCTAAGTGGCCGGTTCATTTTTTAGGCCATTCGCGGCTGATCGTTTTAATCTGAGAGGCCAAAACGCTCAGGCATATCTTCGTGTCTTTGTGGCAAGTTTTGGTACCGGCTTGTCCGGGTTAGGATAATTGACCATGACGACTCCTCGCGATATCATACAATCCGCATTAAGTGAAGGCCGCAAGGCGCTTTTTGAACACGAGGCCAAGGAGCTTGCGCGCTCGGCGGGCATCATCGTGCCGCGGTTCGCGCTGGCCGATCCGGCGGATCAGAAGGCAATTGTCGCCGCGGGCGAGACGCTCGGTTTTCCCGTCGCGCTCAAGGCCGTTTCCCCGGACATCCTGCATAAAACCGACGCGGGCGCCGTGATGCTGAACATCACGACCAGCGCCGGGCTCGCTTCGTCGGTACTGGCAATGAAAAATATGATCGCGTCGCGATTACCTGATGCGAAGATCCGCTCGTTCCTGATCGAGAAGATGATGCCTGCGGGACTGGAGCTGTTGATAGGAGGTCTGCGCGATGAGCAGTTCGGACCGTCGGTGGCCTTTGGACTGGGCGGGGTATGGGTGGAGGCGCTCAAGGACGCCGTGTTCGGCATCCTGCCGATGACCAGGGATGAGCAGCTCGACATGATCGCGGAAACCAGGGCGGGTATGTTTTTGAAAGGGTTCCGGGGCAGCCCCGCGCTGGACCAGGAGGCGGCCCTCTCATGCCTCACGGCGGTATCAAAACTTCTGAACGACCATCCGGAGATCAAAGAGATTGACTTGAATCCCGTGCGCATTTACGCTCGCGGCGCCGTGGCGCTCGACGTGCGCGTCGTGCTGCAATAACAATCTGCTGATAAGTGAAAAGGAACACCCGAAGGGATTCGTTACTTATAAGGGAGTTTATATTGTTTAATGGCAGCTGGTAAACACTCGAACTCAGGATCTTTATGAACAAGAATGCCCTTATGCTCATGACATAAAGCTGCAATATAAGCATCAGCTAAAGAAACGCGATTTGTGGCCTTCAGCTTTGCCGCGGAAAGATTTAGCGGCTGGCTGGACTCTTCGATATTGCACGACAGTGATCGAATCAACTTTATCCGTTTTTCAGCAGTCGATTCATCCCTTTCCTGCAGGGTTATATAAAACACTTCAGTTAAGCTGACAAAAGCAATGTATACCTGCGCTTCCCCACGTTCCGCACGAAGCAACACCTCTTCAACATAACCGGCGCCCTTCTCTTCTTCGATGTACGCCAGAGCAATGCGGAGGTATCAAGAACAATAGTTTCCCTGCTATTTTCCTTCAAGCGACTGGTCCTCAGCGCGCGATTTTAACAGCTTTTTTACAAGCCCTTCCCCTTTTCCCGATCCCCGAAGAAGCCGTCGTGCCTCTGCTGATCCGACTCTTTCCATATTGTCAGGAAAGACGACGATAACTTCCGTTTTTGTCCTGGAAGGCGCGGGTTCCATGAGTTTAACGTCATGTCCGTCGTATAGTGCTTTTATCGCTCTCATAGTGCAACACCTCTTAAGCTAAAAATAGCGTATTCACTCCGTAAGGTCAATACTAGAAACAGACTGTAGAAACGGAGAAGTGTGGTCTGCTGATGTACCGCCGGGCTCTTTGTTGGGTTTCATCGCATTCAATCCAAACCTGGTGATCGCACTTCTCCATTTCGGTCATTACGTCCCTGAGATTCCCGGTTCGGCAATCATCGCTTAATTGACTGTCTCCTAAGACCGGCCATCTTCTCCGCGTGGCCCTGCAAGCCGAGATCTTTGATCTGGGTGATGCAGGCCGCCCGGTCAGAACGCAGCAGAAAACCGATAACCTTTGAGATAGCGTTGTTGAATTTAGTGCATTCCTTCGCGTTTGGATAAGCAACGCACTCGGCACATGATGAGGTGTGGCGTTCCATATTGCAGGTCCTCACTTTGCACCATGTGGCTTTCGTGTTGTCGTGGCAACCTGCGCATTTTTCACTCAGATACTTTTGGCACGCTCCGCAGTACAGCCCGCAATATGCCACCAGTCCCGAATCAGTTGTTATGTTTTTCATGCTCTTCCTTTCAGTCAACGCGCGGGTGTAGGTCGCGGGTCACAGCGACCCACCCGCTGGTTGGAATGCCTGTCAGTATATATCCAGCTGAATTTTGATTGTCTCGCCGATCTTGAGCATATCTTCTTCTGAAAGCATACCGGCGCGCTTAAAGAGGCGCAACTTGCTCACCGTTGCCAACTGGTCAGCCATTGCCTTGCTTTCTTTGCCGTTGAAGTGAACCAGCGTTTCACTTGGATATAGACGATCTGTTTTGCTGGTGAGAGGGACAACTTGAACGCGGTTGAGAAATTTGTTTGATGCGTCATTGCTGACAATGATGGCTGGTCGTTTTTTTCTGATCTCGCCGCCAACGGAAGGATCAAAATTAACCCACCAGACCTCACCTCTTTTCATGTGCGATGTCCTTAAAGGTGGCCTCCGCCCAATCCAATGCGTCAGACTCCCGCTTTTTGTCTTTAGACATTTGAGAGTAAGCCAGTTCCAGATTGGGGCGAACTACATGCGGGCGCACGAGTTCCTCTACGAACTTGCTGATTTTGCGGGGGCCGATGGTTTTATGAAGGCCCTTATATACGGCTTCATCTACGGTTATCGTCAGCTTCTTTTGCATTAATGCCTCCTTCTCTTCTACACGTATACTATACGTATTATCCATAAAACTGTCAATAGTAACAAGCAGGCTCGGTTAGAAAGGGGCGCGGCGGTTTTACGCCGCGCCCCTTCGATTCGTACATGCTTTATGAGCGTTTAGAAACTACGTCCCGAAGTTTCTCGACGCGTAAGTTGGAATCAGGGCGCCGGGTTTCGCCCTGCGCTATCCGATCTACCGACTGGGGAGGCACCACTTATTGACATTTCGCGGTGGACCGTCTCCCTAAAATTCTCTTGGGTTTATCTGGTTCTTTCTGCGTCAGCATGATCGAGTCGTTCACATACATGTCATTAACCAACCAATCCGCGACGTCATTATAGCAAGACTCTATTTCATCACGGAATTTCTTCGCGCCCTGCGCCGCCCACACTTCGAACTTATCATCCTTGCTTGAACAGGTAAACACCTTGCAATATATTTCTGTATTATCTGTAGTCGAAATGAGTCTAGCCTGCACTTCCAGCTGCACGTAAAGGTCGGGCCTCACCTTACCCCGGCCGATGAGCTTTAACTTCTTGACATCGATCTCATTTATTGTGCTAATGCCATTCGATTTAAATTGACGGTAATCCGGCTTCTCGCCTTCTATTATCGGTCCAGCTTCATGTATTATCGTAAACGGAAATGTCTTTAGGTTAGTAAATCGTGATAGGAACTGATCGCTCATGTTCTCTTGCATGCGGAGTTTTGCGAGAGCATCCCGGATGCTGACTTCTCGTTCACTCACCATTTCCGGTGAATCAGCCGTGATCATGCCGCTCACGCCTCCGACAACGGCCCCTACTGGTGCTAGTACTAGCCCTGCAACTGGAAGCAAGAGGCAGTAAGGATCATTGCATCCTTGCATGGCTTCAAATGATATTACAATTGGAGTAAGAGCTCCGACCTCGGCACCATCATTAGCACCTTCTTTTGCACCTTTAGATGGTATTTGTACTTTTATGCGTGGAACATGACGAGCTACAGTTAGGCCGATCAGTCCGAGTCGTGTTTTCAACACATCAATCTCTTGTGGGGCCATCGGCTTCGGTGCCTGACGTACCGCGCACCCGCTGGCTAATAGTAGCAGCGTCAAGACCATACCAGTTTTGCGAATCAGCACCATTTCCTTCATATTTCGATATTCTCTAATTCTAACAAGTTATTATAGAAACAGAAAAAGCATCTATATATGATGGTCTCGTAAGGAACTTTGGGGACATCCTAACTGTGCGTTACTCTGAATCTGCATCTATGGAGTGGTTAATCTATTAAAGGCATCCACTGAAACAGCGTTATATAATGCACCACTAATGCACCATTTGTAGATATTTGTCCAGTACCGCTCTAAACTTATGAAAAGCATCATCGATGCCGGACATCCCTTCCTGCATACGGCTCCAATCCAATTGGAAACCATAACCGTGATACACAACATGTCTGAATTTTCGAAAAGTTGACATCGTAGCGGCGAGGGGATCATCAAAGAGTACAGGAAACGGTTTATGAGAGGGCACGCAAAAACGTTTGAATAAATCGATATGCCAGGTGTCACCCGCAGGAAGTGGAACGGCATGGAAGCGACTGATTCGTTTGAGGATATTTTCCACGCCGCCGTAAAATTGTGCCATGAACGCCGCAGCCGCTGTTTTTTCGCGGACCGTCGGCTCGCGCGCGCCAACATCCGCCCGCAAGGACGAAAGCTCGCGAACGGTATCGCCGATTAATTCCAGCTCTATGCCGATCTCCTCGCGGAGTTCGTCCACGATCATATCAGCACTTTTCCCCTGCGTTCAATAAGCCTGGTGAAACGGCTGGGAGGGCTTAAGGCTACAATATCGAGCGGTGCATGCAGCTCTTCCTCCAGCCGTGCCGCAAGTTCATACAATTTCCATCCCGGGACCCCGTCACAGGCAAGGTCAATGTCCCGCGCCTGTTCCGGTGCGTCCACACTGCTGCCGAACAGGATCAAGCGTACTGCGCCGTATGTTTTTGCCAGGCTTATTATTTTTTGCAGTTGCTGTTGCCCTATTGCCATTTGACGTTATCCTTCATGCAGATAAAAAGATGCTGCTGAAAAGATATAACAGATTTCCTTAAATTGCAAGCATGTTATTGGGTAATAACTGATGTGCAACCGGGAATCTACAAATCAATTTTATCCATGTCAGGCACCTGTTGTTTCGAGCATCTTCTTTATCAGCTCCACCGCTTTCTCGACCGCTCCGGCGACCTCGGGAGAGAGTCCCATTTCATAGCTCGCGACGTCCTTCGGCACAATGCCGACGATCGTGGTTTCCGGCAGCGTCCAGAGAGCGCCGACCATGTCGAGGATGTCCGAAAGCCTGCCGTAGTGGCCGGAGATGAAGAGATCGCGCTCCCGAAGCTCTTCTCCCCGCAGGACCATGATATCTCCCGGTTTCCCTTTTCCGAACATGGCGTCCACGATGATGAGACGGGAAACTCCTTCAAGGTAGCCGAGAAGATCGATGCCCGCTGTTCCGCCGTCGAGCAGTCTCACGCCCTTGGGCAGTTCTGTTTCCCGCAACCGGTCGATGACGGCGATCCCGATGCCGTCGTCTTTTCTGAGCGTGCTGCCGATCCCGAGCACGAGGGTCCCTCCAGGCGTAGCAGCATCTTCCGGCTCCTGTTCCCGCTCCTCAATGTCGTTCATACCGCTCATTCCGCCTTTTCCGGTCCCGATGGTCCGGGCTCGCCGTCGCCGCCGATGATCACGAAATAAATGTTCCGCATGTTTTTCTCGAACTTCAGCGTCTTGACGATGTCGTGGCGATCGGAGAAAACCGAATCAATGATGATCATGTCCGGCTGTTCGGCCTGCGCCTTCTCGATGCATTCCCTGCCGTTGCATACGCCGACGGCGTGGTACCCCCGCATCCGGAGCGTCTCGCTCAGCGTTTTCACCAGGGACTCGTCCTCGTCGACGACAAAGACTTTTTTGTGCGACGCGCCTTTGGACAGCAGATCGCCGATGTTCCTGAGCAGCTCCTCGGGGTCCACGGGCTTCTTGAGGTACCTGTCCACGCCGATCCTGAATCCGCGGGCCAGGTCGTCGACGATGGAGTGGATGATGATCGGTATGTCCATCGTTTCCGGATCGTTCTTCAGCACCGCGGCAACGTCGAAACCGTTGATGCCGGGCATCATGACGTCGAGGATGATGAGGTCCGGTTTCTCTTTCTTCGCCTGCTCCACCGCTTCAAGCCCGTCTTTCGCCTCATGGACGCGGTATTTCCGCGCTTCCAGCTCCTGCCTGAGCAGTTCCCTGATATGCGCTTCATCGTCGACCACCAGGATGTCCTTGCCGGCCTCGGCCGAGTCCGGAAGCGTCGCCACATGCTGCTCCAGCCGGGATACGAGCATGTCGATGTCCATGGTTTTCATGACCGTGTCCACGGCAGATCCGATCGGGACCGTGAACAGGAACGCGCTGCCCCTGCCCGGTTCGCTTTCCGCCCATATGCGGCCGCCATGGCGGTTCACGATCTCCTTGCAGATCGGCAACCCGAGCCCCGTCCCCTTCGGCTTGTTCGTGAGGGTGTCCCCCACCTGCTTGAACTTCTCAAAGACCTTCGGGAGGTCCTCGGTGTCGATCCCCAGACCCGTATCGCGCACGCTGATGACGAGCTCGTTGCCGCGCCTGACGGCGCCGCAGGTGATGGACCCGGACTCCGTGAACTTCACCGCGTTGGAAAGAAGATTAATGACGACCTGCATCAACCGGTGCCGGTCGCCGGTCACCAGCGGCAGTCCCGCGTCCAGGCCGAGGCGCAGCGCGAGGCCTTTCTGCTCCGAAAGCGCTGAAATCGCGGCCGCCGCCTGCTCGATGACCTCCGAGATCGACAGGGGCTCCATGCTCCACTCGATCTTTCCCGCCTCCATTTTCGCCAGATCGAGCACGTCGTTGATCAGGGCGGTGAGCCGTTCGCCCTCGGAGAGAATGATCTCGATATTGTCGCTCACCTGTTGAATGGTCTTCTGAATTTTCCGGTCATCGGTCTTGACGAGGGGAAAGATCACCTCGTTCATTCTTTTCTTGATGATCCGCGCAAAGCCGAGGACGGAGGTAAGGGGCGTCCTGAGTTCGTGGGAAACGGTGGAAAGGAAGTCCGTTTTCATCCGGTCCACTTCCTTCTCCCTCGTGATGTCCCGGGTCAGGATCACGACCCCGGTAGGCGCGAGCGGGGCCGGTGCACCGGCCTGCCTGGCGTCCGCCTGGGCTGATTCCTGGGTGAGCGCCGTCGCCAGGGCCTTTGCAATCCGCCCTCCCGGAAGCCCGATTTCCAGGCTGATCGCATCGCGCGTGCCGTTCTTCGCGCACGTTTCGATCAAATCGGCCAGCGCCGGGACAAAGACCTCGGCGGCATTCCTTCCGGCCATGTTTTCCTTGCCGTAGCCGAACATCTCGAGCAGAGCGCGATTGACGCGGAGGATCACGCCGTCGATGTCCGTGACCAGCAGGCCGTCGGCCATGTTGTACATTACGGCGTTCAGCTTGCTCCGTTCTCCGTCCAGCGACTCCGTTGTTTTTTTGATCGTCTCGTACGAACGGGCATTGTTCACCGACAGGCCGATGTTCGGCGCAAGGGCGGAGATGAAGGACAGCGTTTCGAGCGTGATGGGTTCCGCTGCGGCGAAGACGAGAACGCTGTTCGACGCGCCTTCGTAGAGACAGGGGACGGCGGCCAGGGCGGACGGGGAAGCTGCGGTCCCGGCGAACGAGACACCCGCAACGGTGTGTTCCTCCGTTGTCACCATGTCTTTCAGAAGCGACGCCCGGTCCGCCAGTTCCCGTATCCGGTCCGTCCCCGCGGAGGAAAGCTCGAGCCCCTGCGAGTCCAGGACGTAAAACGCCCCCTCGTCGTCTCTCAGACAGAACGCCGCCGCTTTCAGTTGTGTCGCCGAGAGAAGCGCGGGGAGCAGGACGGGGGTGAGCTTCGGAAGATCGACCACGGAAGCGAGTACGTTCGCGATGTCGGCGAAACGCCCCTGCATGCGCACGGTTTCCTGAAGCGCTTTGCAGCGGTTTTCCAATTCCCTGTTTCTGGCTAAGACGGATTCACTGTTTGCTTGATTGTCCATGAGATGCTTTTCTAAAACGGTTCGGGTTTCAGGAATTCAATTTACACTGCTCCGGAGCGAGTCGATCCGGAAGGTGGTTACCGGCTGCTGCACGCCCTTGACCGCCATCGCCTCGTGAGGCCAGCAGACGGCCGCGTCCTTCACCTGCTCGTGCGTCGCTTCGGTGATGAGGATGTCCGTGTCGAAATGCTTGTTCAGCGCTTCAACGCGCGAAGCGAGGTTCACATTGCGCCCGATGATGGTGTAGTCGATCCGCTTCCGGGAGCCCACGTTTCCGGCCACAACCTCGCCGGTATGGATGCCGATCCCGAACTTGATGGGCGGCAATTTATTCGCCGCGCGGACGCTGTTCAGCTTCGCGACGGTTTCGCGTATTTTCAGCGCCGCCTTGACCGCGTTCATCGCATCGTTCCCCGTAGTGAGGGGAACGCCGAACACCGCCATGAGCCCATCGCCCAGGAACTTGTCAAGGGTGCCGTTGTATTCGAAAATGATGTCCACGATGTCGGTGAACAAGTCGTTCAGGAAACTCACCACTTCCTCGGCGCGCAAGGTTTCGCTCATGGACGTAAAATTCCTGATGTCGAAAAAGAAAACCGTGGCGGTCTTGCGTTCGCTTTGGAGGCTGATGTCCTTGGTCATGATCTCGTTCGCCACATGAGGGCTCACATACCGGGACAGGGCTTCGCTGGCCTTTTCCTTGTCCCTGCGGTGCCGCTCCGATTCGAGCTCCTTGAGGACGATCCGGTCGATGAGGTAGATATTGTCCAGGGCCACGGCGATGTTCCCGCAGAAGATCTCCAGGAGGTTTTTGTCCCAGGCGGTCAGTTGTTTCGTCCCGTGCATGTAGATCATGTTCGGCGTGCCGTTCTTCGTCTTGAAGTAGATGATGCCGTGGTCCTCGAAATACTCCGTCTTCCCCTTCGCCATCGTTGCGACGAGATCCTCCAGGATCTCCATCGGAACCGCTTCCTTCACCATCTTATTGGAATGCGCGGCGAAACTGCCGGTGCCGGCGAGGATATAGAGCTCGCCATTCTTCTCGCAGGCGGCGAAGCTTTTGACGAACGCGGCGCTGTCGTCCATGTGGAGGAGCGCGGTGAGCTGGGTAAGCGCGCCGGCAATGAACTTTTCCAGGGATTTCAGCTCGAAAATGGACGACGAGGCGTCGATGATCTTTTCCAGCCCTTTTTTGTTGTTGTCGATGATCTTGATGTCGCGAAAGGCGCGCACGGCGGCCACCGTGGTCGTGAACAGCTTCTGGGACGTCAGCTCGGTCTTGGTCTTGTAATCGTTGATGTCGTATTCGATGATCACCTTGCGCTCGGGGGCCTGGCCCGGCTGGCCGGTCCGCAGAATGATCCGGACCATGTTGTTCAGGAGCTTCTCGCGTATGAACTTCACGACCTGGAGCCCGGCGTCCTCCTCTTCCATCACCACGTCGAGCAGCATCAGGGCGGTGTCGGGATGTTTGGCCATCTGCTCCTTGGCCTCCCGGGCGGAGTAGGCATGGACGAACTCGATGGACTTGCCCTCGAACACAAAATCGCCCAAAGCGATCTTCGTGATGCTGTGGACTTCCTTTTCATCGTCCACGACCATGACCTTCCAGCTGCCGGCCGCGCCCGGCGCCGGTGCAACCGTTGTCCCCGGCGCGTCTTCCGCGGCAAACAGTAAATCATCGGTGCTCATAGCTTATCCTCCCATGTTCGTGGGGAAGGCGATGTTGAACGTCGTGCCTTTTGCCACTTCACTCTCGCAGGTTATTTTTCCGCTCAGCTTTCCGTTCACCAGATTATAGACGATATGCATCCCCAGACCGCTGCCGCCCTTACCGCGCCGGGTGGTGAAGAAGGGATCGAAAATCTTCGGCAAATTCTCCTTCGGGATGCCTTTGCCGTTGTCGGAATAGGTGAGGACCGCCGTGCCGTTGTTGCGCGAGACGTTGAAAACGATGTGCCCTTCGTCGTCCTTTTCGTAGGCGTGTATAAGCGAGTTCATCAGCAGATTGGTGGCGATCTGGGACAGGGCGCCGGGGCAGCTGTCCACTTCGACGTCGTCGGCGCCGACGACCTCGATCCGGTGTTTGGTCCGCTTGTATTCGTGCTTCAGACTGAGCAGCACCTCGTCGATGTACTTTTTCAGGTTGAACCGCCTGCGGTCATCGCTTGACTGGTCCACCGCCACCTGCTTGAAGCTCGCGATCAATTCCGCGGCCCGGTTCAGGTTCACGACCGTGATCCCGATCGTCTCATTGGATGAATCCAGAAATTTTTCAAGGTCCGACTTTTTCATCGTGCCCGCATGGAAGTCTTTTAGCAGGTCATCGAGCTTTCCCTGAAGGTGCGTCGCGGCGGTGATGCCCACGCCGACGGGAGTGTTGATTTCATGGGCGATGCCCGCCACGAGCCCGCCCAAAGCAGCCATCTTTTCAGTTTCCACCAGCTGTTTCTGCGCCTGCTGTAATTGCGACAGCGACTGCTCCGCCGACCCCTTTGCCACGGAAAGCTCGGCGGTGCGCTCCAGCACCTTTGCTTCAAGTTCTTCGTAGGACTTGTTCAGGTCCCGCGCCATGTCCTTCAACGTGTTCGCCAGAAGGCCGATTTCGTCCGAGGAGTGCACATTCAGCTCCGCGGTGAAGTCTTTTGCCGCGAGCTTCGACGCGTAACCGCTCAGGGCGCTCAGGGGCTGGGATATCCGCTTGATGAACACAAAGGCGAGCAGAATGCTGATCGCGAAGACGACCGCCACGATGGAAAGCTGCCTGATGATCGCCGAGAGAATGGCGGCCTGGATGAGACTCCTGTCCATGCCGACGTGCACATACCCGGCCACGCCCGCGAGGATGGGCGAGGAAATATCCATGATGCTTCCGAGCCCCTTGACCTCCAGTTCCTGTATTGAGAGTTCCTTGGACGTGGATTTGAGCGCAACCGCTTCGGCCGGGACCCGGGGAACAAAGGTGTGAGAAATGATCTCGCCGTCGCCGTCGAGAATGAATATATATTTTACGCCGCGGATCTCCAGAAACTGGTCGATCATGGACTGGGCCATGGAGGAGTCCCGGTTCATCAGGATTTCAACGCTTGAATCGGCGATGCTCTTCGCGATCGCCATGCCCTTGCTCCGGTATTCTTCGGTAAGGGAGTTGTCCAGGTTCCAGGCCGAATAGAGGGTGGTCGCGGCGGCAAGAATGCCGAAGATCAGCACCATGATGAGAAGGGTCTTCTTGAACAGCGCGGTCATTTTCATTTTTTCCAACCCTCCCAGTCGTTGAGGGGAACGAATTTCCCGTCCCGTACCGTGGTGTAGTAGACGACATCCAGCCCCTGGTGCCGTGTGGGACCGAAGGATATGTTTGCGTTGATCCCGAGGTCCAGGTCCTTGATCTCTTCCATCGTCGGCCTGATCAGTTTCTTATCATCGAGAGTCTTCATCTTTTTGAGGACCTCGACCAGCAGCTTCGCGTTCAGGAACCCCTCGAAACTCACGAAGCTGTAGGGCAGCGGCTTGTATCCTTCCTCCGCGAGGCCGGCCGGCGGCGCCGGGTTGTAGTAATCCATGATCTCGCGATACTGTTTTACCGCGGCCAGGGAGGTGTCCTCGTAGCTCGGCACGACCTGGGAATTGATGAGGTGAGCGGTATAATCCTTGCTGTTCTTTTTTCCCGCTTCCTGCAGGAGGCCCAAAAGGTTTTCACTGCCCACAAACGAGACGTTGGCGATCGGGACCGTGAGGCCGCTTTCGCGGGCGTCCCGGATGAACGCCGCGCAGGCCGCGTACGAGCCCACGGAGATCACCGCGTCGGGTGCGGCCTGCTTGAGCAGGTCGACCTGCTCCTTCATGGAATCCTGGAATTTCGCGCCTCTCCGGTAGGTGGCCTCAACGGCGATATTGAGGTTGTGCTTGCGAAGCACCCGCCGGACGCCGTCCCATCCGCTCCTGCCGTAGGAGTCCGCCTGATAAAACACCGCGATCTTGTTCCTGCCCATCGCGACGAAATGGTCCACCAGTCCCTCGGTCTCCTGGCGATACGAGGCCCGGAGGTTGAACACAAAGGCATCGTAGGGGAACTCCCGCTGAGGTTGTGCGCCGGTAAAAGGGAAAAAGAGGAGGGCGTCGCTTTTCTGGTATTTTTTCAGAAGCGGCAATACCCGGGTGACCGTGGGCGTGCCGACGTAATTCATGAGCAGGAACACCTTGTCCTGCTCGATCAGTTTGATCGTGTTTTCGATCGCCGGGACGGGGTCATAGCCGTCATCGTAGGCTTTGATGACAAGATTGTTTCCGTGTACGCCGCCCCACTGGTTGATATAATCGAAATAGGCCTTGGCGCCGCGGTAGAGCTCTATGCCGAGTCCCCTTGACGGGCCCCTGAATGACGCTGAAGTGCCGATAACGATGTCCGTTGCCGAGGCATTTGAAAGGAGGAGAAGAACGAGAATCACAACAAACAGGAATCGTCGTAGCGCCATGGGAATCGTCATCCTTTTCTCTGAAAGAGGTGCTCCTTCGGGTGAACCGATGGAGTATCGACACAGCGGGACTTGCTGTTCTGCTGATGAAAAAAAGGCTCGTAAAAAAACATGACAAGGAACAGATGGGAACCAGAGGAGCTCGTGACACGTCCCACGGCGCGGCGGACAACGAAAAGAAGCGGTCGAACGCGCCGCCGCTGCTCCCGGCGCGTCTCTTCCTCATCACGTTCCCCGGCTCATCCTACATAGGTAATCCACTTGTTTGCCCGTTCCGTGATTTCCAGATCGCCCCACATCCCGATCAGTTTATCGTCGGTCCGCAGAAGCTGGATGAACGATTTGCATTTCGCCGCATCATCGGACGCCTGTGCGTCGGCCGCCACCTTCATCTTGGCCTTATTCAGGATGAGGTCCGCCATGGAACCACCGAAAATGGACGCAATATCGGGTTTTATTTTGTCCTTCAGTTCCTCTACGTTCATCTCACTCTCCCCCTAACGTGCCTCAAGAAAGCTTTGTGGTATCGGTGAACCGTGATGGGGCCCCGGAGCGTTTCTGCAAAAAATCAGCTGACCAGCTTTTCCCAAAGTGACTGTCTTTCCTTGACGGTTAATTCTCCCAGCATGCCGACGACGCGGGCGTCGCCGCACACCGTACGCACCACCTCGGCGTACTGCCGCCGGCCGAAGTCCGCGGGCGGCGCAGGGACGGAGCTCCGCGCGCTCATGACGATTTGCGAGGCAAGCCTGTCGCCGAAGGATATGGAAAGATCTTTCAGGATCTCCTCGATCGCCTCGTTCGGCGTCATCCGTCCCTCCGGAGCGTATCGAGCACGGCGCCGTCGCTCGCAAGCAGCGTGATGTCGAGCGGCATTTTGCCGATGGCATGGGCGGAACAGGAAATGCAGGGATCGTAGCACCTGACGGCCATCTCGACCCTGTTCAGCATGCCCTCCTGGATCGTGTCGCCCTTCACGTACATTTTGGCGACGTCCTTCACCGCAAGGTCGATCGCCTTGTTGTTGTGGGTCGTCGCGACGATGAAGTTGGCCTTCGTGATCCGTCCGTCGTCGTCGGCCCAGTAATGATGGATGAGCGTGCCGCGCGGCGCTTCGATGGCGCCAACGCCCTCTCCCGCCGTTTTTTCGACCTTGACCCGGAAGTCCTTTGACACGATGTCGTCGTCGATAAGCAGTTCAAGTGCCCGCTCCGAGGCATAAAGCAGTTCGATGGTCCGCGCAACATGGTAATAGAGGTTTTCGTTGATCGTGCCGCCCATGGCCTTAAAGGTCTTCATCCGCTCGCCCGCCTCGGGCGTCCCGATCGCCTCGGCCACATTCAGCCGCGCCAGCGGACCGACGCGGTAAATGCCGTCGGGCCAGCCTTCCCGTTTATAGTAGGGGAACTTGAGCCATGAGGAATTCTCCACATGCTCGGCGATATAGGACAGATAGTTTCTGCCGTCGAATTCGTCGATCTTCTTTCCCACGGCGTCCTTCATGACGATGGGACCGTCATAGAGCTCCAGGGAACCTCCCCGCACCATGCCCATGTGCTTCGTGGGCGTGGAGCCGAGACTCGGAAGACTGTCGCGGTAGGAATCGATCAAAGCATAGGCGGTGTCCACGGCAAGGCCGGAGAGCCGCACCGCCTCCTTGGCGTCCTGGATCAGGTGGAACCGGTCCTGGTGCCGGAGGGCCTTGCTCATCCCGCCCGGAATGGCCGTTACGGGGTGGATGGGCCGCGCCCCCACCTTATCGATAATGGTCTGACCGATCTTTCTGAGTTTGATCGCCTTCTTCGCGAGGTCGGGGTTTTTCTGATACACGCCGATGACGCTCCTCGATACCGGGGGCGCGTCGGGGGTCAGGATGAAATCCGGAGCGGCCAGAAAGAAGAAGTGCAGGGCATGGGAATTGATGATCTGGCCCATGTGCATCAGCTCCCGCTGCTTTCGCGCCGCCGGCGGGATCTTGGCGCCGAGCAGATCGTCGCAGGCCTTTGCCGCGGCGAGGTGATGGCTCACGGGACAGATCCCGCAGATCCGCGTCGTGATCACCGGCATGTCCCAGATCATCCTGCCTTCGCAGAATTTCTCGAACCCCCGGAACTCCGTGACGTGAAAATGGGCATCGGAGACGGCTCCGTTTTCATCGAGCTGGATCGTGATCTTGCCGTGGCCTTCAACCTTCGTAAGAGGCCCAACCTCTATCGTCCGTTTCATTTTGCCTCCCTATGCGGATAAATCGATACGGGCAGGGAATACCGGTAGCCCACCCCCACCACGTCCTCCATGAACATCAGCCCGCCGGCGGGCAGAACGGAAGCCAGGGCGTTGATCATTTTCGCGCCCTGCTCCAGCGCGTCGGGGCCGGGGCCCATGCAGCCCCTGCAGGGGGTGTTGCCCTTGACGCAGCGCGCTTCGCACCCTTCCCTCGTTGCCGGTCCCATGCACAGGACCCCTTGCTCGAGGAAACAGCGCTCCTCGTTAATTTCATCCAGTTCCATGATATTGGTCACCGAGTCGGTGACGAACTCCCTGCGGGGAATGTACATCTGTTCGTGGGTCCTCGTGCATTCGTGGCACAGGTTTTTGGACGGTATTTTTATCTCCCGGTTGTTGATAATGTCCAGGAGCGCGCCCATGATCATCGCCGGCGTGGGCGGACAGCCCGGCAGCGCGTAGTCCACATCGATCACCTGATGAAGCGCCTTTACGTGCGGGAGCATTTGAGGGATGTCCGGCGACGTGGGAATAAAGCCCTCGACGGTGCTCTCGTTCTTCACATAGGAACGCTTCAGCACCGTGTCCAGATCGTGAAGGTTCCGGAGGCCGTTGATGCCCCCCATGCACGCGCAGGTGCCGAGCGCGAGGATCTTCTTCGATTTCAGCCTGAACTCCTTGGCCACGGCCTCGTTTTCCGTGTTGCAGATCGCTCCATCAAGGATGCCGAGGTCCACTTCCGGCACCTCCTTGACGTCGTTGATGGGCGAGCGAACGATATCGATGGCAACGAGCAGGGGAATGAGGTCTTCGTGGAGATCGAGCAGGGCCATGTGACACCCGAAACAGCCCTGGAGTATACCGGTTGCGACTTTTACCTTTGCCATTATGCCCTCCCCATGGTTTTGAGGTAATTCATGAACTCCACGGCGCTCGTGACGCACGAGGCCCCGTCGCAGTCCGATACACCGAAGATGCGAAGACGGTCGGGTGAGATTCCCCGGCTGCTCAGCACGGCGCGGAAAAGGTTGGCCCTGCGGTCCAGGTCCGTGTTTCCCACGATGTTCAGGCAGTGATCGTCCTTGCACTTGCAGATCACCACGCCCGAAAAGCCTTCCTTGAAGGCCTCGAGGATAAACTGAGTGTCGAGCCTGCCCGCGCACCGCACCGAAAGCGGCATCACCCCTGTCGGATATTCCAGCCCGGTAGTGCCCGCGTAGTCCAGCGACGGATACCCGCACCCCTCGCAAATCACGTAGAGCAGCTTGGCGCCCGTCGGCGGTTTATAGGACGCGAGAATTTTTATCGCCGAAAGATAGTATTTGGTGCTCGCGCTGATCTGGTCCCGGGCGCCCGTGGGGCAGGCGGAGACGCAGTTTCCGCAGCCCACGCACCGCTTGATGTTCGTGGAGGACAGCTTTTTCGCCGGATCGATTTCCGCCGCGCGGAAGATGCAGGTTTTGATGCAGGTGCCGCAGCCGCCGCAGACCGCCTCATCCACCTGGGACACGAACAATTCGTGCCTGATGGCATTGCGGCTCAAGAGGGCATCGCAGGACATGGCGGCTGAATCGGCCATGGCGATCGAAAGAGCGAGCGACTGCTGTTCGGGAATAAGGAAGATGCCCTGCTGCACCGTTTCCGTCACCGCCGTGGCCGAGGACAAGGTCTTGAAGAACCCCCGTTCATCCCGCTCGAGCCGCAGAAAGGGGTAGAGTTCCGACGTGAACTTGAGGTCGTCGCCGATGGCGACGATGACGCCTCCGGCGCGAAGTCTTTTGTCTCCCTCGAGATTGATCCGGAAGTTGCCGGCATATCCGTAGAAATCGGTTATTTTCGAGATATGGAACCGCGCGTTCGGATTTTCCCTGATCGCGGCAAGTGTCGGCAAAACCTGGTCCTTTAAATTTTTCAGGTCCCGCACCTCTTCCCGGTCGATGAAGTCGACCTGGAAATTCCGGGCAAGGAGCCGCTGCGCGGCAAAAAGGCCGGCGGCCGTGGTGCCGATCACGGTGACGGCCCGGCGGGGCGACACCTCGATCAGGTCAACTTCTTTCGACAGCCGCACTTTCTCGATCGACACGTCGACGAGCACCTTGGCTTTGAGCGTCGCCTCATTCGGCGCGGACCGATGCGGCATCGAGACCTGCTCCCTGAGGTTCGTGATCACGACACGATTTGGATTGATGCCCGCGGCGTACAGGAGCGAAAGAAGCAGCTCTCCGTTTCTCGTTTTTTTGTAGAAGAGCGGGGACTCACCGGCGAGCACGACGCCCTCCAGCTTCTTGTCCTTGACCTCCTGGACGATGGCGCTGTGGCTGGCCGCGCTGTGTAGGTTGCCGAGCACCCGCGCAGTTACGCCGTTTGTGTGCTCACCGGCAATGTACTTCACGTCCACGACCTTGCTTATGTCGCCGTCTCCTTCCGAAAGGAACAGGCCGATATTCATGTCGCGTCGCCTCCTTGATTCAAAAAAGAATAGAAAGACAATAACTGTCCAGGTCAAAACATTGTCCGCAGATTACGCCGATTTCACAGATTAATACAGGACTCTACCGCGATAGTTTCAGCACCTCGAAGGCCTTTGCCACGATCTCATCGGGGTCGAAAGGCTTGGTCATATACAGCTCCGCGCCCACCTCGTCCCCCTTCTGGCGGTCGAATTCCTGGCCCTTGGCCGTCAGCATGATGATGGTGACGCCCTTCGTGGCGGGGTCGTCCTTTACGGCGCGGCAGACATCGAAGCCGTTCATCTTCGGCATCATGACGTCGAGAAAAACAAGCTCCGGCTTTTCCCGCTTGACGGCTTCAAGCGCCCGCTCGCCGTTTTCCGCGGTCAGGAGTTCGACTCCCTTGTCTTCCAGTTCCTCCAACGCCTGCTCCAGGAGCAGCCGGATGTGGGGTTCGTCATCGACGATCAATATTTTGGCCATGGCCTCTCCCGCTCTAGTAGAGCACCTCGAACACCTCGACGGACTTGTTCTTTCCCTTCACCTGCACGCTTCCGATCTCCTTGAACGGGAACAGGTCTTTCGTCGCTTCATAGGCGCTGCGGCTCACGAGGATCTGGCCTCCCTTGGCCATGGACTGGAGCCGCGACCCGGTATTGACCTCGTCGCCGATCGCCGTATAGTCCATGTGGTGCGGGGACCCGATATTGCCGACGACGACATCGCCGGAATTGATCCCGATGCCCGTCAGAAAATTGTTCTGGATCCATACGGAAGGGACGGCCTTGATGCGCTTCTGCATGGCGATGGCCGACTCGATGGCCCGTTTTTCATTATTATCGGACGGTCCCGGAGCTCCGAAGAACGCGAAGATCATGTCGCCGACAAACTTGTTCAGCGTGCCACCATGGGTGAAGATCACATCCACCATGTGGGTGAAGTACTCGTTCAGGTATTCAACGATTTTTTCCGGCGGCTGCTGCTCGCAGGTCGTCGTGAAATTCCTGATATCGGAGAAGAGCACGGTAATATTGCGCTTGGCCGGCGTGAACACGATGTTTTCCTTGGAATCCATGATCGCCTTCACGACCTGCGGAGAGACGTACCGTTCCAGGTTGCTTTTGATCCGCTCTTCCTTCAGCTTGTTCTCATGGAAGACCGCGTTCTCGATGACGAGCGCGGCCTGGGCGGTCAGCATGTGCAGCAATTTCAGGTTGGCTGCGGTGTAGCCCACGGGCTCCTCGCTGCTGACGTTGATGACGCCGATGACCTTGTCCCGCGTTTTCAGCGGCGCGCACATCATCGAGCCGACCTTGTTGGTGCCCTTGATATACCGGGAGTCCGTCGCTACATTATTCACGATCTCCGCTCTGCCCGAAAAGAACACCGTGCCGGCAATGCCGATGCCCACGCCGGGCTTCAGCGTCATTTTCGGTGAGTGTTCCCTGCCCGACGCCGCAATGATCTCGAGATTTCTCGTCCGCTGATTCAGCAGCATCACCGAGGCGTTCGACGACCTGATGTTTTTCCGCGTCTCGTCGATGACCAGCTTCGCGACTTCGTTCAGGTTGAGGCACAGGGCGATTTTGTCCACAAAATTGTAGAGGAGCGATATTTCCTTGTATCCGTCCAGGGTTTCCTGGGCCAGCGCTTTTCGATCCAGGTGCTGCTGCGCCAGGTGACTCACCAGAACGGCAACGGACCGCGCCTCTTCGGTCCCCACTGCCCAGCCGATAACGTCGCCCGATAGCTCGATGGGATACTTCTTCGATGAGCCGTCACCGGGTTTGCCGGCGAGAAGCGTTCCAGCAGCATCCAGAATCCCGATCGGAACGCCGAGCGAGGCAAGAATGCCGTTGACGGCCTCGCTCGCCCTTTCGCCTGAAAGGACCTTTTTCAGCGATATCACAGCCATGGACTAATACCTCGTATCACGAGGTCCTTCGCAAAATCGTCTCGTGCATGATTATGGCGATATAATTATTGTAAGATGAGATCTGCGACCTGACTTCTTCGCTCTTGTGAATACCGAAAACCGTGTTATACATATCATAAAAACTGATGTTAAGTCAATAAATATTGCTTGCTTTTCAACCGTTCAATTGTGTCTAAATAATTGTTTTTCCCGAGAAAAATGGGATTTCACTCTTGCTTTATGATCGCGCCTCCACCGACGACAGTATCGTCGTCATAAAATACCGCGGCCTGGCCGGGACAGACACCGGCAACCGGATGAGCAAACACCACGCGAACCTGGTCATTGGCCGGCGATTCCAGCGTTGCCGGAACAAACGGCGACCGGTACCGGATCTTGACCTGGACGTTCAAGGGATACGCTCGTTCAACGTTGTTGATAAAATTCAATTCCCCCACCACCATGCCGTTTGTGTGGAGCTCGGACTGTTTCCCGAGCACAACACGGTTTGTGTTCGGTTCAATTCTTACGACATAAAGCCGCTCTCCCGCGGCCACGCCGAGATGTCTCCTCTGTCCCACAGTGAAGAACGCGATGCCGTCGTGTTTGCCGACAACCTTCCCATCGGTCATGACGAGCTCGCCGGCTTGAAGCGACTCAGGATTGTGCTCTTTCAGAAAGCCGCGATAGTCATTGTCGGGAACAAAGCAGATTTCCTGGCTCTCGGGCCGCTCGGCCGCCGGAAGCGCAAGCTCCCGGGCAAGCGCCCGCACTTCCGTCTTGCGCAGAGCGCCAAGCGGAAAGAGCACGTTCTTCAGCTGGTCCTGGGTAAGGCGGTAGAGAAAATAGCTTTGGTCCTTGCTTTCATCAATGCCTTTTTTTAAAAGAAAGCGGGACGACAAGAGGTCCTGTTCGATGCGGGCATAGTGGCCGGTGGCAAGATGATCGAACCCGTTCGCGCGGGCATAGGAGAGGAGCAGGTGGAACTTGACCAGATCGTTGCATTTGATGCAGGGGTTCGGCGTGCGGCCCTGCCGGTATTCGGAAATGAAATCGCCGACAATGTCCCGGGAGAAAGCTTCCTGCGCGTCAAGCATGCGGTGCTGAATGCCGAGGCTGCTGCAGACGGCCTGCGCCGAACCGATGTCGCAGCACAACCCGGCGGTCAGCTTCATGGTGACGCCTTCAACTTCCAGGCCCTGCTTCTGCAGAAGCGCGGCGGTCACAGAGCTGTCAACGCCGCCGCTCATGGCTACAAGGACTCTCTTCGTCATAGGGAACTCTTTTTACCCGGCCACTTCAGCGCAAGCAGCGTCAGCGACCCGA
>Ga0315281_10003263_pt1 | contig 23829 bp, 22 predicted proteins | sample YL17G07_0_MG_FD_204540 | JGI IMG/M metagenome (GOLD analysis project Ga0315281, IMG submission 204540) | Sediment microbial communities from Yellowstone Lake, YNP, Wyoming, USA - YL17G07_0 | ecosystem: Environmental > Aquatic > Freshwater > Lake > Sediment | place: USA: Wyoming | collected... | reverse complement strand
CGGATGCGCAGCCGCAGAATTCCTGAATAGGCGGACAGCATTGCCGCGTCCATCTGCCGCCGGGCCATGTGATAGCCCAGCGGGCTCATGGCGCCGGCACGAACCTGAGTCAGTGCCGTGGCGATGGCCTGACGTACTTCGTCGTTGGCCTGGCTGTTGACGACCTTCTCCACTTCCCAGCCAATCGAGCCGACCACGACGTAACGTCCTTGCTCGTCGATTGCATAACAGGCGCGCTGATGACCTTCCAGCATGGATTCTTCCTGCGGAACATCTGCCTTCTTCATGAACCCGCGTCACTCCACGGTCAGCAGCATGTAGCAGAAACTGAAGCGCGCGCTTTCCGGTACTGCGCAAAGCAGCCGGTCGCCGGGTTTCAGCCGGCCGGAGTAGAGCAACTCTTCCATGATCAGGTAGATGGACGCCGAGCCGACATTGCCGACGCGGGTGAGATTCGTGAACCAGCGTTCGCGCGGTATCGCGAAACCGTTCATGGCCATGCGTTCATACAGCCGGTCACGGAAATATTCCGACGAATAATGCGGCAAGAACCAGGTAATGTCCTCCGTCTTGAGATTGCGGCGCTTTGCAACTTTTGTGAAAACGCGGTCAATCCAGGCCGGCAAGATGAATTCATTCAGAATGCGCGCATCCTGCTTGTACGCATAGAACCCCTGGCGCACGATATCCAGCGGGTCTTCGACCTCGTGCCAATACTGCATACTCCCGTCCGGGCGCTTGTTGCCGCCACAGTACATGCACACCGGCATCTCGCCGGCCAGCGACACCATGTCGATCCAGTCGATGCGCAGCGACAGCCGGTCCGGATTCGGCCGCGATTGGACCAGGGCGGCGCCGGCGCCGTCCGACAGCATCCAGCGCAGGAAGTCTTTTTCGAACGCGAGCTCCGGACGCCGTTCGAGCTCGGCCACCAGGCTGTCCATCTCCGGCTCGAAGTTGCGGCCACGCATATAACGCGACGCCAATTCGGAACCGAGACTGATGGCATGGCGGTGCTCGCCGGCCCGCACGTTGAGCATCGCGTAGCGCAACGCCGACATGGAGGAGGTGCACACGGCAGCACTGGTATGCACTTCGCACGGCGGGCTCGCCAGCTCGCCGTGCACCATATGCCCATGTGACGGCTGCATCAGGTCCGGGCTCGATGTACCGGCGCACAGGCATTCGAGAAGATTCAGGTCGAAGCCGGCTTTCTTCGCCAAGGCACGCACTGCCTCGGCGGCCATTTGCGCGTTGGTGTGGGTGTAACGGCCGGTGGCGGGGTCAATTGCATAGTGGCGGGTCTGAATGCCATTGTTGCGCAACACAATCTTGCGTGAACGTGATGGCTTGCCGCCAACCATGCCGAGCACGTTCTCGATTTCGTCGTTCCCGACTGGCGCGTTGGGCAAGAAGCTCGCGATATCGGTGATATAGGCCTTCGCTGTCATGACAACCTGTTTCGTCTATCTGCTGCGGCCGCCGCGTGAGCGGCCGGAATTATTGAGGTCTGCTTCGGTCGATGTTGATATTACTGGTACTGCCTCACTCGCTGCGTGGACGACCCGGACGGCGCCTCCAGGCGCGCTACCTCCGCGTCCAGTTGCTTGCGCAACAATGGCCGCAGCAAGGCACGCACCATGATGCTCACCGGCATGACTGTAAGAATCATGGTGACGAGAAACACAATATAGACCACCAGCACCAGCCGCCGCAGTAGCCGGCCAGGCTTGCCGATCGATCGCAGCAATTGACCCCACAACCGGAAACTGCGGTGGGCAATTTTCTCGCCGGTTACATAACCGGGGTTCACCTTGACGGCGCCAAGGCCGGCAAGCAACGGACCACTTGTGGATTGTAGCAGAGGCAGCGCATCCGCCAACGCGCGGCCGAAGCGCGCGGCGGAGGCGATTTCCGCTTCGCTGATCCCGGCCGGGGGAAAGATACCCCAAAAACCATTCTTCTTGCCGGTCAATACCCATCTCGGTGTGGTGACAAAGGTCGCCCAAGGCGGTCCCTGATCCGTGAGCACCACATTGTCGATGTGGCGCGCGCCCACGTCCCGCAGCATGGCCTTCATCTTCTCCTGTGCCGACAGCCACATATTGCGGCAGGCGATGAAAGTGATGACCGGCGTGTCCTTCAGCACCGCGGCGGCCGTGGACTTGAGGAACGCCGTCAACGGCAGCGACGGTGACAGGAACCACACCTGGTAGGCCAGCACGACGAGGTCAAAGCGCGCCTCCTTGCCGAAGCTCACCGGCCGAATCGGCGGCGGATCGAGGTGCACACATTCCGGAAACGTATCGAAGAACCGGAAAAAGCCCCATGGAAAGGGAAACGGCTCGACCGGCTCCAGATTCTGCCAGACGATTTCCACATCAGGGCGGCCGGCCAACGGACGCAACATGGATTGCACGGCTCGCGTGAGCTGGCCGGTCTGCGAATAATACAAGACGAGAATGCGCGTCATCTACGAGTAACCCTGCTTCGTTCGTCCTTTCATAATACAAGAAGCTCTACTTCGTTCGTCCTGTCGTACACAGGCGGGTGGACACGAATGGGTAACCCGGGATATTGGGCAGTCTGAAGCATCTTCTGGCGGTGAACTTTATCATTCTGTTGCTTCCTTTTCCCCTGTTTCCTGTAATAGCCGCAGAAGACTGCTGCGCGGCAGCTTGCCGGTCGCATTGCGCGGCAAAGCCTCCACCAGACGCAATGGTCGGGGCAAAAATACCGGGTCGATACGGCTGCGCAAGCTTTCGAGAACATCCTCGCGCCGACACCCGGGTGCCACCACAAAAGCCGCCAGACGCTGTTCGCGCCCAGGCTCACCGTCTGGCAGGAAGAACGAGCCGTCCACCACCCCCTCGATCGCCAGCAACTGATGGTTGAGATCGCCGAGGGCAATGCGCTTGCCGGCAATTTTAATGACGTCGGTATTGCGCCCGTGCAGCAGGAACTCATGCTCATTCAATACATCGGCGTGGTCGGCGAGCACCATGGGCTCCGGCAGATACGGTGCTTCGACACGGAAGCCGTCGTCCGCCGGCGCGACACGAATGCCTTCGAAGGTGCGCCATACGGCAGTCTCCGCCTGACGGCGCACGGCGATCGCACCGGTTTCAGTGCTGCCGTAAAATTCCAGCACGCGCGTGCCATAGAGCTTCTCGGTTTGTGCCGCCAGAGCAGTGTCGAGCGGCGCCGTAGAGGTAAGAATAAAGTCCAGTGCCGGGAGCTGCACGCCATCCAGCACACAGGCGCGGATATGCACCGGCGTTGTCACCAGAATCGCCGGTCCCGGCAAGTCCGCGAGCGCCCGGCGGATATCCTCAGGATAGAACGGCCGCTCCGCACCGAGCGCATAACCCCATTGCGCGGGCAGGATCACCGAATACACGAATCCGTACATGTGCTGCGCCGGTACCGTGGCCAGCACCTGACCACCGCTTTGGGCATCAAGACCCAGGCATTCCCCGGCAATGCGCGCTTCGTGCGCGACCCCGCCCCAATACTTCGGATATCGTTTCGGCACGCCGGTGCTGCCGGAAGTGAAGGCAATGGCCACCAGTTGCTCCGGCAGAAACGCGGGAGCCGCCGCCTCAATACTGGCTCCGGAAACATCATAAGTGCACACCTCCATCACGGCGGCTTCCTCCGGCAAGCGCTGGTCAGTCAGGCAATACATGTCCGGATAATCGCGCGCGAGTTGTGCCAGCACTTGCGGTGCCCGGTTCGAGGGAAACAGGCTCACCTGTCCACGCGTCAGCGCCGCCGCCAGGCCGACCATAAATTGGTAGCGGTCCTCGCAGTGATTCAGCACGTGAGCCCGGTCCGGCAGGCGCGCGCTGAGTGCGGCCAGATCGCGCAGGAAATCCCGGCGTGTAATGGGCTGCTTGCCGCGCCTGGCAATCACATCTTCCGGCTGTCCCGGACGCATAAACGGCAGGCGTGTGCCGGTACCATTGCCAGGGCTACGGACTTTCATTCCTGCCCCGTGCGGCCATGAAACAAAAGCCGTGCGCGGTCGCGCGGCGAAATGCGGGCGATGCAGCGCAATGTGTCCCACGGCATGAATAAACCATATTGACGATAAAACAGTGCACGCCAGGCATACTGCGCAAGAAACAGGATGATGGCGAACAGGTAGCTCAGCACGTTCGCAAACAACGACCACAATTCCAGCGGCGCGTTCACCGCCAGCACAAGAGAGATCAGTACGATGCCGGCGAAAAACCCGGCCCAGACACGCGTCAGGTTACGCGCATAGCGTGTCAGCGCCGCCGGCAATTCGGCATTCTGGTATTCCATGCGCATGAGGCGCTCGACCAGCGGCATGGAGCCGGGTCGCAGTGTCAGGCCGAACAGGATCATGAGCCCGGCATTGATCAGCAACGGCGGCAGGTACAATGCATAGACGGTACCGGTGAACAGGTTCAGCGCCCCGACCGCAGCCAGCAAGGCGTACACACCCACCCAGGCGAACCGTGCGCGCGGTCCTTCGCGCAACTGCAGCATGGTATAGAAATACACCAGGCTCGTGACTACCAGTCCGGCTACCGCCACGGCCGGCACCTTGTACAGAATCAGCAGATGCACCAGCAGCGGATAAAAAATCATTCCAATGGTCTGCAGAACGGCACGCACCGGACGGTTTACGTCAGGCGGCGCGGTTCTGTTCGATGTGCCGGGACAGCGCGCGCAACGAACGGAAAATCTCGGAATTCTGCTTGTCGTCGGATTGCAGCTTGAAGCCGTATTTCTTGGATATGGCGAGCGCCAATTCCAGGGCATCGATCGAATCCAGCCCCAGTCCTTCGCGAAACAGCGCCGCTTCCGGGTCGATGGACTCTGGTTTCACATCTTCGAGATTGAGCGCTTCCACAATCAGCCGCGCCACTTCCTGCTCAAACGTTGTTGCCTCTGCCATTACATTGTCCTGTTCTGTGTAGCCATGTCGGGTTAAGCGATTTCCCGCCGCGGGCGGGAAACACCCCCCATTTTGCCACAGCACCAGCCCTTACGACCATGCCAGCCTGCACGACCCCGCCTTTCCAGCATGAATCGCGCTACTGGCGATTTACCAAGTGCCATAAATCAGTATGATTGCCTACCGAACCAGTCCGGTCCCGGCCGCAACCCGCTACTTCCCCGGTCCCGCTTCGAGGAGCACCTGATCCATGGTCATGCAGTCAACAGCATTCAACGCGCGCGCCAACCCCCAGCCTGTGACGGGCCACTGCGATGTCCTGGTCATCGGCGGCGGCCCCGCCGGTTCGTCCATGTCGGCATTCCTCTCGCAGAAGGGCTGGAAAGTGGTGTTGCTCGAGAAACAACACCACCCGCGTTTTCATATCGGCGAATCGCTTCTGCCCCTGAACATGCCGATCATCGACCGCCTTGGCGTACGCCAGGAGGTGGATTCCATCGGCATGCTCAAACCGGGCGCCGAATTCAATTACGCGGGCTACAAGCCGGCGGTGTACTACTTCAGCAATGCGCTGGATAAGAATTTCCCGATCGCCTACCAGGTGCGCCGCTCCGAGTTCGATAACGTCCTGCTGCGCAACAGCGCGCGCCTCGGTACCGACGTGCGCGAAGGGATACGTGTCACCGACATTGAATTGCGCCCCGGACAGCCGACCCGCGTGCAGGCCGAAGATGAATCCGGCGCACAACAGCTGTGGGAAACGAAATACCTGGTCGACGCTTCCGGGCGCGATACGTTCATGGCCAGCCGCCAGAAGATGAAACAGCGCAACTCGCAGCACAACAGCTCCGCAATCTTTGGGCACTTCTCGGGCGTCGAGCGCCGGCCCGGTCAGGATGCGGGCAACATCAGCGTCTACTGGTTCGAACACGGCTGGTACTGGATGATCCCGCTGAAGGACGGCGCCATGAGCGTCGGCGCCGTGTGCTGGCCGTACTATCTCAAAAGCCGCAACAAACCGGTGGACGACTTTCTGTGGGACACGCTGCGGCTGAACCCGCTGTTGGCCGAGCGCATGCAGAACGCCAAGCTCATGGGTCCGGCGCTCGCCACGGGGAATTTTTCCTACCAGGCGGAGCAGATGTACGGCGACGGCTGGCTGCTGATCGGCGACGCCTACGCGTTCATCGATCCGGTGTTCTCGAGCGGCGTGTTCCTCGGCATGAACAGCGCCGAGCTTGGCGCCCAGGTCGTGGACGACATGCTGCGCAAGGGCGACGTCTCGGTCGCGGCGAACGCGACGCAATTGCGCCGCTACGAAAAAACCCTGCGCTATGGCCTCAAGACCTTCTCGTGGTTCATCTACCGCATCACCACTCCGGCGCTGCGCAGGATGTTCATGTCGCCGCGCAACCTGTTCCGCATGGAGGAAGGCATCCTGTCGCTGCTGGCCGCCGATATTTTCCGCCGCACACCGATCCGCTTTCCGCTCTTCATGTTCAAGCTGATCTACTACGCGTCCTCGATCTTCAGCTGGCGAGAAAGCCTGACCTCCTGGCGCCAGCGCCAACGCGCCTGGCAGAGTCGCCTGGAGTTCGAGTGGAAATCGGGCGCCGAGCTGTAACCACAGGACACGGCAACCCGCTCGCCGGTCAGGGATGAAATTCGATACCGATGCGCAACGCGCTGGTGCGCAGGTTGTAATACAACAGCGTTTCGCCGTAACCCGTCCACAGCTGCACGTAGAGATAGGGGCGCATGGTATTCCCCGTGAACAACGAGTTCGCCGGCAGTGAGAGATCGATCTGCAGGCTGCCGTGCTTCAGGCCCTGGCGTCCCGTCACGGTAACACGCTGGCGGGATGTGGTTTCGATGCCGAAGACAAGGTCGGCATAGCCGTAATAGTCGCTAATATTCCGGTTCTGTTCGTCGGTTGAGACAATGACCCACAGCTTGGGTTCGAAGAAATATTCTTGCCGGCGAAACAGCGGCTCGACATAGGCGCGGTTCCAGGCACGCGAGCTTGCTCCATCCTTGCCATTCGACTCATGCACGAATCCGGTACGGGCGCTGGCGATATGCCAGCGCCCGGCAATCTCGGCGCTGGGTTTCCACGAGTAGAACACGCCGGGTTCGATGTTGTGATCGAGAATCGGCGACGAGTCACGGGCCATGTCCCAATAGGATCGCTGGGTGTAGGCAAAGTACCAGTTGGCACCGGTATCGTACTTGAGGCTCAGCTGGAACTTGCTGGTGGTATTGCCGGCCACGGTCGAATGCTCGGGCCCGAGAATCAAGTAGTTCGTGCGATACGTCGAGAACGGTGAAGCCGGTGGCACACTGGTGTCGTTGGCCGGTTCTGCGGCCAGTGCAACCGTTGCTGGCGTTGCAAGCAGCAACAGCACCATCGCAATGAGTCGCGTGCTCCGGCAGAAACGGCGGGGCACCGAAGTAGCCATATGCACGTCAGGCTCAGCTCTTCAGGGCAGAAGCAACTGCTTCAATCTCAAGCAACAGCTCCGGCCGGCAGACTTCTGCTTCGAGATAGAGGCATTGCGTGTGTTCCGGAAGCAAAGCCTCAAGACGCGCGCGGATAAGCGGGAAATCCTGCGGACGGCGGATGTACACCTTGATGTGGGTGAGACTGGCGAATCCATCAAAGTGAATACCCTCTTCCATGGCGGCTGAATCCACCAGCGCCTTGATGTTGACGAGTGTTTCCTCGAGCTGCGCTGCGGGATCTTCCAAATGACGCGATTCATGTCCAACAATGCTGGCCGTGCCCGAGATATACAGGAAATAGCGCTCCGCGCTGCGCACCAGCGTGGCGCGCGCAAACGACGGGCTCTGCGGTCCGTACTGCGGCGGATAACAGTAGGCGCTCATCTGGCGCGGATTCTCGCGATGCTGCCCGGCCACGCGTCCGGCCAGGAAATAGATAACAATTCCGCCATGACGGGTCCCCACGGCGCTCGCCGACGGCAGCCAGCGATTGAGATTCCCGTAATGCGCTTCCAGCGCCTGATAGCGGCCGCGGCAAAACGCCATGTAACGGTCAACATTGCCTTCGCGTTCGCCGATGCCCGGAAAGTAATTCCACATCCGCAACAAATGCGAGTAACCCTCGCTGTCGATAAGCGTCAGCAGGCGCGCATACGCCTCCTGGATGCGCGCCTCGAAACTGGCAAAATCGGCCGGCGAGTCGGCCGCGAAGCAGCCGAACAGCACATCACGGTTTCGTGCAAACATGAGTGGCCCAATGCGTCCCGCCACCACCGGCTGTTCGCTGGTCCATAATTCAATATGCGTCGCGCCGTCGAGCAGGGGCATACCGACCCAGGCCGTGGGAGCTGGCGCAGAATTTGGCAGCGCCGGACTGGTTCCGTAATGAATCTCGCCCAGCAGCGCCGGCGTCGCCGGGGGCAAGTGCGGCACGTAGGTCAGTCTGACCGGATGACTGGGTGCGTGCTGTACGTGCGGACGGTTCGGACTCATGCGACCCCGGCAAGCGGCGGGTGGTAAATCAATTGCACGGCATTACCCTCGGGGTCGAGGCAGTAGAAGCTGCGCGCGCCATCGCGGTGGGTGCGCGGTGCTTTGACAATATTGACGCCATTCTCCCGAAGAAAGACATGCCACACATCGACCTGCTCGATGCGCCTCAGCATGAACCCGATATGGTCGAGCCGCTGATGTGCGGTGTCGGCGTACGGGCCGGCTATGCGGTGCAGGGCAAGATTGTCGGTGCCGCCAGTCAGATAGACATTGTCCGGATCCGGGCGCCATTCGACGCGCATGCCGAGCAAGTCCGTATAGAAACGTTCGCAGGCTTCAAGATCTCGCACCTGCAAGGCGACATGCCGCAGGCCGAGAGTGGGTTCGGGGCGCTTCATGGAGCGAATATTACCGCGTTCTGCCACGGGGAACACGGGGGAATATCTTGTTCGTCCCGACTGTTTCTGTTTTCTCCATCCATCCCCCGTGGTCCCCGCAATGAAACAGTAACCGCCTGATTCAGGCACAGGAGTGTCAGGCCACCTCGACAATCTCGAAATCATGCGTGATCACGGCGGTCTTGGCGAGCATGATCGACGCCGAGCAATACTTCTCGGCCGATAGTTTGAGCGCCTGCTCGACTCGCTTCGGATCGAGCTTGCGCCCGCTGACCACGAAGTGCACGTGGATACGAGTGAATACTTTTGGATCGACTGGCGCGCGCTCGGCATCGATCTGCGCAACACAATCGGTGATCTCCTGCCGGCCCTTGCGCAGGATGAGCACCACATCAAAGGCCGTGCAGCCGCCCATGCCCAGCAGCAGCAACTCCATCGGCCGCGGACCGCGGTTCTGCCCGCCGGTTTCCGGCGCGCCATCCATCACCACCGTGTGTCCGCTCTCCGACTTTCCCTCGAAGCTCACCTCGCCCGCCCAGCGCACTGTCGCCTTCATCTGCTTCCCCTGAACAACGATTAATGCTTGACCGGCATGGCGCCGAACAGTTCGGCAAGTTTCGCACCCGGATCCGGCGCCCGCATGAACGCTTCACCCACAAGGAAGGCATGCACGCCGCTGGAACGCATGCGCGCCACATCCTCTGGAACGTGAATACCGCTCTCCGTGACCACAATGCGATCCGCGGGAATGCGATTCAGAAGTTCAAGCGTCGTCTCAAGGCGAGTCTCGAACGTGCGCAGATTGCGATTGTTGATGCCGATGAGCGGCGTATGCAGCGTCAGCGCACGCTCCAGTTCCTCCGCATCATGCACCTCGACCAGCACGTCCATGCCGAGATGCCGGGCTAGTCCGGCCAGATCGGCAAGCCGGGTGTCGTCCAGCGCCGCGACAATCAGCAGGATGCAATCGGCATTCAGCGTGCGTGCCTCATACACCTGCCAGGGGTCGATAGTGAAATCCTTGCGCAGCACCGGCAATGCACAGGCAGCGCGCGCCTGCTGCAGGTATTCATCCGCGCCCTGGAAAAAATCCACGTCGGTGAGCACTGAAAGACATGCCGCGCCGCCGCGCTCGTACGACTTCGCGATTTCAGCCGGATGAAAATCGGCTCGCAGCAGGCCCCTGCTCGGGCTGGCCTTCTTGATCTCGGCAATCACCGCGGCCTTCCCTTGCGCAAGCTTTCGCTGGATGGCAGCGACAAAACCACGTGCCGGGTCAGCGCCCTCGGCGCGCGCATTCAATGTGCGCACAGAGATCCGTGCGCTGCGTTCGGCAACTTCTTCCGCCTTGCGGCGCAGGATTTTTTTCAGAATATCGGACAATCGTGAACCCCTGCTTCACGCGCCAGCCGCCGGCTGGCGGCTGGCGGCAATCAGTGACGCCAGACGCGCACGCGCCGATCCATTCTCGATGACAACACGAGCCTTCTCTATGCCCTCGTCCAGCGAGGCCGCCAGACCGGCGGCATAGATGGCGGCGCCGGCATTGAGCAGCACGATGTCGAGCGCCGCACCGGGCGTGTTGTCGAGTGCCGCGCGCATCATATTAAGACTCTCCTGCGGGCTCGTGACGGCAAGCGCCTTGATGGCGGCGCGTTTCAGGCCGAATTGCTCCGGCATGATGCTGTAGGTACGGATCACGCCATCCTTGAGTTCGGCAATGTGGGTCACGGCGCCGATGCTGATCTCATCCATGCCGTCTTCGGCATGTACCACCAGTACATGCCGGCTGCCGAGCCGTTGCAGCACCTGCGCCAATGGCTCAAGCAGCGTCATGCTGAACACGCCCAGCACCTGGTTGGGGGCGCCCGCCGGATTGGTCAGTGGGCCAAGAATATTAAAGATGGTGCGCACGCCCATTTCGCGGCGCGGACCGATGGCATGTTTCATGGCACCGTGGTGCTTGGGGGCAAACATGAAACCGACGCCAGCCTGCTGGATACAACGCGCCACTTGTTCTGGCGTCACATCGAGATTGACGCCGGCGGCTTCCAGCACATCGGCACTGCCGCTTTTCGACGACACCGAACGATTGCCATGTTTGGCCACCTTCGCACCGGCCGCCGCCGCCACGAAGGCGCTGGTCGTGGATATATTAAAGGTATGGGCGGCATCGCCGCCGGTGCCGCAGGTATCCACCAGATGCGTCTTGTCGGCCACCGGCACGTGCGTCGCAAGCGCGCGCATTACCTCCGTGGCCGCGGTGATTTCCTCGACGGTCTCGCCCTTCATGCGCAACCCGACCAGAAACCCGCCGATCTGAGCGGGCGTGGCCTGGCCGGTCATGATGGTCTGCATGACGGCACGCATGTCTTCGGCCTTGAGATCGTGCCGTTCGGTGACGGCGCGGATGGCGGCGGGCATATCCATAGTGAATTCCGGAGCGCTGATCAAACAGGAGTTCGATTCTGTCGCTGAAACGCGATCCCGGTCAAGGCAGCGCCACCGGCTGGCGATGCGCCCGGCGCTCCAACCGCCAGAGCACGAAGCCGGTGAGGCACATCACCAGCATGCCGGCTGCCATCCAGGAAATCTGCACGGACAGGAATGGTGCCATCAATCCGGCGACCGCCGCATTGAAGGTCGTCTGACTGAAGCCCTGCACGGCCGAGGCCGTGCCGCGATGCGTGGGGAAAATGTCCAGCGCCATGAGCGTCAGGTTGGGCATGGCCAGCGCCATGCCGCTCGCGTAGAGCGCGCCCGGCACGATAATGGAGAGCGTGCCGGACACCGCTGTGAATGACAACAGCAAACTGAACGTGGCTGCCAGCAACATCAGGCCGTAACCCAGATCGACCGCGTGCGCGTGGCTCAGGCGTCCGGCCAGTTTCCCGGACAGAAACGTGCCGGCCATCATCCCGGCAACCAGCGGCACGAACAGCCGCCAGAAGTCGTTGGCCCCATAGTGCAGGTGTTCGTAAATCACCGCCGGCGATGCCGCGATATACAAAAAGATGCCGCCGAAATTGAGCGCCACGATGACGACCAGCAGCAGAAACGACGACGACCGCAGGGCGCGTCCATAGGCGATGGCCACGGCGCGTGGATGAATCGACTGGCGCGCGATCGCCGGCAGGGTTTCCGGCAGCGACAACGCTGTCCAGGTCCAGGTGCCCAGCCCGAGCAGCGCGAGAAACACGAACACCGAACGCCAGCCAAAGGCTTCGTGCAGCCAGCCGCCCACAATCGGCGCCACCGCCGGCGCGAGCGCGAACATCAGCATCATCTGCGCCATCACGCGCTGTGCCTGCACCCCAGCAAAGGCATCACGGATAATGGCGCGCCCCACGACAATCCCGCCACTCGCTGACAGGCCCTGACCGATACGCATCATCAGCAACCAGTGCTCGTTGCTGGCCAGGGCGCAACCAATCGAGCAACCGATATAAACCGCCACCGCGCCCAGGATCACCACGCGCCGCCCAAACGCATCCGACAGTGGTCCGTACACCAGTGTCATGCAGGCGAACGCCAGCAGGTAGAAGCTCAGTGTCTGCTGCAGGTAGAGCGGCGAAGTATCGAACTCGCGCGCGATGTCCGGGAAGGACGGCAGATAGGTATCGATGCTGAACGGCGCCAGCATGGCGAGCAGCGCCACGATCACCGCCAGGCGCCGGCCGCGATGCGGATGCTGCGCGGCTTCGGATGGGTGCGTGGTGGCCGTCACAGACAGGAGGTCGTTCGTCACGCAGCGCGAACGGCGCTACTGACCCTGAGGAAGTTCGCGAGTAACTGGTGTCCGTGCTGGGTGAGGATCGATTCCGGGTGAAACTGCACGCCCTCGATGGCGAGTTCCTTGTGACGCACTCCCATGATCTCATCGTCCTCTTCGGTCCAGGCCGTCACCTCGAGGCAATCCGGCAGGGTTTCGCGTTCGATCACCAGCGAGTGGTAGCGGGTCGCCTCGAACGGGCTGGGCAGCCCGGCGAACACGCCCTGGTTGGCATGATGAATCTGCGATGTCTTGCCGTGCATGATACGTTTGGCGCGCACAATGTTGCCGCCATAGGCCTGGCCGATGCTCTGGTGGCCGAGACACACGCCGAGTATCGGGATCACCCCGCCGAAGTGCAGAATAGCCTCAACCGATACCCCGGCCTCGTTCGGCGTGCACGGCCCGGGCGAAATGACGATGCGGTCGGGCGCGAGCTCGGCAATCTGCTCGACTGTGATCTGGTCATTGCGAAAAACACGCACGTCCTCGCCGAGCTCGCCGAAGTACTGCACGAGGTTGTAGGTGAAGGAGTCGTAGTTGTCGATCATCAGCAGCATGGCTAATCCTCCACCGTCTGGTCCAGGCCGCGCGCGGCCAGCGACGCGGCGCGGAACACGGCGCGCGCCTTGTTCATGGTTTCGTTCCATTCGGAACGCGGCACCGAGTCGGCGACGATCCCGGCCCCGGCCTGGATGTAGAGTGTGCCCTGGCGCAGGACCGCGGTGCGGATGGCGATGGCCGTGTCCATGTTGCCGTTCCAGCCGATGTAACCGACCGCCCCCGCGTACACGCCGCGCTTCACCGGCTCCAGTTCGTCGATGATTTCCATGGCACGCACTTTGGGTGCGCCGCTTACCGTGCCGGCCGGAAAGGTGGCGCGCAGCACGTCGATGGCATCCAGTCCGTCCTGCAGCTCACCCACCACATTCGATACGATGTGCATCACGTGCGAGTAACGCTCGATCACCATCTTGTCGGTAACCTGAACGCTGCCAGTCTTGGCCACGCGCCCGACGTCATTGCGCCCGAGATCGATGAGCATCAGGTGTTCGGCGCGCTCCTTGGGGTCGGCGAGCAACTCCTGCTCCAGCGCACGATCCTCTTCCGGCGTCTTGCCGCGCGGGCGGGTGCCGGCAATCGGACGCACGGTGACGCGCCCGTCTTCGAGGCGCGTGAGGATCTCCGGTGACGAACCGACGATATGAAAGTCGCCGAGATCGAGGTAGAACATGTAGGGCGATGGATTGAGCGTGCGCAACGCGCGATACAGGTCGAGGGGCGGATACTGGAACGGCACGGACAGGCGTTGCGACAGAACCACCTGCATGATGTCGCCGGCCTGGATATATTCCTTGGAACGCTCGACCGCCTCTTCGAATCCGTCCTGGGTGAAACCGGAAACGAAATCATCTTCGTTCAGCGCCATCGGCGCGACGCCGGAACGCGTCAGCGGCAGGCTGTCGTGCAGCTTGCCGACCAGTTCGTCAAGCCGGCGCACGCCCTTGTCGTAGGCATTCTCGGCCGCCGGGTCGACGTGGATCACGACATACAGCTTGCCGGCGAGGTTGTCGAACACCACCACCTCGTCCGATACCATAAGAAGGATATCCGGTCCGCCGATTTCGTCCGGCTTGTGCGAAGGCCCGAGCACCGGCTCGATAGCGCGCACCGTGTCGTAGCCGAAGTAACCCACCAGGCCGCCGGTGAAGCGTGGCAACCCGGGAATCGCCGGCACCTCGTAACGCTGGCGGAACGCGCGTATGTATTCGAGCGGATCGGCCACGGTCTCGCGCGTGATCAGCTCGCCATCGTGCTCGAGGCGGATCTCGTTGCCGAACACGCGCAGCAGCATGCGGCACGGCAGGCCGATGATGGAGTAACGGCCCCACTTCTCGCCGCCCTGCACCGACTCGAACAGGTACGAATACGGCCCGTAGGCGAGCTTGAGATAGGTACTGAGGGGGGTATCGAGGTCGGCGAGGACCTCGCGCATCAGCGGGATGCGGTTGGCGCCACGCTGCGCGTGGCGGTCAAATTCGGCTTTGTTCAACACCATGGTTCACCACCGGATCGGTTCGACGAAAACGGGACAGCCTCGGGCAGACACGGCCCGGCCATCGTTCGTCCTGGATTCTTTTTTTCGTCTGCGTCATGGTTCCGGTGATGGGGCTCAGGCCCCGGTGTACACAGTCAGATACGTCTCAACCGCCTCCAGCGAATCCACTACCGCATCCGGGTGCGAGTCGCGGATATCGTGGCCATGATTATAACCATAGGGCACGCAAATAACAGGCATGCCGGCGGCACGCGCCGCTTCGACGTCGTTGCTCGAATCGCCGATCAGCATCCCGTGGTCCGGGGTAATACCGAAGTGCTGGCAGGCATGCCGCAGCGGCAGCGGGTCGGGTTTCTGTTTCGGCAAGGAATCGCCGGACAGGACCAGCTCGAAATACTTATATATGTCCAGGTTGTGCAGCAGCGGCAGGGTAAAGGCCTCGGCCTTGTTGGTGATGCAGGCCAAATGGAAGCCGCGCGCTTTGAGGCGAGTAAGACCCGCGACCACACCCGGAAATGGCCGGCTCAGGTCAGAAACATGCGCCAGGTAGTGCTGCTGGAAAATCGACAGCGCTTTGTCGAAGAGTGCCGCGTCCGGCTCGGCCCACATGTCGCCGGTGAGCGCGCGCTTCACCAGGCGCGGCACGCCATTGCCGATCCAGGTCATCACGGTTTCGACCGGAGCCGGCGCGCGGCCGAGATCGGCGAGCATGCGATTGGCGCAGGCGGCCAAATCCGGCGCGGTGTGGATGAGCGTGCCGTCGAGGTCGATCATGACCATTTTTACGGCCAGAGGAAAAACAAATGTATTCTTGTTCATTGTAATTTTTCAAAAAGGCGTAAGGGCAGCTACTGACGAAACGATAATGCAAAGAAAATTTGGAGCAAATACTACTCGCTTAGACCTGTACAGCACGCTCGACATATTGTAATGGTATCGCGTCATTGATCGCCACTTCTGGATTTGCACCAATACATTGCGCCATATACCGGATCGCCGACACTGCCTTGTCCCGATCAGGCTCGTTGAAAATTCTCTGGAAGCCTTCGGCAACCTGAAATCCTGGGGATTGAAACATCTCAATTGGTGAGCCATCTCAAATGGGTCTTATCAAGCAGCCCGGAGCTCCGGTACCTAACATTCCGCTGCACAGACGTGACTAGACACTCCAATGCTGGGCATGGGGGATGCAGGAAACGACACTGCCATGTTCTGGGATAACCTTGCGGATTCTCGATAGCCCTAACCAGGGATCACGGAGATGCTCGAGCGCATCACCAAATATCCAGCAATCACAATCAATATTCTTTTGATTTGAAGAAACTGCTCATCAACGCTTTCGATATCAACCTCAATCACAGCATCACAATATCGTTCGGCAAGTCTCGCGTACTCTGGAACGACTTCTATGCCAATATAGCGACAATCTGGATTCGCTTTCTTGTGCTCCCGAGCAGTGCCCCTGAACTGCAACCGACCACTACAACGCGTTTCGCACCCTTGGGTATTCTTGCGAGCAAGTCTGGATTGTGGAGTTCGTGGACAGGTGTTTGATCCATTGATTTCTTGTCCAAGGGTAACTGGGGTACAGACGGCTCACGACTTCCACTTGGAGATATATTTTGCATAACCGGATTTCCAGCCTGCGGTCCGAAAATTGCCACCACTTTCATGGACCACCGAGATAGCCCACGTACCCATCCTCAGATTATGCAATTCTGCCTGTCTGCAAAAATCCATGTCATAAAAGTGGAAATCGAATTGCTCGTCAAACCGGATACTAGTTTCGTGCAGTACACGACTTCTGCAAGCTAGCATCAGGCCATCGAGCAGCTTTACTTCCTGACATGGTGCCCCATAGATACTGAGGATATCAGGGGGAAAGTGTTTACCGTGCCCAATGACCCCACTCAAGTATTCCGGAGCATCAGGTGTCAATTGATCATTGACGTAAACCCATGATGGCTGGTTGGCGACCCTGCGCCTATTCCCCGCCAAACCGACTACCTCAAATTCTTGCAGTGCACCAACAATGTGCTCGGGCCAGAAATAATCGCACATGAGAACATCATCATGAATGAATACAAGAATTGCCGGCCGCTCAATTGCCTCGTCGATTGCCCGGTTGTACACAACGGGCAGGGCGGTTGTGTTGCTCTCAAAGAGCCTGAGTTCAACGAATGGATATTTATAGACGGATAAGGATCTCCCTAACGCAGTTCTTTGCAAAAAGGTCTCCCGGTTCTCTCGTGTTGCACACACAAATCTGATTGTCTCAGGGGTGAATGTATCGCCTGCCATTTGTTCCCGTCCTCAACTCACTGTATGGCGTAGGGCAAAAAATGCGCAGCCTGAATCTTGGTGCGTTTCCCGCCCTTAGCGCAAAATCATTCAACTTCGACGATGGTAGTAGTTATTTATGCTTTGGCCTTCGCCAGCTCGTCGCGCATCGCCTTGACGACCGTGTTGTAGCGCTGCGGGTCGCTGGCCTTGCTGGCACCGAAGATGGCCGAGCCGGCCACGAAGGTGTCGGCGCCGGCTTCGGCGATCTCGCGGATGTTGTCGACCTTCACGCCGCCGTCGATTTCGAGGCGGATCGGCCGGCCGCTGGCGTCGATCAGCTTGCGCGCTTCGCGCAGCTTGTCGAGCGTGGCGCGGATGAAGCTCTGGCCGCCGAAGCCCGGGTTGACGCTCATGAGCAGCACCATGTCGACTTTGTCCAGAACGTATTTCAGATGCTCCAGCGACGTGGCCGGGTTGAATACCAGACCGGCCTTGCAGCCCTCGCCTTTAATGAGCTGCAGCGTGCGATCGATATGCTCGCTCGCCTCGGGGTGGAAAGTAATATAGGTCGCCCCGGCCTTGGCAAAGTCCGGGATGATGCGGTCCACCGGCTTGACCATCAGGTGCACATCGATATCGGCCTTGATGCCGTGCTTGCGCAGCGCCTCGCACACCAGCGGCCCGATGGTCAGGTTCGGCACATAGTGGTTGTCCATCACGTCGAAGTGCACGATGTCAGTGCCGGAATCGAGCACATTTTTTACTTCCTCACCGAGGCGAGCAAAGTCAGCCGACAGGATCGACGGGGCAATCTTATAGTCACGCATGTGTGTTCCTTATAATTCGTTTGGGGACCGGACAACGCCTGAAAGACGGGCACTTTACCGGATTGGGCCGGAGTTTTCAGCCCCGCGCCGGGATTGGCTATACTTGCCAAACAGCCCTGCACCGCCGACAAGGACAGATGCCATGCACAACAAGCGGTTTCCCTTACTGATCGTCCTGTTGCTGACCGGTTTCCTGTCTGGACATGTCTCCGCACAACAAACCACGTCCAATCTGAAGCGCGAACAGAACTGGGCCGACCAGGTGGTGGACACAGTAGTCGTGGGCGAGCCGGTTTGGCTCAATGCCCGCCAGCAAAAATTTCTCGCGTTGTATGCGCCGTCCGCACAGGGCGGAAACCGGGGCGTGATCCTGGTTCACGGGCGCGGCGTGCACCCTGCTTGGGGATTCATTGACAACCTGCGCGTCGACCTCACCGAGGCCGGTTTCTACACCCTGTCGCTACAGCTGCCCATTCTGGAGGCAGACGCCCCGTTCGGCACCTACGGCAAGACCTTCCCGGAGGCCTTCGAGCGCATCGATGCCGGCATTCAGTACCTGAAAGGGAAAGGCGTTCAGCATGTACTGCTCCTCGGTCACTCGACCGGTGCTATGACAGCCGTGGCTTATGCCGCCAAATACCCACAGGCGCCAATCTCGGGAATTGTGGCCATCGGCCTGAGCACCTTTCCAAACGGGCCGGACAGCATGCGGCCGGCCATCATGCTGAAATCGGTGCACATACCGGTGTTCGATATCTATGGCTCCAACGACCTGCATGAGGTCCTGTCTTACAACAATGCGCGGCGCACCGCAGCGCAAACCGCCGGCAACAAGGGCTATAGCGCCGTACGTGTACCGGGCGCCAACCACTTTTTTACCGACCAGTACGATGCGTTGAAGAAACACATCCTGAACTGGCTCGGCCGTAACGCGCTCCCGTAACAGCCGCCCGATTGTTTCCCCTTGACTCCGTACCGCGGTACGGGGGTTAGGCTATCTATCCTCTGGGATAGCCGGGAGTACGACATGCCGAAGATCGAGTTTATTTACGAGCAGAGCTGTCCCAATATTGCCGATGCGCGCGCGCAACTGCGCCTGGCCCTGGAGCAAACCGGCCTGCCCATGCACTGGCAGGAATGGGAGCACAGCGCACCGGACTGCCCTGCCTATGCGCGCCGTTATGGATCACCGAGCATTCTGGTGGACGGTGAGGACGTTGCCGGTGAACCAGCAACGGATGCACCGAACTGCCGTATCTACACCAACACCCAGGGGCGCAACCGTGGAGTCCCGGATGCCGCTCTGATTCGCACAGCACTGGGGAAACGCATGCAAGACTCGAAATCATCCCTGCCCGCCGAACGCCTGCAGCTGGCGAGCTTGCTGCCGGCGGTGGGCGCGGCACTCCTCCCCAAGCTGACCTGCCCGGCTTGCTGGCCGGCGTATGCCGCTTTGCTCAGCGCGCTCGGCGTCGGCTTCGTTGACTACACGCCGTACCTGCTGCCGTTCACGCTGGTTTTTCTGGCAGTGACGCTTGCAATCCTGGCGTGGCGCCCGCGTCGTGGTTACACACCATTGGCCCTCGGGCTGTTTGCTGCCACGATCATGCTCATTGGAAAATTCTTCTTCGATTCCGACATCGCCACCTATCTCGGCGTGGCGGTGCTGGTTGGCGCATCAACCTGGAATGCCTGGCCGACACAAAACAAGACGGTCTGCGTGCGCTGTAAACCCGTCAGCGAAGGTTAATGAATCGCCGGCGCCAACCAGGCGCGAGACAGGTTCAGGAAACAGTCTGGTAGTAGAGGTTCTGCGGGTGGTTGGCCTGGGCAAAAAAGAACCAGCGTTCGGCCAACAGCCCAAGGTATTGCACCCCGAATGCCGCGCTGAACACGTAAGCGCTCTGTTCCAGTCCGTGGGCATGCAGCGCCAGCCCGGCCCATAACAGAAACATGGGCAACGGGAACACCAGCACCAGAAAAACCCACTTGATGGACTTGAACAGCAGCGGCTTTACGCCATGGAAAAACTCGCGTGTGTTGAACGAGCCACCCATGAAGCCCTGCGACTTCTGCGATATGCGCTGATGGCGCACGCCGATTGCCGTTTGCAATGAACTCTTCGGTTTCAGGCGCGCATTGCGCATGAGTGAGGCGGTACGCGTGATGAACACCGCCGCCGTGAGAATCACCGTCCAGGCAGCGTAGAACTTCACCAGTCCCGGCGCCATGGTGGCGGCGTAGGCAGTGGCCAGCAGGAAGCCCGAGGCCGCACCGAACAGCGTGTAGTTCACGACGGTGAGCCAGGTCGACCACTCCTGCAGAAACTTGATGCAAGCGTAGATCATGCCGGTGCACAGGAACAGCGCGAACGCGAACAGCACACCGCCCGCTCCAATAAGAAGCGTGAGGTCGCCCGGCACATTGGTCTTGATGCCAAAGATGCCAAGGTCCCAATCGAGCCAGTGCACGAGTCCATAGACAAACACGGCGCCCATGAGAGCTGGCAACACGATCACCTCGCGTGACAACCACGAGGTACGCCAGCGCGTCGCGGAACGCCAGGCGCGTTCCGGATGACCGAGGTGGAAGAATGAGGCGACCAGACCGCCAATCAACAGCGCCAGCGCAATCAGGCTGCCGAGCACATAGAAGTGCGATTCCTGCGCCGGCAATAGCTCCACCGCCGCATAGCTTTGCACGGTGTACAGCGCCAGGAACAGGCCCTGGGCGGCGCCGATCAGTGTCGTCAGAAAAACAACCGAGAATGCAGGATGCATGACGTTCCTCGTTACCAGCTGGTGACGTCGTCGAGCGACGGATCGGTGATCTTCGGCTTGGGCAGCTTGCCTTCCTTCTTGAGCGGGTTGTCGGCACGCACCAGTTCGTCCTCGTGGATTTTCATGCGCGTCTTGCGGCGCGGCAGGTAGTGGTTGGCGGGCTTTGTGCCCCACTCCGGCATGAGCGCATAGCCGCCGCTCTCGCGGATCGCAATCGACACAGCGGACTCCGGGTCGTGCACATCGCCGAACAGGCGCGCGCTGGTCGGACAGGCGAGCACACAGGCCGGCTTGCGGCGTTCTTCGTCCAGCGACATGTCGTAGATACGGTCCACGCACAGCGTGCACTTCTTCATCACCTTCTGGTGCTCGTCGATCTCGCGCATGCCGTACGGGCAGGCCCACGAACAATACTTGCAGCCGATGCACAGGTCGTAGTCCACCAGCACGATGCCGTCTTCCGGGCGCTTGTAACTGGCGCCGGTCGGGCACACCGGCACGCATGGTGGATCCTCGCAGTGCAGGCACGACTTGGGGAAATGCACGGTCTCGGTGTTCGGGAACTCGCCGCACTCGAAAGTCTGCACGCGATTGAAGAAGGTGCCGGTCGGGTCCTCGCCGTAGGGACGATCGTCGGACATGGAACCGGCGCTGCCGGAGGTGTTCCACTCCTTACAGCTTGTCACGCAGGCGTGGCAACCCACGCAGACGTTGAGATCGATAACCAGAGCAAGCTGTGTCATTTAAATAACCTGGTGTTTAAACCACGGGGAACACGGGGGATAAAAAATAAAAATCTCTTTTCCCCGTGCTCCCCGTGGTTACATTATTTCTTACCGCCGGCGAAATACGCCAGCCATGACTTGTTCTTCGCCTGTCCCGGTATTGATTTTGTAGGCGTGAACTGCGGCGAGCTGACCTGTTCCTCGGCAGCATCCGCTTTGTAAATGCGCACGCGCACGTCATACCACGCCGCCTGGCCCGTAACCGGATCAGAGTTCGACAAATGCTCGCCCTCGGACGTCGGCGGCAATTCTTCCGAGATCAGGTGGTTGAGCAGAAAGCCCTTGCGTGCCTCGTTCGCATTTGGTTCCAGACCCCAGGCACCAGCGGCCTTGCCGATGGCATTCCAGGTCCAGACCGTGCCGGGCTCGGTGGCTTCGGAGTAGCGGCACATGCCGCGCACCTTGCCCCACATCGACTCCACCCATACCCAGTCGCCGTCGGCGATGCCCTGCTGCTGCGCGGTCTTTGAATTCACATACAGATAATTGTGCGTGTGAATCTGGCGCAGCCAGGCGTTCTGCGAGTCCCACGAGTGGTACATGGCCATCGGCCGCTGGGTCACGGCATTCAGCGGGTACTTTGTCTTGTCGCTGAGTTGTGTTTCCAGCGGCTCGTAATAGAACGGCAGCGGATCGAAGTAGGTTTCGATGCGTTTGCGCAAATGCTGCGGCGGCTGCTTGCCCTGGGTCTTGCCCTGCGCCGCCAGCCGGAACTGCTGCAGCACTTCCGAATAAATGTGAATCAGGATCGGCTCGGCGTAGCGCGTGAGGCGATGGCGCTGCGCCCATTCGAGATAGCCCTTGTTCCAGTTGCGCATGTACTGGAACGACTTGGGTAACACGTGGTGATACACGCAATTATTATTGGCGTACATCTCCCACTGGTTCGGGTTCGGCTCGCCCTTCATGAACTTCTCGCCGCCCTTGCCGCGCCAACCGGCCAGGAAGCCGATGCCGGCACCGGGCTCGATTTCGTAATTGATAATGAAGTCCGGATAGTTTTTGAACTTGCGCACGCCGCTCGGCGTCACGAACGCCGGCAACTTCAGGCGCGTGCCAAGCTCGATCAGCACCTCTTGGAACGGCTTGCACTGGCCGGTCGGCGGCACCACCGGGATACGCACCGAATCCACCGGCCCGTCGAATTCGGAGATCGGCCGGTCGAGCATGCTCATCACGTCGTGGCGCTCGAGGTATGTCGTATCCGGGAGTACCAGGTCGGCATATGAGACCATTTCCGACTGGAATGCGTCGCACACCACGATGAACGGGATTTTGAATTCGCCGCGCTCATCCTTGTCGTTCAGCATCTGGCGCACTTCGACCGTGTTCATGCTCGAATTCCAGGCCATGTTGGCCATGAAAATCAGCAGCGTGTCGATTTTATACGGATCACCGCGCCAGGCATTGGTAATGACATTGTGCATCAGCCCGTGCACCGACAGCGGATACTCCCAGGAGAACGCCTTGTCGATGCGCACCGGCGTGCCGTCCTTGTCGACAAACAGATCGTCCGGGTCGGCCGGCCAGCCAAGCGCCATGCCGTCGAGCGGCTTGTTGGGCTGCACCGCCTCTGGTCCGCGCGGTGTTTTTGCGCACGGCGGTATCGGGCGCGGGAACGGCGCCTTGTGACGGAAACCGCCCGGGCGGTCGATGGTGCCGAGCAGACTCATCAGAATCGACAGCGAGCGGATGGTGTGGAATCCATTCGAGTGCGCGGCCAGGCCGCGCATCGCATGAAACGCCACCGGGTTGCCGGTGACGGTCTCGTGGTCCTTGCCCCAGATGTCGGTCCAGGCGATCGGCAGCTCGATCTTCTGGTCGCGCGCGGTGATGCCCATCTCGTAGGCGAGGCGCTTGATGGTCTCGACCGGCACGCCGGTGATGGCGCTCGCCCATTCCGGGGTGTAGTCCTTGACGCGCTCGACCAGCAACTGGAACGATGGCTTCACCTTGGTGCCGTCCGGCAATTCGAACTCGCCGAGCAGGTACGGGTCGGCGCCCTCGGCATGCGTGACCACGGCCTTGTTGGTGAGCCGGTCCCACCACAGCTTGTTCTGCGGATCGAAGCAGCCTTCTTCCTCCGGCACTTCGGCGCGCATGAACATGCCGAACTCAGTCGAGGCCCTGGCCTGGTTCACGAGCTGCGCGCTGTTGGTATAGCGCACCAGGAAGTCGCGGTCATACAGACCCTGGTTGATGATTTCGTGGATCAGCGCCAGGAACAGCGCGCCGTCGGTGCCCGGCTTGATCGGCACCCACTCGTCGGCGATCGCCGAATAGCCGGTGCGCACCGGGTTGATGGAGATGAAGCGTCCGCCGTTGCGCTTGAACTTGGAGATGGCGATTTTCATCGGATTGCTGTGATGATCTTCGGCGGTGCCGATCATCACGAACAACTTGGAGCGATCCAGGTCCGGCCCGCCGAATTCCCAGAACGAACCGCCGATGGTGTAGATCATGCCGGCCGCCATGTTCACCGAGCAGAAACCGCCGTGCG
>Ga0315281_10003261_pt1 | contig 23830 bp, 28 predicted proteins | sample YL17G07_0_MG_FD_204540 | JGI IMG/M metagenome (GOLD analysis project Ga0315281, IMG submission 204540) | Sediment microbial communities from Yellowstone Lake, YNP, Wyoming, USA - YL17G07_0 | ecosystem: Environmental > Aquatic > Freshwater > Lake > Sediment | place: USA: Wyoming | collected... | reverse complement strand
CGGCCTGTCGATGGCCGAAGGCCCCGGCCCGGCCGGGTTGTCGACGCTGTCGAGCCGCGCGCGGCTTCGCGCGGCGCTCGACCGCACGGGCCGAACCGGCGCGCCCTACGCCGCCGGCCGCGTCCTCGTGAAATTTCGCGACGGCACGACGTCCGCTGTGCGCCTGAACGGCCTGGCGCGCGTGTCGACCGCCGCAGCAGTGTCCGAACGACCATCATACGCGAATTTCGACGTCGTCCGCATCGACCCGAACGGCGATGCGGAGGCCGTCGCGGACGCGTTGCGCCTGCGGCCTGAGGTCGAGTACGCGCAGCCGTCGTACCGCGTGCACAAAGCGTTCGTGCCGAACGATCAGTTCTACCAGCAGGTGCAGTGGAACATGCCGCTCATCGACATGGAGCGCGCGTGGGACATTCAAGGCACGGCCGGATCGACGATTACGGTGGCCGTCCTCGATTCGGGCATCGCGTTCGAGAACAAAGTCATCCGCTTCAGGGGCCAGGCGTTCATCGACGACCTGAACATCGTGCATCCGGCGCTCGGCACGGTGGACATCCCGTTCGCCGCCGCGCCGGATCTGTTCACCGCGGGACGCTTTGTCGCGCCGCATGACTTCATCTGGGACGACAACGACCCGGTGGACCTTGACGGCCACGGCACGCACGTCAGCGGGACGATCGGCGAGCTCACGAACAACGGCGTCGGCCTTGCCGGGGTCGCGTTCAACGTGATGCTCATGCCTGTGAAAGTGATCGACAGCGACTGGGACGACATCTTCGGATCGCCGAACGAAGGCACCGACGAGACGGTCGCGCGCGGCGTCCGCTACGCCGTGGACAACGGCGCCAAAGTCATCAACATGAGCATCGGCCGGACAGGTCCGCCGGCGCCGGTGATTGAGGACGCGATGCGGTACGCCGTCGGCAAGGGCGCCTTCATTGCGATTGCCGCGGGCAACGAGTTTCTCGAGGACAATCCCACCGAAGTGCTTCCGGAGATCGCGTCGCGCGTGCAGGGCGCGGTGTCGGTGGCGGCCGTCGATCGCGCCAGCAACCACGCGTTCTACTCGAGCGCCGGCAGCTGGGTCGAGCTCGCGGCTCCCGGCGGCGCGTCGCGCGGCTTCGGATCGTCCGGCGCGGTCTTTCAGCAGACGGTGGATCTGACGTTCGGTCTCTGTCTGGTGGAGCCCGGCGCCTGCGGCACCAGGCCGTCGCTTGGGGCGCCGCGCTTTGATGTCTTCAACTATTTCGGGTTTCAGGGAACATCGATGGCCGCTCCGCACGTGTCCGGCATCGCCGCGATGCTCATGCAGCAGGGCATTACCAGCCCGGCCGCGGTCGAGGCCGCGCTCGAGCGGTTTGCGAAGGACCTCGGCGACCCCGGACGCGACAACCACTTCGGGTTCGGCCTCATTCAGGCGCGAGACACGCTGCGCGGCCTGGGGCTCGCGAAGTGACCCCTCGACCGCGCTCGGGGCGGGCTCTTCAACTTCGCTCCCTTCGACTTCGCTCAGGGGTGTTTGCGCTGGTGCTGCTGTCTTCCGCGCCGGCGTTCGCGCAGTTTCACGGCATCGACGTCCATCCCTTCGTGCTGGTCACCGATCAGCGCTTTGCCGCGCAGACCTCATTCAAGGCCGAATTCGACTCGGCCGCGGAGGCGTTTTGGGGCGCCGGCGTGGACATCGTGTATCGCCGCGCGTACTTCCTCGACCTGTCCGTCTCGCACATGTCGAAGACCGGCCAGCGCGCCTTCCTCAACAACGGCGACGTGTTCAGGCTTGGCGTCCCGGTTCGAGCCGTGGTGACGCCCTTGGAGCTGACCGCCGGCTATCGCGTTCGCCTTCGGCGATCGCGCATCGTTCCGTACGCCGGGGCCGGCGTCGGCACGTACGCGTACCGCGAGACGTCGGATTTCTCCGCGGCCGGCGAGGATGTCGCCGTCAGCCACGCCGGGTTCCTCGCCGTCGGCGGCGCCGAGGTTCGCGTGAGCCGGTGGATCGCCGTCACCGGCGACGTGCAATACACGAAAGTGCCCGGCATCCTCGGGCAGGGTGGCATTTCGAAAGACGTGGACGAAAGCAATCTCGGCGGCGTTGCAGCCCGTCTTCGGGTTATCCTTGGCCGGTAAGATCATGCGTACCCTCAAATGGCTGGGCGTCGTGCTTTACGCCGTGGTGCTGGTTCTGGCGCCATTCACGCACCACGACCTCGCCTGCCACCTGAAGGATTCGCAGCACTGCACGGCGTGCACCTCCAGCCAGGTCGGCACCGATCCGGCGACGCTCACGGCGCCGCGGTGCGTGACTCTCGTCGAGGCCGGCCGCGCCGTCCTCTCGCATGCACCCGCCGAAAGCGTTCTTCTCGCCGCCGACTCGTCCGGACGCTCGCCCCCCGCCGCGCTCTAGCCCGTCGTTTACCACCGCGAGGCTGGAGGATCCGCACAGGCTGCGGATTATTGGAGGCGTTGATCCATGGTGCATCGAGTTCTTGGCGCTGCGTGCGCGCTGTCTCTCGTGTTACTTGCGGCCGCGTCCGCGCGCGCGCAATCCGCGCAGAACGCGGCGCCGGCGGACGCGCAGGCGCTGCGCGCGGCGATTGACGATCTGAAGAAGGATTTCGATCAGCGGCTCGCTTTACTCGAGGCGCGACTGGCCGCGGTCGAGAAGGGCGGCGCGCAACCCGCCGCTGCCACCCCGACGACTGGGGCCACGGGCGCGTCGGTCAGCAACGCGAAGGTGTTCAACCCCGACATGGCCGTGATCGGGGATTTCCTCGGCGCGCTCGGCCGCACGAACATCGATCCGGCGAACGGCGTCACGCCCCTGCCCGCGCTGCAGATGCACGAATCGGAAGCGTCATTTCAGGCCGCCGTCGATCCGTACGCACGCGCAGATTTCTTCGTCTCGTTCGGCGAGCACGGAGTCGATCTCGAGGAAGGCTTCGTGACGTTCGCGTCGCTGCCCGGCGGGCTCCTGACGAAGGTCGGCAAGATGCGCGCGGCGTTCGGCAAGGTCAACACGCTTCACAACCACGTGCTTCCGTGGACCGATCGTCCGCTCGTCATCAACAACCTCGCCGGCGGCGAAGACGGCATCGACGACGCAGGGATTTCCGTGGCGCGGTTGATTCCCAATCCGTGGTTCTTTCTCGAGGCGACGGGTCAGATCTTTCGAGGCGACTCCGGGCCTGACGAGACCCCGCTTTTCAAGACGAGCCGCCGCGGTCAGGCGAGCTACGTCGGGCGCCTTCGCGGCTACCAGGATCTGTCGGAGTCGACGAACATCGACCTCGGCGTCTCGGTGTCGCGCGGCTACAACGCCTCGGGAATTCCGCAGGGCGTCGACGATCTGACGACGAGGCTGGTCGGCGTGGACGCGACACTGCGCTGGAAGCCGCTGCGGCGGTCGATCTACCAATCGTTCGTGGCGAGATCGGAAATGATCTGGAGCCGCCGCGAGCAGCTGAATGGCGTGCAGAACGCCTCAGGCTTCTACGTCTCCGGCGACTACCAATTTGCGCGACGCTGGTTCGCCGGCGTCCGCTTCGACGGCGCTGATCGCGCCGACAACGCGCTGCTGCGCGACACCGGAGGCTCCGTGATTCTCACGTACTGGCCGAGCGAGTTCAGCCAGGTCCGCAGCCAGTATCGCCGCACGAACTATGCGATCGGCCCCGCCGCGAACGAATTCCTGTTCCAGTTTGTGTTTTCCATCGGCGCGCACGGCGCGCACGTGTTCTAGAGGTGGTCATGAGACGAATCACAATACTCGCCCTCGCAGCCGTTCTGCTCTCGGCCGCGTCCGCGCACGCACAAGGCAAGCTCACCGTGATAGCGACGACCGAGGATCTCGCCTCGATTGCGCGCGAGGTCGGCGGCGATCGCATTACGGTGGAGTCGATCGCGAAGGGCTATCAGGATCCGCACTTCGTCGAGGCGAAGCCCAGCTTCATCCTCAAATTGCAGAAGGCCGACCTGCTCATCGTGGTCGGCCGCGAGCTCGAGATCGGCTGGCTGCCGCCACTCGTCCAGCAGAGCCGCAACGGCAGGATTCAGCCGGGCGCCGAGGGATACGTCGATGCGTCCGCGCAGGCGCAGATTCTCGAGATCCCACAGGGACAAATCACCCGCGCGATGGGCGACGTCCATCCACTCGGCAACCCGCACTATTGGCTCGATCCCGAGAACGGCAAGGTCATCGCGCGGGAGATCGTCGCGAAGCTGACGCAATTCAGACCGGGCGACAAGGCGTACGTCGAGCAGCGGTTGGCGGACTTTACTAACCGCGTGAACGACGCCGAGAAGCGCTGGGCCGCGATGATGACGCCGTACAAAGGCCTCAAGGTGGTGACCTACCATCGGTCGTTTCCGAACTTTACCGACCGTTACGGCCTCGAGGTCATTGGCTACGTCGAGCCCCGGCCGGGCATTCCGCCTTCACCTGGCCACACGCTCGAGCTGATTCAAGAGATGAAGCGACAGAACGCGAAGATCATCATGGTCGAGCCGTACTTCGATCTGAAGACACCGAACGCGATTGCGCGCGAAACCGGCGCCCGCGTGGTCGTCCTGGCGCCGTCGGTCGGCGGCACCAAAGAGGTGACCGACTACTTCAAGCTGTTCGACTACGACATCAATGCCATCGTGGCGGCCATCAAGGAGAGCGGAGCAAAGTAATCATGGACATGAGCACGCTGGCATTCCTGGCGCCGCCGTTCGTCGCCAGCCTCGTTATCGTGGGCATTCACGCCTACCTGGGTGTGCACGTCGTCGAGCGTGGGGTCATCTTCGTGGACCTCTCGCTCGCTCAGATCGCGGCCTTCGGTGCCACGATCGCGCTCCTCATGCCGTGGTCGGGCGGCGACCCGCACGGGAATGCGGCGTACTGGACGAGCCTCGCGTTCACGTTCCTCGGCGCAGCCATCTTCGCGACGATTCGAAGCCGTCGCGCGCGCATTCCGCAGGAAGCGATCATCGGGATCTCCTACGCCGTTGCATCGGCCGCGACGATCCTCGCGATGAGCAAGTCGACCTCAGAGGGAGAGCACCTCAAGGACATGCTCGTCGGCAACATCCTGGCGGTGTCATGGCCCGAGGTCTGGCAGACGGCGCTCCTGTACGGCGTCATCGGTGCGTTTCACTACATTTTCCGGCGCCGGTTCCTGGCCATCTCGATGGACCCGGATCGCGCCGAGCGTGAAGGCACGTCGTTGCGGCTCTGGGACTTCCTGTTCTATGCGTCGTTCGGGTTCGTCGTGACGCGCTCGGTGTCAATTGCCGGAGTCCTGCTCGTCTTCTGCTACCTGATCGTGCCGTCGGTCGCGGCGATGCTGTACGCCGATTCCATCGGGAAGCGCCTGGCGATCGGCTGGTCGATGGGCACGATTGTGTCGGCGCTGGGCGTCTATCTGTCGCTGCAGCTCGATCTGCCGACCGGCGCGACGATCGTCTGCACGTTCGGGGTCGTCCTTGCGTTGATGGCGGCGGCCAGGCCGTTGTTCAGGTCCGCCTGAAGGCGGACACTACGTATTCCATGACCTGTCGATCCTGCGGAACTGAAATCGCCGAGAAGGCGCTCATCTGCTACAAATGCGGCGCCGCGACGACCGATCCGGTCCATCAGCCGCCGTCGAACGCGCGACAGCGTTCCCGGGGCTCGCGCGCCAGCTTCGTCGTGACGTTCGTCGCGCTCCTGCTGCTCGCCGGCGTGGCGGTCGCGCTCGCCCGCACCTCTCCCAACGGCGCGCCGCCGGCCGTGACGTACATCGTCGCCGGCGTCGCGATCGTCATCGTCGCGCTGCGCGCCTACGCCCGACGCCGGCAGTGATGACGATCGTGAATAGCGCCCGCCGGCGCGCGGCGGCCTGGCTCTGGATCCTGTTCGCGTTCGTCGTCTGGAACGTCGTCTTCGACCGCGTGATTGTCGAAGCCGGACGCGAGTACGTCCGTGTGGCCGATGCCGCGGCGAAGGGAAGCGGGCCGTACGCGAGGATTGACGACACGATGCGGCCGGCGCGATCGCGGGCCCTGTGGCTCGCGACGGCGTCGGCCGGTGTCATTCTTGTTGTGGGCTTCCTGGGCGTACGTAGGGCGGGCCGTTCAGGCCCGCCGTCGCGGCGACCCTGAAAGAATCGCCCTACTTTAAAAGTACGTCCTCGAAGAACTTCAGCGCGCGGGGATCGCCTGACTGACCCAGCCAGAACATCGCCTGCTGCCGCACGGCGGCGTTCCTGTTGTTCTTCGCCACCTCCATCAGCTTTGGCACCCCGTCGTCCTTGGGGAGCTGGCTGAGCGCGAAGACCGCGCGTTTCTTGACCTCCGTGTCGGGGTCGCGATCGATGGCTTCGGCAATCGTCGCCGTCGCCTGCTGGCCGGCGCGCTGCGCCAGCCAGAAGAGCGCAGCTGATCGGATCTTTGACACCTGATAGTCCCGCGCGAACTCGATGAGCGATCGCGTCGCGGTCGTGCCTTCGTGCATACCGAGCGCCGCGACTGCCGGCGTGACGACGCGATCGAGGCGTTCGCCGGAGGCGCCCGCGGCCTTCACGACCGATGTCAGCCACGCCGCGCTGTCGTCAGCTTTCACGCCGTCGAACCACGTCACCGGCAGGCCGCCCGCGTCGATCTCGCAATCGGGCGTCGCCGTGCGGAGCCTCGTCAGCGTGGTGCCCTCGAACCGGGCGAGGATGGAGAGATCGGTCGCCCCTTCAAGCGCGATGTGCGTGCGCTCGACACAGTCCATCGATCGGCGCCCGCTGCTGATTCGGATCCGGTAGCCGATCCATCGTGCGCCTCCGCGGGCGGTTGCGGCCGCGATCTCCCGTTCGAGCGACTGCGGCGGCGCGCGGGTTTCGATCTGCGCGTTGGTGAGGCGGCCCTGGCCGAGAACCAGAGCCGCGAGTAGCAGCGCCGTCACTTGAGAAGCTCCAGCATGTAGTCAGTCGCCTCCGGAGCCTTCATGACGGAGACCTTGGAGACGATCTCCCTCTTCAGCGACGGATCTTTCTCGGCGCGCGCCAGGTCCACGAGCGCTTTGGCGTTGCGCTGCATGAAGAGCGAGTTGATCACGGTGCGCTTGACTGACACGTCTGTGGCGGTTCGATAAACGCCCGTCAGCGCATCGCGATCATCGGCGCCGCCCATCATGCCGAGATAGCGGATGGCGGAGCGCTGCAGATCGGGATTCGTGTTGTTCTTCGCGGTATTCAGAATGACTTCGCGCGCGCGCGCCGCCCGGCTCTGGCTGAGCACGAACAGCGCGCGGTCGCGCACGCGTGGCGACGCGCCGCCGGCGAGCATCTTCTCGATAATCGGCACGCCTCTGTCCGGATCGGCCTGCATGACGCCGCGCAGCGCCAGGAGCTTCAGCTCTTCGTCGTTCTGCAGTTCCGCGGAGATCGGCTGACCGGCCGCACTCTGAATCTCCACCGCAAGCGCCTTGGCGTCCTTGACCCACGGGCTGGCCGCGAACTGCTTCGCCATCTCCGCGACGGTCTCGAGCGCTTCCTTACTCATGTCGAGCTTGGCCTGGCTGTACGCCTTCCAGTACATCGCGGCGTCACCCCGGCCCTTCGCCGAATCAGCCAGCATGCGATCGAAGTCGGCAATGGCACGATCCCACTGGCTGTTCTCGATGGCCTGGCGCGCCTGTTCGTAGAGCGCGTCGGCATCGATCCACGGCACGCCGACGCCGACTCCTACGCCGACGCCTGCGCCTTTGGTTGACGCGCGCGCGGCTGCGCGCTCGGCCGCACGCTGCCGCGCCGCCTCCGCGCGCTGCTGCGCGGCTTCCCGCCGCGCCACTGCCGCTTCCGCCCGCGATTCCGGCTCCAACACTTGCGCCGCGGCCGGTACCGCAAGCGCAAGAAGTACGGTGGCCGTCGAAACGATCTGCTTGATAGTCATGGCGTTCCCCTTAACTGGTGTGCGTGGCCAGCGCGCGCGGACGCGACGCGTCCTGGCGTTCGCGCTGCCGGAGCCCGTCGCCGAGCACGCGGACTTTGAAGAGCAGCGACGCCGCGTCGATGCGGCGCCGGATTTCGTCGAGATGGGCCGCCGTCGTGCGCGACGGCGTGTGGACGATTTCGAGCAGGCTCCGTTCGAGCTCGTCGAGCACGAGCGCCACGGATTGCTCGCCGGCGTCCGTGGCGTCCTGGCGGTAGAGACGGCTGGTGTTGACCAGATCCTCGGCCCAGCGCTGTTCGGCCGAGATGTCGCCGCCGGCCGGCGTGTTCATGATCTCGGTGAGCACGCGTTCGGAGCGATCGAGATGATCGGCGACCGATGTCAGAAGAATCCGCTGCCGGCTTTCGTCGTTCTGCGCAGCGGTCCGGGGCGCGGTCGCCTCGGTTGATGCCACCGCGGGCGCGGGAGCATGGCCCGCCGACCACCACCGTCCCGCGACGAACGCGGCGAGCAGCAGGACGCCGAAGGCGCCGGCGATCGCGAGCCGATCGGCGCGGAGCCACGCGCTCCACCACGGCATCTCCTGCTCGGGCAGCTGATGCCTGATGCGCTGCCAGAGCTCGAGGCCGTACTGCTCGCCGCGCTCCGGTGCTTCCGGCGTCGACACCATCCTCAGCGTCGAGGCGAGCTCGCGATACGCCGCCGCGCACGGCTCGCAGCTGTCGAGATGCTGCTGAATGCCGCCGGTTCGCGGACGCTCCTCGTAGTAATAGAGGATCAGGTCTTCTTCGCTGTAGTGCGTCACGATTCACCCCTGAGCGGTTCGAGCGCCGCCCGCAGCTTCCTGACGGCGCGGAACACGCTGTGTTTGGTCGCGCTCGTCCCCAGGCCGAGCGTCTTGCCAATCTCCGCGATCGATCGCCCCTCGTAGTGGCGCAGCGCAAAGGCCGTGCGCTCGAGAGGCGAGAGCTCCGACATGGCCGACGCCACGCGCCGTTCGATCTGCGCACTGGCTGCGAGCCGCTCCGGATTCGGCCCGTCGGCCTCCGGCTGATCCAGCGAGCCCAGATCGTCCGTGCTCGCGTGGTCGTAGCGCGCGCGCCGGGACCGGATCAGATCGACCGAGCAGTTGGCGACGATGCGATGGAGCCAGGTCGAGAAGTGGGCGCGTGCCTCGAAGCGTCCGAGCTGGCGGTAGGCGCGGATGAAGCTTTCCTGCACCACGTCTTCCGCGTCCTGCTCGTTGCCGGTGATCCGGAAGGCGAGCTGGAACGCCCGGCGGCTGTGGCGTTCGACGAGGGTCTGGAAGGCCTCGCTGTCCCCCTGCCTGGCCCGGGCGAGCACGGCGGCGCCGTCGGTCGCATCCATTCAGGAACTTAGACGGCCACCCCGGGAAAACCGTTAGGTTCGAGAGGTTCTAGCGGTTCGAGGGGCCTGGCGAGGTTGTCAGGTGCTGTTCGATCTTTGGGAGGGCCGCAAGCAGCACGTCCCCGACGACCTGGAGGCTTCTGGCGCTGACCGCGTCGATAGTGTCCCGCTGGGTGTGCCAGGCGTCGTAGTCGAGGTCGATGATGTCGACCGACGGCACGCCGGCCGACAGGAACGGCAGATGGTCGTCTTCGACCGTCGTCACGGCCGGGAGGAAATAGTTCCCGAGTTTCATCTTCGCGGCCGCGGCCCAGATGATGTCCGTCAGCCACGGCGTCGAGTAGGAATCGCGGCGGATGCCGAGATCGCGGTCGCCGATCATGTCGACGAGCACCATCGCCTTGAGCGACGTGATCGAGCCGTCGCGGCGCGCCAGATCCACGTAGTGGCGGCTGCCGTACGTGTGGTCGTTGCCGCGCCAGTCGATCACGGCCTCCTCGCCGTCGAGGAAGACGAGCTCGATCGTCATCCGGTTGCGGCGCGCTTTGAGGACGCGGGCCAGCTCGACCAGAAACGCGGCGCTCGATCCGCCATCGCTGGCGCCGACGAACCGGAACTCTCGAAACAGCTTCGTGTCGTAGTGGCCGGTGATCGCCAGGCGATCGCCCGTCGCGCCGGGAATGGTCGCGATGAGGTTGACCATACGCACCCTGCCGAGCGGCGTCTCATCGTCCCACGCCTGGTCGACGACCTTGACGCCGGCTGCCGTGAGTTGATCCTTGATGTACTTGCGGGTCTGTTCGATGGCGGGAGATCCGGCGGGTCTCGGACCGACGGCCACCAGCTGCCGCAAGTGCTCCCAGGCGCGGTTGGAATCAAACTTGGGGGCCGTCTGTCCATACGCTGCGATTGCACTGACGACGATCAACGCGGAGCCGCAGAGCACGCAGAAAACACTTAGGTAAGAAACTCTGCGAACTCTGCGACTCTGTGTTGATCGTCGTCGTTTCATGATCGCTTATCGCGCGGAACGTAGTCGCGATGAACGGGCCCGGTGTAGATCTGCCGCGGGCGGGCGATCTTCGTCTCGGAATCGAGCAGCATCTCCTCCCACTGCGCGACCCAGCCCGCCGTGCGCGGGATGGCGAACAGCACGGGGAACATCTCGGTCGGGAATCCCATCGCCTGGTAGATGAGGCCGGAGTAGAAGTCGACGTTCGGGTACAGCTTGCGCGTGACGAAGTAGTCGTCCTGGAGCGCGATGCGCTCGAGCTCGAGCGCGATGTCGAGCAGCGGGTTCTTGCCCGTGACGGCGAACACGAGATCGGCGATGCGCTTGATGACTTTCGCGCGCGGGTCGTAGCTCTTGTACACGCGGTGGCCGAAGCCCATGAGCCGGCTGCCTTCGCCCGATTTCACTTTCTTGATGAAGTCGGGCACCTTGTTCACCGAGCCGATGTCGGCGAGCATGCGCAGCACGGCTTCATTCGCGCCGCCGTGCAGCGGACCGTAGAGCGCCGCCGCCGCGCCGGCGAGACTCGAATACGGATCGACCTGCGAGCTCCCAATCGTCCTCATCGTCGTCGTGCTGCAGTTCTGTTCGTGATCGGCATGCAGGATGAACAGCACCTCGAGGGCGCGCGCGAGAACCGGATTCGGCTGGTACTTCACCTCGGTCATCTTGAACAGCATGTTCAGGAAGTTGCCGGCGAAGCTGAGCTCGTTGTCCGGATAGTTGTAGGGACGGCCGATGCTGTGGCGGTAGGCGTACGCCGCGATGCTCGGCACTTTCGCGATGAGGCGGTGCGTCTGGCGCATCCGCGACTCCTTGTCGAAGATGTGCTTCGCGTCGGGATAGAACGTCGAGAGCGCGCCCACCGTGCTGAGGAAGATGCCCATCGGATGGGCGTCGTACTGAAAGCCCTCCATGAACTTCTTGATGTTCTCGTGCAGCATGGTGTGGTTGGTGATCTGCTGTGTCCACTGCTGCAGCTGCGTCGCGGTGGGCAGTTCGCCGAACAGGATCAGGTAGGACGTCTCGAGGTAATCGCTTCCCTCGGCCAGCTGCTCAATCGGATAGCCGCGGTAGAGCAGGATGCCCTTCTCGCCGTCGATGTAGGTGATGGCGCTCCGGCAGTTCGCGGTGTTGAGAAAGGCCGGATCGTACGTCATCAGGCCGAAGTCGTCGGGCGCGACCTTGATCGTCCTGAGGTCCATCGCCCGAATCGTCCCGTCGGTGATGGGGACCTCGTAGTTCTTCCCGGTACGGTTGTCGGTGATTGTCAGCGTGTCAGCCATGTCTCACACAATTCTACCTTCGACGGCCGCTCCAATCCTGCCGTCCTGCCGTCCTGCAATCTGAAATTCTATATCGCTATCTGGAGGGCTGGCTTTCGTCCGCGTGGTGGCGGACGTCGCGGGCGGATACCATGAAAATCACGTCTTCGGCGATGTTCGTGGCGTGATCGCCGATGCGCTCGAGGTGACGGGAGATGAGGATCAGATCGAGCGCCGGCTCGATGGTGGCCTGGTCCTGCAGCATGTGCGTCAGGAGCTCGCGGAAGATCTGCGTCTTGAGCGCGTCGAGCTTGTCGTCTTCGTCGAGCACGTGCTGGGCGAGGTCCAGGTCGCGGCGAACGAAGGCGTCGAGCGAGTCGCGCAGCATGCTCTGCGCGATGGTCGCCATCCGCGGGATGTCGATCAGCTTCTTGACGGGCGAGTGCGCCGCGTAGCGCCGCGCGGCTTCGGCGATGTTGATGGCGAGATCGCCGACGCGTTCGAGGTCGGTGTTGATCTTGACGGCCGACACGATCGCCCGCAGGTCCACCGCCATGGGCTGGTGCAGCGCGAGCAGCGTGAAGGATCGTCCGTCGATCTCGATGTGCAGCCTGTTGATGGGCTCGTCGCCCGAGAGCACGCGCTCGATCGCCTCGCGGTCGCGGTCGACCAGCGCCTTCACGGCGAGGCGCACCTGCTCCTCGGCGAGGCCGCCCATTTCGAGCAGCCGCGTCTTGAGCTGTTCGAGTTCTTCCTGAAAGTGACGCCCGTGGCGTTCCATTGGCTCCATTATCCGAACCGTCCGGTGACGTAGTCTTCCGTCAGCTTCTGGGCCGGCGCGGTGAAGATCTTGTTGGTCCGGTCGCATTCCACCAGCTTGCCGAGCCAGAAGAACGCCGTCACGTCCGACACGCGCGCCGCCTGCTGCATGTTGTGCGTGACAATGACAATCGTATAACGGGCTTTGAGCTGGTAGATCAGCTCTTCGATGCGCTGCGTGGCGATAGGGTCGAGCGCCGACGCGGGTTCGTCCATGAGGACGATCTCGGGTTCCACGGCCAGCGCCCGCGCGATGCACAGCCGCTGCTGCTGGCCGCCCGACAGCGCCAGCGCCGACGAGTGGAGCCGGTCTTTCACTTCATCCCAGAGCGCCGCCGCCTGCAGGCTGCTCTCGACGCGGCCGCGCAGCTCTTCGCGCGACGAAGTCAGCCGATTGATGCGCAGCCCGTACGCGACGTTGTCGAAGATCGATTTCGGGAACGGATTCGACTTCTGGAAGACCATCCCGACGCGGCGTCGCAGATCGACGACGTCGACCGACGGGGCGTAGATGTCCATGCCGTCAATCTGGACGGAGCCTTCAACGCGCGTGCCGGGAATGATGTCGTTCATGCGATTGAGCGATCGCAGAAACGTCGACTTGCCGCAGCCGGACGGCCCGATGAGCGCCGTCACCTGATTCGGCTGCATGTTGACCGTGATGTCTTCGAGCACGCGCCGCGGGCCGTAGAAGAAGTTCATCCCAGCGACCTGGATCTTGGGCGCGACAGCAGGAGTCGGCCGATGAGCCGGCTGCGGTGTGGGGGAACTGCCGGCCAGTGGCGCAGCTACCGCTGGCGGATCCTGCAGGAGCACAGTGTCACCCTATCGCGCCGCCGTTTCTCCGCGGTTTCTGCCGTGTAAATTCTGTGTAACAGCAGCTTCAACTCCAGCGCGACGACGCGATCGCTCAGGGCAGGCCGCTTGACGCGTCAGCGAGCTTCGCCGACCATGTCGGATATGACCTATCACCCCGCGATCAAGCCGCTCGCGTTCATCTTCGCCACGAACGACAGCCTGGCCGATCGGTCGTTTCAGGGTGTGGCCGACGGGGATCTCTGGAAGCGCCCGACGCCGCAGAGCAACCCGATGCTCTGGATCTTCGGCCACATGGCGGATACGCGCGCGCGGCTGCTGAAGATCCTCGGCGACGACTTCGATCCGGGCTGGGGCGACGTCTTCGGCCGCGGCGCGGCGCTTCAGGACACCGCGGGCTATCCGAGCCGCGAGAAGATCACCGAGGTCTCGCGCGAGGTGAACAAGCGGCTGTACGCTCGGCTTGGCGCGATGACCGAGATCGACGTCTCACGGCCGGCGACGCGCGCCTTTACCGACGCCGTGCAGACGGTCGGCGATCAGGTGGCATTCATCGTGATGCACGATACGTATCACGTAGGGCAGCTTGCGTACGTCCGTAAGGCCCTCGGTTTACCCGGCGTGGTCGGGTAGTTCACGGCCTGTAGTCTCTTCTTAAAGAAGATCTTCGTGTTCTTCGTGGCTTCGTGAAAAGCAGGCGACCGAGCTAGCTCGTTGCCGAGGGTTCGAGGAACGCGCTGACCTGCCGCCTCAGTTCATCCTGAATCTGTACGACCGAGCGCCGCGCGTCGACGACGCGGAAGTGGAACTCGTCGCCCATCGACGCGTACTCGCGCAGCAGTTTGTTCTGATACGCCCGGAAGCTGTCGTAGATGTCGTCGCCGGTCTTGAGATCCATCCCTGATTCCCAGAAATCCATGCCGCGGGCCTCGAGGACGCGGCCGATCAGCGTATCGACGTCGACCTTCAGATAGAACACCAGATGCGGCGCGATGGCGAACCCGTAGAGGTTGCGCAGCCAGGCGCGATCGACGCCACGCACGCCGGCCCGCGCCAGCGCAGTAAACATGTAGCGGTCGGTCAGGACCACGAACCCGGCCTTGAGCGCCGGGATGATTTCCTTTTCGAGCCGGTCGGCGAAGTCCGTCGCGTAGAGGAGCACGAACGTCAGCTTGTTGAGCGTGTTGCTCGACTTCGCCAGTTCGATCGTCGGCTGCATGAGCGGCGACCGCGTCCAGCCGGTTTCGATGACGCCGTAGCCTTTCACTTCGAGCCACTCGCGCAGCAGCTGAATCTGCGTGCTCCGACCGACGCCATCCGTGCCTTCGACGGCGATCAGTTTGCCGGGATAGCCGTCGATCGGCAGGTAGGGGATGCCGCGGCCGTAGTACCTGCCCGGCTGGATGCCGTTTTCGGAGCCCTCGAGCACGCCACCCGGCGGCTCAGGCAGGTTGCTCACTGGGGACCTCCGCGATGGGGGAGACGGTTGCGAGGTGCTTCGCAATCAGCGCGCGCACCGCGCGCTGCTGCTCGGTGATGCTCCCGACGGCATCGACCACGTCGAGCCCGTATTCGTCAACGAGACGGTCGTACTCGTCGAGCACCTTGCCTTGAAACAGCCGGAAGCTTTCGACGGGGTTCGTGCTCCAGCCGAGATCCATCCCGGCTTCGTAGAACTTCAGCTTCACCCGCCTGGCCATCAGCCGATCGAGCGAGACGTCGATCGGTACGCGGAAATAGAGCGTCATGTCAGGCTTCACGGCGAAGCTGTACAGCTCGCGGACCCACTGCCGATCGACGCCGCGTGTCGCATCGCGCGCGAACGCCGTGTAGGCGTAGCGATCGGCGAGCACGATCATGCCGGCCTTGAGCGGAGGGATGATTTTGTAGAGCAGCCGGTCCGCGAAGTCAGTGGCGTGCAGCAGGCTGAACGTCATCGGCGTCAGCGCGTTCTTCTTCTTGCCGGTTTTGGTGGCGGCCTTAACCAGCGCGGACGAGTTCCATTCGGTGACGAACACGCGGTGGCCTTCGGCCGCCAGCCACTTCGCCAGCAGCCCGAGCTGCGTGGTCTTCCCCGAGCCGTCGATGCCCTCGACGACGAACAGTTTCCCGGGATGCTCGTGCGGTGTCGTGAGAGTGTTCAGCATGAGAGGTTCCGCTCGTCGCAGCCGCGGGCGTTGCGCTTACTTCGACGCGCAGCGGTTTGCCGATGAGCCGTTCGAATTCGGCCGCATGTCGCGTCGCGGCCCACAGCTCGAGCTCGGCGTCGCCGGCCGCCCGCAGCTGCAGTAACCCATCATCCCCCCGATCGTGCACTTCGAGGCCGGATATCGGCTGCGAGTGGCTGCGGTCGAGGCCCTCGGCCAGCCGGAGGATGGCCGCGAGGGTCCGGATGGTGTGTCGGCGCTTCCGTGTGAAGTCGCCGTACTGCGCGTGACGCCTCCTCGGGGCGGCCTGACGATGATACCGGGCGATGAGCCCGATGATCTCGATTTCTTCGGGCTCGAATCCACGCAGGTCGCCGTTCTTGATGAGATAGTACGAGTGCTTGTGATGGCGTTCGTAGCTGATGTGGACGCCGATGTCGTGCAGCAGCGCCGCGAACTCGAGCCACTCGCGCTCGCGATCCGTGAGCCCGTGAAGAGTCCGGGTCTGATCGAAGAGCATCGTCGCGAGCTTTGCGACCTGCAGCGCGTGTTCCGGCCAGTAGTTGCAGCGCTCCGCCAGCTCGAAGACGCTGCGGCGCCGGACGTCAGGATAGCGGTCGGCCTGCGCGATTTCCCTGCGGTGCCGCGCGATGTAGTCGAGGACGAGACCTTCGCGCAGCGACAGATCGCAGAGCGTGATGTCGCCGGCGCCGAGCCGGCGGACGATCGCGTCGAGCAGGACGGCGCCGGCGACGGCGAGGTCGGCGCGCCGCGGCTCGAGGCCTGGCACTCTCAGCCGCTCCTGCAGATCGCGGGCGACGAGTTCCTTGCGGGCGCGGCGGAGCTGCTTCGCTGTGATTCGACGGTTGCGAAGCGTGGCGCTCGATGAACCGCCCTCGGCCACCGCAACGGCGCCGATGCTCTGGATCGTGCCCGACGTGCCGATGACGCGATCGAATCCCTGCCTGACAAGCTGCCCGAGATATTTCCCGACTTCGGCGTCGATGAAGCGATTGAGCTTGCGCCCGTCTCTCGGCGTCAGCGGGTCGCTCTTGATGAATCGCTCCGTCAATCGAATCACGCCGAGCTTGAAGCTCCTGCCGGTCTCCATGGCCGGGCCCGCGCCGCGCGTGATCTCCACGCTGCCGCCGCCGATGTCGATGACGACCGCGACGTCGCCGGCGAGACCGACGCCGTAGGCCGCCGCCTGGTGGATCAGGCGCGCTTCTTCGGTGCCCGAGATGACGCGCGCGCGGATGCCGGTGATTTCGGTGATCTTCTTGAGGAACTCGCTGCCGTTTTGCGCTTCGCGTGTCGCGCTGGTGGCGACGGCGATGATCTCGTCCACGCCGTGCGAGTCGGCGAGCCGGCGGAACTTCGACATCACCTGCAGCGCCGCGTGCATGGCCTCGGGCGTCAGCGCGCGTCCGTCGAGTCCACCCGCGCCGAGCCGCACCATTTCTTTTTCACGGTCGATCACTTCGAAGGAAAGATCGGCGCGCACCTGCACGACGATCATGTGCAGCGAGTTGGTGCCGATGTCGATGGCGGCGAGACGCATTCGTGTCTTTAACTATAATGGGCGGTGAACGGCGGCCCATCTATACCATGTCCCCATCACGACGGCGCTACGAGCTCCTGACGAAACGTCTGGATCAGTTTACACGGATGTTGCACGCGCTCGGCGAGGGCGACGTGCGCGCGCTCCACCGCACGCGTGTCGCGTCGCGGCGTCTCCGCGAAATTCTTCCCGTGCTTCAACTCAAGCCCGATCTCGCCGGCCGGCTCGGCCGCCGCCTGAAGAAGGTCAGGGCCCGGCTCGGCGCGGTCCGCGAGCTCGACGTCCTCGCGGTGCTCGTGGACGAGCTTCAGTCGTCGGGCGCCTGGGATGCGCAGGTGCTCCGGCGGGTGGCCGCGTCGATTACCGGCGAACGTGCGCAGGCCCGCGAGCGCTTTCAGGCGAAGCCGCCGACGCGCGAGCTGGAGCAGATCGCGCGCAAGCTGAAGAAGATCGGCGGCGACCTTCGCGACACCAGCCCCTCGCGCGGATGGCAGTGGGCGGTTGACGCGCGCGTGAGCCGCCGCGCGGGCATGGTCGTGCGTACGCTCGATGCGGCCGGTTCGATGTACATGCCCGAGCGTCTGCATGATGTCCGTATCGCGCTCAAGAAATTCCGGTACGCCCTCGAAGTCGCCGGCGAAGCGGCGGGCGCGAAGCCGTCGCCGGACATCAAGGCGCTGAAACGGCGCCAGGACACGCTCGGCCGCCTTCACGATCTGCAGGTGCTGATCGAACGCGTGCGCGGGATCCAGGCGTCGCTGCCGGCGCCGGATGTCACGATGTGGCGGAAGATCGACCTGTTGACGGCGTCGCTCGAAGACGAGTGCCGGCGCCTGCATGCGAAGTTCGTGCATCAACGGAGCGCCATCCGCGCAATCTGCGACCGCGTGAGCCTTGCGGGCGGCGCGGCGCCGCAGGTGCGCCGGGCGATGGTGGGCTGATGGCGGCGCTCCACGAGCTGTACCTCATCCGCCACGGGATCGCCGAAGAACGCGGCGACGCGTGGCCCGACGATGCGAAGCGTCCGCTGACTGAAGAGGGCGTGGCGAAGCTGCGCAAAGCCTCGCGTGCGCTGGCACGCGTCGGCGTCTCCGTCGACGTCGTCCTCACGAGCCCGCTCGCGCGCTGCCGCCAGACGGCCGACCTGTTCGCCGCGGCGTTGTCGCCGCATCCCGCGGTCGTCGTTGTCGACGCGCTCGCGCCTGGGGGATCGCAGGCCGGCGTCCTCGCCGAACTCGAGAAGCATGCGCGCCGGAAGAAGATTGCGATCGTCGGCCACGAGCCCGGCCTCGGCGAGCTGGCCGGACGCCTCGCCGGCATGCGTCAGGCGATGGAGTTCAAGAAGGGCGCAATCTGCCGGATTGACGTCGAGGCGCTTCCGCCGAAGAACCCGGGCGCGCTGCGCTGGTTCCTCACGCCGAAGCTGCTGAAGCAGCTGAAGAAGTAACTCATCGACGAACGCGACCCTTTACTGCGTTCGCCCGGGCACTATAGGTGATACGGCCAGTGACATCCGCCGGCAGGCGCGCGCGCATCCGCGCTTTCAGAAGCGCGATCCCCTCGGACGCCATCGCTGCCAACTGTGGACCGACGCTCGGCCCCCCGAGGATGGTCGTCCAGAAGTCGTCGAAATCGGCGAACGTCCGTTGCACGGTGATCTCCCGCGTGTCGACGGCATCCAGACCCGCACCAGTCCACAAGTCCCGCAACGCGTCTATTCGAGACGCGCCAGGGCTTGGCGGCGCCGGAACGGCCACGCCCATCGCACGCATTTCCACGTGCAACGCCTGGTAAGGAAATCCACCGCCAAGCATGTCCCACGCGTACGCTGCGACGGTCCCACCTCGGCAGACCACTCGCGCCATTTCGGCAACGCCCTTGGCCGGGTCGGGAACGAAGAAAATCACCAGTGGCATGACAGCCACGTCGAACGTGTCGTCGGGGAAGGGCAGTGCCATGGCATCGCCCTGACGAAACTGCGCCACACGCGCCGCCGGTCGCGTGCGAGCAAAGGCGAGTTGCCCCTCAGACGGGTCTATCCCCTGCACTGAGACGGGTGCACACCGCTCGACGAGCATTTCAGTAAAGGCGCCGTTGCCGCAGCCGACGTCGAGCCATCGCAAGCCTGATTGCGGAGCCAGCCCGTCGAGGAAGGTTGCCCCTGCAAGCTGGCTCCACGTCCCCATGTATCGTTCGTAGGCGGCCCCGTCGTCGAAGCGGATTGGTGGGTCAGCCATGAGTGGTTTCCTCCAATGGTATTCTGACGCCATGCGACGGTGGTGTCGTGCCGCGTGCGCCGCAGCAGCGCTGGCCATTCTTGCAGGAGCCGGCTCTGCCCGCGCCCAGTTCACGTCGTACTCGAAGAACCCCAAGAACATCCTCGAGGGCAACTGGCAGTCGTGCCGCGAATCGGACGGCCGGTACAGCGAACGCGTCTACGACCACGTCGTCAACGGCGTCCCGAAGTTCGAAGTGCACATGGGCCCGAAGCGGGAGTTCGCGATCTTCGACGGCGTTCAGGACCAGCATCGAGAGCATGACTCGCCGGCCAACCTGCTGAAGCCGTACCGGATCGACGTCGAAGGCAACCTCGCGAGCCACGAGTGGAAGATCCCGTCGCTCGCCCTCGTCTTCACCGCCACGCTCGCCGGCGGATCGCGCAGCGACTGCGAGAGCTGGTACGTCCTGCTCGCGCCGCTCAGCAAGCCTTCCCACTAGATTTAACACGCTCGTAACGCACCCGACTTCCTGCCGACACGTCCAGTTCGTACGCTCTCTGCATTCAACGTGCGGCCGCCGTTCCGGGCCGCGAGGAGGGTCGATTGGTTCGTTCCGCTGTCTTCGCCGTTCTTGTGGGCCTGCTGACAATGACGCCGAGCGCTGCCTTCGCGCAGGTGACGCCCGCTGCCGGCTCTACGCCGCCCGACGACACGCCGTCCATCAACGTCGGCGTGACGCTGTACGCGGATTACACCTACACGCAGAATCCGCAGTCGACCGATGCCGACGGCAACGTCATCAACCCTGGCGCGTTTAACGTCAGCCGCAGCTATCTCAACATCACGGGCAATGTCTCGCACATCGTCGCCTTCCGCATCACGCCGGACATTGTCCGCCAGAGCGGCCTGCTGACGCTCGGCGCCGGCAGCAGGGTGTCGAATGACAGCCTGGTGTTCCGCATCAAGTACGCGTTCGCGCAGATCAATCTCGACGACTGGATGACGAAGGGCTCGTGGGCGCGCCTCGGCATCCAGCAGACGCCGCTTCTCGATTACGAAGAAAACATCTATCGCTACAGATTCCAGGGGACGACGTTCACCGAGCGCGAGGGTTTCTATAACTCGGCCGACGCCGGCGCGTCGTTTCACTACAACCTGCCGTCGAACTATGGCGACATCCACGTCGGCGTCTACAACGGCGAGGGGTACGCGAAGACGGATCCAAACGATCAGAAGGCCGTCGAGATTCGGGGCACCGTGCGGCCGTTCGCGCGGAACAGGCCGATTCTGCGCGGCCTTCGCGTGACGGGCTTCTACTTCGGCGACAACTACATCAAAGACTCCGAACGGACGCGCGCCGTGGGACAGGTCACGTTCGAGTCGATGTATCTGAACGCCGGAGTCGACGCCATCAAGGCGCACGACCAGACGAGCATCCGCGCCGCCGACGTCGAAGCGAGCGGATGGTCGTGGTGGGCGACGCCGAAGAAGCCGTTCGCGAACGGATCGTCGTGGGAAGCGCTGCTGCGCTACGACCATCTGCGGCCGAACGCGCTCGTGCCGGCCGATCGCACGCGCATGATCGCCGGCGTTGCGTACTGGTTCCCACATCAGGGCAGCGTCTCGACGTCGCTGATGCTCGACTACGACGGACAGACGTTCAACAGCTTCACGCCGGCGCAGCCGGCACAGAAACGCATCGCAGTTCACGGACTCGTGAACTTCTAATCGGAGGCGACATGAGAAGACTTGGAATCGCAGCGATTGGCCTGGTGACGCTCGCCGCCGGCGCCGCTGCGCAGAAGACGCAAATCCAGGGCGCGGGCGCGACCTTCCCGAACCCGATCTACTCGAAGTGGTTCAGCGAGTACAACAAGCTGCACAGCAACGTCGAGATCAACTACCAGCCGCTCGGATCAGGCGCCGGCATCCGTCAGGTGACGGCGCAGACCGTGTTCTTCGGCGCGACCGACGGCCCGATGACGAACGAGCAGATGCTGGCGGCTCCGGGAAAGCTCCTGCACATCCCGACCCTGCTCGGCGCTGTCGTGCCCGTCTATAACGTTCCCGGCGTGGCCGGCGAGCTGAAGTTCTCTGGCGCCGTGCTGGCCAGCATCTTTCTCGGGAAGATCACGAAGTGGAACGACCCGGCTCTCACGCAGCTCAATGCCGGGGTGAAGCTGCCTGCCACGGACATTACCGTCGTGCACCGCTCGGACGGTTCCGGTACGACGTACATCTTCGTGGACTACCTGGCGAAGGTGTCGCCCGAGTGGAAGAGCAAGGTCGGCGTGGCGACGTCGGTCAACTGGCCCGCGGGCGTCGGCGGGAAAGGCAACGAGGGGGTCGCCGGCGTCGTGACGCAGACGCCGGGCTCGTTCGGCTACGTCGAGTTGATCTACGCGCTGCAGAACAAGATCGCCTACGGGACGGTGCAGAACATGGCGGGCGAGTTCACGAAAGCCACCGTCCAGTCGGTGACGGCGGCCGCCTCTGCCGCGGCCACGCAGATGCCCGCCGACTTCCGCGTCTCGATCACGAACGCGCCTGGCAAAGGCGTCTATCCGATCTCGTCGTTCACCTGGCTGCTGCTGTATGAAAACCCGAAGGACAAAGCGCAGTCAAAGACGATGGTCGAGTTTGTGAAGTGGGCGCTGACCGACGGCCAGAAGTTCTGCGCCGATCTCGGGTATGCGCCGCTGCCCGAAGGTGTCGTCAAGCTCGAGATGGCGGCCCTGGCAAAGATTAAGGTGTCGTGAAGCGACCCGAGAACCTCGCGTTTCGTCTGGGGACGGGGCTGTTCGGCCTCGTCCTCGTGCTGCTTGTGGCGGCGATCGGCGTCGAGCTCGTCCGCCAGTCGTGGCTGTCGATTGAGAAGTTCGGCCTGAGCTTCTGGCGGACGTCGACATGGGATCCGGTCGCTGGAGAGTTCGGCGCGCTGCCGTTCATCTGGGGCACGCTTTATTCGTCGATTCTCGCGCTGCTCATCGCGACACCGATTTCACTCGGCATCGCGGTGTTCATCTCGGAACTCTGTCCGAATCGCCTCAGGCCGGTGCTGGTGTTCTTCACGGAGCTCCTGGCCGCCATTCCCTCGATCGTCTACGGCCTCTGGGGCATCTTCGTGCTCGTGCCTCTGGTGCGATCGATCGAGACGTCGTTTCCTCCGTCGCTGAAAGCGTTGCCGTTCTTCAGCGGACCGCCGTTCGGCCTGGGCATGCTGTCAGCGGCGCTGATTCTCGCGGTGATGGTCGTTCCGTTCACCTCGTCGGTCGCGCGGGAAGTCCTCAAGGCCGTGCCGGTGGCCCAGCGCGAGGGCGCGTACGCGCTGGGCGCGACGAGATTCGAGGCGATTGCCGCCGCGCTCTATTACGCCCGCACCGGCATCGTCGGCGCCGTGCTGCTCGGCTTCGGACGCGCGCTGGGCGAAACGATGGCGGTGACGATGGTGATCGGGAATAGCCCGAAGGTGACGCTGTCGCTGTTCGCGCCGCAGCACACCATGGCGGCTGTGCTCGCGAATGAATTCAGCGAGGCGGCCGACGCGCTGTATCTGAGCGCGCTCGTCGAGATCGGCCTCGTGCTCTTCATCATCACGCTCGTCGTGAACTCGCTTTCGCGACTCCTCATCTGGGGGATGGCGCGCCCGATGACGCAGGCGACGGCGTGACGCCGGGCACCCGGCGGCGGAAATTCATTTCCTCTCTGTTCGTCGTGTCCTGCGCGGCCTCGGTGCTCCTTGCGCTCGTGCCGCTGACGTTTGTCCTGTTCTTCGTCGTCAGCCAGGGCATCCAGTCGCTCAACGTCGCGTTCTTCACGCACATGCCCGCGCCCGTGGGGGAGGCGGGCGGCGGCATGGCGAACGCCATTGTCGGCACGCTGATCCTCGTCAGTCTTGGCGGCGTCTTCGCGGTGCCCATCGGCATCCTGAGCGGCATCTATCTGTCCGAGTACGCCGGCACGCGGTTCGCCTCGCTGGTGCGCTTCGCCGCCGACACGCTGAACGGCGTGCCGTCCATCGTGATCGGCGTCTTCGTGTATGGCATCGCGGTGCTGCCGTTCAAGCAGTTCAGCGCCCTGGCCGGAGGCCTGGCGCTCGGCATCATGATGATTCCGATCATCGCGCGGACCACTGAAGAGCTGCTCCTGCTCGTGCCCGGCACGATGCGCGAAGGCGCGCTGGCGCTCGGGGCCACGCACGCGCGAGCGGTCTTTACCGTCGTCGTGCCGTCGGCGTTGCCCGGCATCGTCACCGGCATCGTGCTGGCCGTGGCGCGCATCGCGGGCGAGACGGCGCCGCTCATCTTCACGTCGCTCAACAACGGGTTCTTCAGCACGAAGCTGACGCGGCCCATCGCATCGCTCACGGTGCAGGTGTACACCTACGCGCAGTCGCCGTACCAGGACTGGCACCGGCAAGCGTGGGCCGGCGCGCTCGTTCTTGTCGGCATTGTGCTCACATGCTCGCTCCTCGCGCGCTTCGCTACCCGACGCCTCGAGAACATCAGCTCCCATTAGCGCAGCGTTGCACCCTGCAACCGCCCGCTATTTCTTTTCCGGCACGAGCGTGACCCTGACGTAGTTGCCCGTGTTCAGAGACGTCTGCGCCACCCGCTGCATCACGCCGCCCGTCAGCGCGCCAATCGCCTCCGTCATGTTGACCGCGGCCGCGACAGTCGCCGCGTCGCCGTCTTCGTAGCGGCGCGAGATCTGGTTGAGAA
>Ga0315281_10003260_pt1 | contig 23835 bp, 34 predicted proteins | sample YL17G07_0_MG_FD_204540 | JGI IMG/M metagenome (GOLD analysis project Ga0315281, IMG submission 204540) | Sediment microbial communities from Yellowstone Lake, YNP, Wyoming, USA - YL17G07_0 | ecosystem: Environmental > Aquatic > Freshwater > Lake > Sediment | place: USA: Wyoming | collected... | reverse complement strand
GCGCCTTCGACGATTCGCACCGCCTCGGTTGGGGATCGGTCCCGTCATGGCCGGCATGCCGGACCTGGTCGTGCTCCTCGTCCTCGACGTCGTCGTCCGGGACTTCCCGTCTTCCCGACGATCCTGGCCCGGCTGCACCAGACCAGCGACGCCATCGCGACCACGACAGAGGAGCGTAACGACGCGAACCTGGCCGGCTCCGCTGGACGGGGCGCACAAGCGCAGGTCCGTGGTGTATACGCTGGCCTTCGCTGTATACTCCCGCCATGAAGCGACTGCAGATCTACATCGAGGAGGAGCTGGACGACGCGCTGGCCTCCCGGGCGCGTCGTGCGCATACGTCCAAGGCGGCCCTCATCCGTGACGCCGTCCGGCGCTCGATCGGCGAGCCAGAGCCCCCGATTGATCCGTTCCGAGACTGGATCGGCGGCAGCGATGCTCCGCCGGCACCCGTCGATGACGTCGTCTACGGCTCGTGAGGTTCGTCGACACCTCCTACTGGGTGGCGCTCCGGCTCCGGCGGGATGCCAACCACGGAGACGCGGTTCGCCTGTGGTCGCCCGGCCAGGCGCTCCTGACGACGAACCAGGTCGTCGGTGAGACCTGGACGTTCCTTCGCCGCCGCGACGGACACCCATCGGCCGTCGCGTTCCTCGACGCGGTTGAGGCCGCTGATTGGCTCACCGTGGTGCACGTCGAGGAATCGGTCGAACGCGAGGCGCTGGCGTGGCTTCGACGCCACGATGAGCGGGTCTACTCGCTCGTCGATGCCACGAGCTTCGTGGTCATGCGCCGAGAGCGCCTCGGGGAGGCGCTGGCGTTCGACGGCGACTTCAGCGCAGCGGGCTTCGTCGAGGTTCGACCTTAGCCGCACGCAGCACGCGCTGGGGCATGCCATTGCCGCGCTGGCACTCCTCCATGCGGGAGGAAGAGTTGGTGCGATTCGTCGGGGCGACAGGGATAGCGCCGCCACTTCCCAACGTCCGGGCATCGACGTGGTGATGCCACGTCGGGCCGGTCCCCGCTGGGTGATGCGCTCAGCCTGACGTGGCGCATCCGCACGCGGCGCCAGGTCTTGCGCCCACGCCCCGCCAGCTCGAGGTGCTCCGCGCCCGCTGCGAGACGGGGTCACGCAAGGAGGCGGCCGCCGCCTTGGGCATCAGTCCCGAGACCGTCCGCTGGCACCTCGCACGGCTGTTCGAACGGTGCGGCTGCGTCGACGAGGCACAGGCGGGCTGGCGGCACCACGAAGAGATCGGGCGGACGGGCGATGGCCGGCGCCCGCTGGAGCTCAGCCCGACTTCACGAAGCGGTAGCCCAGGCCCCGGACGGTCTCGATCGACACCGACCGAGAGCCGAGCTTCCGTCTGAGGCCACGGATGACCGTGTCGATCACGTTGCTGCCGCCGCCGTACTCGTAACCCCAAACGTCGCGCAGGAGGTCGGACCGCCGGACGACACTTCCTGCCCGCTGGTCGAGGATACATCTCGTGGTGGAGTGAGGCCGGCGTGACTCGTCTTCACTCCGACGCGCCGGCGCGCCGGCGGTCCAGTGGTCTCTCGATGCGGCGTCTGCAGGTCCGCGCACGATCGTGCGGCTCGTCGACGTCCTCGTCCGCGGGGTCGTCAACTCAGGGATTCGTGGTCCGCGCCTGATCGTTGGCCACGTGATCTGACTGGCCTCGGGTAGTCCGGCCGGTTCCAGGGTCGGGTGAAGACAACGCCTCAAGCGCTGGACATCCGGGGACTCAAGGCCACCGTCGACGATGCGGCCTCCCTCAGCCTGCGCCCAGGAGCTCCTCCACCTCGCGGCGCAGGGCGGCAAGGCGGGTCTCAACCATGTCCCACACCAGCACGTCGTCCACGCCGGCGTACCCGTGGACCAGGATGTTGCGGAACGCGATGATCCGGCGGTGCTCGCTGATCCTGCCGGCGATCTCAGGGTCCAGCTTCGCCAGCTGTCCGAGCGCCTCGCCGATGATCTCGAACTGGCGCTCCACGGCGGCCCGCACCATCGCGTCGGCTGCGTAGGCGTCGAAGTCCATGCCAGCGGTGAACTCCGCGATCAGCGCCGCGGCCTGACGCATGTCGTGCAGGTAGGCCTTCGGCTCACGCGGCATAGAGCAGCGTCCTCGTGCGCTCGATGTCGGCCCTCATGTACGGGTTTCGGACGGCGGAGAGCGCGACGAGGTCGACGTCCCGGCCGAACAGGGCCTCGAGCGACTCGCGAAGGCCGAAGTAGGCGTCCGCATACCCGCCCGATGGAAACGCCAGGAAGTCGACGAGCAAATCGACGTCACTCCGCCCGGGGTCGAAGTCGTCCCTAGCGGCCGACCCGAACACGAAGAGGCTGCGGACGCCATAGCGGCGGCACAGCTCCTCCAGGGCAGCGCGGTGATCGTGAATGAACGGGCTCATGTCGGTGGCTCCTCGCACGAAGAGTACCCGAGGGCGGCGTGCGCGACGAAGGCTGACACGGCGTTTGCGGCCAGAAGCGAAGAGCCCTCCTCGCGGCGAGAAGGGCTTGGGATCGGAATGAGCTGAGTTTGGTCGGGGCGAGAGGACTCGCCCGGACAAACCGGGCGCCCCCCGCCGATCACGTGCCCACGACTCCGCCGTGAGCCGGGAGGGCAGCCTTCCCTGTGGGTTGGGTGCGGGCCGGCAGCGATTCGTCGGGCGCCGCCTTCCGCGCTCTGACGAGGACACTCTGCGCGATCCGATCCTGGCGCGCCGCGGGTACCAGTGACCGGAGCAGGTCGAGGATCGCCTCGTTGAAGAGCGGATAGAGGGCGCACTCCTCGACCCCGAAGTTGCCCAGGGGCTCGATTGCGACGTCCCGGAAGCCGGCTCGGCGGAGGCCCTTGTACAGGGCGACCTCCGACAGGGCGCCGGAAAGACAGCCGGTCCAGGCAGCCGGGTGGGTGGCGATCTCCGGCGGGAGGTCGTGCTCGAGCACGAGGTCGACGATCACGAGACGACCGCCCGGCCGGAGCACCCGGAACGCCTCGGCGAACAGGCGGGCCTTTCGGGGCGACAAGTTCGGGACGCCGTTGCTCACGACGACGTCGACCGAGTCATCCGGGAGCGGGAGTGCCTCGATCTCGGCCTGGACGAAGCGGACGTTGGCGGCACCTACCGCGGTCGCGGCCAACGTCGCCCGCTCGATCATCTCGGCAAGGAAGTCGATACCGATGACCTCGCCGGTCGGACCGACGCGACGGGCCGCGAGCAGGCAGTCGATCCCACCGCCCGAGCCGAGGTCCACGACGCGCTCACCCGGCCGAAGGTCCGCGTACCGGATGGGATCGCCGACGCCCAGGGCGATCCGGATCGTCTCATCCGGCAGGCCGTCGAGCGCGCTCGGTAGGTAGATACGCTCGGCAACCCGACGGTCGGTCGGTCGGACGGCCCCATATGTCTCGCGGACGGCGGCCCGGATCGCGTCCTGCTGGAGGAGGTCCGACCCCTCGATGTGCCCGACGTGAATCTCGGTCATCGGGCAGCTCCGCGATCGTGTCCCGCTGCGAGGAGCTTCGTGACCCGGTCACGGAATTCGTCCCGTATCGGCGGCTCGCTGCTCGTCGCGGCGAGATCGCGTACGTGGCGCGAGAACTCGAGCTCGCCGCAGCAGCGCTTGCATACCTCGAGGTGCTCCTCGAGTTCCACGGTCGGATCGGGCTCAAGCGAGGCCCCCAGGTAGGACCACATCCGCCGGACCGCTTCGACGCAATCGATCATGTCTCCTCGCTCGCAGTCACCAGGCGGCGGCTGACCGCGTATTCCCAGAGTCCCCGCTCGAGTTGCTTCCGGCCGCGATGGAGTCGCGACAGGAGGGTGCCAAGGGGGATCTCCAGGATCGCGGCCGCCCCTTTGCAGCTGAACCCGTGGATGGTCGTCAGAAGGACGGGCGCCCGGAAGGCGGGCGTCATCGTCGCGAAGACGGCCTGAACGTCCTCGTCCTCGAACAGGCGAAGAAAGTCCAGGTGGAGCTCGTCCGAGTACGGGAAGGGATCCTCGATCGCGATCGTCGCGAAGAGCGAGAAGTCGTCATCGGCATCGCCGGCATCGAGCGGCACAGTGTCGAGCTCCCGGCCGCGAGCCCGCCACCGGTCGCGTGCGCAGTTCGTGGCGACCTTGAACAGCCAGGTCTTCGTCGCCTCCGGGTCGCGCAGCCCGTCGTAGGCGCGCATCGCCTTGATGAGCGTCTCCTGGAGGAGATCCTCGGCGTCCGTTTGGTCCCCGCACAGGTGGACGCAGTACCCGTACAGCCGGTCGAGGTTCTCGCGGGCGACGTCGGCAAACGGCCGCGGCGTCGTGATGCCCGTGGCCCCATCCGCGCTCGCCGCGGCGTCGATCATCGCCGTGGTCATCGCCTCGCTCACGTGGGACTGCTCCGCGGAGGTGCCATCGAAGGGTAGACGAGTTGCACGCCCAGGATATTCCCGGTTTCGACCCGGGATGAATCGTGCAATCCACGCCGTCCTTACCCCCCGATGAGGCCCACTCAGGCTTCGACGTCCCAGAGGTGCACAGCGATGGCCACGATCACCGTTCGCAACGGCGTCAATGTCGACCAGCTCGTCGCCACGATCGGCGCAATCCAGGCAGACCCGAAGGTCGCCTCGTTCACCTTCAAGGCCGCCAGCACCTGGGAGGACGGCGGGCGGAGCCGCGGGGCGATCGGAGGCTTCGTCCACGCTGGCGCGACGACCGACCGGGGTGCGACCTTCCAGCTCATCGGCGACGAGCCGCCGGTCCTCCTCGGCGGGAACGCCGGGCCGAACGCCGTGGAGCTCCTCCTCCAGGCCCTCGCGTTCTGCTACGGGGTCGGTTACGTCTACAACGCCGCGGCTCGCGGAATCGAAGTCAGCGAACTGCGCTACGAGGTCGAAGGCGATCTGGACCTTCGAACGTTCGTCGGGCTCAACGGACCACGCGCCGGCTTCAGCGCCATCCGGGCGACGGGCTGGGTCCGCTCGCCCAACGCGACCGTGGCCCAGCTCGAGGAGCTCTGCCAGTACGTGCAGGACACGTCGCCGGTCCTCGATTGCCTCGTCAACCCGATCCAGGTGACCACCGACCTCGTCGTCCTCGACTGAGGGTCGCCTCCAGCCGGTCCAGCATCACGCGTTTCCGTGAGGTATCTCCGATGGCCCAGGAACCCCCGCCCCCGATCCTCGACCTTGACGCGCTTCGCACCGCAATCCGGGACGAGTACGCTGCGGTTGCCGTCGAGCCGGGGCGGGGGTTCCATTTCCACACCGGCCACCGGCTGGCCGCGATCCTCGGCTACCCGGAGGATTGGATCGCGGCGCTCCCGCCCTCGGCCGTCGAATCGATGGCGGGGACAGGCAATCCGTTCGCGCTCGGCGAAATGCGGCCCGGCGAGCAGGTCGTCGACTGCGGCTCGGGCGCGGGGACGGACGCGCTGATCGCAGCGCGCCTGGTGGGCCCGGACGGGGCAGTCATCGGAGTCGACCTGACCCCCGAGATGCTCGCCAAGGCACGGCGATCGGCCGAGCTGGCCGGCCTCTCGAACGTCGAGTTCCTCGAAGGCACCCTCGAGGCCCTGCCCATTCCCTCGGGCTGGGCCGACGTCGTCATCTCCAACGGCGTCCTGAACCTGGTGCCCGACAAGGCGGCGGCGCTCGGCGAGATGTTCCGCGTGCTGCGCCCCGGTGGCCGGTTGCAGCTCGTCGACATCGTCCTGTCGCGTCCTGTCGTCGGGGTTTCGAAGCAGGACGTGAGCCTGTGGACCGGCTGCATTGCCGGAGGCCTCCTGGAAGACGAACTTCACGCGCTCGTCGAGGCGGCCGGATTCCGTGACGTCGCGATCGTCCGCGGCGCCGATGTCTTCGCGGGTGCCCCGCAGCACTCCAACGCGGCGGCCTTCGGCACGGTGAGCGCCGGGATCACGGCGCGGAACCCCGGTAGTCCGGCGCAGACCTGACGTCCGGCCCCCCTGCCAATCATGTCGGGGTTGCCTCCGGACGGGACGGCGCCCACCGCGGCTCAATCACCCGCCCATCCCAAGGTGGGTGACGCTGCCCAGCAGGACCGCCACCGAAGTCCGGTTCGGCCTGGGCCGGTGCCGTCAGGTGGAGTCTGGTCGGGGCGAGAGGGCTAGCCCCGCCACCGACGACCTTCCGATCACGATGCGGCTCACAGAGGCTCCGACGCCGATCAAGCTGGTGCGCAGCGCATGACACGCCGGCGCTCTCGCCGCCTCGCCGAACGCGCGCTCCAAGGTGGGAGCGGAGACGACGGCGCAGCTCGTGTGGATCCTCGCCGCCCGTCTGCCCGAGCCCGAGGGCGGGGCCGAAGTGGCCGAATAGCGGGCGCGAGCTCGGCCGGACAGTGATGCCAGTCGCGATTCTTGCGCTCCGAACGGCCGTGCGCCACGGATCTTCAGAGGTGTTCGGCCGGGCCCAGCTCCCGAGGCGATGACGCCTTCGGCCTCGCCGCGGACGTCGATCCCTGGCTGAGCAGTTCCTGGAGGGTCAGGCACGCCTCCTCGAAGCGTACGGCCCCGACCTCGTCCGCGTAGATGCGTTCGATATTGCGCACGGCCCGGAGCGCCTGCGCAACGACGCGCCGGCCTTCGCGGGTCAGGCAGATCAGCTTCGCACGGCCGTCGCGTTCGTCGGGGCGCCGCTCGAGATACCCGGCCTTCACGAGCTCGTCGACGAGCTCGAGCATGGACGGGCGGGTCATCGCGGCTCGCGCGGCCAGGTCGGTCAGCCTTGTCCCCGTCCAGTCGATGTTTCCGAACACCTGGAGGTGCGATTGCCGGAGGTTCGGGTACCCGGCCTCCTGGCCCCAGGCGAAGAGATCGGACCGGAAGCGACGCAGCATCAAACCCAGCAGCTGGCCGACGGGCAGACGCTGTTCGCTTGTGTTCATGCAGCTAGTATAGTAAGGTCCCCTAAGCTTCGGCAACCTAACTACCTCAGCCGAGCATGAAGCGAGGAGATCATCAAGTGTCGTCCCAATCCGTCCAGCGAAGCTCTCAGCGACTGACGGCGGTCCTGCTCATGTCTGGTGCCGTGATCGGCGCCATCGGGAACACGCTGCATCCGCATGTCGCGGTGTCCATGACCTCGAAGCTCCAGGCCATCGCCGGGAACGAGGCCTGGGTGGCCATCCACTTGACGATCCTGGTGGCGATCCTGCTCGTGATCGGCGGTCTCGTCGGTATGGCAAGGCTTCTCGACGACGGACCTGGCGGGCCACTCGCGCGCCTCGGGATCGCGGCCGCACTGCTCGGGGGTGGCCTCGCCACCGTCAGCACCTCGATCGACGGCTTCGCGATGAGGCCGCTGGCGCTGGATTGGGCCGTCGCGCCGGCGTCGGACGCGGCTGCGGTCCTGCGCCTCGCGGACGGGGTGCAGGTGGTCGGGTTCGGGATCTGGAGCATGGGGATCCTGGTCCTGTTCGGGATGGCCTTCGCCTGCTTCGGCGGAGCGCTCGTGATGAGCGGCCGCTTCCCGGCGTGGCTCGGCGGGATAGCGATCGCCTCCGGCGTCGGTTCCGCTGTCGCGGCCTTGCTTCAAATCGCGAATGCGGGGGAGGTCCAAACCGCTGAGACCCTGTTCTTCGCCACGTCCCTGCTGGCCACGCTGTGGGCGTTTGCCGTGGGAGTCCTCGTGTGGCGCGACGGACGAGCACCGAGCACCGCCCGCGCGCCCGACCCGCTTCCAGTCCACTGAGGTTAGGCGCCGCCCGACGACCCTGTAGGGACAGCCGCGTCCTACTGCTCCCTTGCGAGGGATCGGGCCAGCAGGCCGGCCCAGCGCTCGTACTCGCCCGTAAAGGCCTCGCCCAGGGCGGTCAGGTCGGGCATGGGCAGCTCGGCAGCAACGATGGCCGGCCGCAACGCGTCCGCCGACACGCGCCGCTCGATCGCCGCGACCGCGGCCGGAGCATCTTCGGTCGCAGCGAGGACGGTCACGGCGCTGACGGCGACACGCCACCGGGACACGACGTCCGCGGCCGAGACCTGGCGCGTCCCGGGTGCCCAGGCCCGGACGGGCGCATCGGGGGCGAGCCGGACACGATCGACCCGCCCGATACGATCGACCTCGACCAGGCCGGCCAGCGCCAGCGCATCGACGGCGACCGCCACGCTCCGCTTCGCGTACCGCGTCCGTCGGGCGAGGTCGCTGATCGAGCTCCGCGGATCGCTCACGAGGAGCGCAGCGAGGATGTCCGCGCGTGCCGACACCCCGAAGGCCGCTCGAAGCCGCCAGAGCAGGCGGGCGTCCGATCGGAGGTCCTTGACCAGCGTGCGATTCCGCACCTCGTGCGGCTGGGCTCGCCGGTCGCCAGCGACCGACCAGCGCGTCCCGCCCGATGCGGCGACCAGGGCCGCGAACGCCGCGACCTGGTCCACGCTGTCCATCTCGGCGGCGACCCGGGCGAGGCGCACGCTGCTCACGAACGCGCCGTACCGGACACACCAGTCGAGGGCGACATCTCGCGTCCGCGCATCGATCTCGGGTGACAGGCGGCCGGTGACGGCGATGAGCGCCTCGAGGTCCACGACCGATGTCTCGGGTGCTCCCTCGAGCTGGGCGCCCAGGGCGATCCACCCCGCGGCAATGCGACCCGCGAGTCCTTCCCGGAGGCTATCGATCGAGGACATCGTCAACATCCTCGATCCCCAAGTGGACGAGCGTCGCGACGAGGAGCGAGCGGTAGCCAGGCGACGGATCGTGGCCCCGAGACCAGCGGGCCGCCTCAAGGAGGTCGTTCCGTGTCGGCTCGAGCTTCTGCAGGTCCTCGAGATGCCTGTCCCGTGCCGGCCAGCGGTCGGCCGCCGCGTACAGCTTGAAGCAGATAAGGTCGTACTCGCCGGCAAGCCAGATGGTGAGCCCACGACCGAAGTCGCGCCGCTCGAGGCGCGACTCGAATCCCGACGGCAGGTCATGGTCGAGCAGCGAGCCCGGCCCGAGATTGAGCCAGTCATCCTTGAGGCCGTACGTCGTGGCGACATCGGCGATCGCCCGCTCGAGCGGCCCGGGCAGGCGATCCATCCGCACGACCGAGCCACCCGCGCCGCGCTCGCCGAGCAGGTCGCCATCCTTGGTCGGGCGCGTGATGACACCCCGGAGGAGCAGGTTGCCGCCGCCGATCAGCACGACCTCGTAGTGGTGTCCGCGCGAGGCGAGGATCGCCCCAAGGGCGTTGAGGGCCTCCCCGAACGAGTGCACGTCCATGGTGTCCATGCCGCGATTGTCTGGCGTCCCAGCGCGCATGTCAACTGCTCGATACGCGCATGTAGATTGCGCGCCCACCTGCACCCGGCGCGATCCAGCGGAGCGTGTCCACCTGGTCCGCTGGCCGTATCGCCCCGCCGGACACAGAGAAGCCCTTCCGGCGACGAGAAAGGGCTCGAACCTGATGAAGAATCTGGTCGGGGCGAGAGGGGTAGCCCCTTCTTAGCTCAGCAACCCCCGCCGTTCCTGATGCTAAACCGCACGCCGAGAGAGTCCCTCCCGGCAAGGTTGCGAAGCGCATGAAGGACGGGTACCTGCGCGGTGCCCTGCCGCCGAAGGGGACCCAGCGTCAGATTGAGGCGCTCGCGGCGTTCGTCGCCGCTGGCGGATCCGTTAGCGACGCCGCCGAACTCGTGGGTATCCGTCCGAGCACCGTGAAGCGCCACCTCGCAGACCTCCGGGCGAGGTCGGGCCTTACAACCGAGCAGCTAATCTAGCGGGCGGGTCGACGGGTGGCTGGTGGTGCCGGGCCTGGAGCCTAGGTGAGGCAGCGATCGGCGAGGTCGTGGCTACACTCACACGATGTGTCACGCGTCCGTCTCCGAGCCTGCGGTTCGGTGGACGCGGCGTCGGTGGACGGCGGCCAACGCCAGAGTCGCCTTGGCTGTCCAGAGGCGGATCGGCGCTGACCGTCCCCGTCGGACAGGCAGGACGTGTGAGTGCAATTGAACTGATCCTGCTCGGCGGTGCCGCGCTGGTGGCCAGCACCCTTGCGGCGGTCACGGGTTTCGGGGGCGCCGCAGTCCTGCTCCCCGTGCTGGTGGCGGTGTTCGGCGTCCGCGACGCGATCCCGATCCTGACCGTGGCACAGCTGATCGGCAATGGTTCCCGGGTCTGGTTCAATCGCACCGACCTCGACCTGGGCGTTGTTCGCTGGTTCGCGCTCGGAGGGATTCCGGCTGCGCTGCTCGGCGGCCTGCTGTTCGCCACGGCGCCGCTATCGGCCCTGACCCGGATCCTCGGAGCGTTCCTGCTGTTCATCGTGGCGTGGCGTCATCTGCGCCCGGGCCCACCACCCCACATCCCATTGCGGTCGTTCGCCATCCTTGGCGCCGTCTCCAGCTTCCTGTCGGCGCTCCTGGGCAGTGTCGGGCCGCTCATGGCCCCGTTCTTTCTTGCCTACGGCCTGGTCAAGGGCGCGTATATCGGTACCGAAGCCCTGTCCACGGTGGTCATGCACGTCACAAAGCTCGTTGCGTATGGCAACGCATCCCTGCTCACCGGACCCTCGGTGGCCGTCGGTCTCGCACTGGGTCCAATCATGATCGTCGGATCATTCACTGGGAAACGGATCGTTGACCGTCTGCCGGAGCACGTGTTCGTGATCGTCATCGAAGGCGTGCTCATCGTCGCCGGGCTGATCTTCATGATCGGCGGCTGACGCGGCTCATCGCGTAGTTGGGATGCATCCAGCAGGCGCGGCGGACACACGGTAGGTCGGGGAGAGGACGAAGGGCCTCCTGGAAGCGACCATGGACGCGGAGACGGGGCTGTCCGACGAGGAGGCGTGACGCGCCTCGCCCAGTAGCCGCGCTCACGTGCGGCCAGGTTGTTCCGGTTTCGGTTAGGCGAGGATGAGTACAACTCCGCCGCGCGTCGTCGAAGCGCGTCTGTCCCTGACGCGGTCCAGATCGTGGGCATTCGGCCGAGCACCGCAAAGCGCCACTTGGCCGATCTGCGGGCGAAGTCCGGTCTCACCACCGTCGAGCTCGTCTAATCCGGACGAGCCGCTGGATGGCTGGTTATCCCGAGTCTTGAGCCGCTCTAACGAGCGCCTGCTCGATCCAGCTCCGTTCAGGCAGTCCGCGTAGCCCCTCGCTCGTTCGATAGAGACGGCACCGTGGCGCGTAGTCGCCAAGGTCGATGTAGCCCGGATCGACGTCGCGCCCGTCCACCCGGATCGTTGGCGAGCCAGGGAAGCGAAGCCGCTCGGCGACGACGGGATCAGTCGCGTCGACCTCGCGAATGGCCGTGCCTGGCGCCACCTCCGCGATGACCCTTTGGAGCTGATTGCGCGCGGCGACGTAATTGGGACAGTCGGAGAACCACAGCAGCTCGACCACCGCCATCACCGCTGCTCCGCGGTCGCGAGGACGAGACCCGAACAGGGCCGGTCGCCGTCATCGAAAGCGCGTTCCGTCCTGATCATGCGCCAAGGCTACTGCCTCAGGAGGCGGTGGCCCTGCGCTGCCGGAAGCAACGGTCGCCGGGGCTCAAGAGCCGGCCGGACGGAACGGCAAAGTCCGCCCTTGACCCTCCAGTCACTGGAGGCTGTAGCGTGTGGCCATGATCGATAGCGCACTCACCATCGGGGCCGCGGCGCGGCTCACCGGCCTCCCCGTCCGGACCATCCGCTTCTACGAGGAGGCGGGGCTCCTGCCCGCGCCGGCTCGGGCCGAGTCGGGGTACCGAGTCTTCGCCGAGGCAGACCTCAGCCGCCTGCGGCTCATCCGGCGGGCCCGCATCCTCGGCCTGGGATTGGCCGAGATCCGGGAACTGGTCGGACTCGCCTTCGGGGACTCGTGCGCGAGCTTTGAAACGCGCCTGAGCGGACTCGTGGATCGGCGCCTCGGCGAGGTGCGCGCGACGATCGACGAGCTCCGGGCACTGGAGACGTCGCTCGTGGAGCTGGCCGGTTCGCTCGGCGAAGTCTCGGCCGGGGCCCACGCCTGTCGCGCGGGTGGCTGCGAACGGTGCACATTCATCGACGACTGATCTGCCCACGGGCGGGTTGGCGCAACCCACAGAAACCACGATGACGTGAAGTTGAGCAGGAGAACGACCATGACGTTGACCATCGTCGAGCGCGAAGTCGCGGCCATCGGAGCCAGCGTCGGTGCCGGCTGCCAACCGTGCCTCGAGTACCACATCGCGGCCGGGGCCCAGGCGGGCCTGGCGGAAGCCGCACTCCTCAAGGCCATCGAGGACGCGGAGTGCGTGAAGCGCGACGCCCAGGTCCGGATGGCCGGCCGAGCGCGCGATCTGCTCGGTCTCGCTGGACCGGTGGCCACCGATTGCTGCGACGACTCGGACCGCGCAAAGGAGCTCGCCGCCGTCGGTTCGGCGATCGGTGCCAACTCGGTCGCCAACCTGCGCAAGCACGTCGCGGCGGCCATCGCGGCGGGCGTTTCCCCCGACGAACTCGACCAGGCGATCGCCGCGGCGCGCGCGGTCCAGGATCAGGCCGCCAGGCTCACCGCCGGAGAGGCCACGTCGATCGTGATGTCGGCCCTCCCCATGATGGCCGCGGTTGGGGCACGCGTCGGTTCGGCGGCGTCGGCATGCGGGCCCGACTGCGCCTGCGGTGACGGCGCGTCAGCCAAGCCGTCAGGTGCGTGGGCGCCGGCCGACGCCCCCTGCGGCTGTGCGACCTCCGGCTCTGAGGCTGGCGTCGCGACAGCCTGCTGCTGAACCCAGATCAGGCGGAGCCTGGGGGCCGTTCGGCCTCCATTTCAGGGTCCGATAGCAGGCGAGACATCTCAGCGCGCACTGATACGATCGCCGCTGAGATGAACCCCACGCGCACCACTCCAACAGACGCACCGGCAGCTTCGGGACCCACGGTCTCGACAACCGGGACCGCGTCGCTACGTGGGCTTGTCCGCAAGCGCGAGGCCGAGCCGGTCTACCTGCTTGAGGTGACGGCGGTCCCTGGCCAGCGCACCCGGGCTGCCGGCGTTCTCTGGGATGGCGTCCTGAACTCGACGCCCGACGACGACATCGACGGACCGTCGCCGATCGAGTCGCTGCTGGCCGCGGTTGCCGGCTGTCTGGCCCGGAACCTCCGCTCGACGGCCGACAGCGCCCATATCGTCCTCGACCGGGTCGCGTTGCGGATTGCCGCAACACGGTCCGACGACCCGCCGGTCGTCACGTCGATCGTGGTCGATGCCGGGATCAGTTCGACCGCTTCGCTCGAACGGGTCCGTCGCGTTGTCGAACTGGCTCTCCGGTACGGGACGATCACGCGGACCCTCGCCCGAGCGTGCCGGCTCGAGCTCCACATCGTGATCAATGGAGCGCCCGTCGACCTCGACATCGGCGAGCCAGTTGGACCCACAGGAGGTCTGCGATGAATTGCCATGAGTGTGCCCGCGCCAGCATCGAACGGCCCGCCGTGGGGCTTTGCCGCTTCTGCATGGTCGGTCTCTGCAAGGCGCACGTGGTCGCGTCCTTCCACTCCGACGTGATGCCGCAGTACGGCTGCAAGCACGAACCTGACCGCGAGGTCGCGCCGGCCCGACAGGCAGAACGCTTCTCGTCCCTGCCCGTGCACGTCGCGAGGTAATGCCCGTGAGGATCGAGCTTCCCGTTCTGCCGGAGCTGCGGCTCGACATCGCCGCGCCCGATGTCACCGAGACTGCGGCGGTCGCGGCGGTGCTCGGCGATCCGGTCCGGGCCGCGATCCTCGCCCTGCTCAAGTCCGGGCCGCATTGCGTGTGCGAGATGGCCGCAGCGCTCGACGAGCGCCAGAACAACGTCAGCAACCACCTCGGGCGTCTGCGGCGGGCAGGCCTGGTGCGGGCGAGCCGCCACGTGGTGGATGCCCGCTGGGTCTACTACGAACGTGATGAGCCGGCCTGCGCCGCGGCGCTGGACCGGATCGGGAACCTCCTGCGATGACCACCCTCGCGCTCCGGCGCACCCAGCTTCCCTTCTGGCCAACGGCCTTCCTGGCGGTCATCGCCTGGCTGATCGCCTGGTTCGTGAACCTGCCGCTCGCCAACTGGGCCGCGTACGACCTGCTCGGGCTGCAGGCGGGGTCCCAGCTCGGCGACGCCGTGGCCTTCTTCCTGTACGACGTCCCGAAGGTGTTGTTGCTCCTGACCGGGATCGTGACCCTCGTCTCGTTCCTGCGTTCGTACGTCTCGCCCGAGCGGGTGCGCCGGGCGCTGGCGGGACGGGGCGTCCTGCCGGGCACCGTGGCGGCGGCCGGCTTCGGGGTCGTCACCCCGTTCTGCTCCTGCTCCGCCGTGCCGCTGTTCATCGGCTTCGTCGAGGCCGGCGTCCCGCTCGGGGTCACCTTCGCGTTCCTCATCGCCTCGCCGATGGTCAACGAGATCGCCATCGTCCTCCTCTGGGGCCTGTTCGGTCCGGCGGTGGCCATCGTGTACATGCTCGCGGGGCTGACGGTCGCGGTGCTGGCCGGGCTGGTCATCGGCCGCCTGGGCCTGGAGCGCTACGTGGAGGACTACGTCTTCGCGATCCACTCGGGCAAGGGCCAGGCAATCGCGATGCGGCTGACCCTGCAGGATCGGGTCCGGGATGCCTGGACGTCGACGCGCAGCCTCGTCTGGAAGGTCCTGCCGTTCGTCCTCGTCGGCATCGGGGTCGGCGCGCTCATTCACGGCTTCGTGCCCACCGAGCTCGTCGTGTCGATCGGCGGCAGCGGCAACCCGCTCGCCGTCCCGGCACTCGTCGCGCTCGGGGTGCCGCTCTACAGCAACGCCGCGGGGACGATCCCGATCGTGGAGGCCCTGATCGGCAAGGGCCTGCCGCTGGGCTCGGCCCTCGCCTTCATGATGGCCATCACCGCCCTCTCGCTGCCCGAGCTGGTGATCCTGCGCCGGGTCATGAAGCCGCGCCTCATCGCGGTTTTCGTGGCCATCGTGGCGTCGGGAATCCTCTTCGTCGGCTACCTCTTCAACGCCCTGTACGCCTGAACCAGGCGAAAGGAACCCATCTGATGAAGAAAATCGAAGTGCTGGGACCCGGTTGCGCGAACTGCGTGCGCCTGGAGAAGAACACGCGCGAGGCCGTCGCATCGGCCGGCATCGAGGCCGAGATCGTCAAGGTGACCGACTACGCCGAGATCATGGCCTACGGGATCATGAGCACGCCCGGGCTCGTGATCGACGGCAAGGTCGTGAGCTATGGCCGCGTTCCGTCGGCCGGCGACATCGCCGCCTGGCTGACCGAGCGATGACATGGAGCCCACGCCGGGACCTCTCCTGACCTACACGGTCGATGCCGGCCGCATCGAGCCCGGGGTTTCGCTCGGGCGGACCCGACACGCGGAGATTCGCTTCGATACCGGGGCCGAGCTCTCCGACGACCTCTTCGGCCCGGCGGACCTGCTCGGAGCGGCGTTCGCGGCGTGCATGCTCAAGAACGTGGAGCGCTTCTCGCACCTGCTGCCGTTCCGCTACGAGGGGGCGCACGTCCACGTGGTGCTGGAGCGCGAGGATCGCCCGCCGCGGATCACCCGGATCCACTACCAGCTGCGTCTCGTCACCGACGAGCTGCCGCACCGGGTCGAGCTCCTGGAGCGCAACCTCGTGAGCTTCGGGACGATCTACAACACGCTCCTGCGCGCGTGCGACGTGACAGGCGAGGTCGTCACAGAGGCGACCCCGCGGGAAGACGTGGCCTGATGTCCCGAATCCGCCCGCTCCAGGAGCACCTCAACCGCTGGATGCTCGCCTACGTCAGCCTCGCGATCGTCGCCGGGCTGGTCCTTGGGAAGGCATTCGCGGACGTGACGAAGTCGAATGCCGGTGCGATCGGCGGACTCACCACCGCCGCGGTGTTCCTGATCATCTACCCGATGATGGTCAACGTGCGGTTCGGGGCCCTGCGCAGGGCCGGACGGAACCTGCGCGGGATCGGCATCGCGCTTGCCTTCAACTTCATCTGGGCGCCACTCGTGGGCTGGCTGCTGGCCACGGTCTTCCTGGCGGATCCACTGCTCGCACTCGGGTTCCTGCTCGTCATGGTCGTGCCCTGCTCCAGCATGGCGATCGGCTACACGGGACTCGCGAAGGGCGACCTTGAGCTGGCGACGGTCGTGGTGGCCCTGAGCTTTGTCCTCGCCATCGTCGCGGTGCCGGTCTGGATGACCGTCTTCGCGAGCAGCTATGCGATCGCCGTGCCGATGGGCGACCTCATCAGCTCGATCCTGACGGTCCTCCTCGCACCGATGCTCCTCGGCTACGCCACCCGGCGCGTCCTGGTCCACTGGCTCGGGCACGAACGGTTTGCCGCCATCGCACCGCTGTTCCCGGCGCTCTCGCTGCTGGGGATGTACTCGATCGTCTTCCTCATCTTCTTCGGCAAGGCGACGCTCATCCTCGGCCAGTGGCAAACGGTCGCGATCCTGCTCGTCCCGAACGCGATCTTCATCGGCCTGAGTCTGGTGGTCCTCACGCGGCTCGACCGGCGTCTCGGCCTCGGCTACGCCGAGCACATGGCGGTCGCCTTCACGAGCACCGGCAAGAACAACGGCACCGCGATCGCGATCGCCACGACCGCGTTCTCGCCCCTGGTTGCGATTCCCGCGGCAACGATGCCGATCTTCCAGATCCTGCTCATGGTCTTCTACCTGCGGGCGGCCCCGCGGCTGCGGGCGTGGTTCGGGCCGGCCGAGGCGTCGGTCGAGCCGGGCGCCCTTCCAAAGGCCGCGTGAGCGATCGCATGAACGCCGTCAGTGCCTCTAGCCTGGCCACAACTCCTCCTGCGCACGCCGACGTCATCCGCGGCATCGCGCCGTCGCGGCGACTGGTCGTCGCGCTCGTCCTCTCGCTGGCCGTGTTCGCTCTCGAGGCAGGTGGTGGCCTCGTCACCGGCAGCCTGGCGCTCCTGGGAGATGCGACTCACGTCCTTGTCGACGTCGGGGCCGTGCTCATCGGGCTCGGCGCCGTGCGGCTCGCGTCGCGTGAGCCCAACGCCGGGCATACGTACGGCTTCCACCGGCTCGAGGCGATCGGCGCGCTCGCGAACGCCGTCCTGCTCATCACGGCGTCGGCAATCGTGCTGACGGAGAGCATCGGCCGGCTTCTTGCCCCCTCGGAGGTCGATGCGCCGGCGGTCCTCGTCGTCGCCTCGGTCGGGTTCGTGGTCAACAGCGTCTCGGCGCTGATCGTCCACGGCATCGAACGCCGGACCGAGGCCACGAAGGTGCTCGTGCTGCACCTGGCCGGCGACGCCGTGGGTTCCCTGGCCGTCATCGGTTCCGCGCTCATCATCATGGCCGGCGGTCCGGCCGCCGCAGACCCGGTGGCGAGCCTCATCATCGCGGCCCTGCTGGGCCTCGCCGGGCTGCGGCTGCTCGGGCGAATCGTCCACCTGCTCTCCGAGGGCGTGCCGACGACGGTGCCGCTCGATGCCGCCAGCGCGGCGCTCCAGCAGATCCCCGGGGTGAACGGGATCCACGACCTGCACGTCTGGTCCCTCGCCGAGGACCTGACGGTCGTCAGCGCCCACCTCGAGACATCGGTCGGGGCCGACGGCCGTCGGATCCTCCTGGCCGCGACCGAAGCTCTTCGCCGCATCGGGGTGGGTCACGCTACGCTCCAGATGGAGCACGAGCCGTGCGGTCAGGGACGGCCTGCCGGACCGACGAGCGCGGGGCCCAGCCGCCGTGATCGAGGGATGGGTTCATCACAACCAGCCGAGCATCGAACGGGAGAGGGGACCCATGCCTGATCCGAATCTCGTGTCCGGGACTGCACCAGGTGCCACCGCGTTCCCGGCACGCCGGTCGCGGCTGTCGTTCCTCGACCGCTACCTGACGATCTGGATCGTCGGTGCGATGGTCCTGGGCGTCGCGATCGGGTACTTCATCCCCGCCAGCGAATCGTTCATCAACAGCTTCTCGGTTGGCACCACCAACGTCCCGATCGCGATCGGGCTCATCCTGATGATGTACCCGCCGCTCGCCAAGGTCCGCTACGAGGAGCTGGGCGACGTCTTCCGGAACGTCCGCGTGCTCGGCCTCTCGCTCGGGCTGAACTGGATCATCGGGCCCATCCTGATGTTCGTCCTGGCCATCGTGTTCCTGCGCGATCAGCCGGAGTACATGGTTGGCCTGATCATGATCGGTCTCGCGCGCTGCATCGCGATGGTCATCGTCTGGAACGAGCTGGCGAAAGGCGACACGGACTACTGCGCCGGGCTCGTGGCGTTCAACAGCATCTTCCAGGTGCTCTTCTTCAGCGTCTACGCGTGGTTCTTCGTCACGATCCTGCCGCCGCTGTTCGGGCTCAAGGGCAGCATCGTCAATGTCGGCATCAGCGACATCGCGGTGAGTGTCTTCATCTATCTCGGCATCCCGTTCATCGCCGGCATGCTGACGCGGTACGTGCTCATCCGGCGGCGTGGCCGGGAGTGGTACGAGCGCACGTTCATCCCCCGGATCAGCCCCATCACCCTGGTCGCGCTGCTGTTCACGATCATCGTGATGTTCAGCCTCAAGGGCCAGCTCATCGTGTCGATCCCGCTCGACGTGGTCCGGATCGCGATCCCGCTGCTGATCTACTTCGTCGTCATGTTCTTCTTGAGCTTCTGGCTGAGCCACCGGATCCGGGTCGACTACCCCAAGAGCGCGTCGTTGTCGTTCACGGCCGCCAGCAACAACTTCGAGCTCGCGATCGCGGTGTCCGTCGCCGTGTTCGGGATCGGTTCGGGGGTGGCGTTCGCCGCGGTGATCGGGCCGCTCGTCGAGGTGCCGGTGCTCATCTCGCTGGTCAACGTCGCGCTGTACTTCCGGCGCCGGTGGTACGGCGGAGCGAAGCAGGTCGCGACCGCGAACGGGCGAGTTCAACGTCGCGCTCGCTCTTGACCTTCAACCGACTTGAAGGTCTACCCTGCCCCCATGCGCCTCGCCTTCCTCTCCGACATCCATTCCAATCTGCCTGCGCTCGAAGCAGTGCTGACTGACATTGCAAGCGTGGGCGTGGATGCCCGCTACGTGCTGGGCGACCTCGTCGGCTACGCGCCCTGGCCGAACGAGGTCCTGGAGCGAATCCAGGCCGAAGGCATCCAGACCGTCATGGGCAACTACGACGAGGGCACGGGCTTCGATCTCGCCGAGTGCGGCTGCGCCTACACCGACCCCGTCGAGAAGGCACTGGGCGATCGCTCGTTCGCCTGGACGAAGGCGCACACGAGTGATGCGAACGGGGCCTGGCTGCGATCGCTGCCGCGCGAGATTCGGTTCGAGGCGGACGGCCAGCGGTACCTACTGGTCCACGGCTCCCCACGCCGCATCAACGAGTACCTCTACGAGGACAAGCCCGACAGCACGTTCGCCCGCATCGCCGCCGGTGCCGAAGCGGATGTGATCGTCTGCGGCCACACCCACCGGCCGTACGACAAGACCGTGGCCGGGACCCGCTTCATCAACGACGGCTCCGCGGGCAAGTCCAAGGACGGCGATCCTCGTGGCTGCTGGGCGCTGCTCGACACCGCCACCGGCGCGCTCCAATTCCGCCGGGTTGCCTACGACCTCGACCGAACGGCCGGCGGCATCCTCGCGAGCGACCTGCCCCACGAATTCGTGGCGCAGCTGCGCGAGGCGCGCGGCTACCAGGCGGCACCAGCGTGAAGGTCTCCGAGCTCGCGCGCCGAGTCGGGATCGCGCCCTCCGCCGTGCGCTGGTACGAGGAGGTCGGCGTCCTTCCGCCGGCGGAGCGCCGCGGCAACGGGTACCGCGACTACCGGGACGAGGACGTTGCCCGACTGCGCCTCGTCGTGAGCCTGCGGCGCCTCGGCCTTGGACCGGAAGACGCCGGCCGACTGGCGCACCTCTGCCTCGAGCGCGGCGAGGTCGACCGTGACTTGCTGCCCCTGCTGGTTGCGCAACGCGACGCGATCAGTCGCCAGCGCGCCGACCTCGACCGGCTGGAAGGCGAACTCCTCGACCTGGAGGCGACGGTGGCCGCGGCGGGTCGCGTTCGAGGACAGCGTGGGGGAAAGTCAATGGATCCAGCTCCGATCCGTGTGCTGTTCGTGTGCACCGGCAATTCGGCCCGCAGCCAGATCGCCGAGGCGCTCCTGCGCCAGTTCGGCGGCGCCGATTTCGAGGTGCATTCCGCTGGCACGCACCCCCGCGGCGTGAACCCCTTTGCAATCGAGGTCCTCGCGGAGAGCGGCATCGACTGGCGCCACGCCGAGTCGAAGTCGATCGATCGATTCCTCGACCAACAGTTCGACTACGTCATCACCGTCTGCGACCGTGCTCGCGTGACGTGCCCCGTCTTCGCGGGCTCCGAGAACACCCTGCACTGGGGGCTGGACGACCCAGCTGAGGTCGAAGGGAGCGATGACGATAAGCGCGCTGCCTTCGTGCAGACCCGCCAGGAACTTAGCCTTCGGCTCCGGCCATTCGTGGAGATCGCCCGGCGGTCTGCCGGCCGTGGGCGACGTCCCTCGTTCGCCGGTTGAGGGTCCTCGCCACGAGGACCCTCGTGGGTGACCCACCAGCGCCGCAGGTTGCGCCATCGACCCGGAGGCCTAGCCCCGTAGGCGAATAGACCGCGGCACGAGCCCGCGCCACGCTACGTGCGTGACGAGATGCTGTTCAATCACTGCCGCTACATCGGTCGGGGCCTGAGGAATGCCTTGGGCCCCCGCTCAGTCGTGCCTCTGGCGGGGCTGTCAGCGTCGGCAGGATGGACCGTTCTGCGCCGCCCATGCGAGCCTCAGTTCGCGGAACCACCGTGGTGTCCCTCGCCAAGCGCGTGGGCTCGGTGCTGGCTTCGAGCGAGCGAAGCGGTTCGTGATCGAGCGCGATGGCGGACGCTGCCAGCTTCGGCGGCCTGGGTGCACCGTGTCCGCCACCACTGCTGATCACGTCGTGCCGCGGTCGCGTGGCGGCACCGCTGACCCATCCAACCTTCGAGCGAGCTGCGGCCACTGCAACTCTGCGCGCGGCGACGGCACGACCGACACGCTCGTAGGGCAATCGAGCGTCACCAGCGTCACCCGCGTCGCAGGCGAGGCCGGTAGGGGGTCGGATCCCCGGCAGGGGAGCGGCCGGCAAGGACCGCTTGGTAGCCGCGCTCACGTGCGGCCGAAACTCACCGAAAAAGTATCCACGCACGAATCAGCGACGGTCGTGCACGAATGACCCCTCAGAAGCGTCTCGGAAATGGGCACTTCCGGCCCGTTCACCATGGCGGCATCGTCGTGACGCCGCTCGGAGCGGAGGTCGGGGTCGGGGGTCTGGAGACTGGCGATGGCTGCGCGGGGGTGGAGGTCGTTCAGGCTCGACGTCAGCCGCACCGCTGCCGTCTCCTCGCCGATCCTCGGGGCCTAGACGCTTCGGCGCATCCAGAGTCCGATCACCGCGACGGCGGCAATGACGGCTACCCCACCGGGGGTACCAGCGACGTAGTAGGCCAAGGCTCCAACGCAGAACGCCGCGAAGGCGAAAACAAGCACACGCATGAGCTGGACCTCCGCTTCGAAGCGCGCTCGCCACTCCACCGTACTCCGTCCGATACCCGCGGGTGGGGGCGGCCAGCCCACGTTGGCCCACGGGCGCCACGGGGCGCCCACGTGGCGCGATGACCACGCTCCTGGCCACGTATGCGACTCCGCCAACCGGCCGTGGAAGGGCCCCGGACGTTCGCCCGGGGCCCTCGGTGCCTCGGGGAGCCGCGCTCCCCGACGTCTACTCGTCCGAAGCGGACCGCTCGATCTCATCGAGCCAGCCCGCCATGGACTGGCCGATGCCCCTCATCACGGGCCGACGAGGGCGTCGTACGCCTCGACCCGCTCCAGCTCGAACCGGACCTCGGGGCGATCGCTGGCGCGCATCGCCGCCTTGAGTTCGTCCACCCGTTCGAGGTACTCCTGCCAGGCCTCGCGCGCGGCTTCGGCCGCGTCGATGACCTCATCGGCGACCATCATGTTCATCTCCTGCTCCCTGTCTGGCTTAGACCGCGTCATCGGCTGCATCGGCGACCCGGCCCGGCGCCGCGGCCCGCTTGCCGCGCTTGGTGGTGGGTGCGCTGGTCTCGGGCTCCGCCGGTTCGACGTCAGTCGTGACCTCGCTCGGCGCGGTCCCATCGGCGGCGGCCGTCGTCCTGGCCTTCGCGTCGCGGGCAAGCCCCGCGGTGTACTGGCGCCAGTGGGTCTTACACATCCGCCCGAGGCCGTCCTTCTGGCTGGGCTGCGCTGGGAAGTCCTCGATCGGCGCATCGTGCGCCTCGAGGCCGTATCGAACCGAGCCGATGCACCTTCGCAGCGTCGACCTGCCATCGGGTTCGGAGACGGCCTCCGCGGTCGCCTTCTTCTTCGCCATGACCATTGCTCCTTCGCGTCTCGACGCGCATTTGGCGTCGCGGCGGACATCCATCACTCCGGTGGAGCGACGAAGCAAGGCCCAGCATCGAGGTTGGTCCGATGAGCCGGGGCACCGCCGCAACGGCGGCCCGCCCGGTTGCCGCCTGGCGCAACAGGATCGTCGGTTCCGGCGAAGAGGCGCCTGACCAGTTGCTCGCCAACCCCGGCAACTGGCGTCTCCACCCACGCAACCAGCAGGCAGCTCTGGCGGGCGCACTGGACACGGTCGGCTGGGTGCAGCAGGTGATGGTCAACCGCCGCACGGGCTTCGTGCTCGCCGGCCACGCCCGCGTGGCGCTGGCGATGGGCGGTGCGCGCACATCGACCCGCAGGGGAACCCGCTGCGGCGATCAGTTCTGGCCGGAGACGGACATGAGCGGCGATGGCCTCGCCTCGGGGACCCCGATCGTCTCGGCGAATTCGAGGAACGCGATCGCGCCGATCCCGTTGACGAGGAGACCGACGAGCCAGATCAGGAGCACCACGACGAGATCGTCGTTGCGTGCCGCGGCGGCGAGGCGGAGCAGGTGATTCATCGCATCACCTCAGGTAGACGAGCCAGATGTAGCCCGTCGAGATGACGAGCGACTCAACAACGACGATGGCCCCGTAGCGGAAGAACTGGCCAAACGAGATCTCGTGGCCGGCGCGTTTGGCGAGGTTCGCCACGACGATGTTGGCGGACGCACCCACCAGGGTGAGGTTGCCGCCGAGGCATGCCCCGAGCGCGAGAGACCACCACAGCGAGGGATCGAGGCCTCCTGCCACGAGGTCATGCACGATCGGGATCGCGGTCGCCGTGTAGGGGATGTTGTCGACGATCGCCGAGGCGACTGCCGAGACCCACAGGAGGCCGATGGCGGCCGCGGCCTGGTTGTCGCCGAAGGCCGCGCCGAGCGCCTCGGCCACCGAGCCCACGATGCCCACCTTCACGATGGCGCCGACGAGGACGAACAGTCCAACGAAGAAGAACAGCGTCGGCCATTCCACCTCGCGCAAGCTCTCGTGGGGATCGAGCCGTCCGGCCAGCATCATCACCGTGGCGCCGAGCATCGCGACCGTCGCCGCCTCCAGGTGCAGCGCGGTGTGGAGCAGGAATCCGACGATGGTCCCGGCCAGGACGAGCAGCCCGATGCGAAGCAGCCGCCAGTCGGTGATGGACGCGACCGGGTCCAGCGCGAGGACCGTCGCACGGCGCTCATCGCCCACGACGAGCGAACGGCCGAACAGGACCCGCAACGTCACCAGAAACGCGACCATGGTCACAACGACGACGGGCCCCAGGTTGACGAGGAAGGCCGTGAAGTCGAGCCCGGCCGCCGACCCGATCAGGATGTTGGGCGGGTCACCGATGAGCGTCGCCGTCCCGCCGATGTTCGATGCCAGGATTTGCGTGATCAGGTACGGGACCGGCGAGATCCCGAGCGCGTACGAGATGGACAGTGTCACTGGCGCGATGAGGACGACGGTCGTGACGTTGTCGAGGAAC
>Ga0315281_10003259_pt1 | contig 23836 bp, 27 predicted proteins | sample YL17G07_0_MG_FD_204540 | JGI IMG/M metagenome (GOLD analysis project Ga0315281, IMG submission 204540) | Sediment microbial communities from Yellowstone Lake, YNP, Wyoming, USA - YL17G07_0 | ecosystem: Environmental > Aquatic > Freshwater > Lake > Sediment | place: USA: Wyoming | collected... | reverse complement strand
AAAAGGAGAAATGCGGACGAGACGGTGGACGCCCGATTCTTGGCTGAGGCGGCCGAAAGCGAAATCGCCTTCCATGCGGACGGTAGCGCTCTTGATTCCCGCTTCTTCTCCGGGCTGGGAATCCAGGATCTCGACTTTATATCCCGTCCGCTCGGCGTAGCGCAGATACATCCGGAGCAGGATCTGAGCCCAGTCCTGGGATTCCGTCCCGCCGGCGCCGGGATGGATCGTCAGAATGGCATTCCGGGCGTCATCGGCTTCATAAAACAGGGTCTGGAGCTCCGCATTGTCCAGCCGTTTGATGAAGGCGGCCAACGCCTGTTCAAAATCCTTATCGACGGGCTCGCCTTCGCGGGAGAGCTCAAGGAGAACTTCGATGTCTTCTTTTTGTCTATAGAGGTCGCTCAGAAACTGAATTTCGCGCTCGAGCCGCTTCTTTGTCTGCTGGAGGGGTTGAGATTTTTTTTGGTCCTGCCAGATTTCGGGCGCGGACAGCTTGCGGTTGAGGCTCTCGACTTCAGCTTTTTTAGAAGCGAGGTCAAAGAAAGCCTCGCAGCTCTTCGAATTTGGCGAACGGTTCCTTAGCTTTCGCCTGGAGCTCGTAAAAATGTTCGCTGGGGACAGAATTTTTATCGGTCATGGTTGTCTCTTGAAAAGAGCCAGGATAAAGAAGATACCGCTCAAAGTCAAACAGAGGAAGGAAAAGACATCGCCGCAGCGAGCGTAGAACGTCAAGGTTTTAACCGGCGTCACGGTTCCGTTTAAAAAAGTTTTTATGCCGATTTCCGCTTGGGCCAGGATCCGGCCGTAGGGGTCGATGATGCCGCTGATGCCCGTCGTGGCCGCCCGGAGCAAGAATCGCCGGTTCTCCACGGCGCGGAGTACGGCATTAGCGAAATGCTGATAGGGTGCCGAGCTCTTTCCATACCAGCCGTCATTGGTGATCGTCACCAGGAAATCCGCCCCCTTTTTCGTGAAGCGCCGGACGAGGTCGGGGAAAATGATTTCATAGCATATCGGCGAGCCGAATCTCAGGTTTTGGAATGCATGGAGCGTGAGCTCGGTTCCCGGCGTGACCTCGCCGATGGCGTGGGTGACTTTTTCGATGAAAGAGAAAACCTTTTTGTAGGGCGTGTATTCGCCGAACGGCACGAGGTGCATTTTGTAATAAGCGGTGATTTTGCGGCCGGGACTCAGGCAGAGGGCGGTGTTGTGATAGAGCCGGTTGTTCGGCGAACCGGACGTTTCATTCGTCCCGACAAGAAGCGTGCATTGATTGTCTTCGACGAACTGTTCGAGTCTGCGCTCGAAGTTTTGATAGATCGCCTCCTCGCAGCTAAAACACATCGGCACGGTGAATTCCGGCCAAATGATGAGCTTGGCGCCTTGTTCAGCGGCTTTCCGGGTGAGGTCGATATGATTTTCAAACAGTCTTAGAATTTCCTGCGTTGAGACTTCGGTCCAATAAACATCGGAGGAAACGTTGCCCTGGATGACCGCCGCGGGAAAGGCGTCGGCCGATGCCGGCACTTCGCGCAGGCTCAAATACCCGCCGAAGTGGACGAGGACCAAAACGATCATGCCGGCCGCGAACGGCAGCCTTTTTGCGGACCGGAAGGACAAGAGGAACAGGCTTTGAAAAAGGATGAGAACAAACGAGACTCCGTAGACTCCCGTGACGGTTGTGATTTGAATAAACCACAAGTTTCTAAACTGGCTGAGGCCGAGGATTCCCCACGGAAAACCGGTCAAAATATGAGTCATGATGTATTCCAGCGCCACCCAGAGAAAGGGGGCGACATAGAAGGCCGCGTCCGGGAGCTTTTTTCTGATGATGGCGAAGACAAGGCCGAACAGGGCCCAGAAAAGCGCCAGCGCAAGGATGAGGAGAAGGTAGATTAAGATGCTCAGAAATGTTGAGAGATGGCCGTAATGGGCCGGCACCGCAGGGATCCAGTAGAGCAGAATCCCGTAGAAAAATGCGCCGGCCGTCCAGCCCAGAAAAAACGAGGTTTTGGCCGTTTTGCGCGACAGGAGAAAAATGAGCGGGATCAGGGATATCCAGACGAAAAATTGGAGGTTGAATTTCGGAAAAGCCAGCGCTGTCAGAATTCCGCTTGTAGCGGCCAACATAAAATCCGTCATTTTCGCTTTCAAGATGACCTGCCTCTTGCCTCAAATGGTCTTATGCACTACTCGCAGACGCAAACTTAATTTACGAAATACCCGCGCCCGATCCTGTATTTGTCGTGAGCTCGTTATACCGCTGCGAACTTAGCCACGCCGGCTAACCCTTGACGAGAAAATAATCCGACTTCTTCTTTTTCAAAGCCACCGCGATTTTCGCTTTGGCGTCCTCAGCTTCCTGCTTAGTGGCATACGGACCGATGCGGATTCGAAAGATGGCCCTTTTGTCCGTCGGTAAGGGCACCAAAACCAACACTGGAAAACCTTCATTCTCCACTTTTTTTGCGAAGGCGTCGGCCGACTGTTTGTCTCCGAGAGCGCCGATTTGAATATAAAAGATGCCCGATTTCAGCGCGGAGCCCGCTTGGCCGGCCGGCGGCTTCTCCGCGGGCGTCGGCTTGGCCTTATTGATATCGGGCTTGCGGCCGGCCGTGTCATCGGCTGTCGCCGATTTGAGGTCAGGCTTGAGTGCTGTTTGGGCTTCCGTCTTTTTTTCCGGATGAACACCCGTTTTTTGACTATCCTTCTTCATTTGTTGGCGGGCGTCGAGTTCTTGTTGAACGGTAGCGTTTGTCGGCTCTCCAAGCTGGGGTTTTTTCTCGGCGACGGCCTCGGTTTTGAGGAGCGAGGATTCGCCGGCGTTCGCGGCAAGCACTGAATGCTTTTTTCCGACGGAGACGCCCAAGAGAAAAACAAAGACGCCGAGAATCAGGATGGCGATAAAGACGACGACCAGCTGGGAGCTCGAAAAATTGAGCTCGCGAAATCTCTTATCGGTTGTCATGGGATGTTTTATTTCTCCTGCTTTTGATAGGAAAACGCTTTCAAGAGCTCAAGCGGCAGCGGGAAGACGATCGTGGAATTTTTTTCTGTGGCGATTTCCGTCAGCGTGCTCAAGAACCGCAGCTGTAAGGCTTGAGGATTGGTGGAGATGATGTTCGCCGCTTCGGTGAGTTTGTCGGCGGCCTGGAATTCGCCTTCGGCGTGAATGATCTTAGCCCGGCGCTCGCGCTCGGCCTCGGCCTGCTTGGCGATCGCCCGGATCATGTTTTCGGGCAGATCCACATGTTTCATTTCCACGAGCTGGACTTTGATGCCCCAGGGATCGGTGTGCTTATCGATGATTTCCTGGAGCCGGGCATTGAGTTTTTCCCGTTCCGAGAGCAGGTCGTCAAGCATGACTTGGCCCAGGACGCTGCGCAGCGTCGTCTGAGCCAATTGCGAGGTCGCGTAGAGGTAATCCTGAACCTCGACCACGCTTTTGACGGGTTCGATGACGCGAAAATAGAGAACGGCATTGACTTTGACCGAGACGTTGTCCCTGGTGATGACGTCCTGGGGCGGGATGTCCATAGTGATGATCCTTAGGCCGATCTTGACCATTCTGTCGATCGGCGAGAAGACGAGAATGATACCCGGGCCTTTGGCTTTCGGCAGAAGCCGGCCGAGCCGGAAGATGACGCCGCGCTCATACTCGCGGAGGATCTTGATCGAGTTCAGAATATAAAGGATAAAAAAACCGATAATAATCATCGGGTACGTAATCATCTTCACCTCCTTAAAAAAATGCCTTTAGCCGCTCTGCCGTCATGGCAAGCAGCCGGCTATTTATCTTTTTTCTTTTCGGCAGCCGCGACGCGAAGGCCCATGGGAGAGAGAATCTTCAAGACGATTACTTTAGCTCCTTTGGAAATGAAGCCCTCGGCTTCAGCCTCCCAAAGTTCGCCGTGGACGAATACCTTCCCGGTCGGCGCGAGATCGGTTCGGGCCGTCCCGATTTCGCCGATCAATCCCTCCGGCCCCGTGGTGACTCGGCGCAGATGAGCTCGGACGACCAAAGAAACAAGAAAGAAAAAAGTCAATGAGACGGCTAGGGCGACCGGGATGATGATTTTGAGGCTTGGCTTCAATTCCGCAATCGGAGATTTGATGAGCATCATCGATCCGATGAGCAGGGCGACGGCACCGCCGACGGTCAGAGCGCCGTAGCTGTGGACTTTGACCTCCAGGATGAAAAATCCGACGCCGAGCAAGATGAGGATCAACCCGATATAGTTGATCGGCAATATTTGAAACGAAAAAATGGCCAGAAGAAGCGATATGGCGCCAAAGACTCCGGGAAAAACCGCGCCCGGGTTGGCGAATTCAAAATACAGACCGAGCAGGCCGAGCATGAGCAGGATGTAGGCCAGGTTGGGATTGGAGATCGTCAGCAGGAATTTTTGTCGGGCCGACATCGGGACTTCGACGATCGGCTTGCCCTTGAGATGAAGGACTTGTTTTTCGCCGTTGAAGCGGCGGATCTCCTTTCCGTCGAGCGCCTCGATGATATCCCAATCGTTTTTGGCGACGAGGTCGATGAGACCGCCGTTAAGAGCTTCTTTTTCCGTGTAGGACAGGCTTTTCCTCACGGCGTCCTCGGCCATTTTGACGTTCCGGCCGCGCTTTTCGGCGAGCGTTTTAATGTAAGAGGCCGCATCGTGGGTGACTTTGTCCTCCATGGTTTTATCCATGGATTGTCCGGTCACCGAAATTCCTACGGGATGGGCCGCACCGGTGTTTGTTCCCGGCGCCATGATGAACAAGTCGCAGGAAATACCGATGAAAAAGCCGGCCGACGCCGACCGCGCTCCGCCGGGGCTGACGTAAGCCGCCACCGGAGTTTTCGCCCCGAGAATTTTTTCGATAATTTCGCGCATCGATGTGTCCAATCCGCCGGGCGTGTTGATGGCTATAATGAGAAGATCGGCCTGATCGCGGTCGGCGCGCTCAATGGCGCCGCGGATATACTCGGACGTCACCGGATGAATGGCCGCGTCGACCGTAATTTTCATCACAGCGGCGGACAAAAAAGCGGGGGTCGCGAGCACCCCCAACAGCGCGAAAAATTTTTTCTTCACGTTGATTTCATTATAGAAAGGACTTTCCCGCAAGTCAATAAATTATCTTGACTTTTTATCCTCAATCCATTAATTTTAACTTTCCAAAGGAGTTCCCCATGATTAAAAATGATATTGCCCTGGCGATCGAAAAGAAGTCTGAATTCAACGGGGCGAAATCATTGTTGATCATCGAAACGATTTTAGAAGCTCTGAAGGAAGCTCTGGTCAAGCAGGAAAAAGTGGAGATCCGGGGGTTTGGGAGCTTCAAGGTCGTGGCTAAAAAAACCGGCTACGGCCGGGACATCCGGCGCAAAAGACAAATCCATATCACTCAGGGCAAGCGCATCAAATTTCGCTGCGGCCAGGAACTCAAAAGCATCTCGCCGAAATAAGCCGCTTCAGCGAAAAAGGGAATGATATTGTGGTCTATCAAGAAAAACCTCTTCGGCCGGACGGGCTGAGAACATATTCTTTACGCTCAAGGGCGAGCAAGGTCAGCATCAAGGATTTTGCCCGGATCAGCGGCCCTAACGATTCTCTAGCGCGCTTCATTGACAAATTGCCGAATGCTTTGGCGGCCAAAGACTTTAAAGAATTCGTGGCGATTCTCCGAAAGGCCCGGGCGAGAAAAAAAGCCATCATCTTTGCTATGGGCGCGCACGTGATCAAGGTCGGGCTGAGCCCGGTGTTGATCGACCTGGCAAAAGAAGGCTGGATGTCGGCGATAGCCCTCAACGGCGCCGGGGTCATCCATGATTTTGAGATCGCTTTCTGCGGCCGGACATCCGAAGAGGTTGACGTCCAAATCAAGGACGGACGATTCGGGATGGCCCGGGAAACAGGGGAGCTTCTCAATGAAGCGATTCGGTTCGGAGCGGAAAATGACTTGGGCTTGGGAGAGGCTGTCGGCCGGATGATCGCGCGTTCAAAGTTTCCGCGCAAAAACCTGAGCCTTTTGGGTACGGCCTATCGCTTGAATATTCCGGTTACGGTTCATGTGGCTCTCGGGACGGACATCATTCATTTTCATCCGCGGCTGAGCGGTGAAGCTTTGGGAAAAACTTCGCTCCAGGATTTCTTTTTGTTCAGCGCCATGGTCCGCAGGCTCAATAACGGCGGCGCTTTTCTCAACATCGGCTCCGCCGTCATGCTGCCCGAGGTCTTTCTGAAAGCGGTTTCGCTTATTCGGAATAAAGGACTGTGCTTAGAAAATTTTTCAACGGCCGTCTTCGATTTTATTCGCCACTACCGGCCGTCGGAGAACGTCGTCCGCCGGCCGCTTGGAAAAAGGGGAAGGGGATTTTACTTCGTCGGCCATCATGAAATCATGATCCCGCTCCTCGCCGCCGCATTGAAGAGCAAATAAGCCCCATTTTTATTTTGAAATCTTCGGCGAGCTTGGCATATACTCGCTCGGCTTGAGCGAGGGTCTCCTCCAGTGCCCCGGAAGTATCGATCACGTAGTCGGCGCATTTTGTTTTCTCTCCGGCGGGCATCTGGGCACCGATCTTTCTTAGGGCTTCCTCGCGCGAGAGGCGATCCCGGTCCATGAGCCTTCGAATCTGGATATCGGCGGCGCAGGTAACGACGACGATTTTATCGAAAAACTCGGCGAAGCCGGCTTCGATCGTCAGTGCGGCCTCCGAGACGAATATCTTGGTGCGGCCTTCTTTTTCCAGGCGCTCTATGGTCTTTCTTTTCTCATCAAGGACGAGCGGGTGGATGATGCCGTTGAGGATATTCCGCTCCGCCTCGTCGGCGAAAACGATCCGGCCGAGGATGACGCGGTTTAGGGATTGATCAGGATTCAGAATTTTTTCGCCGAAATGGCCGACGATTTTTTCCCAGGCCGGACGGCCTGGCTCCATGAGCTCATGCGCGATGTCGTCGGCAGCGTGGATGTAGCAGCCGTGATCCTGAAAGACGCGGGCAACGACGGATTTTCCGGTAGCAATACCTCCTGTCAAGGCGATAAGAAGCATGCGGATTTGTGCAGGATCGTTTATTTTTTTGGGCCGACGACGAATTGAAAATCCTTTCTGAAGCGGACGGCCACTCCTTGTTTTTTCCCCTTTTTGTCCGGCTTCTCCAGCCGGATGGTGATGCCGCCGATTTGAAGCTTCACTTTTTTTCCTTCGGTGAGTTCCTTGGGGAGGTCGATGATCAGGTTCAGCTTCGAGCCGACGACGACGCCCGAGTCGAGGCAGAAATACGCCCCCCTGGAGCTGATGTTCTCCAGTTTCGCCTCTTCCTTGAATTTCTTTCCATAAGGAAGCTGGCCTTCGACCAGGGCCGGCAAGGGCAGGTCAAAACGCCATTCCCTTCGGCGGTTGATATCGACCGGGACGGTCAGAACTTTTGTGCGTATTTTCTTTGTCTTAGCGATTTTTTTGGCAGCGGTTTTTTTCATGATAAGCTCAACCTTTTTCATGGGATGTTTCAAAATAGGGCCGAATTGATCGCATACAGGGCCAATTGAAGACGGCTGTGCGTGTCGAGCTTGGCGTAGATGCTTTTGATATGCGACCGAACGGTGTTCTTGCTTATAAACAGGATTTCGGCGATTTCGTCGTTGCTTTTGCCCTGGCCGATCAATTTTAAAACCTGGAATTCCGTGGGCGTCAACTGGTCCAGAGTTTTTTCCTTTAAGTCGCGGCCCACGACCGAAATGATGCGGTCCATGATCGTGCTCATTTTATCGCGAGGCAGCCAGATTTCTCCCTTGCGGATGACGTGGATGGCCTCCGCCAGCTGACCCGACGGCTCGTTCAGGTCGAAATAGCCTCGGGCGCCGACGTTGATCAAGCTGACGATTTCTTCATGGGAAGGAATGTTGCCGAGGAGAAGCATCTGGGACTTGATCTGGTCCTTGGAAATCTCCCGGATCGCCTTGCAGATTTCGCGCATGTTGGGAAGCGCCTCCGTGCTGGCGAAAAGAATGACATGGGGACGGAGCTTGCGGATGGACTCCATGAACAACTCAAGCGTGTTTTTTTCGATGTTGACGATCTCGATTTGGGGGTCGGTTTCAACGGCTTTCAGGATGCCGGAGAGGATGAGGTCGGAAGGACAAAAGATCAGGACTTTAATGCTGGCGGCAACGGTGTCCAAATTTTTTTTCTTATTCATGGGTTTTCTCACCCCTTGGGCAATTATAGTTTACTATCCTCTTAATTTTAACGAATTGTATATAATCAAAATAGGGATGTCAAGGAATTCGGCAGGAATTTAGCGGAATGGATCAAGCCTGTACTTTATAAAAATTATGAGGCAGAAAAAACCTTTGCCTGGACTTTAAGTCAAGCTCGAATTCAACGTGCGTCCGCGAATTTTTATATTTTTTTAGATGGCGAAGCCTGATCCTTAGGGCAGCGATTGGATCCGAAAGTCTTTATCCAGCAGCAGGGAAATCAGCTGGTCCTTTCTTTTGACGGTTACGTCCGATTTAATATAGCTGATCGTGCCCGAAATCATGAGTTTTAGAGGCGTTTCGAGAAAAAAAGTCTCGGGGATATTCAGCCAGATGAGCAGCTTACTCCCGATCAGGACTTTGGATCGGAGCCAAAGCGCGGCTTCTTGGGCGCTCAGGGAAGCTGTCGTCGTTTTTTCGACGAATTCCTGGTCCAGGGCGTTCCGCCCTTTGACGATGGCCGGAACGCTAATCTTGAATGTCCGCTCTCTTTTAGCGGCTCTGGATAGGCCGGACGAGGCAATGTTCAACATGATGACCTTAGTCTTTACTCTTCGGGCTTAATAATGTATTTGCTGTCGAACAGGATGGTGACTTTTTGGCCGGGGCCGCGCTCCCTGCCCAAATCAACTTTAGATACTTTTCCTTTGATCACCAGCTTTAGATTTTTGTCTTCGGAGAGCTTTTCGGGGAGATCGATCACCAGCTTCAACCGGGATCCGACGTTGACCGGACTCTTTAGAAAAAAAGACGATCCCCGGTGGCTGATATAGGAGAGAACGGTGAATTCCGTGAAATTTGTCCCTCTGGCGTTCAGGCCTTCGATCTGGATAGGTAAGGGGAAAGTGAATCCAGGGCCATTGCGATCGATCATACCCATATCATCGGCCGATACTTTTTTTGCCATGCTCGCTTCCTTTTCCTTTGCGCTCAGGACTAAGATGCCACGGCCAAAACGGGGGGTCAATCACCCTTTTCGGTGAAAATCGGGGTGATATTTCTTTTTTTGAGTGTCACCTTCCAGCCCGACCGCTTCACCCCTGATGGAGCCAAGCCTGCGTTTTTAACAAAACATCCCCTGTAAAATCGTTATTTTGTTTGCTTTGCATTTTTTGATTGATGAACCGCAGCGATGCCTATAATTTACCGGTTGTGTCAGTTTGACCCCGAGCCTGGCTTGCGATAAAATGACTCCGAATATTTTAATCCAATGGAGTTCATCGTGAGCCAAGACGAACGAATGGTCAAACAGATCACGCCGAAAACCGAAGATTTTTCGCGTTGGTATGTCGAAATCATCCAAAAAACGGAGCTGGCCGACTACGCTCCGATGAAGGGAATGATGGTCATCCGGCCTTACGGTTATTCCATTTGGGAGAACATTCAGCGGCTCTTGGACCAGAGAATCAAGGCCGCGGGACATGTCAACGCCTATTTCCCCCTGCTCATCCCCGAGAGCTTCCTGAAAAAAGAAGCGGAACACGTCCAAGGCTTTTCTCCCGAAGTGGCCTGGGTCACAGCGGGCGGCAAGGAGGAGTTGGAGGAACGGCTGGCTGTTCGTCCGACTTCAGAAGCCATCATCGGGCATATGTATTCTAAATGGATCAAGTCCTGGCGTGACCTGCCCGTGCTGATCAATCAATGGGCCAATATCGTCCGCTGGGAAAAAGTCACCCGTCCGTTCCTGCGGACAACAGAATTTTTGTGGCAGGAAGGCCATACCTGCCATGAAACTTCCGAGGAGGCGCAGAAAGAAACGTTTTTAATCCTGGCCCTGTATAAGGAATTTGTGGAGACGGAGCTGGCGATTCCCGTCGTCGCCGGACGGAAGACGTGGCGCGAGAAGTTCGCGGGCGCTCAGGAGACCTACGCCATTGAAGCTTTGATGTCGGACGGAAAAGCGCTCCAAATGGGAACTTCACACAACTTGGGCCAACATTTCTCCACGGCTTTCAATATCCGGTTCGAAGATCGGAAGCAGAACCTTCAATATGTCTGGCAGACCTCTTGGGGAATGACAACCCGGCTCATCGGCGCCGTGATCATGAGCCATGGCGATGATTCCGGCTTAAAGATCCCTCCGCATATCGCCCCAACTCAGGCCGTTATCGTTCCCATTTCGATCGGCCGTTGGCAGGAAAACGTCCTTCCCGCCGCAAGCGCCCTTGCAGAGAAATTGAAGAAAGCCGGCGTGCGAGTGGAGCTTGACGCCCGTGAAGAATTCACGCCAGGCTGGAAGTTCTCTGAACACGAAATGAGAGGCGTTCCGCTTCGGATTGAAATCGGGCCGAGGGACGTCAAGGCCAAACAGGCTGTCTGCGTCAGGCGCGATACGCTTAAAAAAGAAATCCTCCCCTTGGACGCGCTATCAGCCCGAATTCCCGCGCTGCTCGAGGACATTCAATCCACCCTTTTCCGGGCGGCCCAAAAGTTCCAAGCCGAAAATACGCGCGAAGCCCGGACCTATAAAGAATTCCAGGACATTATGGACAACAAGCGGGGGTTCGTAAAAAGCTTGTGGTGCGGCGGGGAGGCTTGCGAGGATAAGATCAAGGAGGACACCGCCGCCACGATCCGCGTCATTCCGCTTGATGGCGAAAGCGAAGCTGTCCGAGGGACCTGTGTCTGCTGTAATAAAGAGGCGAAAGTGCTGGCCTGGTTTGCCCGGGCCTATTAGCAACGGCATGGACAACGATTTTTACTCCCTTCGGGCGAACATGGTTGAATCCCAGATTGCCGCCCGCAGCGTGAAAAATATTAAAGTCCTTGAGGCGATGCGCAAAGTTCCGCGGCATGCTTTCGTTCCCGACGGCATGAAGGCCTTTGCCTATGCCGATGAACCTCTTCCCATCGGCGAAGGGCAGACCATATCCCAGCCATACATCGTCGCCTACATGACGGAGGTCCTCGAACTTGAGGGCGGGGAAAGAATCCTTGAAGTGGGCACCGGCTCGGGATACCAGACGGCCGTGCTCGCGGAAATTGCCGCCGAAGTTTATACGGTTGAGGTGGTATCCTCGCTGTCGTTGCGCGCCCAGGAGGTCTTGAAGAGCTTGGGCTACGTCCATATCCAATTTAAAATCGGCGACGGCACACTGGGCTGGAAGGAATACGCTCCCTATGATGCCATCGTGGTGACGGCCGCTCCGGACTCCGTGCCGAAAGCCCTCGAGGAACAGCTCAAGGACAGCGGCCGGATGATTATTCCCGTCGGTGTGGAGTTTCAAGAGCTCGTCCTCGTCGTGCGAGAGCGCCGCAAATTCAAGAAACAGCGGCTTTTGCCGGTCCGGTTTGTGCCGCTCATTTCCGTGCATTGAGAGATGAATCGATGAATAAAAAAATATCAAGTCTCATTCCTTTATTTGTTTTGATGGCAGGCCTGATTTTCTGCTCAGCCCAGCCCACCAAAGACAAATTTATCAAAATCTTCCTGCCCGACGGCAAGGTGATTACCACGGAATTGGCCGTCACGGACGAAGAACGGCAGCGGGGATTGATGTTTCGGGAAAAAATCCTTCCCGATCAGGGCATGCTGTTCGTGTTCGAGCAAGAAGATTTTTATCCATTCTGGATGAAAAACACGCTGATTGCCCTCGACATACTCTGGCTCGATAAAGACCGGAGGATCGTCCACATCGAACGGAATGTCCCTCCCTGTAAAGCGGATCCCTGCCCGTCCTATTCGCCGCAGCGTCCAGGTCTCTATGTGCTCGAGCTCGCCCCCGGCGCCGCCGACGCCAATAAGCTCAAGCTCTTCGACCGGCTGGAGTTCGTCCTTTTGAAAAACAAATGAAAAAGTGCCCAAGGCTACGATGAAAACTCGTCCTTTGTTGGAAACAACTCCAAATATGTGATTTCAAAAAGGCGTTGGAATCTCTCCTCAGGCCCCGATAGCGGAGAGGGGCCCCGTCGGTTTTTCGACGGGGGGAACCGACGAGACGATCGGCTCTACGAGGCTTGCCGCGGGGAGACGATCGTCGGGGAATCCAAGGGGGTATGCCCCCTTGGTCGCGGCGCGGGGTTCATGTCCCGCGCGAGAAAGGGAGGCAGCGAGCGAAGCTCGCGTTGGAAGGGGGAAACGCGAAGCGGATTCCCCCTCCAAGGAGACTGGTTCCCCTAGGGGGCCTGAGGAGAGATTCCAACGCCGATAGAAAATCACACAGACCGAGATGCTTACCCTCTTGTTGAAATGAAGTTCTTAAATGCGTATAATAGCAGCCTCTCAATTCTTTTAATCGATAGCGATGAATAGCTTTGATTTCTTACGCGCTATCCCGTGGATGTTCCGTTTCCGGTTCGCCAAGAAGAGAGAAATAATGGCGGAGAAAATCGTCACGAAGGAAAAGGAGCATCTATGAGTCTCCTCGCCGAATACCGAAAATCCCTCAAGCAGGTTGAGGTGGAAGAGCTCGTCGATCTCTATTTTTTCCGGCCGCTGGGGTTCGCCTTGGTCAAAGCCATTTACCGGACGAACATCACGCCCAATCAGCTGACGATGGTCTCTCTCGCCTTGGGCATCCTCGGCGGCGTCTGCTACGGGTTCGGCCATCGGATGGCGGTCATGCTGGGCGCAACGCTCTATGCGGTTTCGTTGGTGCTGGATTGCAGCGACGGACAGTTGGCCCGGCTGAAAAAAAACGGAACCAGGTTGGGCCGCGTTCTCGACGGCTTCATCGATTATTTTGTCGGCATCGCCGTTTATCTCGGAATCGGCATCGGCCTGGCCCCCGAGACCGGTAACTCCTTGATGTGGTGGTTCCTAATCGCCGCCGCCGGCCTCAGCAACTTTTTCCACTCTGTCTCCGTGGATTACTACCGCACCCGTTTTATCGATTTTGTCCAGGGCGAGGGCGCTTCTCATTTCGAGGATGAAGATTATCGGAGCTTTAAAGAAGAATTGGGCGTTCTCAAAGCGCAGAAAGGAAAAGTTCTGCGCAAGTGGGCAATCGGCGCCTACCTTCGTTATTTAAATATCCAAAAGAAAATGACTCTCCACCGGCATAATTCTGGGATTGAAAAAAAGATGAACGAAGAAGACTTTTACCGCCGTAATAAGATCGCGCTCAGATTCTGGACTTTCCTCGGATCATCGACACAGATCGCGTTCTTGATCGTGACTTCCGTCCTGGACCGGATGGATATCTATTTTTGGGGGATGATTGTCGTCATGAATATCTGGGCGGCCGTCATGTTCGTCGTCCAGAACAGGATCGACCACAAGGTCGAGCAGGAAGCGGCCATCTAAACTTTGATCAAGCGGGCCAGCTCATCGGCCACATTCTTAGAGGCGGGCTCTTGGCCCAGCTCGGCCCGGATTTTTGCGAAGCGCGATTTCATGGCCGATCGAAGCTCTTGGGATTCCAAAACCCTTTTAGCCTCCCGGACGAGGTTATCCGCAGTGAAGTCGCGCTGAATGAGCTCCGGGATGATGTCTTCTCCGGCCAGGATATTGACGATGCTGTAGAGCTTGATTTTGACGAGCTTGACGCCGGCGAAGTAGGTCAGGGGAGACAGCCGGTAAAAAGCGACCAGGGGAGTTCCGAGCAAGGCTGCTTCAAGATTGGCCGTGCCGCAGGCGGAGAGAGCGAGGTCGGCAGCCGCCAGGGCTTCATAGGCGTTTTCCCCGATGACTTTGAGATCTTTCAAATCCTGCGGAATAAAATGCTGCAAGAAATCCGGATCAAGGTCTTCGGACCGGATGAGGACGAATTGGACCGGCCTGTCCCGCCGGAGCTTTTTAACAGCCTCGACAAGCACCGGCAGGTGATACCGGATTTCACTCCGCCGGCTTCCGGGGAGGAGGGCAATAATTTTTTTCTCCGGATCGAGACCGTATCTTTGGCAGAAATTCTCTCTGCCGAACGCGGTTCGAACCCGCTCTAAAAGCGGATGTCCGACAAACCGGCTGGAGATCCGTGCCTTGCGGTAGATCGCTTCTTCGAATGGAAAAATCAGGAGCATCTTGCGGACGTATCTCCTGATGATCTTCAGCCGGCCCGCCCTCCAAGCCCAGACCGTCGGGCTGATGTAGTAAAGGACCGGCACATCAAGTTTCCAGAGCCGTTTCGCCAGCCTCAAATTGAAATCCGGGGAATCAATCAATAGGGCCGCAGCCGGCATCCGGGAACGGACTTCGCGGCGGATTTTGCCGAAGATTTTCCGGATGCGGGGCAATTGACCGATGACTTCAGCGATGCCGACAACCGCCAGGCTTTCCATGGGAAAAAGAATGTCCACTCCGGCCGCTTCCATATTCTTCCCGCCGATCCCGAAAAACGTGATGGCCGGATTTATTTCCTTGATCCTCCGAACGACGGCCGCTCCATAATTTTCTCCGGATTTCTCGCCGGCGATGATCAGGGCGGTCGCCATCAATCCTTCTTCGTCCGGCCGAAATAGATGACTTCCGGCTTGACATTGGGATTCTGGCCGTAATAGAAAAGCCACCTGTTGTAGGTGTCGTTATCGTAATAGAGGTGGATGGATTTTTTTGGCGACGCGCTCACGACGCCCAGAATGCGGGGCGTGGCGATGGAGGACAGGCTGGCTTGGGGGACGACAAATATCTGCTGCGTGCCGCTCTCTTTTTTAGGGGATTCTCCCCGCGAGAGGCCTTGCTGCTGGATGATGATGTCCCATTTGCCGTCTTTGGTCATGGGATCGGGAAAGGGACGACGTAAACACCGTCCTTTAACCAACTCCTCGACCGTTTTCGGGAAAGTGCCCGGATGTTTCTGTTGGAAAATCCGGATGGCCTCGACATACTGCTTGCCCCGAAAGATCAGCTCCTCTTCTTTATCCCGCTGGATTGCCGTCTGCCAAACGGGAACGGCGACGAGCAGGCCGATGGCCAGCACAGTGACAAAAACCAATAGAATGAGGATCGTGTAACCTTTCTCGGTTGACATCACCATGCGTTATAGCGGCTGCCGTCCAACGCGGTTTGGTCGGAGCCGGAATGGACATCCACGATCCCCGGCGTAAAACCGGGCTCGATCTCCTCCGCCGTCGGCTGCTCACGGACTTCGACCCAGGCATCGAACTTTCCCGTGAAGGGATCCACGGGGATCTTCCTCAGATAATTTTCCTCGACCAGAGCCTGGAGCGAGGCCGGGTATTTTCCTTTATCCGAAAAATATTGGTCGATAAGCTTGCGCATGATGAACAGGCTTTCCTTGAGCGTGGATTCACGGGCTTTCCTGGCGGCATTCTGGAATTGGGGAAGGGCCAGGCCGACGAGGATGCCGATCAGCGTAAAGACGATGATCAGCTCGATTAAGGTGAACCCTCGCCTTTTGGCGTTGAGCATGTTCCGCCCTCACCAATCGCGGTATTTCGTACCGTCTAAAGCCGTCCCCCGGGTTTTAGTAGACACGTCAAAGACGTTTTGTTCGCCCCAGGTATTGGAATCCGGGGAATCTTGGGTCGAACGCAGACTCCAATCCAGGGAATTGGTCATCGGGTCCTTCGGGATCCGCCGCAGGAATTTGATGAGTCTTTCTTCGGCTTTTTTCCCGCTTTTTTCATCCGGCTTGGCTTTGACGCCCTTCACCAGGATTTCCAGACTTGGCGGATAGCCGTCCGTGCCATCCTCCGTTTCGATTTTCTTTTCATCGGCCAGCCGCTTGTAGGCGTCAATCGCGTCGCGGATCGTACGGAGATTCCGGCGGAGCTCGAATTCTTTTTCCCGTTTAACGGCGATTTTGGTCAGGGGCAGCGCGGCCCCGGCGATAATGGCCAGAATGGCGGCCACGACCATCATTTCCGTCAAGGTGAAGCCTTTTTGCCGGCTTGACATGAAGCGCATAATTAAGGTCCGATCTTCAAACAGATTTAAAATTTCTTTCGGCGGTCACGGTCTCGATCACGCTGGCCGCCGTACGATGAGCGGGGTTTGTTGTAGGAGTCGCGTGAGTCGCGGGTGTTGTCGAAGGAGGGACGGCTGCCGTCGTCTTCTTCCAGCGCTTTCTTGCTCAACTTGATCTTGTTGGTCTCCCCATCGATATCCAGGACTTTGACGTCGATGGTCTGGCCGATTTTCAATACATCACGGACACTTTTCACCCGGTAATGAGCGATCTCGGAGACATGAAGGAGCCCTACAAGATTGGGCAGAATCTCAACGAACGCGCCGTACTCTTCGATGCGGACAACCTTACCCTTATAGGTCTTGCCGACTTCGGCTTCGGCCGTGATCTCGCTGATCATTTGCTTGGCTTTTTCGGCTGCGTCCACGTCCGAGGAGGCGATGATAATCTTGCCCGTTTCATCGATGTCGATCTTGGCCTTGGTCACAGCGACGATTCGCTTGATCACTTTGCCCGCGGGCCCGATGACATCGCCGACCTTCTCCGGATTGATGAACAGGGTGAAAATGTGTGGGGCGAAGGGCGAAATGTTAGGCCGGGGCGCGGGGATGGCTTCTTTCATTTTCTCCAGGACTTTCAGGCGCGCCGTCCGGGCTTTGAGCAGGGCTTCCCTGATAATCTCGATAGAGATGGATGCGATTTTCAGGTCGAGTTGGATCGCCGTCACGCCCTTTTCCGTTCCGGCGACTTTGAAATCCATATCGCCGAAGTGGTCTTCGAGGCCGGCGATATCGGTCAGGAGGACGTAGTGGTCGCCCTCTTTGACCAGGCCGATGGCGATTCCGGCGATGATCATCGACAAGGGGACGCCGGCGTCCATCAAAGAGAGAACGCCGCCGCAGACCGTCGCCATGGAGGAGGAGCCGTTGGATTCGAGAATGTCCGAAACGATGCGGATGGTATAAGGGAACTTCTCTTCGTTGGGAATGGCCGGATGGAGTGATTTTTCCGCCAGGGCGCCGTGGCCGATTTCCCGGCGCCCCGGTGCTCTCAGGAACGATACCTCGCCGACGGAGAAGGGCGGAAAGTTGTAGTGGAGCATGAACCGCTTTTCGGTCTCTTCACCCAGTCCGTCGAGCCGTTGCACGTCTTCGAACGTGCCCAGCGTCACCGTGGCCAAGCACTGGGTCTCGCCGCGCGTAAACAGCGCCGAGCCATGCGTCCGGGGCAGCATGCCGACTTCGATGGCGATCGGCCGGATGTCGTCAAAACCCCGGCCGTCGACGCGCTTTCCTTCGGTCAGGATCAATCCGCGGGTGAGCTTTTCCTGGATTTTATAGAACAGCTCCTTGGTTTCGTTGCGCTCGTCTTCGTTTTCTTCTGGGATGACTGCCAGAAGACCATGGATCAGTTTTTGAGTTTCCTCTTCGCTGGCTTTTTTGCCGGGCGTCTGGATGGCCGTGAGCAGGGCCGGTCCGATTTTTCTTTCCAGGTGCTGAAGCTTCTCGGGATCAGCGATCTTCGGCGTGAATTCTCTTTTTTTGACGCCGAGCTTCCGGAACTGCTCTTTTTGGATATCGATGATTTTACGAATGGATTCCATGGCCGCGGCGACGGCGCCGAGGACTTTTTCCTCGTCGACTTCCTTGGCCCCGGCTTCGATCATGACCACGCCTTCCTCGGTGCCGACGACGAGCAAGTTGAGGGGGCTTCCTTCCAGATCTTTGGCCGGAGGATTGATGATGTATTGGTCGTTGATCAACCCGACTTTGACCGCGCCAATGGGCGTCGTGAAGGGAATGTCGGAAAAATAGAGGGCGGCGGAGGCGCCGTTGATGCCCAAGGTGTCGGGCTCGTTCTCAAGATCGGCCGATAAAAGCAAAGCGACGATCTGGGTATCGAAGAAATAGCCGTCGGGGAAAAGCGAGCGGATGGGCCGATCGATGAGGCGGCTGACCAGAATCTCTCGCTCGGAAGGTCTCCCTTCGCGTTTGAAGAAGCCGCCCGGGATTTTGCCCGCGGCATAGGTGTTCTCACGGTAATCGACGATTAGCGGCAGAAAGGCCTTCTCCTCCTTGGCCTCTTTCTTGGAGGTTGCGGTGACGAACATGATTGTGTCCCCGTACCGAACCAAGGCCGAACCGTCGGCCTGCTTGCCGACTTTTCCAATTTCAATTGATAGAATGCGATTGTTGATTTCAAGACTGATTGTCTGAGACATGGTAGGCAATGGGGAAAGGGCTACTTCCGCAGTCCGAGCTTCAAGATCAGCTGTTCGTAGCGGTGGCTGTCTTCTTTTTTAAGATAGGCGAGAAGCCGTTTTCTTTGTCCGACCAGTTTCATGAGGCTGGTTCTCGAGTGGTAATCCTTCTTGGCCGATGACATATGCTGGGTCAACTGGCCGATGCGTTCGCTGAGGAGTGCGATCTGGACTTCAGTCGACCCTGTATCCATCGGGTGGGATTTGTTTTCGTTGATGATTTTGACTTTCTTTTCTTTCATCAGCACTTTATTTTTTCTCCTTTAAATCATTGATATCTTAGCAAAAAAGCTGGCTCGGGGCAAGCTGTTCGCTATTTTTTTGACGGAGTAAAAATGGATCCTAATTTTTGGAAATTCTGCGTTTCCGGGTTTTCGAATTTAAGCGCCGAGGGCCTTTTTGCGCTGGAGGAGTTGTCTGGCGTAGCGCGATCTTAGCCCTCCCTGGGCGCTTTTGATCTCGCTGAGTTTAGCCTCGATTTCGGCCAAAGTCATTTTATTGATCTTTTTGTTGGCTGGGGCTTTTTCCTCTTCTGCGGCGGCTTCGGCAGGAGCGGGAACCTCAGCTTTGGGCGGTTTTTCCGGTTTGGGCAATTTCTCCGGCTTGGCCGCTTTCTCTGGTTTGGGCGCCTTCTCCATCTTGAGAGCTTTCTCTGGCTTGGCGGTTTCTTTTTTCTCTGCCATAATTCGGTTGTCCTTTGTTTATTTTCCGCTCAAGTGTAGCAGAGTTTCAGCCGAAGGACAACCGATTTTTTGGTTTGACCCTGCCTTCCTTTTTTTAGTATAGTCAGGTGGCCGTGTACGCTGCTTATTCCGTCTTGCTTTTTGGGGCGTTGGTCCTTTTTCTTCCCCTTTATTTTATCAAGCTCAAGGTATTGAGAAAAGAGCGCCTTTTTCTTTCCGAGAGACTGGGATTCAAGCTGCCGAAGAGAAAAGGCGAAAATCCTTTTTTATGGATCCACGCGGTGTCGGTCGGCGAAGTGCTTTCTCTTCAGAGCTTAGTCAAAGAGATCAGGGCCGCCTATCCCGAGTGGGAAATCGGCTTTTCGACCTTTACCAATACGGGCTATAAAATGGCGGTCGCCAAGATGACGGCCGTGGATCATGTCTTTTTCGTTCCCTTTGATTTTGCCTTGAGCGTCCGGCGTTTTTTTCGCGCCCTTCGGCCGCGGCTCCTGGTTTTGGCCGAGTCCGAATTCTGGCCCCAGCTGTTGAAAGAGGCCAAGCGGCATTCCTGCTCGGTTGTTTTAGTCAACGGCCGGATCTCCGGCCGTTCGTTTGCTCGATTTAGGCGCCTCCGGCTTTTGGCCGGAGCGATCTTCAAAAACATCTCCCGCTTTTTGGTTCAAACGACTCAGGACAAAGAACGCCTGGAAAAGATCGGCGTTCCGGCGGAGCGAATCGAAGTTTCCGGCAATCTCAAATGCGAGACCCATCTTCCGGCGCTTCTGGAGAAGGATGTCGTCGCCTTCAAAAAAGATTTGTCCATCCGGGAAGGCAAGAAAGTGGTTGTCGCCGGCAGCATTCATAGAGGTGAAGAAGGCCCTCTACTTAACGCATTCCGGGAAGCGAGGAAAAAACGGGACGATGTTCTTTTCGTGCTGGCGCCGCGGCATCCCGAGAAATTCCAGGACTTTGAGAAAAATTTTCAAGGACTGCCTTTCGTCATTCGCCGGCTAACTTCGCTTCAGCCCGGCGAAGACTGGGATATCTTAATTTTGGACACGATCGGCGAGCTCGCCCGCTTCTACGCCCTTTCGGATTTGGCTTTTATCGGCGGAAGCTTGATCCCCCGGGGAGGGCAAAATCTCCTCGAGCCGGCCTTTTATGGAAAGCCGGTCTTTTTCGGACCGCACATGGAAAATTTCGCCGCCCTTGTCGAAGAATTCGTTCGGGGCGGAGGGGCTAAAATCGTCGTTCGGGAAGAAGACCTTGTGGATATGTTTTTGTTTAAAGACCCAGGGGCCCTGCGGCACATGGGTCGCCAAGCTCAACAGATCCTGTCGACTCTCCAAGGAGCCACCCAAAAGACATTGACCGGCATTGAATCCTTTATGAACCATGCGAACAAACCCTAAGCGATTACGACTCGGTGCCGTTGTCCTAGCGGCTTGTCTATTTTGGTCGCCTGTCGAGGTTTCTTTCGCCGGCCAAGATTCCCAGAGCTCTTCTGAGGTGACGAGGCTCAGTGGCGCGTTCCTCAAAAATCTGGGCTCGGATTTCGCGGGCGTCGTTACAGCGCCAAAGAACTGGAAAGCAGGGGATTGGCTTAAGTTCGGCGCCGTCGCCGGAACAGGAATCCTGATTTATCTTTTCGACAACGATATCTATAAATGGATCCAAGACCAGAGGACGCCTTCATCGATCGAGGCTTCAAAATATGTCTCGAAAATCGGAAACGGAGCCTACCTTGCGGCTTTTATGGGGATAATCTATGTATCCGGCGAAATCTTCGACAGCACCAGCCTGAGGAAAACCGCGCTTTTAAGCCTGGAGAGTTTTTTAACGACCGCCGCCATTGTTCTGTCGATAAAAGTCCTGGCGGGCCGGTCGCGCCCGTACTATCCAGATTCGTTCTCCCATGATTTCAACCCGCTGTCCTTCACGGCAGACCACACGTCATTTCCGTCGGGGGATTCCGCTACGGCTTTTGCCGTCGCCACGACGATCGCCGAACAATCTCCGAATATCGCCGTGGATATCCTGGCCTATGGCTTGGCCAGCTTGGTGGCCGTCTATAGGGTTCATGACCAAAAACACTGGCCTTCGGATGTCTTCGTCGGATCGGCCTTGGGATATTTTATCGCCAAAAAAATCTGCGCCTTGAACAAAAACAGGGAGTCCGGCCGGTTCCAGGCATCTTTTTCTTTGAACCCGAAACGGCAGGCGATTACTTTTTCCATCGCTTTCTAATAAGAGCTTGACAAGAAGCGAATGAGGAGAAGACTATATGGCCAAAAAGATCACGCGCAGACGCTTTCTTGAAAACGCTGGTCGGGCGGCCGCCGCGGTTTCCGTCGCCAGCGGGGGAATTGTCCTTAGGGGATTCTCCGCGAGCCGGGAATTCGACCTGGTCATTAAAGATGGCCTGATCATCGACGGCCTGGGAAATCCCGGCGTTCCGGCCGATATCGGTATCCGAGGAAGCTTCATAAAAACGATCGGCAAGATTCGAGCTTCGAAAGGGAAGGCCTCTATCGATGCCCGCGGCCTGGTCGTGGCTCCGGGCTTCATCGACGCCCATGAACATTCCGATGCTCAACTGATTGTGAATCCCAAAGCCGAAAGCGCCGTTCATCAGGGCGTCACGACCTTAATCAGCGGCAACTGCGGGTCATCGCCGTTTCCCATCGCCGACGAGATTTATGATGAAGAAAAAGAGAACCTCAAAAAACAGTTTGACATCGAACTGACGTGGCGGGACATCCAAGGTTTTTTTGCTCGGCTGGAAGAGAAGGGCCTGGCCCTGAATTATGGGACGCTGGTCGGCCACGGCGCGATCCGCGGAAGGGCGATGGGCTTGAACGACCGGGCGCCAAAACCCGAGGAGCTTGAGAAAATGAAAGCGCTCACGGCCGAGAATATCCATAGCGGCGCGCTGGGGCTCTCGAGCGGGCTTGAATACACGCCCGGATGCTTCGCCCGGCCGGAGGAGTTGGCCGAATTATGTAAAATCGTGGCCCACTGCGGAGGCGTCTATGCGACCCATATGCGCGATGAGGGAGCGCGGGTGATCGAGTCGCTTGCGGAAACGATCGGCTTGGCCAAAAAATCCGGTGTCAGTGTACAAATCTCTCATTTCAAAACGGCCTATCCCGGCAACTGGTCCAAGATCGATGCCGCGATCGCCGCAATCGAAAACGCGAAAAAAGAAGGCGTGGATATATTTTGCGACCGCTACCCGTATATCGCCGCCTCGACGAGCCTGGATTTTAATTTCCCGCCCTGGGCCCGGCAGGGGACGACCGAACAATTCCTTTCGCGACTGAAAGATCCTGATCTCGACGCGGGGCTGCGGACCTATGTTGCCGAGCGCGAAAAAGAACTGGGTTCGTGGGACAAAATCGTGATCTCTTCCGTCTTTACGGATAAGAACAAAAATCTTGAAGGCAAAAATATCCTGGAAGCCTCGAAAGAGGCGGAAAAAACTCCCTATGAATTCATGCGCGACCTACTTCTTGAGGAAAAAAACCAGGTCGATATGGTCGAATTTATCATGAACGAGAAAAACCTCAAACGCATCCTGGCCCACCCGCTCGTGGGAGTCGGAACGGACGGGGAAGCGCGGGCGCCGTATGGGATTCTCGGCCGGGGAAAGCCGCATCCCCGGATGTACGGCACTTTTCCCAGGGTCTTGGGCAAATACGTCCGCGAGGAAAAGATCGTCAAGCTCGAGGAAATGATAAAAAAAATGACGTCCATGGCCGCTAAAAAATTCGGCCTGGCCAAGCGCGGCGTGCTGCACAGCGGCAATTTTGCGGATCTCGTCGTTTTTGATCCGGACAAAGTGATCGATAAAGCCACCTGGAGCAACCCCCATCAATATCCGGCCGGGATCGAATACGTCGTGGTCAACGGAGAAATCGTCATTGACCGAGGGACGCATAGCGGCAAACTTCCGGGGAAAATCCTGAAAAAAAAGATTGCGCTGTGAAAAAGATTTGGCTGTCCGCTCCGCTTTTAATGATTGTCGCCGCAGGGACATCCATGCCGACTCGGGATACCCAGATGCTTTCGTTCCCGGCGATTCCCATAGAGTTTATTTTCCGATCACTCCAGCCGGGTGAAGTCATTCTGGCCGTGCTCAAGGACAAACCTCCCGTTAACCGGGTGATCCTCCGCTTTCTGGACCGGAGATATGTCCTCGATAACGCGGCGCCGGGAAAGAAGCCGTTCGCCTTTATCGGAATCGATCTCGGAGTCAAGGCCCAGCCTTATATTATGTATATTGTTGAAGAAAAGCCGGACGGGAGGGCGGAAATTTTTCGGCAGGAATTAACGATCAAGCCTAAAGAATTTCCCAAACAAACATTTCAGGTCGAGGAAGCGATGGTCATTCCGCCCGCCGCTGTCCTGCCACGGATCCAAAGAGAGCAGAAGCTTGTTCAAGAGGTCTACAGCCGCATCACGCCCGAGTGGCTGGGTACAGGGAATTTTATTCCGCCCCTGGACGAGGAGGCCTCCCCGAATTTTGGCCAGCAGCGGATTTACAATCAAAAAGTCGCGTCCACGCACACGGGCGTCGATATCGCGGCGCCCTTGGGCGAGCCGGCCAGGGCCTCAAATTCGGGAAAAGTCGTGCTGGCCGGTCATCTTTATCTGAGCGGCAAAACCGTGATCATCGACCATGGCCTGGGGGTCTTCACCGTCTACGGCCATTTCTCCGAGATTTTGATGAAACAGGGAGATTTGGTGAAAAAAGGAGATTTCATCGGAAAGGTCGGCGATACCGGCCGGTCCATAGGCACCCATCTGCATTGGGGCGTCCGCATTTTCAACAGCCGCGTCGA
>Ga0315281_10003258_pt1 | contig 23837 bp, 20 predicted proteins | sample YL17G07_0_MG_FD_204540 | JGI IMG/M metagenome (GOLD analysis project Ga0315281, IMG submission 204540) | Sediment microbial communities from Yellowstone Lake, YNP, Wyoming, USA - YL17G07_0 | ecosystem: Environmental > Aquatic > Freshwater > Lake > Sediment | place: USA: Wyoming | collected... | reverse complement strand
ACGATGGCGGTGTACGACGACGAGTGCCGGCGGGTCGTCGACCGCGCGATGAACGTCGCCCGCCACTCCGAGACCGAGACGGCGAGCATGTTCCGCGACGGGCGCACGATCCGGCGGATCGCCAGCGCCGCCGCGCTGCCCGCGGAGATGTTCGGCGTGCAGTTGGTGCAGCACGGCGGCGCCGTGTTCGTGCCCGACACCTTCGACACGTCCGCCGATGACAAGCCGCACATGGCCGCCGTGCGGACGATCATGCCCGGCCTGCGGCGGTACTGGGAGCGCGCCCACATCCTCTCCATCGCCATGTTCCCGGTTGTCTTCCAGGGCAAGGTGATCGGCGACCTCAGCTTCTCGTCGGCGACGCACCACTCGTTCGACCGCCCCGAGGCCGAGTTCCTCGAAGCCCTCGTCGCGCAGACGGCGACGGCGATCAAGGGCATGCGCCTCTACCGCGATCTCGAAGCATCCAGGCAGGAAGTGCGGCAGAGCGAGGAGCGGTTTCGCTCCCTGGTCCAGAACGCGTCGGACCTGGTCACGGTCATCGATGCCGATACGACGATTACGTACCAGAGCCCGTCCATCGAGCGCCTCCTGGGCTACCAGCCGGAGCAGGTCATCGGCACGCGGCTCGCCGCGCTGGTGCACAACGACGACGTCGCGCGTCTGGTGGCGGTGCTTCACGACACGATCACGGATGGCCGCGGCGTGGCGGTCGCCGAGGCGCGGATCCGTCACTGCGACGGCTCGTGGCGCCACGTCGAATTCATCGGCACCGACCAGTTCCAGAACCAGGCGATCGGCGGCTTCGTCCTGAACATCCGGGATGTCACCGAGCGCAAGATGCTCGAGGAGCAACTCCGTTACCAGGCCCTGCACGACCCGCTGACGAAGCTGGCAAACCGCACGCGATTCGCCGACCGGCTGGAGCATGCGCTCGCCCGGGCCACGCGCGCCGGCCGCCCGGTCGCGGTGCTGTTCATGGACCTCGACAACTTCAAGGGCGTGAACGACAGCCTGGGCCACTCGGCGGGCGATGCGCTCCTGTCGCAGGTTGCGGGGCGCATCGAGGCGTGCCTGCGGCCCGGCGACACGGTCGCGCGTCTCGGCGGCGACGAGTTCGCGGTGCTGCTCGAAGACACCGCCTCGGCCGCCGAGGCGGTGGTGGTGACGGAGCGGATTTTCGCCGCCATGGCCGCGCCCTTCGACATCGAGGGCAAGGAGCTTGCCGTCCGCGCCAGCATCGGCATCGCCGTGGGCGGCGAGGATGGCGCGCGTGACGCCGACTCGCTGCTGCGCGATGCCGACGTTGCGATGTACGTCGCGAAGTCGCACGGCAAGAACTGCTACCGCCTGTTCGAGTCGGGCATGAAGGCATCGATGATGGAGCGGCTCGAGCTGCTGGCGGACCTCCAGCGCGCGCTGGACCGCGAGCAGTTCGTGCTCCACTACCAGCCGGTGGTCCTGCTCGAAAGCGGCCGGCTCTCCGGCGTGGAAGCGCTGGTGCGGTGGCAGCATCCGCGGCGCGGCCTCCTCCCGCCTGCCGAATTCATCCCGCTCGCCGAGGAGTCCGGCGCGATCCTGGGGCTCGGCAGGTGGGTGCTGGCGCAGGCCTGCCGCCAGGCGGCGGACTGGCGCGCGCGTTACTCGGGCGGTAGCGACTGGACGATGAGCGTCAACGTCTCGGTGAAGCAGCTCCAGAGCACGGCCTTCGCCGGAGAGGTGGCGCAGGCGTTGCGCGAATCCGGCATCGATCCGCACCAGCTGATCCTCGAGGTCACGGAGAGCGTGATGCTGCACGACGCCACGGCGATGCTGGCGCGGCTGCGCGAGCTGAAGGATCTCGGCGTGCGCCTGGCGATCGATGACTTCGGCACCGGCTACTCGGCCATGAGTTACCTGCGGCAGCTCCCCTTCGACCTGCTGAAGATCGACAAGACCTTCATCGACAACATCGCCTCGGTGGACCACCAGAAGGAGCTGACCAGGGCGATCATCGAGCTCGGCAAGACGCTGGGACTCGAACTCGTCGCGGAGGGCATCGAGCACGGCGAGCAGCTTTCGCGGCTGCAGGCGATGCAGTGCGACCTGGGGCAGGGCTTCTACTTCGCCGAGCCCATGGACAGCGCATCGGTCGAGGAGCTGCTGCGTACGCTCCCTGCCCGGTCCGACGCCGCCTGACCCACGCCGCCGGCATCACCGTCCGCCTGATGCGCCACTGCCGCGACAGGCAGACCGCGTTCCGCAGCCGTGATCACGGCTCGCGCACGGCGGCCGTCGCCCGGCACCAGATTGCTCATTGACACACCACCGGAACTATTTGACAGTACCTACAGCGCAAAATAGGCGCGGGTTGGTGGGCCCGTGCTATGGACCGGGTACCGGCTGCGCCTGGGAGCTACATGCTGGCCGAATCGATCTTCAAGGCGCTCATCGAAACGCTGCCGGACGGCGTCGTCATCGTCAACAAGGGCGGCCGCATCGAGTTCGTCAACGCGCAGATCGAGGCGCTCTTTGGTTACGAACGAGCCGAGTTGATCGATCAGCCGGTGGAGATGCTGGTCCCGGCGGCACTTCGTGAGGGCCACGTCGCGCACCGCGACCGCTTCATGCAGAGCGCCGGCGTGAGGCCGATGGGCGTCGGGCTGGAGCTGTTCGGCGAACGCAACGACGGCAGCCGCTTCCCCATCGAGATCAGCCTGAGCCCGCTGGTGCGCGGGGCGGAGACGTACGTCATCAGCGTCATCCGCGACGTCACGGAGCGCAGCCGCCTGCGCGCGCAGGTCAGCGCGCAGGAAGACCGGCAGCGCATCGCGATGGACCTGCACGACGGCGTGATCCAGTCGATCTACGCGACCGGACTGGCGCTGGACCTGGCGCTCGGAGAGGTCGTCGCCGATCCCGTCAGCGCCGGGCGGCGCATCGATAACAGTGTCACGCAGCTCGGCGGCGTCATCGAGGACATCCGCGCGTACATCTTCGACCTGCGCCCGGTGCAGTCGACGGGCGACCTGCTCCAGGACCTTACCGAGACCGTGGAGGAGTACCGCGCCAGCTCGATGCTCGCCGTCGTCTTCGAGCCGCCGGCCGGCTTGCCCGCGCTCCAGCAGGAGCGCGCCGCCGCGCTGCTGCACGTGCTGCGCGAAGGTCTCTCGAACATCCGCCGGCACGCGCGCGCCTCCAGCGTGTTCGTCGCGCTCGCCGCGGCGGACGGCGTGTTGCACCTGGAGCTGCGCGACGACGGCCACGGCTTCGACCCGTCGGTGCAGCCGGGCCAGAGCCACCGCGGCATCCGCAACATGACGCTGCGCGCGCAGCGGCTGGGCGGCACGTTCGTGCTGGAGAGCGCGCCCGGCGCCGGCACGACGCTGCGCGTGCGCATGCCTGTCGCCAGCTGACCCGCCGGCGACCCTCTCTCGCGGCATCACCCAATCACCGTACGGCTCGCGCTTCGCGTAGACGGCAGATCCGCACAGGTGTATGGTAGCCGCGAGGAAGGAGACTCACATGCAGGATGCAGCACTGAACCGGATCACGGCGGTCGCAGGGCTACTGACCGTGGCGCTGACCGTGGTGGCGATCGCGATCTTTGCCTCGGCGTCGCCGCCGGCCGAGGCGGACTCGCCGCAGCAGGTGGCGCAGTTCTTCGCCGGCCACCACGCGGCGATGCAGGTCGCGCTGTACATCGCGGCGCTCAGCCTCGGCACGAACCTGGTCTTCTACTGGGCCCTGCGCGAGGTGCTCCGCCGCCACGATCCGGCGAGCGAGTGGCTGGCGACGCTGGGCGCCGTGGGCGGGTCGACGTTCATCGCGGTGCTGTTCGCCGCCTTCGCCATCCCGATGCAACTCGCGTATCGCGAAGGCGCGATCGGCGCCGACTTGCAGCGCGCGCTCTTTGACACGTACGGCCTCATGGTGGCGATGAGCGGCGTGCCGACGGCCGTGTCGCTGTGCGCCATCTCCGCTGTCATCCTCCGCACCGGCGTGCTCGCGCGGTGGCTCGGCTGGTATGGCCTGGCTGTTGCGGTGGTGCACGTCATCTCGGTGGGCGCGCTGGCGCACGAGGGGCTGTTCTCGCCGTCGGTGTTCGCGGGCATCGTCGCGCCCGTGTTGTTCGAGCTGTGGGTGCTGGCGATCTCCGTGCTGCTGCTGCGCAGTGCGAGGTTGTAGGTTGTAGGGGGTAGGTTGTAGCTGGCGATCTGAAGAGGCTCCGCGTGATGCGGAGCCTCTTGCTTACATGGATTGTCGGCGCGCCGTTGCCGCTACAGCGAGAAGCGCTCGCGGCCCTCGTATACGGCCATTGCGTCGTCGACGCTGTGGCCGCCGTAGGTGATGGCGCTGATCGCGTTGGTCATCTGCACCGCTTCGTGCAGCGGCTTCTGGTGGATGTTGCGGCCGGTGGCGCTGCCGAATGCGCCCGAGACGAAGATCTGGTCGTGCAGCGTCTGCAGGAACTTGCGGACGTCGGTGCTCGAACCGCCGGCGGTGATCTCGCGCGTCCGTCCGGCCGCCTTCACCGCTTCCTTGAACGCCTCGGCCGGCGGCGTGCCGTCCTCGGGCTTGGGGTAGTTGACCTTCACGAAGTCCGCGCCCAGCGTGGCGCCCAGCCCGGTCGCGCCGGCGATCAGGTGCGGGTCCTGCTCCTTCGGCACGGCCGCTCCGCGCGGGTAGATCCACAGCACGGCGACCAGGCCGTTGCGATGCGCCTGCATGCACGCCTGCGCCGCCTCGCGCATCTGCTCCGATTCGTAGGCGCTGCCGAGGTAGACGGTGAAGCCGACGCCGACGACGTTCACGCCGTCGTCGCGCAGCGTCAGCGCGTCCTCCGCCGTCAGCCAGCCGAGGCTGCGCGGATCCTGCTGCGACGTCTTGACCAGGTGGGACTTGGAGTTCAGCTTCACCAGGTACGGGACGGTCGTGTAGTCGCGCGCGTACCGCGCGATCAGCCCGTATTGCGCCGCGAAGCAGCCGATGACGCCGTCGCGCGCGATCTTGAACAGGTGCTCCGGGTCCGCGTCGTCCGCGGCGATCGGCTCGCCGCTGCTGAGCGCGCCGTAGAAGTCGTCGTTGAGGTGCTCGACCTTCTGGTCGCCGGCGAAGAGCATCAACCGGCCCGTGCCCTTCGTCATCGTCTGGAAGTTCTCTTCGTAGCGCGCCTTCATCGCCGAGGGCACGTCGGCCGGCACGTCGATCTTCGTCAGTAGCGTCGTCATCGATACTCCTCCATCAGGCTGTCAGCACGTCGCCGCGGCGACCGCCGGCGCGTCTCCATCGCTCAATTATCGGATCATGGCGCGACGGGGACAACTCCCCGGATGGCGTTCGCGCGTGCCGTGCAGGTCCTAGCGGAAGCTGTCGGGGCCGTACTGCAGCAGGTCGCTGAAGTTCTTGACGACGATGTCCGGCTTGTAGTCGACCGCGTGCTTCGGGTCGAGCGCGTACTTGCCCTGCAGGACGTGCACGGTCGTCAGCCGGTCGCCCAGCGCCGCCTTGGAGCGCATCAGGATGGCGGGCTTGTCATCGATCAGCACGTAGTGGTCGGCCTTGAAGCTCGCCTGTACCGACGGCAGGTATCGCTCCTTGTGGACGAAGATCAGCACGCGCCCGTCGACCATCTGGGTGACGCCGCACTGGTGGATCTTGCTCGGCTGGAAGACCGGGTCGCCGTCGGAGACGACGATGGGCAGGCCAAACTGCTTGAGGTGATGGATCGTCTCCAGCGCATTCACGTAGAGGCGGGGGCAGAAGTCCCACGCCATCAGCGTGTCGCTCGCCCGATCGACGGTCTCCGCCTGCTGCGGGAACTCCTCGCGCAGGCGGCGGAACGTCTCGTAGAAGTCGATGATGTCGATGTCCTTGCGGACGGCTTCGTACAGCTCCCAGAAGCGGGCCGCCATCTCGGGGCCGAGGATCTCGAGCATGCTCGCCTGCAGGTCGGTCTTCACGCCATCGTTGTCGAGGATGGTGTTGTCGAGGTCGATCATGAAGACGAGTTTGTGCACGCGTTCCTCCCGGCGAGGCGCCAGGACGGCGTCCTGCAAGCCTTAGCGAGATTACAGCGGGGAAGGCGTCGGCGCCAGCATCCATTTGGAAGGGCTTGACGAGGCCGATCAGCCGGTGCGCTGAGCGCGGGTGAACCTAACCCCCGGCCCCTTCCCTGGGAGGGAAGGGGAGCGCGGTAACGAGTCCGGAGACGCACATGCCGGCGCGGGCGCACTCCGCGGCCATCGGCTCCGCCTGCTACCGCTTAAAGAGCCCCACCAACTCGGCCTCGCCCAGGACGTGGCCCGCGGTCGCGGCGATGACCTCGTCCTTGCTGCTGCCGGGCGGCAGGTTCAGCGGCGTGTCGAGCGCGTACAGGTGGAAGCGATAGTGGTGGTCGGCGCCGCCAGGCGGCGGGCACGGGCCGATGTACTGCTGCGTGCCGGCGCCGTTCTTGCCCGACACCGCCTGCGCCGGCAGCGTGGCCCCGGCCGGCAGCTCCGCCATCGTCGGCGCCAGATCGAACACTACCCAGTGGTCGAAGCCGCCGGGGCGGGCGGCGTCCGGATCGTCGACCGTCAGGGCGAACGCGGCCGTGCCAGCGGGCGCTCCCGTCCAGCTCAGCGGCGGCGACGTGCCCTTGCCGCTGCACGTGTACTCCACCGGGATCGTCTCGCCGGACGCGAAGGCGCTGCTGGCGAGCACGAGCTGCGACGCGGGGCCGCGTGGCGTCGGCCTGCGCGCGGCGCGGGCGCTCAGCGTCTGGGTCGCTGCCGGCGAATTCAGCGCGGCGGTGGGCTTCAGCGGCGCCGCCGTCGGCGACGGCGACGATCCGCCGCCGGAGGAGCACGCCGCGATCACCGGCGCGGCGATCGCGATGAGCAGCATGGCGGCGCGGGCGTAGAGTCGCATGCCGCAATCATACCGCCTGCCGCCCGGCGGCCGGCATCCCGATCGAGCTATCGCGGAGGCAGACGGTGTCGGTGGTGGCGCTCGCTTGCGTACGCGCCGAAACATGCCGGAAACGTGAGCGACTCCGCGAGTTAACCCCGCGTACACACCGTCGAAACGCCCGTCGGCCATCATCAGGCATCGACAAGCGCCGGGGGAGGCATCGACATCTGCGCCGATGGTTTCCCCTATCCCGCTCGTCAGCCAGAGGTCAGTTCCCCCGTACAAAAGGAGGCTCTGTGGACACGGTATTGGGCAAACTTCGGACGAACCTGCGTGACCCGATCAGGCGGCGCAACGTGGCGCTGCTGATGGGCGGAAAGATGATCGGTCTGGGGATCGTGCTCTTTCTGATCCATGCGCTGATGCCGGGCGTCGCGAACGCCCAGGACAGCAGCACGCCCGACCCCGTGGCGTCGATCAACGCGATCAACACGGCCTGGGTGCTGATCGCGGCGTTCCTCGTCTTTGGCATGCAGGTCGGCTTCGTGATGCTGGAGTCGGGCTTCGCGCGCGAGCGTGAGTCGGTCAACATCCTTGTGGAGGGCATTGCCGACACCTGCATCTGCGGCATCCTCTTCTGGGCGGTGGGCTTCGCCTTCATGTTCGAAGACGGCAACAAGTTCATCGGCACGCACGGGTTCTTCCTGCAGAATCTGCCCGAGACCTACGGGACGACCGGCGTGCCGCTGCTGGCGTTCTGGGTGTTCCAGTTCGCCTTCGCCGACACGGCATCGACGATCACGTCGGGCGCCATGGTCGGCCGCTGCGGCTTCATCGGCGACATCCTCTACAGCATCGGCGTGACGGGCTTCATCTACCCGATCGTCGGTCACTGGGCCTGGGGGCCAGATGGCTGGCTCGTGGTGAAGGGCTTCCACGACTTCGCCGGCTCGACCGTCGTGCACACCATCGGCGGCACGATCTCGCTCGCTGGTGCGATTGCGCTGGGGCCGCGCCTGGGGCGTGTGTTCAAGCGCGACGGCGGCGGTCCGATGCCGCCCCACAACCTGCTGCTGGGCGCCGTCGGCGGCCTGATCCTCTGGTTCGGCTGGTACGGCTTCAACCCCGGCAGCACGCTCTCCGCGCTGGACGCGCAGGGCATCGGCCGCGTCTCCTTCAACACGACGCTGGCGGCCTGCTCGGCCGGGCTGACGGCGCTGTTCTACTCGTACTACCGCAGCGGCAAGTGGGACCTCGGCCTGACCGTCAACGGGTTCCTGGCCGGGCTCGTTGCGATTACCGCCCCCTGTTACTGGGTGAATCCGACGGGCGCATTCTTCATCGGCATCATTGGCGCGAGCGCGGCGATCATCGGGCTGGAAGTGCTGGAGTTCTTCCGTATCGACGACCCGATCGGTGCGGTGCCGGTGCACATGTTCGCCGGCATCGCCGGCACGATGTCGCTGGGGCTGTTCGCCGCTGGACGCTTCGGCGCGCCGACGGCCACCGGTGCGGATGTGACGGCGACGGTGGACGGCCTGTTCTACGGCGGCGGCACGCACCTGCTCTGGGTGCAGACATACGGCACGCTGTCGGTGGCGGCTTCTGTCCTCGTGGTCTCGCTGGCGTTGATGTACGCCGTGAAACTTACCGGCACGCTGCGCGTCTCTGAAGCGGGCGAGCGCGAGGGGCTGGACCTGCACGAGCACGGCGCGGCCGCGTACCCCGAGTTCGTGGTGAACCGCGGCATGCCGGCGTACGCGATCCCGGCGCCGACCTTCACGCACGGGACGCCCGGCGGGACGGGCACGCCGGTCGGCGCGGGCCGAAAGGACTAGCCCGCCCCGACTGTTAGTGACATTGAGCGCACCAACTGGGTGCGAGAAGGAAGGAATGGCATGAAGAAGGTAGAAGCGATCGTCAGGCCCGAGATGCTGTCCGTCGTCCGAAGGGCACTCGAAGAGTTGGGCGTCAAAGGTGTAACGATCACGCAGGTCCTGGGGCACGGCGCGCAGCGCGGCGTCACGCAGCAGTGGAAGGGCAACACGTACAAGGTCGACCTGCTGCCCAAGGTGGAACTGAAGATGATCATCTCTGACTCCATGCTCGAACCTGTGCTCCAGGCCATCGAGGAGTCGGCGCGGACGGGGGCCGTCGGCGACGGCAAGGTCTTCGTCTCAACGATCGAACAGGTGATGCGCGTCCGCACCGGCGAACGGGGCGAAGACGCGATCTGATCACGGTAGCATCGTGCGCGCGAGCGCGCGGTCTATTACGGAGGCGGCCCTTCTCCTCCCCTGGCGTATGGGCCGCCTCCGTCCTCATCCCCCGCCCCCGCTGACGACGCGCGGGCGAGGCGGCGCATCCTGGATAGCGTCCGCGTGCCACGGGGCGGCACCCCGGCCATCCCTCATTGAGTGCCCCCCGCTCTCTCCGAAACGGCCGCCCCGTAACACGCCGGAAACCTCACCGACACACGGAGTTAACGGCGCTGACACACGGCCGCAATGCGCCCGGCGCATCATCAGGCATCGAGTCAACGCCGGGGGATAGCCTGAATCGCCGCTGCACGTTGCTGTCACGCCCGTGACAGGCACGGCGCCCGCCGAACCCCGGACACACAACGGCAAACAGGAGTGAGTCGTATGCCGGGATCATTTAGCGGCCTTCAAAAGATCGTCGCCCTGACGCTCATCACCTTGATCGCGATCTTCGCCGCCGCGAAGTTCACGCACGGCGATGCGAGCGGTACGAATACGGGCACCGCGGCGGACATCGCGACGTACTCGGGCAACGGCGGCACCGGCTTTACGGCGCCCGACTGCCCGCTCAACGGCGAGACGCCGCCGGAGGACGTCGGCGCGGCGGTGCGCGCCTGCGCGAAGAGCGACCCGGGCGCGCTGGCCGACCAGGTGGGCCACAACAAGCTGGGTGTCAACTTCGCGTGGCTCTTGATCACCGGTTCGTTCGTGCTCTTCATGCAGGCGGGCTTCGCGTTACTGGTGACCGGGCTGACGCGGGCGAAGAACGCCGGGCACATGATGATGCTGAACTTCGGCGCCTTCGTCTTCGCGTTTGTCGGGTATTGGGCGGTCGGCTTCGCGTTCCAGTTTGGCGGTGCGGCGGTGAATGCGGCGCCGGGCAACCTGGGTGGCGCGATGGTGCTGGGGCACCTGATCAGCCCGCATAGCAACGATTGGGGTCTGTTCGGCGTCCACGGATTCTTCCTGCAATCCGGAAAGGGCTACGACGTAAGCGCGCTCGCGCTCTTCTTCTTTGAAGTCGTGTTCATGGAGACGGCGGGCTACATCATCGTGGGCGCCATCGCCGAGCGCATCAACTTCAAGACGTTCATTTTCGCCGAACTGGCGATCGGTGCGATCATTTACCCGCTGTACGGCAACTGGGTCTGGGGCGGCGGTTGGCTCTCGCAGCTTGGTGACGGCTCGAATCTCGGACACGGCGCCGTCGACTTCGCGGGTTCCGGCGTCGTCCATGCGACCGGCGGGTTCGCCGCGCTCGCGCTTGCCATCCTCCTTGGTCCGCGCCTGGGCAAGTTTAACGAGGACGGGACGCCGAACGCGATCCCGGGGCACAACATCCCGTTCGTCGTCATCGGCACGTTCATCCTGCTCTTTGGCTGGATGGGATTCAACCCCGGCTCCACGCTCGGCGCGACGGACCTCCGTATCTCGGTCGTCATCGTCAACACGCTCACGGCGTCGGTGTTCGGCGCGGTGGCGGCGATGGCATGGACGGGCTGGCACTACGGCAAACCAGACATCTCGATGTCGTGCAACGGCATGCTTGCGGGCCTGGTGGCCATTACGGCGTCGTGCGCGTTCGTGTCGCCGTGGGCGGCGGCGCTGATCGGATTCGTGGCTGGCTTCCTGGTGTGCGGCGGCGTGTGGTTCTTCGACCACGTCGCGAAGGTCGACGACCCATGCGGCGCCGTGTCGGTGCACGGACTGGGCGGCGCCTGGGGCCTGATCGCCCTTGGCCTCTTCGCCGATGGCACCTACGGCACGGGCTGGAACGGTCAGGCCGGCGAGGTGACCGGCCTCTTCTACGGCGACCCGGGACAGTTCGGCGCGCAGCTCATCAGCCTTGCGGTGGTCTTCGCGTGGGGCTTCGGCGCGACGATGATCCTCTTCGGCGCGTACAAGATGTTCACTTCGATGCGCGTGTCGCCGGAAGTGGAAGTGCAGGGGCTCGACGTGCCGGAGTTCGGCGTGCCCGGGTATGCCGGCTTCGTCATGGAGCGCGAACTCCACGGATCGATCCCGCTGGAATTACTGCAGCAGGCCGGGTTTGCGCCTTCGCCGGTCGTGGCGAAGCCGGTCCGGTGAAGGTCTAACGTAACGGTGGTAGCGACGCGCGCCGCTGGTGCGCGGGCTCACTATACGGAGGCGGCCCGTCTCCTCCCCGGGTCTCAGGGCCGCCTCCGACATTGTTCGTCTGGCATCGTTGCCAGCGCGAGTTCCAGGAGGACAGCATGGAGAAGATCGACGCGATCCTGCGTGAAGAGCGGCTCCCGGTGGTGCTCGCCGCGCTCGGCGAGCTTGGATACGGCGGCATCACGATCAGCCAGGTGCGAGGCCACGGGCGCCAGCGCGGCGTGGTACAGCAGTGGCGCAGTTCGGAGTTCCGGGTGGACTTCCTGCCCAAGGTGAAGATCGAGATGATCGTCGCCGACGGCGACGTGGACAAGATCGTCAACGCGATCGTCGAAAACGCGCGGACGGGCGCGGTCGGCGACGGCAAGATCTGGACCACGCCAATCAGCAGGCTGGTGCGCGTCCGCACCGGCGAGGTCGGCGAAGCGGCGATCTGACGAGCGTCACGGTCGGCCGCTGCCGTGCGCGGCGCAGGCGCCGCGCACGGATGGCCCGCCGGCTCGATCACGGTAGCATCGTGCGCGCGAGCGTGCGGTCTATAGCGGAGGCGGCCCTTCTCCTCCCCTGGCGTATGGGCCGCCTCCGTCCTCATTTCCGCCGTCGCTGACGACGCGCGGGCGAGCGGACGCGTCACCGTAGCGTCGTCCGCCACTATTCCTGTCCCATTTGACCCCGACCTCGTATCTCAGGGCCGCCTCCCCGCGCACTTGCCCTTCTCGCGAGCTAACGAATGGCGACGCCTGACGCACAGGCGGGGGCGCAACCAGGCGCCCACTGTATTATGATGCTCCAATCCAGCGGAGTACGGGTTGCCTCGGGGGTGTTCGCGATGGATCAGCAATCGCTAGAGACACGGGCTGGCGGCGGTGCCCAGAAGCCCGTGCCATCGGATCCATCGAAGCCGTCCGTGACGTGCCGGTACCCCGTCTTTGTTCGCGCCTGTTTCGTGCGGTTGTCCCGCATCGGATCGGGAAGTCGCTGTGAAAGCCGGACGTCTGACACAAGCCGAGAGCGCGGAGGCGATCGTGACGAGCGGTGATCCGCCAGGCAGCGACAGCGGTCCTGAGCAAGAGCTGCCTGGTCGCGACACGCGTGAATCGCACGCAGCCGGTCGGCGCGCGTTCCGCCGCATCGACCGCCGTCCGAGAGCACCGGGGTCCGATCCGCAGGCGGTGATCGACGAATCGCCCCGACCCTCCCCGCGCAAGAAGGGCGCCCCGGAGTCTGATCCTCGAAGGCAGCCTCAATACATGCCGGAGAGCCAGACCGAGATCTACTACGGCACCAAGCCCGGTTCGCGCTACGCCCGTCTCACGCGCCTGGGTGATCGCTCCTTCCAGCGAGACGGCCGGCCCGACACGATCCTGGCCACGGCTGTCGCGGACACTCCCCGGACGCTCTCCGGCCGGATTTCGCAGCGGTTCAAGCGAGCAGTGCTTGGCGCGCCATTAGCGTCCTCGCGCCTCACTGACGAGAAGCTGTCGAAGGTGAAGGCTCTCGCCATCTTCGCTTCGGACGCGCTATCGTCCACGGCGTACGCCACCGAGGAGATCTTGCTCATTCTCGTGCTGGCCGGCGCGTCCGCGCTCACCTACTCCATCCCGATCAGCATCGCCATCGCCGCATTACTGATCGTCGTATCGACGTCGTATCGCCAGACGATCCGCGCATACCCGCAGGGCGGCGGCGCGTATAAGGTTGCACTGGAGAACCTTGGCACAGTGCCCGGGCTCGTCGCGGGCGCCTCGCTCGTCGTCGATTACACGCTCACTGTGGCCGTGAGCGCGGCCGCGGGCGTCGCCGCGCTCACGTCGGCGTTTCCGGCGCTCCATGATGAGCGGGTGCTCATCGCGGTGGTCTGCGTCAGCTTGCTGACCGCCGGCAACCTCCGCGGCGTGCGCGAGGCTGGCACGATGTTCGCCATCCCGACGTACTTCTTCCTCGTCACGTTCGTCGGCATGATCATCGTAGGTTTCGTGCGCCTCGCGCTGGGCAACCTCGAACCGGCGCCGCACGACGGGTCCATCGCTCTGGGCACGAGCTCGATCGGCCTCTTCCTGCTGTTACGGGCCTTCTCATCCGGCGCCACGGCACTCACCGGCATCGAGGCGATCTCCAATGGCGTTCCCGCATTCAAAGCGCCCGAGCCCAAGAACGCTGCGACGACGCTCACCTGGATGGCGTTGATCCTCACCACCATGTTCATCAGCCTCACGGTGCTCGCCCACCGGATCGACGTGTATCCATCGGAGTCGAAGACCGTGGTCGCGCAGATCGCCGACGCCGTCTTCGCGGGCGGGCCGCTCTTCTACGTGGTGCAGGCCGCCACTGCCCTGATCCTGCTCCTCGCGGCGAACACGAGCTTCGCGGGCCTCCCGGCGCTGGCCTCTGTGATGGCGCGCGACCGCTACGCACCGCACATCTTCGCGTTCCGCGGCGACCGCCTCGGGTACTCGAACGGCATTATGGTGCTGTCGGCCATGTCGATCGTGCTTCTCGTGCTCTTCGGGGCTGACACCCACAAGCTGATCCCGCTGTACGCGGTGGGCGTGTTCGTCGGTTTCACGCTGTCGCAGCTGGGGATGGTCGTACACTGGCGCAAGTCTCGCGAGCAGGGTTGGCGGCGCGCGATGGCGATCAACGGCGTCGGTGGCGTTGCGTCGGGCGTCGTGGCCATGATCATCGCCGGGACGAAGTTCACGCACGGAGCATGGATCACCATCCTGGCTATAGGCACGTTGGCGGTGCTCTTTGGTCTGATCGGACGCTACTACCGCGGCACCCGACGGCAGCTTGCTATCCAAGAGGGTGAGATATTCACGGGGGCTGCTGGCGGGCGCGGTGGCCAGGTGGTCTTGCTGCCCTTCGACGAGTTGAACCGGGCCACGATGCGCGCGGTCACCTACGCGCTCTCCATTTCGAATAACGTGACCATGATCCACGTCTCTGACGATCTTGACGAGGGTGCTGCTCTCCGCCGCGACTGGGAGCGTCACCTGCCCGACGTGCCGCTGGTCATCATCCAGTCGGAGTTCCGGTCACTCTTGGGTCCGCTTCTGTCTTACATGGATGCCGTCGATCGCACCAACGCCGGCCAGACGATCACCGTGGTCCTGCCTCAATACGTCGCACGTTGGCCCTGGGAGCGTATCTTGAACAACCAGTCCGGGCAGCGGCTGAGGCGGGCGCTGCTTCAGCGGCCCAACGTAGCCGTGACGGATGTGCCCTATCATCTTCGATAGCATCCGCCTGCGGCCGGGCGTATGGGCCGCCTCCGTTCACGTACCACAGGCTGGTTGTGCGCTCAGCGGCCCTTGTACTGCGGCTTGCGCTTCTGCGCGAACGCCAGCGGCCCCTCGCGCGCATCTTCCGACGCCATCACCCGGCCCGACTGTTTGTTCTCGAAGTGCAGCCCCTCTTCGATCGGCACGCTCAGGCCCTTGTACGCCGCTTCCTTCGCGAGGCGCACCGCCAGCGGTCCGTTCTCGCAGATCGCCTCGGCCATCGCGATGGCGCGCGGCATCACCTGGTCGCCCGGCACGACGTGGTTGACCAGGCCGTACTTCGCGGCCCACTTCACGTCGAACTTGCCGCCGGTGAGGATCAGCTCGAGCGCCAGCCCGAAGGGGATCAGTTTCGGCAGGCGCTGCGTGCCGCCGGCGCCGGCGATGATCGCGCGCGTCACCTCCGGCAGCCCGAACACCGCGTGCTCGGCAGCGATGCGGATGTCGCAGGCGAGCGCCATCTCCAGGCCGCCGGCGAGGCAGTAGCCGTTGATCGCCGCGATCATCGGCTTCCAGCATTCGAAGTTGCGCGTGATGCCGCCGAAGGGCGCGCGCGCGTACGCCGCGCCGATGGCGGCGGCGCCCTGTTGCTGCAACTGCGACATGGCGACGAGGTCGTTGCCGGCGGAGAAGGCCTTCTCGCCGGCGCCGGTGAAGATGCCGACCCAGAGGTCGTCGTCGTCCCGGAAGTCGCACCACGCCGCGTGCAGCTCGGCCGATGTCTGCGGGTCGATCGCGTTCATGCGCTCGGGCCGGTTGATCGTGACGATGCCGATCCGGCCGCGCTTCTCGTAGATCACTTTCTCGAAGTTCAAGTCTGCCATCATGCGCCTCCGCTCTCTCGTGCTGGAGGCTCAGCGTAGCATCGCCGCGCGCGACGTTCCATCCGCCGCGACGGAATCGAGGGAACGCTGATCAGGGGTCCTACGGGGCGTCGCCGTCTCCGCGCAGTTCGAGCTGGCCGAGCGCGATCAGGCTCTCGAGGTATTCGGCGAGATTCGCGGCGTAGCGCTGGACGGCGGCGCGCACGCGCTCCAGCTCGGCGTCCGAGGCGCCGCCGAGCATGCGTGTCACGTCGGCAACGTCCTGCACCCGGCTCGCCGCCAGCTTCATCAGCACGAGGTAGGCGAGCGGCAGTATGGGCAGGTCCTGCTGATCGCGGTTCGCCTCGGCAAGTGCGAGCGCATCCGCGAGCCAGCTCTCGCTTCCTTCGATCAGATCGACGGACGGACCGGCGGCGGCCCGCCACGTCGACCCGCCTATGGAGAGCTCGCCCTCCTGCGTGTACCCGGCGGCCCTCATTCGCTCACGCGCCGTCGTCGCGTCGCGTTGGAGCACGACCACATCAAAGACGCGCGTCGCGCGCTCCGGCATGTACGTGCGCGTTGCGACGGCGCCGGTCACGGCCCAGGGGATGCCGCGCAGGACGTCGCTCAGATCGGGCCATCTGATGCGCGCCGTCCGTTCGGCGAGTTGCTCACGCGAACTGCCGGAGCCGGGCCGCTGGCGGCGGCTGGCGATAGAGATCAGCGCGGATCGGGTTCGGCTCGCGCGATCGCGCCGCGAAGGAAGCGTCACAGTATGGCCTCGACTTTCTACAGATACCCATGCCGGGTTGAGCCGGCACCCAGGTCGGATGAAAACAACGGGCGGAAGGCGTACGGGGTAGCTTGACCGCCTGCGGGCGGACCCTCACCCCGGCCTTCGGCCACCCCTCTCCCACAAGGGGAGAGGGGCTCAGCCGGCTGTTCATACGCTGTTGTCAAGGCAGGAAGTGTATCGGTGGGGGCAAGCTCCGGAGGTGCGTCGGGCTAACTGCCCGAGCGCGCCTCGGCCAGCGCGGAGCGGCGCGATGCGGGGGCGACGCCGGTCTTGCTGTACTCGAAGATCATGCCGCCCCACGCGAGGCCGCCGCCGATCGAGCACATCGCCAGGCGGTCGCCTTCGTGCAGCCGCCCCTCGCGCGCGGCCTCGCTCAGCGCGATCGGGATGGTCGCGGACGACGTGTTGCCGTACTTGTGCACGGTCAGGTACGCCTTGTCCATCGACATGCCCAGCGCCTTGGCGGTGCCCTGGATGATGCGCAGGTTCGCCTGGTGCGGGATCAGCAGGTCGACGTCATCGACCGTCAACTGCGACTTCACGAGCGCCTCGCGGATGGCGTCGGTCATGCAGTGCACGGCCAGCTTGAACATGGCGGGGCCGTCCATGTTGATCATGCAGAGGTGCGGCGCCGGCCCGTTGCCGTCGGCGTCGCGCGGCCCGCACGGGCCCTCGGCGTAGAGCGCCAGCTTCTTCGAGCCGTCGCTGTGCAGCACAAACCCCAGCGGCCCGCCGAACTCCGCCGCTTCCAGCAGCACCGCGCCGGCGCCGTCGCCGAACAGCACGCACGTGCCGCGGTCCTGCCAGTTGAGGATGCGCGAGAGCACCTCGGTGCCCAGCACCAGCACGCGCTTGTACGTCCCGGTCTGGATGTACTGCGTGGCGGCGGAGAGCGCCGACAGGAAACCCATGCACGCGGCGCTGACGTCGAAGGCGCCGGCGTTGACCGCGCCGAGCCGGTCCTGCACGAGCGACGCGACCGACGGGAACATCCCGTCCGGCGTCGTCGTGCCGGCGATGATCAGATCGATGTCTTCGGGGTTGATGCGGGCGTCTTCGAGCGCCATGCGCGCCGCCATCAGCCCGAGCGAGCTGGACGTTTCGTGCGGTGCGGCGATATGCCGCTCCTTGATGCCGGTGCGGTCCTGGATCCACTGGTCCGAGGTCTGGACCATCTGTTCGAGTTCGGTGTTGGTGACGATGCGCTCGGGAAGGTAGTGGCCGGTCCCGGCGATGCGGATGCGGTTCAAGTGCGCTCCATCGCTCATACCCGTGTCGGACAGGGGCAAGTATACCCTGTGTACGGCCCTCGACCGGCGCGCAAGCGATCTGTGCACGGCCAGGCTCGCCTGCGCGTGGGTTCCCGCTTCCAAACGCCGCCTTCCGGCCGGTGCGCTTGACCCGCCTCACCGCGGATTGATACACTTCGGGCGGTTAGCACTCTCGGATGGAGAGTGCTAAAACGAATCTGAGACATGCTTACAGAACGCCGAAACCAGCTCCTCAGCCTGATCATCAGCGAGTACGTCGACTCGGCCCAGCCCGTCGGCTCCGAGACGATCGTGCGCCGCTTTGAGCTGCCGTACTCCGCCGCCACCATCCGCAACGAGATGGCGCGGCTCGAGGACGACGGCTTCATCAGCCACCCGCACACCTCGGCCGGCCGCGTGCCGTCCGACAAGGGCTATCGCTACTACGTCGAGGCGCTGATGCAGGAGCGTGACCTGCCGTGGGAGGTCAAGCAGACCATCCGCCACCAGTTCCACCAGGCGGGGCGCGAAGAGGACGAGTGGATCCAGCTGTCGGCGGCGGTGCTGGCGCGCGCGGTCCAGAACGCGGCCGTGGTGACGATCCCGCGGACGGCGGAGTCGCGCCTGAAGCGGCTGGAGCTGGTCGGCATCCAGGACACGGCCGCGCTGCTGGTGCTGGTGCTGCAGCAGGCCCGCGTGAAGCAGCAGGTGCTGATCTTTCCCGAGCCGGTGGAGCAGGACCAGCTCACCTCGATCGCCAATCACCTGAACCACGCCTTCGCCGGCCACACCGGCGGCGAGATCGCGCGCTCGAACGCGCAGCTCACCCAGATCGAGTGGCACGTCGCCAACGCCGTGCGCGAGATCATGGAGGCGGCCGACCGCGGCGGCTACGACGAGGCCTACCTGGAGGGCGTGCGCAACGTACTGCGCAAGCCGGAGTTCGGCACGAGCGAGAAGATGCTCAACCTGCTCGAGGTGCTGGAGCAGCGCAACCTGACCAAGCTCATCCCGTTCCGCGAGATCTCCGCCGACGGCGTCACCGTGATGATCGGCGCCGAGAACGACCAGGACGCCATGCACGACTACAGCATCGTCGTCAGCCCGTACGGCACGCCGGGGGGCATCACGGGCGCGATGGCGGTGGTCGGGCCGACGCGCATGCACTACTCGCAGACGATCTCCACCGTCCGCTTCATCGCCGGCCTGATGAGCGAGATGCTGGCCACGTACTACGACGAGGAAGCGGCGCCCGGTCGCGAGCCAAAGCCCGGGGACCGCGCATAGACGCCGGCGCCCGGATCGCTATCGCGCGCCGATCCCATACCACTGCAATGGAAGCATGGACACGGAGACACAGATGACGACCGATCGAGAAGAGACTCCCGTCCCCGCCGACACGGCGGCGAGTGATCCGCCCGCCGACGTCGCGCAGCTCCAGCAAGAGCTGCAGCAGGAGCGCGAGAAGGCGCAGTCGTTCTACCAGAGCTGGCAGCGCTCCGCCGCCGACTTCCAGAACTACAAGCGGCGCATCGAGGATGAGCGGTCCGAGGCGGCGCGGTTCGCCAACGCGGCGCTGATCATCAACCTGCTGCCGCTCGCCGATGACCTGGAGCGCGCGCTCCACAACGTCGACACGCACCTGGCCGGCCTGACGTGGGTCGACGGCATCCGGATCATCCACCGCAAGTTCCAGATGCTGCTCGAGATGTCCGGCGTGCAGGAGATCGAGGCCGACGCCCGGCAGTTCGACCCGTCGCAGCACGAGGCCGTCAGCCAGGCACCCGGCGAAGAGGGCAAGGTGATCGCCGTGGTGCAGAAGGGCTATCGCCTCGGCGACCGCGTCATCCGCCCGGCGATGGTGGTCGTGGGACAGGGCGATCCGGCCGGCGGCGAAGATCGCAGCCCGGAGGGAGAGCAATCGATATGACGGACTATCGCTGGCAGGCCGCTGACGTCGTGATGAAGAAGTCGTCCGCGGCCTTGCAGGTGCTGATGCACCAGCGGGACATAGCGCAGCTGCGGGCAGCGGCGCAGGCGGAGCCGGGTGCGGACGACCCCGCGCGCAGCGCCCTCATAGATGAGACCGAACGGGCGATGGACCAGGCCCGCGCCGCCTTGAACGACCTTTCCAGCACGAAGCAGTAGGGAGAACAGACGAGATGGGAAAAGTAATCGGCATTGACCTCGGCACGACGAACAGCGTCGTCGCCGTCATGGAGGCCGGCGAGCCGGTCGTCATCACCAACAGCGAGGGCGGGCGCATCACGCCGTCGGTCGTCGCCGTCAGCAAGACGGGCGAGCGGCTCGTCGGCACGGTGGCGAAGCGGCAGGCCGTCACCAACTCCGAGAACACCGTGTACTCGGTGAAGCGCCTCATGGGCCGGAAGTTCGAAGACGAGGAGGTCCAGCGCGACATCCACCTCATGGGCTTCAAGATCGAGCGCGCGCCGAACGGCGATGCGCACGTGAAGATGGGCGACCGCGCATACTCGCCGGCCGAGGTCTCGGCGATGATCCTCAGCAAGCTCAAGGCCGATGCGGAGGCCTACCTGGGCGAGACGGTCACCGAGGCCGTCATCACCGTGCCGGCGTACTTCAACGACACGCAGCGCCAGGCCACCAAGGACGCCGGCAAGATCGCCGGCCTCGAAGTCCTGCGCATCATCAACGAGCCGACGGCGGCGGCGCTGGCGTACGGGCTCGACAAGAAGGGCGAGGAGCAGATCGCGGTCTACGACCTCGGCGGCGGCACCTTCGACATCTCGATCCTCGAGATCGGCGAGGGCACGTTCCAGGTGAAGTCGACGAACGGCGACACGCACCTGGGCGGCGACGACTTCGACCAGCGGATCATCGACTTCCTCGTGACGGAGTTCAAGCGCGATCAGGGCATCGACCTCAAGCAGGACCGCATGGCGCTGCAGCGGCTCAAGGAAGCGGCGGAGAAGGCGAAGATCGAGCTGTCGAGCGCGCAGCAGACGGAGGTGAACCTGCCGTTCATCACCGCCGACGCCAGCGGCCCCAAGCACATGACGATCAACATCACCCGCGCCAAGCTGGAGCAGCTCGTGGGCGAGCTGGTCGAGAAGACGCTCGGCCCGCTGAAGCAGGCGCTGCAGGACGCCGGCCTCAACCCGGCGCAGATCGATGAGGTCGTGTTGGTCGGCGGCCAGACGCGCATGCCGATGGTGCAGGAGAAGGTGCGCCAGTTCTTCGGCAAGGAGCCGCACAAGGGCGTCAACCCGGACGAGGTCGTGGCGATCGGCGCGGCGATCCAGGCGGGCGTGCTGAAGGGCGAGGTCCGCGACGTGCTGCTGCTCGACGTGACGCCGCTGACGCTCGGCATCGAGACGCTGGGCGGCGTGTCGACGCCGCTGATCCAGCGCAACACGACGATCCCGACGAGCAAGAGCCAGGTGTTCTCGACGGCGGCCGACAACCAGCCGAGCGTGGAGATCCACGTGCTCCAGGGCGAGCGGGCGATGGCGACCGACAACAAGTCGCTTGGGCGCTTCATCCTCGACGGCATCCTGCCGGCGCCGCGCGGCGTGCCGCAGGTGGAAGTGACATTCGACCTCGACGCGAACGGCATCCTCAACGTGTCGGCGCGCGACAAGGCGACCGGCAAGGAGCAGAAGATCACGATCACGGCCGGCGGCGGTCTGTCGAAGGACGAAGTGGAGAAGCTCCAGAAGGAAGCGGAACTGCACGCCGCCGAGGACAAGGTCCGGCGCGAGGAGATCGAGATCCGCAACACCGCCGACAGCCTGGCCTACCAGGCCGAGAAGACGGTGCGAGAAAACGGCGACAAGATCCCGGCCGAGCTGAAGTCGGAGGTCGAGGGGAAGATCGCCGCCGTGCGCAGCCACCTGCAGTCCGGCGACGCTGACTCGATCCGCTCGGCGACGGAAGCGCTGTCGGAGACGATGCAACAGATCGGCCAGGCGGTGTACGGCGCGCAGGGCGGCGCCGGCGAGGGTCCGATGGACACCGAGCACGAGGTCGAGGGCACGCCCGAAGAGGGCACCGTCGAGGGCGAGTACCGCGAAGTCTAGGTTGTAGGTGGTAGGTGGTAGGTTGTAGGGGCGGCGAACCGGTTGGCTCGCCACGCCTTGCGCTCCGATATACTGCGGCGCTATGACGATTCGAAAGGCGACTCCCGCCAAGAGCTCTCGGACGGCCGCGCCGAAGCGCGCGCGCGCCGCAGCAAAGCGCAAACCAAAACGCGAACTCGCTTTGTGGGAGAAGATCGTGGCGCGCGGCAAGCGTATCCCGCCGGAAGAACTCGCCCGGATTCCCACCGACGGAGCAGAGAATCTCGATCACTACCTCTACGGCGCTCCCAAGCAGGACCGCGGCTGATTGGCGCGGATCTTCGGCGACGCGTTCTACTACATCGCCTTACTTTCTCCGCGGGATCGGGCCCATGAGCGGGCGATTCGATTCGCCGGAAACGCGTCGTCCGAAATTGTCACGACCGACGCGATCTTCGTCGAGGTGCTGGCATTCTTCGCCCGTGCTGGGCCTCACGCGCGCGCCGAGGCTGCAGGCGTCGTCGACGATGCTCGCGCTCACCCCATGAGTGTCGTCCTGCCGCAGACGCGGGAGTTATTCGACGCGGGCCTGGACCTGTACCGGCGGCGGCTCGACAAGGGGTATAGCCTGACGGACTGCATGTCGATGGTGATCTGCCGCGAACTGGAGATCACGGAGGTGCTGACCCACGACCAGCACTTCGCGCAGGAGGGGCTCTCTGTCCTGCTGTAGCCGTGGCGTCACACAGAGTCGTCAGTTCTGAGTTATCAGTTTTCAGTCATCGGTGACCGAGCTCATCGCTGAGGAGCGGAGACTCACGGCGATCCGGTTCAAGGCTGACGACTGAAAACCGACAACTGACAACTGACAACTAACTGTGAACTGACAACTCCCCCTCACGTATAGCTGCGCACGATGGCGCTGCACAGCGCCTCGATGCCGCGGCGTGAGACCGAGACGATGCGCACGTGCGGCTGCGGGTCGTGCGTGTAGAGGTTCGACACCGCGTGCTTCAGCGGCGTCGGCGCCCAGATCACGACGAGCTGCGCCCAGCTCGTGTTCGCCGTCGCGTCCTTCTGCGTGTGCGATGTCTTCGTCCCGTCGACGTAGCGGATCTCCAGCCCCGTGCCGGACAGCAGCTGCTGCATATCGTGCTGCTGGGTCTCGGTGCCGCCGACGATCACGACGCGGCTGACGCCCCGCCGGTGCAGCAGCCGCACGGCCTCGATCAGCGCGCGGCGATTGTTGGAGCCGCCGCAGATCTCGCACGCCTGCGGTGACACGATGACGGCCTCGCGCGCACGGCCCGCGCCCGCACGGTCGATGCGCAAGCAGCCCTCGCCGCAGACGCGCAGCAGCTCGGACGAGAGCAGCGCCTCCGCCGTGGCCACCTTCGTGCGCACGAAGGCCTGCTTGCCGGCGTGCGTCAGGCCCCGCTCCTCCAGCATCGCCCGCGCGCGCGCCAGCGCGGCAGGTGTGTCGAATCCGCGCTCGCGCAGGAACTGCTCGATGTTGACGGCGTCGGCCATCGTCGCTCTCCGGCCTCGCGCGCTTGAGGCGCGCCTCGCGCCCCGCCCGCAGGGCAACGGGCGGACGTGCATGACAGATGCAGTGTAGACGGCGGTCGTCATGGCAGGTTCTCCTCCGTTCCGCGCCCCGGCTCACGCAGGCGCAGCCGGTGGCCCTACGCCGATCCTCCGCCTCCGACGCGGCAGGTGCTGTCGCGCCGGGCCGCTCCGGCCGTACAATCGCGTCATGCCGTTCGCGCCTGTCAAGGAATCGCAGCTCTACTACGAAGTGCACGGGCCCGCGCCGGGCACGGCGCCCGCCATCGTCTTCGCGCACGGCGCCGGCGGCAACCACCTCTCGTGGTGGCAGCAGGTGCCCCACTTCGCGGACCGGTACACGTGCGTCGTCTTCGACCATCGCGGCTACGGCCGCTCGCTCGACGCGCCCGGCGGCCCGGGCGGCGCGGCGTACGTCGACGACCTGCGCGCGCTGCTCGACCACCTCGGCATCGAGCGGGCCACGCTCGTGGCGCAGTCGATGGGCGGCTGGACGTGCCTGGGCTTCGCGCTGGCGCACCCGCAGCGCGTCGAACGGCTGGTCATGTGCGACACCCACGGCGGCCTCGCCTCCGAGGAGATCGACGCCCGCTGGCGCGAATCGCTGCGCGCGCCGCGGAGCCCCGACGGCGTGCACCCGGCGGCGGGCGCGCGGATGCACCGCGAGCAGCCGGAGCTGTACTTTCTCTACGAGGCGATCGACCGGCTGAACCCGGAGCGCACCGGCGCCGAGATCATGGCGATCTTGCGCGCGGCCGGGTCGCCGCCGCTCGCAGTGGCGGCGGCGCTGGCGATGCCGGTGCTCTTCATCGCGGGCGAGGAGGACGC
>Ga0315281_10003257_pt1 | contig 23848 bp, 21 predicted proteins | sample YL17G07_0_MG_FD_204540 | JGI IMG/M metagenome (GOLD analysis project Ga0315281, IMG submission 204540) | Sediment microbial communities from Yellowstone Lake, YNP, Wyoming, USA - YL17G07_0 | ecosystem: Environmental > Aquatic > Freshwater > Lake > Sediment | place: USA: Wyoming | collected... | reverse complement strand
GAACTTCTTCAGTTAAATCGATGCCAACGGGACACCAGGTAATGCACCGTCCGCATCCCACGCAGCCAGACGAGCCGAATTGGTCCTCCCAGCTGCCGAGTTTGTGCGTCAGCCATTGCCGGTAGCGGGATTTCGTCGTCGCCCTGATGCTCCCGCCATGGATGTAAGAGAAACCGGCGGTGAAGCACGAGTCCCACGTTCTCCGCCGCTCCGCCGTCGTTCCAGCGAGGTCGGTGACATCTTCGACACTCGAGCAGAAACAGGTTGGACAGACCATGGTGCAGTTCGCGCAGCTCAGGCAACGGTGGCCGATGGTCTCCCAATGAGGGCTTTCTGAGCTCGCATACAGAAGATCTTTCAATCCCTTGGTTTCCAGCGACCGTTGAGAAGAATGTGCGGCGGAATCGCTCGCGTTGCGTGATCTCGAAATTTCTTCTTCGGTTGCAGGTTTCGAAGGGAGGTCTGCCAGGATTTCCTTCCCCCGGTCAGAGGGAGAATCTGCGAGGAAAAAATGACCTTCGTTGGTCAGAATTTCTGTGAGAACGATGTCGAACCCCGATGTTGCAGTCGGTCCCGTACCGAATGAAGTGCAGAAGCAGGTCTTTCCAACTTGCGAACAATTGACTGCTACGATCAGGACGTTCTCACGGTGCATTTTATAGTTTGCGTCTTGATAAGCGCCACCAAGGAACACTTTATCCTGAATGGCTATCGCATTCAACTCACACGGCCGCACACCAACAAAGGCGAGTTTCTGAATCGTGTCGGATCCGTTCTCTGCAACGACTTCGAGTGAACCGTTATTGCGGCGTGCGCCAAAGAGTTTCAATGAGTGCGGAAACAAAAATTGTTTCCAGGATTGAGGTCCGACATTGTATCCGAAGAAAGCTCCGTCGCTTCTTCGTTTCAGCCGGTAGTGGGCTTTTTCCTGATCATCCGTCCAGCCGACCGGAAGGTCCGCGACTGATTGGATTTCGTCATACACAATCGCATTGTCACGAACCTTCGGGCCGATGGTTTTGAATCCGCGCTGGCGGACTGCCTGCAGGAATAGTTCAATCGACTCTGGCTCCAACCTGACCATGATGACTTCTTGGTGTGGAATATCCGAATAAGACAGCAACCCTCGTTCCATCGCCAAGCTTCCATGGTTTGGGTGAAAAGGCTTTATTTTCAAAGAAAACGAAGGATGGTTGCGTACGACTCCTACTTACGATTGCAGTAATGAGAAAAGATACGTCACGGCTTCCTAATCTTGATAATCCGCCCTTTCTTCCGATCGTCCTTCCATCAAATTGAAATTCGGTCAAACTTTGGGTAGCTTGGCCGCGCTTATGGGACTCTATCCTCAACCGAATCACTGGCAGTGCGGCCCGTTTGCGCTCAAGCACGCGCTGGTCACGCTCGGCATTTTCGCGGACGAAAAATCCATCACCAGGATCGCCGGTGCAAACTGGTGGTATGGCACGGACGAGATTCAATTGAGCAAGGCGTCGAAACACTTCGGATGCAAGTTGCTGATGTTCCGCCGGCACGATGCCGAATTAGCCCGAAAAGAATTGTCTGACTATCTCAGGAAAGGCATCCCGACGCTTCTATGTGTCCAGAGGTGGGGGCATTGGGTGACAGCGGTGAAGGTGGAACGGGGGAAGTTCATCATTCTCGACAGCAGCAACAAGTCCATACTGACCATCCTCACGTGGGGTCAGCTGAAAAAGTGGTGGGTTTACAAGGAACGGGATGAGCTTGACAGAAGTTTTACCAGGACGATTTACGATTTTCACCCGATCGTCCCACGTTTTCGCGTCAAGACCAAGGCCAGGTTTTCACTGCTCCGGGCCAGGTATTTACGGAGAGCTGAAAACCGAACGCTTACGCTTCACTGGGATCAATACATGAGTGACTTGCTTACGCTCTGCAAGCCGCGCACCGCCCTCAGCGAAAACGTTTTTTCCCTCGGCGAATTCTTCCGAAGACATCAGACTCTCATCCTCGACCAGGTTGCCTACTGGCATGGCGCTATCAATAAGAGAAAAGCAAAGAGAATCCTCGACCACATGCATTTTATCGCCGACACCTACGGTCTGGTTATCCACGAGGGCGACGAGAAACGAGCGATTGCAGGGATAACGGCGATTCTCAGCTTCTGGGCGGCGGGCAGGTTCGGCGTGAACCCGGTGTACGAAACGGAGAAAAAGAAACGTTAGAGCGCGGTCATCCTCGGCGTCAAGCCCTTGAGTGCATGGGGAGTTTTTGAAAGATCGACGCGACCTAATTCTTTCAGGCTCCCTCTCAATTCCTCAACATTGATTCCCAGAAACCGGACGGGAAACAATTCGAGAATGGTGAGAGCCTTTTCGCAGTTGTTTTTAGCGCCGGCAGGCCGGATTTTTTCGAACGCAAGGTGAAAAGCTGCGGCGGCTTGTATGATCCCTTGAAAGAATATCCTGCTTTCCTCTTCTCGCTCCCGCCAGATCTGTTCCCAGGCTTCGTGAGCTTCCCAGAACTTCCCGTGATTGAAGAGCTCAATTCCCAACGCGAAGACCCGTTTTTGATTCCCGGTGAGATCGAATTCTCTGAGACTCGAAGGGTCAATCTCGTCAACCCGTTTCTTCCTGACAAGCTTCATCCTTGCAGACTAATACAAGAACATCGGTTTCCCGAGTAAGTGCGCTACTTTCGGGCGGTAGTTTTCTGCGTCGTACAGTTCCCCGATGTCAACTCTTTTGACTCCATGAGTCAGAGTCTCGATCGGAACTGAGGTATACTTGCCGTCTCGAAGCGCTACCAGTTGCCCGGTTTTTTTCCTGAGAGCAAGGTCCGTTGCGATGTTGGCGTAGCTGATCGCAACCATGCGGTCCAGAGCATCTGGTTCTCCGCTGCGCATGAGATACGCAAGCTGTTGATACACCGTGTGGGTCCCGAGGATTTTTCTCAGCGCCTGTTCCGTCACCGCGCCGATGCCTCCCAACTTGCGATGTCCATACGCATCTTCCTCGCCGTATTCCACTACCTGTCCCCCGAGGAGGTGTGCACCCTCGGAAATTGTCATAACGGCATAGTTACTCGGGTTGCTGCTTTTATCTTTCCACAGAAGCTTCGCAAGTTTTTCAACGTCGAACGGGACCTCGGAGATGATGGCGCGGTCCACACCGGCCAAATATGCAGAAATGAGGGACGTTTCCCCCGAATTCCGACCAAACAACTCAACGACTGCGATGCGCTCGTGCGACCCGGCAACGGTCCTGAGCGACGTGATGAAATTGACGCTTCGGGTGACCGCCGTGGAAAACCCGATGCAGTAATCCGTGCCGTTCACATCGTTGTCCATGGTCTTTGGAATCGCTATGACCGGCACACCCTGTTGGTGGAGTTTGAAACCATAGCTTTGCGTGTCATCGCCGCCAATACTTATGATCACATCGAGCTTCAGTTGTTGTATGACTTTGAGGACGTGGGGCGTGAGGTCAACCCTGGCGTCCTTGTCGAGTTTGTCGTGCTCGGGTGAGCGCAGGAATGCAGGAATGTCGTCTCGTCTGACTTTGCTCGGGTTGGTGCGCGAGGTGTGAAGGAACGTGCCTCCGGACCTGTCCACCGTCCTCGTGTTTCCCTTGTTCAGGAGTACATAGTGTTCGCCCTCGTTGTCGTCGCGGCTAAAATCGAAGTTCAGGAGTCCGCCCCAACCTCTGCGAATGCCTACAACCTCTGAGCCGCTTTCTGCCGCCCGGTACACCGCGGCTTTGATGCAAGGGTTGAGGCCTGGTACGTCTCCTCCTCCCGTGAGAATTCCAATACGCATAATGTTTCTTCCTTTTTCTTGTCGGTGAAGGTCACTTCAACCTGTCGATGCTCCATCGCTTCATCTTCGCCATCATCTCATAATCGGTCAGGTCATATTGAATCGGCGTAACGGAAACGTATTTTCCCCGGACCGCCGATTGGTCGAACTGCAATCCTTTGTCAGTCTCCTCAAGTTGGCCCGTGAGCCAATAGTATTCTTTGTTTGCCGGATCGCGCCGTGCATCAAAGCGGTCATCCCACCGGGCTTTCCCCTGGCGGGTCACCAGCACTCCGCGTATTTCTTTTTCTGGAATCGGCGGAACGTTGACGTTCAGCAGCGTGCCCTCCGGCAGCCCTTCGTCAGCCACTTTTTGAGCAATCTTGCGGGCAAACTTCGCTGCATAACGAAAATCCGGCTTTGCGTAGGTGGTAAGAGAGATCGCAATGGAGGGGATTCCAAAAATCGTGCCTTCTGTTGCCGCCGAAACCGTGCCGGAATAAATGATGCTGATGGCCGTGTTCGAACCGTGATTGATGCCCGACACAAGGAGGTTCGGTTTTTTCTTGAGCAGGGCGCGGATGGCAAGCTTCACACAATCTGCCGGCGTCCCGTCCACTGCAAAACCGAAAAACTTGCCGTCGCGGTGATACTCCCGGACACGCAGAGGATGATTCATCGTAATCGCATGTCCGACGGCGCTCTGCTGTTTTGCAGGAGCCACGACGGTGATCTCGCCAATCCGCCTCAGCTCCTCGACGAGGGCGAAAATACCCGGAGCATCAATCCCGTCGTCGTTGCAGACAAGGATGTTCAGTTTCTTCTTTGTGTTCGTTCCGTTTTTCATTGTGTTATTATAGAGAAAAATCACTCAAAACAAAAAACCCCTCCAAAGAGGGGTACGCTGGGGTGAGACTCCCGAAGTCTCGTCTAGTAACTTTCAGACTTGGATGGAAAACTATTCTTCTTCACGTCCCCCACGTATCTGCCAACGGCAGCGCGAATCGTCTGGGCAAGTTCAACATAGCGCCGTACAAAACGGGGTTTGAATTCCTCGTAGAGTCCGAGCATATCCGACACAACGAGGATTTGTCCGTCGCAGCCGGCACCGGCTCCTATTCCTATGGTCGGCACGTTGACAGACTTTGTGACTTTCTGAGCCAGACCTGAAGGAATCTTTTCCAGCACGATCGAAAACGCACCGGCTTCCTCAAGGATCTTCGCATCTTTGATGATTCGCCTGGCCTCTTCCGGCGTTGCCCCACGAGGCTGGTATCCGCCAAACTGGTGAATGGACTGGGGTGTCAGGCCCAGATGGCCCATCACGGGGATCCCCGCCTCGGTCGTCTTTCGGACAAGTTCTGCAATTCGTTCACCGCCCTCAAACTTCACACCCCCCGCAGCCGTTTCCTTCATGACTCGACCCGCGTTGCGAAACCCCTCGTCTGTGTTGGTCTGGTAACTCATGAACGGCATATCGACAATCACCATCGCGCGCTCGATCCCGCGCATCACCGCCTTCGCATGGTAAATCATTTCATCGAGTGTGACGGGGATGGTGGTCTCCTGACCTTGAAACACCATGGCGAGGGAGTCGCCCACGAGGATCAAGTCCACGCCCGCCTGGTCCAGCAAACGGGCTGTCAAAAAATCATACGCCGTCAGACAAGCGATCGGGCTGCCTGACTTCTTCATCGCGGCGATGGTTTTCGTTGTTACTCGCTTTCCCTCAAAGGGCTTGGACATTGTCGGTTTGGGATGTGAGATGTGTTGAAGTAAATGACTCAAAAGAGATATTCCATGTTTCCTCGAATCCATGTTTCACTGCATCGGTGACATCGTCGAATTCGACCCGGGTACACAATTCCGAGGACAAATCCGTCGTCTTTTGCTTCAACTCTTCGGAAGCACGGGTCTTCTCCTTGTCACCAAGGTTGAGAAAATCAACCAGCCTCCTGTGGTCCGGTCCAAGCAGGATAGAACCATGCTGCATGACAATCTCGTCCCCGTCGCCGAGAGAATACCTCCGCTGCGCACTTCCAACAATTTTTTTGTCCCGGATTTTGATCTCATACCTCGCGAGGCTTGTGAAACATGCGGCCGACGATGGCTTTGTATACTCCGAGGGAAAATGCGGCTGGCATTTCTCCAGCCGTGCATCAACGCCGAGTTTCCGCAGACCCTGAACCAGAGCGAGGCTGACATCCTCGTACACCGCGAGTATCTTCCTGCCTCGTGAGCGCATCACGACACTATAGGTCACTTCATCAGAATGAAGGATCGCCCGGCCGCCGGTCGGCCGACGAACGACATCGATACTTTCAAGCGCCGCTTTCTTCAAATCGATTTCATCGAAGGACTGCGACCAGCCTATTGAAATTGTTGCCGGGTCCCAACCATACAATCTCACCGTCGGCTTGCCAGACCCGTTTGCAAATGCATGCGCCAACGCTTCGTCGTACTCCATGTTGAAGGCACCGGAATGGAATCCCGTGTTTTCAAAACGCCAGCTCATGCTCTGCGCTTTCCTGGGATAATTCCACGCTTGCTGTGTGCTACGAAGTCAAGGACCTTGCGAACCTCAGGCACCATCTCGACCTCTTTCTCCACTCGAGCGACGGCTTGCGACACGTTGAGGTTCGAACGATAAATGATGTGGTACGTTTTTTCGAGAAGCTCGACGGTTTTTTGTGCAAACCCCCGCCGTTTGAGCCCTACGGCATTCAAACCTTCGAACATGAGCGGATCTTGACCAGCGAGGATATACGGAGGGACGTCTTTCGGAACTCGAAATCCCCCTCCGATCATCGCATGCTCACCGATGTGCGTGAATTGATGGACCGGAACCAGGCCGCCGAGGATTGCCCAATCGCCGATCACGACATGTCCGCCAAGAGAAGCACAATTAGCCATGATCACATTGCTGCCGATTTTGCAATCGTGTGCGACGTGGGAATATGCCATAAAGAGACAATTGCTGCCGATGACGGTCTTGCCAGACTCCACGGTTCCCCGGTTGAGGGTCACGCATTCACGAACCACGGTTTTGTCGCCGACTTCCAGCAGGGTTGGCTCACCCTTGTATTTCAAATCCTGGGGAGGCCCGCCCACCGACGCGCCAGGAAACACTTTGCATTCTGAGCCCAGACGTGTACCGCTCCACACCATTACTTGCGGACCAATCCACGTGCCCCCGCCAATCACGACGTCGTCTTCAATAACCGCATAAGGGCCAACGGAGACGTTTTCGCCCAGTTTCGCTTTCGAGCTCACAACCGCCCGTGAGTCTATCTGAACACCCATGGAGATACTTCGTGAGGCTAGTGGGCTTGAGGTGACTTGACTGCTTGTTCGCTTGACTTGGCCTTCCCATCTGTCCGGTCCACAATCGCTGCCGTCAAATCACCTTCGGCGACGAGGTTCCCATCGACAAATGCCCGGCCCCGAATCTGAATTACCTTCGAGCGCCGGCTCACCATTTCTACGTCGAGCACAAGCTGGTCTCCCGGTGTGACGGGCTTCCGGAATTTGACATTGTTCATCGCCATGAAAAACACAAGCTTGTTTCCGGGATTCTCAGATCCGTTCAAGAGCAGGATACCCCCCGTCTGTGCCATCGCCTCAATGATGAGCACTCCAGGCATGACAGGCTGGCCGGGAAAATGCCCCTGGAAAAAACTCTCGTTGCCAGTCACGTTCTTAACCCCGACGACCCGCTCATCGACTTTGAAGTCGATAATCTTGTCAATAAGAAGAAACGGGTACCTGTGGGGCAGAATACGCTGGATGGCATTGATGTCGAACACAACGCCTTCCTTCTTTTCGTGCTGGTATTTTCGGACGAGCTTTTTCTGCTGGTACAGCTTCCTGACTTTCCTCGCAAATTCGATATTGCTGGCGTGGCCTGGCCGGGCGGCAAGGATCTGTGCTTTCAGTGGCACTCCGATCAAAGCAAGATCGCCCATCAGATCCAGCAGCTTGTGTCGTGCTGGTTCGTTCTGGTAATGGAGTTTCTTGTCATTGAGAACGCCGCTTGTGCCGAGGATGACCGAATGGTCGATGCCGAGCTTCTTGCTGATTTTTCGCAGCTCGTTGTCAGGCAGCTCGCGATCGACGATCACGATAGCGTTGTCGAGGTTGCCTCCTTTGATCAAACCCTGGTCGTGCAAGACTTCGACTTCATGGAGGAAGCAAAACGTGCGTGCAGAAGCAAACTCCGGGACAAACTCTCTTTCCAGATTGAACAGGCCTGTGTGCTGGCTTCCGAGCGCCGGGTTGTTATAATCGATCATGACCGTCAGCCGAAAATCGTCCGTGGGGAGGGCAACGATGCGAACTCCTTTTTCGTCGTTCTGATAGTCGATCACCTGGTCGATGATCAGGTAGTCTTTCGGAGCCGCTTGTTCCTCGACACCGACTTCCAGCAACATATCCACAAACGGCTTGGCGCTCCCGTCGGCAATGGGAGGCTCGATATTGTTCAGCTCAATGATGATGTTATCGACCTGCAACCCCACGATAGCCGCCAACACATGCTCCACGGTATAGACTCGGGCCTCGCCAATTCCAATCGTCGTTCCCCGTGCAATATCGATCACGTGGTCGACGTCGGCGGGGATTTCGGGAGAGCCACCCAGGTCGATACGTCGAAAACGAATCCCGTAGTGTTCCGGAGCCGGCTTGAACGTCATGGTGGTCTTGACCCCGGTGTGCAGGCCAACGCCGGACATCGAAATGGCTTTTTTTATGGTGTGTTGTTGAACGAGCATGGGCGGCCTATGGTTTCTGTTCTTCTTGTTCAACCTTCAGCAGTTCCTGCCTGAGAGTTTCGAGCTCATGCTTCAGTTTTGTGACATCGTGGCTTAGTTCCGGCAGCGAGCGTATGACTGCTTCAATTCGTGCAGCACGATGATGCTCTTTCACGGGACTTCCAAAATATGTCTTTCCCGGTTCGGGAAGCGACTTGGGAATTCCGGATTGGGCCATCAGGATGGTCCTGTCCGCTATTTCAAGATGGCCTGCAACCCCCACTTGCCCGGCGAGCACGCAATTTTTGCCGATTTTTACGCTGCCGCTGATGCCTGCCTGCCCTGCGATAACGGTGTTTTCCCCGATGACGACATTGTGGGCTACCTGTACGAGGTTGTCGATTTTCACCCCCCTTTTAATGAGAGTTTCACCAAGGGTTGCGCGATCGATGGTCGTGTTCGCCCCTATTTCTACATCATCCTCGATGACAACAATGCCAACCTGGGGGATCTTCTCATAGGTACCGTCTGGTTTTGGCGCAAAGCCGAATCCATCGCTGCCCACAACACAGCCAGCATGCAGGGTCACTCTGTCGCCGACCTTGCATTGATGATATATTGTAACTTTGGGATAGAGCAGGCATTCACTGCCAACCTTTACCTGCACGCCAACAACGCAGCCGTGCGAAATCCGCGTGTTGTCTCCGATTTCAGCGTTTTCATCAACAACCGAATGCGCACCGACCGAAACGTTTTTGCCGATCTTGGCAGACCCCGATATCACAGCCGACGGGTGAATACCTTTGGGCCACGGATCGACCTGCGGGTTGAACCGTTTCAACACAAGAAGAAATGCAACGTAGGGATCATCGACTTTGATAAAGACAAGCGAAGAACGAAAACTGAGTTTCGTAAGGTCCAGCTGCTTGGAAACGAGGATGGCAGAGGCTTTGGTCGTGGCCAGGTACTTCTCGTATTTCGGGTTGGCAAGAAACGTAATGTCGCCGGCCTGCGCTTCTTCAATCTTTGCAACGCCTTTGATCGCCGTACTGGAATCGCCGCTGACCTCTCCCACGAGCCAACCGGCGATTTCTTGGACCTTCATGCGAGATCCTAACGGGATGTGGGTTTCAATTTGGCCAACACTTTTTGCGTGACGTCGTATTTTTCATTGGCGAACATGAGCAGGATTTCTCCGCTTCGGTCGAAAACGTAATCGTAGCCTTCCTCACTCGCCACGTCCTGAATCGCCTTAAACACGCGATCCTGTACCGGTTTCATCAGGTCGTTCTGCTTGGTGAATAATTCTCCGTTCTGGCCGAATTTAAGCGTTCGGAAATCCACGATGCGCTGGTCGAGGTCTCTGAGTTCTTTTTCCGCCTCTGCGCGCCTCTGGTCCGTCATGATCAGTTTGCGCTTGTCATAGTCATCGAATTTTTTCTTCCACTCGCCTTGCATGCGGTTCAGCTCCTCCTGCCACTGTGCCGTCAGGGCGTCGACCTGTTTCTGGGCATCCTGGGCGTCAGGAAGCTGTTTCATAACGGCATTGGAGTTGACATGCCCGATCTTCATTTGACCAGACATGATTGCCGAGCAAACCATCAGCGCTCCGAACACATATCCTGTTGTTCTCATAAGTCTCTCCCTCGCGATGAGCGGTCTATTTGGTGGATTTCGGCACGGCTGCGCCCCTTTTGAGACGGTCGATCACTTTGTACGTCAAATCGAATTTGGCGTCCGCAAACAGAAGAAGGTTATCGCCTGCCTTATCAAAGACGAATGTAAAACCGTCCTCTTTCGCGACCACCTCGATCGACCTGAGCACTTTTTCACGAATGGGAGTAAGTTTCTTTTCCCGCGCCTGCACAGCCTCGCCCGTTCTCGGGTCAAATTTATCGGCCTGGTATTGACGTGCCCTAACCTGCAAATCGGTGAGTCTTTTTTCCTCCGCCTCCTTCGCTTCGGGTTTCATAAGGTCTTTCTTTTTCTGATAGTCCTCGAGACCTACCTGAAGATCTTTACCCATTTTTTCAAGCTCATCGTTCCAGCTTTTAAATACCTCGTCGAGCTCTTTCTGCGCCTTCTGTGCCTCCGGCAACTCGCGGAGAATGACCTGCGAATCGACGTAGGCCATCTTCACCTGGGCCGCCGTTACGACGAAGCATGATGCGATGAACACTGTTAAGAATAGCGGTTTTCTCATGTTATCCTCATTATGATAATGTTGGAGATTTGATTTGATTCATTCTAGAAGCTTCGCCCGAATTGAAAATGGAATTTCCATCCTTCGGGAATTCCGTCCGGCCTGCCCGCTGGTCCCGTCACGTCATCGAACCCGTAGCCGTAGTCGAAACCGAGCAGTCCGATCGGATTGACGAGTAACCTTACACCGATGCCGGCTGAACGTTTCAAGTCCAACGGGTCCTGAACCGTGTGGTCAGCCCACGTGTTGCCCGCCTCGGCGAAGAACAGCGCATAAATCGGCACCGGGTTCAATGCAATGGAGAATCTCAATTCCGCCATATGCTTGATCATCGTCTTGCCGCCGATAACGGTTCCTCGCGATGATTTCGGTCCGATGCTGCGCTCCTCGTATCCTCTGAGCGGAGTGACGGCGAATTGTCCGAGTCCGGTACCGCCCATGAAAAAGTAGTCATAGATGGGCACAAAAGACGCTTTATCAAACCCAAAAACCATTCCGAATGTGCTCGAGGTCATCAAGGCAATGCGTGAACTGCCCAGGACAGGAACGTACCATTCTGCATTGAACACATGCTTGTGAAATCGGGCGACCGTCGGTGAGGCGGGCCCGAACGACACCTCTGTGGAAAGTGAGAAGTTGGAGCCTCGGGACGGAAACAACGGGCTGTCGGTACTGTTTCGAGAAATCACCTGGGTGATCCCGAACTGCGATGTCGAGATCGTAGAATCGCTGGGAATCGCGTTGAAAAACGCATCGACGCCGCTGTATGCGCTTTGCTGGTAGCGGACAGTCCAGTCTCCCCGGAAAAGATAATCCGGCCATTTGAGACGACGACCTACACGAACTGAAATTCCGGTCGAATGGACATTATAAAAATATGCAGTACGGGTATCCGAAAAATTCACACCCAAAAGAGTCGGTGTATCAAACATCCATGGCTCCGTGAACCCGATCGTAAAAGTCCTGTAAAAATTACTGACACCAAACTGCCAGTCGAAATTCAGGACCTGCCCCGCACCTCCTCTGAGCGGTTCTGCAAGAGAAAAATTATTGAAAGTGAGGCCAAGGCCGCCGTTGAACCCGAATGCCCCGCTGTAGCCGATCGACATGTTGAAGGTATCGCTCGACTTCTCCTCCACGTCATATTCGAGGTCCACCGTCTTGTCATCGGCAATTTTCGTGTCGGGTTTGATCTTTTCCGGGTTGAAGTAATTCAGTTGAGCCAGCTGACGGACGCTCCTGATGATAGCCTGCCGGCTGAAGAAATCGCCCGGCCTTGTGTAGAGCTCACGCCGAATGACTTTTTCGTAGGTCTTCGAATTTCCCTGGATCGCTACTTGTCCGACTCGAAACTGATTCCGTTCTCTCACCTTGATAACCAAGTCCAGACTGTCGGGAGCAACTTTCACTTCAACGGGGTCTACTTGAAACATCAGGTAACCGACATCATAGTACAATGAAGAGATATCGCTCTCGGATTCGTTCCGCCGCAAGTTTTGGTCGAGCTTTTCCTTGTTGTAGATGTCGCCCTGTTTGAATCCGAGCCGCTCGTTGAGGGCCTCTGTGGGATAGACGTTGTTTCCTTCCCACACGATATTCCTGATGCGGTATTGCGGGCCTTCGAACACAAACAGGTCTATCGCAAGGTATTCTTTGGTCTTTTCAAAGGAGAGGGAGTCGCTCAGTATCTCGGCGTCCCGAAACCCGTTTTTGTGATAAAAGGCGAGTATACGGTCTTTGTCGTCCTTGTATTTCTTCGGATCGAATTTGTTGCTCGACCAGAATTTCCACCACACGCGCTCATCCGTGTCCTTCATTTCACTCCTCAAATCACCATCCTCAAAGTGCTTGTTTCCGATGAATCGAATCTTGTCCACTTTGACTTTCGAGCCTTCATCGACTGTAATTTTCAGAACGACCCGCTGGCGCCCCGTGGTATCCTGGATATTCACAAGTTCAGGTTTGACTCGGGCATTGTAGTATCCGTCCGATTCGTACTGTTTTCGCAACACGCGTTCGACGGTCCGGAGGTCTTGCTCCGTTACAATCTGCCCGCGAATGAGGTTGATTTTCTTGTTGATGTCGTCTTCGCTTAGCTCGTCATTGCCGACAATTTCTACGCGGTCGAGACGTGGATTCTCTTTCAGACGGAGCAGCAGGTACACACCATTCTGAACTTTGTTCTCGATGAAAATTTGGACGTCGCCGAAGAGCTTGAGGTTGTACAAGCGTTCTATCGCCTGTCGAGTCTGCTCACCGGGAATAGTTATTTCATCACCGACTTTCAGGCCTGTGTTGGCAATGACAGCGGTCGGGTCGGCCGAGCGGGCGCCCTCCACCGTAATCCCTAAGATCTTGTAAACTTCGGGCCGTTGCTGGGCGTGCGTTGAGAAAATGACCAGAACATTGAGGAAGAAGAAAAAAACCGTCCTAAAGCTTCGCAACACTTTTGAGGAACCTTTCCACGTACTCCAACCGCCGGGCGGGAATTTTTTGCACTTGCTCGCTGACCATTCCGAATCGGCGTTCGCGCTTTTGAAAATCTGCGATTGCGGCATAGATATGCTTGCGCCGAAATGCAGGCCAGAACTCTTCTGAAATGTAGATCTCACTGTAGGCAAGCTGCCAAAGGAGAAAATTGCTGATCCGGTATTCCCCGCTGGTTCTGATGAGAAGGTCCGGGTCGGGAATTTCCTTGGTCGAGAGGTACCGGGAAATAAGGTCTTCCCCAATATCCTCTTTCCTCACCTTTCCGGAACTGATATCTTCAAGAATCCTCTTGAGACTGTTCGTAAGATCCCAACGCCCGCTGTAGCTGAGCGCAAGGACCAGCGTCAGACCAGTGTTTTTTTGCATCAATTCCCCTGCATCGAGCAACTCATCCTGAACGTCGGATGGTAAAGCCGCAATCTCCCCTATGACTTTTAACTGGACCTCGTTTTGGTGGAGCCGGTCACGCTCGTCTTTTAAGGCCCTTAACAAAAGCCTCATGAGCATCGAAACCTCGGTCTTCGGTCGCTTCCAGTTCTCTGTGGAAAAAGCGTAGAGCGTCAAATACTTGACGCCGAGTTGTCCACACACCTCAACAACATCGCGGACAGAATTCACACCTTCGTTATGGCCCGCGATCCTGGGCATTCCCCTCCGCTTCGCCCAGCGGCCATTACCGTCCATAATAATTGCGATGTGCTGCGGGATCTCACCCCCGGCAAGCAGCTGATCCTGATGCTTCTTGTCGACGCCCGTTGCCTTTTCTAAAGCCAAATCTCCTCCATGCGGTGCTTTTTTCGGATGAAAGTAACAACAAATTTACCTTTTTTTGAAAATAAAGTCAAAGCAAAGTTTGAGATCTCCGCTGAAATCCCTTGGTACAGCGACAACTTGCGTTTGCTTGACACCCCCTCCAAATTTGGTTATATTTGATACGGGAAACTAAACACTGTGGTTTAGGGTTCCACACTCGGTAGGTTGGGACGTAAGCTGTCGGCCCATCGTTCCACTATTAAAGGAGTTATATGGAAGGCAACTTCTCAAACAGAGTTCAAGACGTGATTCGCCTGAGCCGTGAAGAAGCGTTAAGGTTGGGCCACGACTACATCGGCACCGAGCATCTGTTGCTAGGGATCATTCGTGAAGGAGAAGGAATTGCGGTCAAGATTCTCCGGAATCTTGGGGTTGACCTCTATCGGTTGAAGAAAGCCATTGAAGACACCGTCCGTACTTCAGGTGGAACTCTCACAATTGGCAATATCCCCCTTACCAAACAGGCCGAAAAAGTCCTTAAGATTACATACCTGGAAGCAAAACTCTACAAGTCGGATGTTATTGGCACAGAGCATCTTTTGCTCTCATTACTCCGCGACGATGACAATATCGCTGCGCAAATACTGCACCAATTCAACGTGCATTATGACGTCGTCCGAAACGAACTCGACAACATCATTTCCGGAAAACCTTCAACTCCACCTGCAGCCGGTCACGCCGCCGGGGAAAAGAAGCAGGATCGCTCGAAAACTCCTGTTCTTGACAATTTTGGCCGGGATTTGACCAAGCTCGCAGCTGAGGATAAACTCGACCCCGTCGTAGGCCGGGAAAAGGAGATCGAGCGCGTTGCCCAGGTTCTCAGCCGAAGGAAGAAGAACAACCCTGTCTTGATTGGCGAGCCTGGCGTCGGAAAGTCAGCCATAGCCGAAGGCCTGGCGCTTCGTATTGTCCAAAAGAAGGTCTCGCGGGTTCTTCATGATAAGCGGGTTGTAACTCTGGATTTGGCAGCTCTTGTTGCGGGAACGAAATACCGGGGCCAATTCGAAGAACGCATGAAGGCCGTGATGAATGAGCTTGAAAAAGCCAAGGATGTCATTCTGTTCATTGATGAGCTCCATACCATCGTAGGTGCCGGCGGTGCAAGCGGTTCCCTCGATGCCTCGAACATGTTCAAGCCCGCCCTGGCGCGTGGCGACCTTCAGTGCATAGGCGCTACGACACTCGATGAATACAGGCAATACATTGAAAAAGACGGAGCTCTCGACCGCCGCTTCCAAAAGATCATGGTGGACCCGACAACGGTGGACGAAACAATACAGATTCTGCAGAATATCAAGCACAAATACGAGGAACACCACGGCGTTCGTTACACCAACGAGGCCATCGATGCCGCCGTTCGCCTCAGTGACCGCTACATCACGGACAGATACCTGCCGGACAAGGCGATTGATGTCATGGATGAAGGAGGATCGAGAGTTCATCTGGCCAACATAAAAGTCCCGAAAGAAGTGCTCCAGCTCGAGGAAGAGGTCGAAAAAATTCGACTGTCGAAGAATCAGGTTGTCAAGAACCAGAATTTTGAAGAAGCAGCTCGTTTGCGCGACCTTGAGAAAAAGCTCTTGAGCGACCTCGAAATAGCCAAGCGTGAGTGGGAATTGAAGTCTCACGACACCGTTTACGAAGTCGGCGAAGATGATTGCGCGGCGGTCGTTTCCATGATGACCAGCATCCCGGTCCAGAAGGTCGCCCAGAGCGAGTCGGAAAAATTGTTAAAAATGGATGAAGCGCTGAGGGCAATTGTTGTGGGTCAGGATGAGCCCATTGGAAAGCTCACGAAGGCAATACGAAGAGCGAGGGCAGGCTTAAAAGACCCAAAACGGCCTATCGGATCTTTCATTTTCCTGGGTCCGACCGGAGTCGGAAAAACCGAGATGGCAAAAGCGCTCGCCCGTTATCTTTTCGATACTGAAGAAGCCCTTATTCGCATCGATATGAGCGAATACATGGAGAAATTCTCAGTGTCCAGGCTGGTTGGGGCACCTCCGGGTTATGTGGGTTACGAAGAGGGCGGCCAATTAACTGAGAAAGTACGACGAAAGCCGTATTCCGTGGTGTTGTTGGATGAAATCGAGAAAGCCCATCCGGATGTCTTCAATATCCTTTTGCAGGTGCTCGATGACGGAATTTTGACAGATAGCCTTGGCCGGCGTGTTGATTTCAAGAATACGATTCTCATCATGACCTCCAATATCGGCTCTCGTGATATCAAAGTTACAGGCGGTCTCGGATTCGGCACAGGGACAACGAAGGACAAATACGAAACCATGAAGGGAAACATTGAGGATGCTCTGAAACGCATCTTCAACCCCGAGTTCCTCAATCGTGTAGACGACGCAATTATTTTCCACAACCTCGAACGACAGCACATTTTCCAGATTATCGACATTGCGGCAAAGGAGCTGTTCAAGCGCATGAATTCCATGGGAATTTCGATCGAAATTTCCAAAGGTGCGAAGGCGTTCCTGGCGGACAAAGGCTACGACCCTGCATTCGGCGCCCGGCCATTGCGTCGCGCCGTCCAGAAATACGTCGAAGACCAGCTTGCCGAAGAGATCCTGAAAGGGACCTTCGCGCAAGGGAGCAAAGTGAAGGTGAGATTCAACAAGAAGAAAGATGACCTTGAATTCACCGACTCGACCAAGGACGAAGGCGATGAGCTTGAGGAGAAGGACCAGGAAGTCGCTGATTTGAACTGATCGAAAGGACCGGAAGTTTGGCAACAGAATCCCCCGAATAAATCGGGGGATTTTTATTTCCATGAGAAAACCACCCGCAACACACCTGTTTCATTATATTCTCTTCCACAAGCCTTACGGCGTCCTCCCACAGTTTTCGAAAGAAGGCGACCACAAGACGTTGCGCGATTACGGACCGTTTCCAAAAGAAGTCTATGCCGCCGGAAGACTCGATGCAGACAGCGAAGGCCTGCTTTTTCTGACAAACGATGCCGGGCTGAATCACCGTCTTACCGACCCGAGATTCGGACACCCGCGGACGTATCTTGTTCAGGTGGAGGGGCTCCCCACGGAACCTTCGCTCGATGAACTCAGAAAAGGCGTTGCGGTTCAGGGGAAAAAAACCAGGCCGTCAGAGGTGCGCCTGCTGGAACAGGAACCTCCTTTGCCGCCGAGGCCGGTTCCGATTCGATTTCGGAAAACCGTGCCTACATCATGGCTCGAAATCACGTTGCGCGAAGGACGAAACAGGCAAGTACGGAGGATGACCGCTGCGGCGGGGTTTCCGACCTTGAGGTTGGTGAGAATCGGAATCGGGTTGCTGGAACTCGGACTGCTTAAGCCGGGGGAACACAGAAATCTGACCGGCGAAGAAGTGCGAAAACTGAAAGCAACCTTGTAGTCCGGTCGCGAATCAGACCGACACGTGTTTCTGCTTCACAACTTCTCCAAAATGTAATTCGTGATCATGTCGAAAAGATTGACGCGTGTGTTCCCGCCTGAAATCCCGTGGTTCTTGTTGACGTAGTGCATCGTTTCGAACTGTTTTCCGGCCTTCTGGAGCGTATCGACGAACTGGACGGTATTCTGCCCATGCACGTTGTCGTCTGTCGTCCGTGAACGATGAGAAGGTTGCCTCCGAAATCAAATGGTCTGATAGTGTATGGGCGGAAAAAAGTAGAGAAAAGGGGTGTGAAATTCAGCGGAACGAAAAAAGAAGCCCCGACGCTCCACCACAGAACGTCGGGGCTAGGGAGGCTGTTACTGGACTCACCCGCCTTCTCCATAACGGACGAGTCCAAATCTTCTAACAGCATCGTTTTCACATTTGTTCCCGATTCCCTCTGGATGCCTTTTTGGTGGAAGATGAGAGGATTTTTTTGTTACTTTTGTCCATCATTGTTGCTCCAAACCTGCATTTCGAACCAGAGGAGATCGCATGCCAGAAACGCTCACGATCATAGATAACAGAACCGGAAAAAAATACGAAATCCCCATCGAGAACGGCACGATCAAAGCCATCGATTTGCGGCAAATCAAGGCCAAAGATGACGAATTCGGCATGATGACCTACGACCCGGCTTTGATGAACACCGCATCGGTGAAGAGCAAGATTACATATATCGACGGAGACAAAGGAATTCTGCGTTATCGAGGATATCCCATCGAACAGCTTGCCGAAAAATGCACTTCATTTCTTGAGGTTGCCTACTTGATTCTCTACGGCGACCTTCCCAACGGCAAACAGCTCGAAGAATGGCGTCAAAACGTGAAGCATCATACGTTCATCCATGAAAATCTCAAGAAACTGATGGAAGGGTTCAGGTACGATGCTCATCCCATGGGGATGTTTATCAGCACCATTTCAGCGTTGTCGACCTTTTACCCTGAGTCCAAGAACATCATGGACCCCGAAACCCGTCAGAAACAGATTTTTCGCCTCGTGGGGAAGGTACCCACGATCGCTGCTTTTGCTTTCCGACATTCGAAAGGGATGCCTTACAACTATCCGGATAATGAGTTGACCTACGCAGGCAATTTTCTGAGTATGATGTTCAAGATCGGCGAAAAATACAAAGTTCATCCTGCACTCGAACACGCACTGACCGTCCTGTTTATCCTCCATGCAGACCATGAACAAAACTGCAGTGCGAACGTGATGCGGAGCGTGGGAAGCTCACATGTCGACCCATATTCAGCCTGTGCCGCTGCGGCAGCGGCTTTGTGGGGCCCTTTGCACGGAGGGGCCAACGAAGCCGTGCTCCAGATGCTGGACGAAATAGGCGCCATGAGCAATATCCCGGCATTCATCAAATCCGTGAAGGATGGCAAAGGCAAATTGATGGGCTTCGGACACCGGGTTTATAAGAACTACGATCCCCGTGCCAAAGTCATCAAAAAACTTGCATACGAGGTCTTCGAAGTGACTGGAAAGAACCCAAAGCTCGACATGGCCCTCGAACTGGAAAGAATTGCCCTCGAGGATGAATACTTCGTGAAACGGAAGTTGTATCCGAATGTGGATTTTTATTCCGGGTTGATTTACCAGGCGATGGGTTTCCCCATGGACTTCTTTCCCGTCCTCTTCGCCATCCCCCGCACGGCCGGGTGGCTTGCCCAGTGGCAGGAGCATATTTTGGACCCTGAACAAAAAATCGCCAGGCCGCGCCAGATTTTCTTGGGCTCGCCTGAACGGAACTGGATTCCTATTGACCAACGCAAATAACAGCAATGGCCCAGCGTCACCCTGCCCTCATTCCATTAGCAAGCGACCACTACAACGGCCTCGCCCTTGCGCTCAGACTCCAACAAGGCACTCAGGCCCCTGCGAGCATGTGGTCCAACGACTCGAAATTCCAGGCTGGTTATGTCGTATCGTTCTTTGAGAAGGAACTTCGTCATCATTTTGAGGTCGAGGAGAAAGCCCTATTCCCCCTTGTTATCCAACATATAGTTGATGCGAGGGCTCTTGTTGATGAGCTCATTGCCGACCACAGAACCATGGAACAATCCGCAAGAAAACTCTGCGAAACGAATTCTCCGACACTTGCGCGTGAGCTGAATGAATTTGGCAAATTGCTTGAACAGCATATTCGTAAAGAAGACCGCCAACTTTTTCCTCTTTTTGAGTCGAGGGCGCCAGCCGATGTTTTGGAAAAGGCCGTCAAAGAGGTTGGCGAGTACTATCCGGCACACTCTGGCCGACCGTAAGTTCTTACGCACAACATGAAAGAACGATTCTTTCTGGTTCTGTCTGCCTCGGGCGGTGCGGGGCATTTACGTGCCGCCGAGGCTCTCGAGCGATCCGCGGCTCAAACCGGATTCCCCATCCGGATTCAGAATTACGACTGTCTCGATTTTACGTCAAAGGCCTTCAAGAAGCTCTATGCCGAATCGTACCTCTCCATGGTGAATAAGGCGCCCGATGTGTGGGGCTATCTTTACCAGCAATCCGAAAAGAAAGCGTATTCAAAGAAAGGCCTGTTGAAACTCTTCGACCACCTCAACTACCGTCGCTATCTTAAGACTCTTACAGACTTCCCCCCCGACGCTATCATCTGCACACATTTTCTCCCGTTCATCTCTGTCTCGAACGAGGTTCACGGCGCGGGACTGAAAGCGCCATTTTTTGCCGCTACAACGGACTTTGACGTGCATCAGTACTGGGTCGACAATATCGTCACGAGATACTACGTTTTTCACGAAGAGTCATCCTGGCAGCTTCACTCCAAAGGTGTTCCGTCGGAGAAAATTTTCGTTCGGGGAATCCCCTTAATGCCGGAATTCCAAACCCGGTTGAGCCGCAAAGAGGTAAGACAAAGATTGAATATCGACGGGGCGAGCTTTACTGTCCTTACTCTTTCAGGAGGCTTTGGCGTCGGCAGAGTGGAGGATATCGCCCACCAGGCGGTTGAAACAATGAGTGAGTTTTCATCGCAACAGTTCACGCTGCTGGTGGTCTGCGGAAAGAATGAAAAAGCAAAGCACCAGCTCGAGCGGATGAGCACTCCGCGTCATGTGCGTCTCCGGGTCTTCGGGTTTGTGGACAACATTGACGAGCTTATGGACGCATCCGACCTCCTTATTTCCAAGTCCGGCGGCCTCACGTCTGCCGAAGCGATGGCCAAAGCGCTCCCTATGCTCATCGTCGACCCGATTCCCGGACAGGAGACAAGGAACGCGGACCTGATGATCGAGCATGGAGCGGGCTGGCGAGCCATCAACCTCGCGAACCTTTCTTACAAGTTGAAGCTGCTGATTGCAAAACCGGAAGTTCTTTCTCGTATGCGGACGGCCGCTTCGACTCTCGGAAAACCCAACGCCGCGGCAGAAATCCTGGAAGATGTGTACGAATTTTTGGAAAAAAGAGACGGAGGACAAAAATGAAAGTGAAACTCAACGGCCTTACTATGAATTATACGGAGCGTGGCCTCCCACAAGGCCTTCCGGTGGTCTTTATTCACGGGTTTCCGTTCAGCCACCTGATGTGGGAACCTCAGATGAAGGCGCTGCCCAACAATATCCGCGCGATTACATACGACGTGCGGGGACACGGTGAAAGCGACGTCGCCGACGGAATATTCACCATCGAGTTCTTCGTGGACGATCTCATCGCTTTGTTGGACCACCTTGGCATTGAACGTGCCGTGGTGTGCGGGCTTTCCATGGGCGGATATGTTGCGCTTCGAGCTGTCGAACGACATCCGGAGCGCTTTCTTGCGCTGGTCCTGTGCGACACCAGAAGCGAGGCTGACCCTAATGAGGGCAAGGTCAAACGGTCCGCTTCGATCAAAGCCGTGAAAACGGATGGTGTTGCGGCCTTTGCTGAAGGGTTTGTGAAAGCTGTGTTCGCTGAAAGCACGTTCAAGCGCAACCCCGCTTCCGTTGAAGTCATCAAGAACCTTATCAAGGCGAATTCCCCGATAGGCATCTGTGGAACACTTCTTGCGCTTGCCTCCCGTACCGACACAACCGCCGCTCTTTCTGCCATCAAAGTTCCCACGTTGATCCTTGTCGGTGCCGAGGACAAACTGACGCCGCCTTCTGCGTCAGAATTATTGCGAGGCCGAATAACCGGGTCCGAGCTGCGTGTGGTTCCCGGTGCTGCACATATGAGCAACATCGAAAACCCCGATGAATTCAACAAGCACTTGATTTCATTTCTGAAGACAGTTTCCTGAAACCGGAAATGACAAGAATTGACGAATTGCAGCGCAAGGTCGTCCAATGCCGCAAGTGTCCCAGATTGGTCAAATGGCGTGAGAGAGTAGCCCGCGAAAAAACAAGGCGATTTGAGCATGAGGAATATTGGGGGAGACCCAATCCGAGTTTTGGCGACCCCACAGCACGCCTGCTCCTCGTCGGATTGGCGCCAGCCGCGCACGGAGGCAATCGCACAGGCCGCATGTTCACCGGCGATCGGAGTGGAGATTGGCTCTACCGCGCCTTGCATAAATTCGGGTTCGCCAGCCAGCCGACATCGGTCTCTCGAACTGACGGCTTGAAACTTGAAGACTGCTATGTGACAGCAACCTGTCGGTGCGCACCGCCCCAGAACAAACTCTTGCCTTCGGAAATTCGCAACTGCAAGCCTTTCTTGCTTGCCGAGTTGAAACTTCTCAGGGACGTTCGGGTGATTGTCGGACTTGGAAAAGTCGGTTTCGATTCTGCCGTCAATTGCCTTACAGCTCTCGGGATTGCTTCTTTTCTCAAAAAGCCAGCGTTTGAACACGGCGCGACGTATCGTGTGAGCGAGAGACTCACGCTTCTTGCATCATACCATCCCAGCCAACAGAATACGTTCACGGGGAGGCTCACCGAGCCAATGTTCGACTCCGTATTTAGAAAAGCCAAACAACTGGTGAAGGTGTGAATCTTTTGAAAGAACACAAGGGCATTCTGGCTGTTTGCGGTCTATTTCTCGTTCTCGGGATCCTGCGCCTCAACGACCTCTCGCTCTACACCGACAGCACCCGATATCTTATCTGGGGAACTTCTGTTGCGCAGTTCAAGGGTTACCTGGACGACACGCAACCCGACCCCGACCGTTACGTGGTCAATGCCCCTCTCTATCCTGTCCTTCTCTTCCCGGTGTTGATTGCATTTCCCCATTCGATGATCGCCGCCAAAATCTGGACAGTCCTGTGGGGAGCGTGCGCCCTTTTTCTATTTCATGCCTGGCTTGCGAATTCCATGGGTCGTCGCGCTGCAATACTGGGAACCCTGTTTCTGGCATTGAATCCCTTGATGATCGTGATTTCCTCAGAGGTTTTGTCCGAAGCGCCATTCCTGGCGCTGATGTCGCTCTTGATGATTCTCATGGACAAGCTGATGGAGGGGCCGCAATCACCCCCAGCGTTGACCATTGCCTTCCTGGTGAGCGCATCCGCCGTCGTTTTGTTGCGGGAGGTGTCGATTACGCTGTTGGCAGCAATGTTCTTCACACTCGTCGTCCGCAGAAGAGGAAAAATCGCATTTCTTCTCCTTGCCTGCTGCGCTTCCGTTTACGGCCTGTGGCTGTTGCGTAATCTCATTCTCGTTGGGGAAACACCTTCGGCCCAAAGCTCGAACATCCATTTCTTTTTCCAGCACGCGGTCACCCCGCCCGATGCTCCTTTCCTGAAGGAACTGACGACGAGAATCCAAACAAATGTCAGAGGTTTTTCAGTCCAGCTGGGTGGAATGCTTTTGTACCCTCTTCCGCCTAACCTGATTCTCTGGCCGGGGGATTTTTTCAAGTTCATTGTCAACAACATGAGCTGGGGCAAATATGGCGTAATAGTCGTGGTGAGTCTCACTTCTGCCATAGGCCTCGTTGGGGATCTCAGACAAAGCAGGTCTGGCATGATGAGGGCCATTTTCATCGCATTCTACCTCATGATCATTCTCACCTACCCCATCCACGATGTTCGCTTTCTCCTCCCCCTCCTGCCAATCATGATCTTCTATGTGATAAAGGCTATTGTCTGGCTGAAGGGTCGATTTCCACTCGGCACGCTTTCCAGGCCGGGCATCATCCTGGCCGGTTTTTCTCTGGCGATGCTGCCAAACGCTGCATGCGATTTTGAAATGCTCAGGACAAATTCTTTCTACGTCCAATCTCCCCAGGCATTCTATGAGAAGGTCAGGATCACCAATCCTGAAAAAACGTATTTCACGATGCCGTGGCGTTTGGCTGGCAAGTGGTTCAAAGAGAATACGCCCAAGGAAGTCGTCGTGGCAAGCTCGGCCAAGGATCTCTCCACTTTTGTTGGAGAAAGAAAAGTGCTGGAGATCAATTCCGGCATACCACTGCCGCTATTTGAGTTTTTTCTGCGCGACAATGCTGTGGAATACGTAC